>Ga0265780_10000862_pt1 | contig 44833 bp, 51 predicted proteins | sample P1T30metagenome_FD_192432 | JGI IMG/M metagenome (GOLD analysis project Ga0265780, IMG submission 192432) | Plant litter microbial communities from East Loma Ridge, Irvine, California - P1 T30 | ecosystem: Environmental > Terrestrial > Plant litter > Unclassified | place: USA: California... | reverse complement strand
AGCAAACGCAGGTCTCCACCACGCAATCTCTTTCCTCCTCCCAATCCAAGCTGCAAACCCATGGCTCACCCACTCCGATCTTTGGAGTACGTCCGCTACTTATCCCGCACTTGGGATCGAAAGCTGATGTACAGCACTAGCAGGTATCACAGCTGTGGAAGCTATGGGAGGACCTAAAATCCCTTGGCAGCCCGGACGTACAGACTATAGTACCGAGGAAGCAGCTGCTGAACATCGTGGGACTGTTGGGGATCGGTGAGCGCCCTTGCATTATCGACAGATCACAGCTCATAACAGACTGCCGGATGGAGCCCTTGGTGCTGATCACATTCGGGAGGTGTTTGGTCGAATGGGATTCTCTGATCAGGAGATCGTCGCCCTTTCTGGAGCTCATAATATGGGTCGATGTCACGCTGATAGGAGTGGTTTCGATGGGTAAGATCAATCACTTTCCAGAGGGTGATGAATCTGACCCGCAGACCTTGGGTTGTGAACCCCACGCGATTCTCGAACCAGTATTTCAAGCTTTTGTTGAGGGATATCTGGAAGCCCCGTAAATGGGATGGACCGTTCCAATATGAAGCTACAGTAGCCGGTACTAAACTCATGATGCTTCCCACAGATGTAAGCTCCCGCCATCAATCTATGATTTTTAGCTGACATGCAGATGGCTCTAGTCACGGACCCAAAGATGAAACCATGGGTCGAGAAATACGCTGCAGACCAACAACTCTTTTTCAAGGATTTCGCACTTGCCTTCGCCAAGCTCATCGAATTAGGAGTTCAGAGGGATGATACTGGCTTCGCACAGCTGGTGAACAAGTCAGCCAAAGAGGGTAAACCCTTGGACAAGACGAGGGCGTCAGGTGGAGGATGTCCATTCGCCGGTACTACTGGGAAAGGAAGGGATGCAAAGTTGTAGGCTTGCTTGCGATAGTGATAGCATAGATTATTTGTTGCATTGCTGTTATATGTACATACATGATGCTACCTATAGAAGAATAGTGGTCATTATTGTCATTATCATTCAGGATTCAAATCTCTCTACCCTTTACACAGTCTGTATCATGAGCGTGGAAAACCGACCACGCTGAGTGAACTCACGTCGTCATCGTACATCCACCGCGTCTCTTTAGGATTTTTAGGGGCGTTCCTAACATATCGATCGTTTCCTTCTGGTCTGACCATCAGCTCCGTCCTTCCAGGCTGCAGGGGACTGACCTTGCCCTCTTCTTGTTTGAGGCGAGCATAGATTGAATGGTTATACAGACCGATATCGCCGTCAATACTTCTCATCAGCTTACCCCAACGTCTCTGAGGGACCAGCATACCAGGAGACCAATCACTACCTGATCATCAGCACTTGCCACTAAGAGAAGAAGAAAGGGGATATACCAAAGATCGAAGCACAAATATGTCCATTTGAATAAACATGAGGGTGTAATGGCGGTTGATATTTCTCATTACAGACGAATGTGACCTATCCCATTAGATTTCATACTCCGACAAGAAAGAAATGGGAGGATAGAAGAGACGACTCACTATTGGACACTCTATAGGATACCGGTCTGGGAATACCATCTTCAATGCAAATTTCTCGCCCTGCTCATTAGCCCGCTGCCTGGACAGGGGTCCGTCAGTTCTGACCAAGACATCGCCCCAGACTGACGATGATCAGAGAGATTAGCTACATACCCGATATATTGTCTCATCGCCCAAGACGGCAATCTCAAAGATCCAGGTACTCATGCTCGACATGTCAATTGCCTCAATTCCATCCGGACAGCCTTTGGTCTGTATATCCGTCATCTCCTTCACTATTCATCAGTACTCTGCATGGATCAGTACTTCACTGAACTACGTACTCATGCGCCGTGATGATAATCGCTGTGCCATCCTGCCTGAGATTATACGAGTAATTGCAAGAACGATAGATGGTTCGTGGTCGTCAGGCCGAAGATCATGTCGTGGTGGTGCTCCAGATTATGGCACGTGGCATTCATTACAGCCAAAAACAAGAGCACTCCTCTTGTCTGGTCTCCACCTTGTACATCATTCACTTTAGGATACACAATCCTGGGAAAGCATAGGACCAAGAGATCACTGCTGCTGACTGCTTACTATCACGCGAAATGGATCAGGAGGGAGCGCCTACTACCATCGACCTGGAAGAGGGGAGTGAATGGCGATTTGAATTGGAGAATGACGAGAATATAGCAGTACGGGTGAGTTCGTGTTACAAGGTCATCACGTGTGTCACGAGGGCGGATGCAGGATACTGGAGGTAAGTCACCCCTACCTCTTTGTGGGCGAAGCTGATCACGTGCTCCTTCTTGCCAATGTCTCCTGCTTCATCTTCCATATATAGAATGTCCGCTATTATGCCATACTCGCATTTGCAGTCCAGCACCTACTTGCGAACCTCTGCTCTCCAGACGATCGCTTGACAAAGGCACCTGATAGACCTCATACTGACATTACAAGGTCCGATCCCGTGATCCAGTCTACATAAATTCAGAGGAAATACCTCAAGAAACATGGTATCCACTATATCGTAATCTGAAATCATCAGTCTACTCTCCGTTCCCAGCTCAATTAGAAGGTACCCCTTCCCTTTTCTCAATTGGCAAGGAAATGCTGATCCCAGTCACGTCATTACCGACTTCTCAATACTCTTCCTCATCCACTACCCAACCTCAATTAACGTCTATCCACCTCGCCCTTGAACGGACTCGATTGCTTGCTAGGCGGTTTGGCAAGGGTGTAAGCAATGGCGAGGGTGTAGAGCGTGGTCCTAGGATCATGGTAGTTGGACCACCTAGCTCCGGGAAGAGTAGTGTAGTCAAGGCTCTTACAAACATGGCTTTGGGTACTGGAATGGGATGGACTCCTACTATCGTTGGACTGGATCCTTCCAGCGTGAGCTTTCCGCCCCGTATTTATACTTTAGCTGATGATAGCCATCAAACCTGATACCAGGTAGTTTATCACTCTCCACACCTCAATTTCCAATCCCCACGCACCACCCCTCCAATTCCCTCGGATCACCACCTACAACAGACCCCCTAGCAACTATGGCATCCGACGTGCCAACTCTAGGGTGGTGGTATGGTCACCTAGAGCCAACAACCAAGGGAGCAGACGTTTGGCGGAAGCTAGTCTCAGCCATGGCGCAGAAAGTAGCCGAGAGATGCGATAGAGATCCAACAGTCGCTGCGAGTGGTCTGATCATGGATACTAGTAGTGCTTTTGCCAATCCGACCCTTGGAACAAGGAAAGATGATCCCAAAGCGAGATATTCATTAATTGCACAAGCTGTCCAGGAGTTCAACAGTACGTCCACCTCTCTCTTCTCATAGCTCAGAGGCTGATGTACTAGTCGATACGATCTTGGTCTTGTCCCATGAGAAATTATCAATAGATCTGAACCGTTTGTTCCCCTCTCAAACCGTACTACGCCTACAGAAATCGGGCGGAGTGGTGGATTTGGATGAACATTACAGAGCTGCAATCCAAGCATTCCAGGTCCGATCGTATTTCTACGGCGAACCCCGTCTACCGTCTAATTTATCGAATCTGGGAGGAAGGATGGTTGGCTTAGCGGGCCAATTGACTCCTTACAGTTTCCAAATTGGTTGGGAGACTTTGACAATCGTCAGAGTTGGTGAAGGTTTGTCTTTCCATCTACGCATAAACACGAATGCGGCTGATAGATAGAAAACGCCGCTCCCTCGAGCGCATTACCACTGGGTTCATCCAGAGCTCTGTCCTCTACTCGATTAAGTAAAGTCGATCCATCAGGTCCAGCGCACGTACATCGATTACTAAACTCCGTCCTGGCGGTAGTCCACATTATACCAGGGGATAGGATAATTAAAGAAAAGCCTACTGGGGATGTCAAGCCTGAAGTCAAGGCCGAGGTGGAAGAGACGGGAGAAGGAGAGGACGTCAAGACGGAAGATGTCGAAGGCGAGAAGGGAGATGAGTCGAAAGTGGATGAAGAGGAGGATGAGGATGATGAGGTCCCTTATATCGAGGATGTGGGGACGAGGGAAGTAGCTGGATTCATCGTCATGTGAGTATCGGTTCCTGCTTGTACAACAGTCTTTCTCCTTTCCTTCTTACTCCTTCTTCGTACTGCTTTTTGCGACACGGCACGTGACTGACGTATAGCACCGGTATTGATGCTCAGAGGAGAAAGTATACGGTCTTGTCTCCTTCTACTGGTAGATTACCGTCCACAGTTGCCCTTGCTGGGTCGATTGAATGGGTCGATTCAGAATAGACAAGTTGTCATCATGTAGTCCTGCAGATTGTGCAATGCATAGCACATGCCTGATATTATCTCAAAGATCAGGTATCACACCTGGACATTTCACACGCAGGATAAAATACATCTTTACAACGTCGTTATACTATACATCAAGCATGTCCCTTCACTCAGGTGTCAAGCTTATCGTCCCTCTCTTCGTCCCCGTCCTTGACCCGCAAGACTTTTGCGAATTCGACGTAATTGAACTTTCCCTGTCGATCCGTAAAGGGTCCACTGAATAGTCTGTCAATCTATAAATCAGCCCACATTCATCTTGAGACTCGACCCTGATCGTCGCTGGGGTACGAATCATAGCCCTGGCTATCGCCAGGTCCAGCTAGACTCACCTCCCAATCTTCCATTCTATCCCCCAGCTCCCCCAGGAACTTCCTCATCTCCTTGACATCAACAACCCCTTTATCTCCGTCATCAAAACACGAGAAAGCATCAACGATATCTTCCTCCGGATCCAACTCTAATAGATGTTCACCCATCATGGCTAAGAATTGAGTGAAGTTAATTCCTTGGGCTTTCGAGCTACTAGATGCGGTCTCGGATCCAGGTCTGGACGATAGTAAAGAGTTGAGTAAGGTTGGTGTTGGTGTTTGACCTGCTCATCAGTATCTCCCAGTCTCACTATTATTAATAAGAGATGATCACTATGACATACCTAAGTTTGAAAGCATGACTCTCAGATCATCCTCCGTCACCCTCCCATCCCCATCTTGATCAATCATATTGAAAGCCTCCTTAAACTGTTTAACCTGATCAGGGGTAAACATCGTATAAGCAGCCCCGGAAGCTTCTCTCGCATGTGGTTTCTTGTTCATCCCCGTTGGAAGACCGCGACCTAGACCTAGTGATGCTATCGTTGATGCCTAATCATTAGCTCATGATGATGGGCAGGGGGGAGGAGGCTCACCATTGTTGATTGGGTGATGAAGGAAGGGATTGGATGTAACAAGGAGTTAGGTTGATTCGCGTTTGAGATTTAGACGCGTCTGATTTTGTCTTCTGTCGTTGCACTGGGCATTTCTGTGCGTTTCATACATCTAAGAACCGAATAAATATATATGACTCGTTTGAGATGCCAAGGGCACGGTCGATGGAGACTGGAGCAGATGCATAGACACAGAATGATGATATTCAAAAGAATGATGATGGTATTAACGATATGATGACTGACTAGGAAGCAGAGTTTTATCAACAAACAGCAGAAGCTAGATACGGAAGTTGGGAACGGAATGATACGATATGATAAATAATGCCAAATGAGTGAATGATTCGAGTGATGTAGCGAGATAATGTCCTTTCTAGTAGTGTCCGTGTTTGTTTATACCTCAGTCCCTCTGATTGTTGAGGGATGTGGATCTTCGACCTAGTTGACGAGGTAGCTTGATTGCCTCTTCCTCCTTGGCGCCGAGTGGTCTTCCCGATCCATTACTGGAACAGTCGTAGACCTCCTCCAACTGGTCGGGGGTTGTGCGTGTCCAGGCCTCTCCTTGTTCTGCTCGCTGCGCTCTCGCTCTCGATCATCGGCATTGATAACCGAAATACCAAGCTGTGATCTTCTATTATTTACACCTTTAGGCGAGTTCGAGGGGATTTGATTAATCAACCCTTTCTTTTGTGGTGTCAAATCATTCGAAGATGAGGATCGAGTGTATTGATGTTGAGGTGGTGGGGATTGGAAATATGATGATTGAGAAGTCGGCATTTGTTGGGGAGAGTATTGATGGAGGTTGGTGGTAGAGTATGAAGCTGGGAAACCACCCATCATGCTCATAGGCCTGTACGGTGATGGCATACCATTAGAGGGAGGACCAAACTCCCCACCATAAACACTCTGTGTACCGGGTCCGTATGCGTACAATGATTGTCCATGGTCAGGTGGTGGGGCCCATGGCATCTGTTGATGATGACCGATGTGGGGGGGATACATTTGGAATTGAGGTGGGTAATTGTATCCCATCGGCATTGGCATTGGGTATTGCTGTGGTTGTGGATGAGGTTGAGGGGTGTATGGCGAATACGACTGAACAGATGGAGCGACTGAACCGGAAACGTTCGATTGCCTCTCCCATTCCTCTTCGAAAGCTTTATGCGCAGCAGCCATATACTGAGCTTGCCACATTTCCTTCATACGTTGTCTATCATCAGCTTCCTTCTTCGATTGCTATATAGCTTTGACATACCTGGTAGCATCATCCATGTTGGAAGCGGCAGACATGACCGATGGAGGTCTCTCGGCGAGCTCAGGACGGGTAGGGGCATGATACTAATCGTCAGTCAGGAGTTGTTAGTGGACAAAACAACGTACCATTGGGGTAGGAGGGAACGATCCATCCCTAGATATCTTCCCGTCCATCTCTCGATCACTAGGTGTAATAGGCTGAACAGAGGAACTATCACCCGTCAACCCAGATTGAGAAGAGGCAGGTGAAGCATCCCATAACTTCTGCCCCATCACATGCTCGGTTGGGGCCACAACAGCATTAGGCACAGATGCCCTTCTAGCAAATGACGCAGGCGAGGTGGACATGGGTGGTGACATTTTAGCAGGTTTAGGCGATTCCGAGTGAATAGTGGCAGGCCTCATCCCGGATTGAGCGACAGCCAAAGAAGATCTTGAAGCTTTCGACTTGATCCTAGCAAGTGGCATGTCTTCTTCGCTATCACTATCATGAACGGGCTTGATAGCTTGGGATAGACTCGATTGGCTTCTGGTAGCCTTGAACATTGAAACGGGTCGTGGAGGGGCATTGGCGAATGACGATCGAGGAGCATTCACAGGTCGAGTAGGTGGTGGAGGAGGTGGCATCTCATCCTCTGAAGTTGCAGTTCCTTCTGAATCCGATCCACCTTTTAGCGGCTGACTGGTGACCCTTGCAAAGCTGGACCTTGGAGTCTGGGCGACAACAGGTGAGACGGTAGCATCACTCCCAGGCGATCTGATCCCTCCATCATCTACTTTATTGGTGTTCAGTCCGATCAAAGATGGTTTACCCATCGGCCTGGGCCCTACTAGATTTCCAAGTCGTTCAGAGAGAGGCGATCGAATGGTAGAATTGTCGGAAGCCATTGAATCGTTATACAAAGACGAGTGGGATTGTTGGCGTATAGCAACTCTCGGAGTTGGGGGTTCATTCTCGATATCTTCCCCGTACACCGCCATGGACCGGATGATGAGATCCTCGTCAAGTTTGTCGGCCTCCTGTCGTTGTTTGATTGGAGCAGGTGAAATTGCACTTGACAATGTACTTCCCCCAGCGGGGGATGGGATCGAAACAGCAAGACCAGTGGTCTTGGTCACTAATGCGTCCAAATCCCTGTGCGCAATAGGTGTAGTTTTGGTGGCTTGTGGTGAAGTCGAGAAAGCACTGACGGGATAATCGAGTGAGGTGAAATCGAATTCAGGCGAATCGGCCACAGGAGGTGGGGTCCTACGTGTATTTGCGGTGGTGACTGCGCCGAAATAACCTGAATCGGAGAGTTCGGGGCGTGTACTAGCTATGGGTGATCCAATGGGACTGTGAGAAGGGGATGGGAAGTTTGGGTGTAGCTCATCAGGCGAGATAAGGGGCATCGTCTTGCTCCTAGTATGCGATATCACCTTCTCTTCGACCGGTGCAATAGGAGAAGAGGGCATAGACGGTCGAGATCGTGAAGGGGTAGTTGGGACGGATTGCCCAGGCTGTCTGCCGGGGGACCTCATCTGGATAGGTGCCCTTGCTCCTTCTTTGAAACTGCTCAGTGATGCCGAGCTATTTTCCCGACCTGAATGTCGAAGCATACCTAGTGGGACATCGTCATCCTCGTCGTTATCCATATTGTCGATATAGGTGCTACTTGGTCGCCTGACACCTTTTCTGAAAGCCCCGGCAGACACTTTGGCAGCTGTCGAAATATGGTCATCGAGCGAAGCGAGTGAAGCAGCTCGACTCATCGGTCTTGAAGTAGGTTGAGGTGTTTGCGTAAACGTATTGACTGGCGAAGTCTCAACCTCGGCTCTGGGGGCAGGATCTTGATAATCGGAAGCTCCCGATACATGCCTGAACGACATGACCTGGAATGAACCGTCATCTTCTACAGGCTGATCGAGATCATTCATTGATCCCCTCGATCGGAATGGGTTGAGGGGTATAAATGAGTTCCGTCGATTTGCGGATGGGCGTCGGGAAGAGAGGGCATTGTGACTATCGACCGAAGAGGTTCGGCTTGGTTTAGGCTTCGAAGCGAGATCCTGGGGTGGTAGTGTGTTTTTGCGAGGTGTAGGTGATCCCTGTTTATCAGCTTTGACCCATGATGTCAATAGTGCGCTTACAGGCTCCTCCTGAATACTCATTCGCCTGGTGTTGGGAGTGTTGGCAGGCTGTTTCTCCGGCGAGGTGAGATGCTCCATCTCTTCCTGGCTCATACGCCCTGCGGGCTCCGCAGTCGGAGTCGGGGCCTGCGGTTGAGGTCGTTCGAGGTAAATCGCAGTCACAGGTCGGCCATTGGGTTGGGGCTGCTGTGAGGTACCGAAAGGTATCGACGATGTGCGTGGACCTTGACGATTGTAAACCTCTGGTGTATGGTTGAATCCCTGCCCTTGCCCTTGTCCTTGACCTTCGAAATCCAATTTACCCAACATCGCCCTCTGCGCTGGTTGCGTCCTCGCTCCTGTAGGTGTCAATTCCTGTATAGGAGTCGAAGACCCCTCCCTGCCTCTGTAACCCTCTTGACTCAATTCCCGCCTAGGAGCAGGAACGTGAACGAATGAGGAGTTCCTCGATCTCTCCCCTTGATATTGTGACTGTGAATGGGGAAGGGGAGGGGCAGGACTAGGCGATGTGCTTTCATAGGGCAATCCAAAACCCTCCTTATCCTTTCCTTTCGCTTTTCTCTTCCAGAATGATCTCGATGATTTCGGTGTTTCCATCCCCGATGTAGACGTTGAGGGGGTCATTGAATCGGCGACGGAAGCTCTGGAAACTGAAGCGTACATGTTCGAATGAGTGAGGATAGGTGGAGGGGGCATTGGGGGAGCAGTAAAGTCGGCATTGTCGACAGGAGCTCGGTTACTGGCCGATGAAGATGCTCTGAATCGTTTGAGCAGCCCCATGTTTCAAGTGTCGTAATGTGGTATGTGGTAGTGAAAGCGTGAAAGTAGGCGTGGGCGTATATGCAAATGCAGGAATGTATGTATATCTATAGTGTCAGTCACAACTCTTTGAGTATGAGCAAATGACGCTATAAGACATATACAGGAAACAAAGGAACGATAATAGTATGTACCGCTTCCGTCACCACCCCCGTACTTTTGACAAAGGTATCATTGAAATCAAACTCACTTTCACTTTTCTTGGAATAATCCTATCAACTCTGAGACCCCGATGATCCTTGGTCCCTTGCCCTTCCCTTCAATCTCAATTATCCCTTGACCCTTCTTGTATTTAGACAGAAGAGGGTGAAACACTCGATCGGTGACTTGTCGTGGGAAAGAGTGGGAGTTGATGATATTTAGATCATATTAATTAGATGGTCCTTGATTATAAGATGAACAGACTTCGATGTGCGATCTAATCATCAATATCCTACACGTGTAGATAGAAGGATAGAAGACTGACTTTTCTTTATTGACGATGTGACGTTTACTGATCAGCCACTGAAGTATATGTCGGCGGCAACCGGAACTTTAACAAACAAACTGGTCCGAGCTTCTATTCGGTAGCGAAAGGAGTCGTCAGAGTATTGCCAAGTACCGGGTGTTCGGAAGACAAGGTTGAAGGTTCAAACTAGACCAATTACAATTATGCATGGGAAAGTACGACTAGGCAGTCACCGCGGATCGTCTGACGCGATGTAAGGGGCATGTTTGCACCGCTCTCCTAACTTAACCGATCTTAGGCAATCCTTTTTTTGGGAACGGCATCAGACGACTCAGGTACGGGTGATACACCGTGTGCTGTGCCTATCTTGGCACTCGTAGACTTTTCCATCCGTAGTCCCCACACCCCTTGGGCAGTTTAATCTTGATCGAGATCTTACGGTATGGCGTTCAGTGGGAACCTTAATCTGCCATGGCGGGGCATTCTCACATCGATCGTGCCCCAGCGATTCCTACAGACTCGTTTGTCATCACTTCTATAATTCTAGAATAGGTCATCATCGCTATCTATAAACTCTGGAGACCTGACATCAGCTGCTGACCTTATGAGCTCAGAGAACCATGAACCGAAAGTACTTACGCAGGCATAGCTTGATCCAGCTTCCCTTCGTTGTTGAATGGCAAAACGTTCGAGAAGGAATGTCGCCCTCCTTCCACCGTTCTTGGTTCCGACGAGCATTCAAGGCCCTTACGGACAATATATCCATCATCCCTCTCGCGGTCCAGGTGGATAGGCTGAAGACGCTCGGATTGATGAGGCGTGACCAGTATATCCGAGTGTATCGACATGGCATCTCCGTCAGACATGAGGAAATCGTCGTCAACATCTTCCTGGTCATACTGATAGTGACGCATATCATCAGGCGGAACCGATGGTATACGATAAACGACTTCTTCATCATCATCCCAAAACTCTTCGTGACCGCTGACCGGCCGGCTAGAGCTGAGGAAGGAAAAGGTTTTATGGGATTCGAAATACTCGTCGGCGGTGTAGACTCCCATTTCCGACTCGAGTTCGGGTGAGAACTCGGATGGATCTTGTTGCAGGCTCGACTGGTGGTCTGCTGTGTACTCACCTAATTCCGACTCGAGCTCGGGATCACTATCCAGGAATTCATCATCCGCTGTGTAAATCCCCATCTCCGATTGGGGCTCTGGATTGGAGTTGGGGTGGGGGTTGGGTATGTACTGATCAGCGCTATAACTGCCCATTTCCGATTCAAGGTCGTTGTCGGATTCGAGAAACTCGTCTTCGTGTTCTTGTCCCTGATTTGGGGTTTGATGGGAGATGATGGTTGCTGCTTGACCCAAGCTGAATTGAGGGCTGCGGGGAAGGATGTATAGAGGTATCGAAGATGGATAGGGGACGGGCGGGATACATGCAGGGTGATTAGGCGAAGACTGATGGGAGGTCGTCTCGAGGTCATCGGCATCGTCAAGGAAGTCATCATCGTCGCTCAGGAAGTCGTCCTCATGATCAGGGCGATAGTCGTTCTCCGAAACATCCATTTGAGAGGGATTATGGTTGTGAGGTGAAAGAGGTGATAAAGTCTCCGGTTGGTGTGGTGGGTGATCCTCTACGTCAGAATCCAGGAACTCGTCATGTTCCTCAAGGTGGTCGTGGTCGAACAACTGATCGTTTGGATGTTGTAGTTCTTGATCATGAAAGTGATGGAAGTCGTGATCGTAGTCTAATCCGGGTAGTCCTTGACCTCTTTCCAAGGGATGGTCGTCCCCTTGATCCAGCCAATCATCCACCCCACCACCCATCTGATCAGGCCAAGGATATCCAAGTACATCGACACCATCCATCCTACCGTCTTCGTCATCGGTCTCGAGGAACTCGTCTTCTTCGTCACTCGAAAGAAAGCCGTCATCATCGTCTTCACTATCGAGGAAAAGATCGTCATCGTCATATACCTCAAAATTGGGCTGATGATATTCGTTAACAGCCTCGTCGTCGAGGAAGTCGTCGAATTGATGTTCATCGTCGAGGTGGAGTCGGTGCATTTTCTGGTTCAGCTCCGATTGGTTGATGACGATTGGATCAGAAGCCTCGGTACCGCCAAAAGATAGCTGCTATGTCAGCTCTACGAAAAGACCTGCGAATGTAAGCTTACCTTGATACTTCGGTACCCTAATCTCCCTCCCCTGGTCCTTCGGGCTTTGTAGTCCGTGAATCCCAAACGTGTTATAGCATCACTAAGCAGTTTCAAGTTGATCTCCTTCGATACCTCTTGAGTGATTGCCAGTTGATTGTCTGAGCTAGCTTGAGATTCAGGTGCTTCATCCTGTGTATCGCCCTTGATCCGTTTGGCGGCTTTGCCTCTTCTCGATAGATTGGACACCTGATCGGATTTGTACTTTGCCATGCGTTCCTGCTCGGCGAGAAGAGAGTTCAGGATAGGTCTAGCGGCGAGATAGAGATTTGTTCGATGAGCAGCGGAAAGAGCAAGTGCGCGGGTGAGAGTATGGAGGAGGGTAGAGGATTTAGTGAATGATGGTATATACTGATGTCAGCCTTGTCGTCGGGTATCATACTTGATGCAAGTCGGGATCGAAGATCAGGGGGAAACGTCTGTATGGTCAGCTTGGTCCAAGGTTACGATAGCTGACTTACTTGACGAGGTTTGTTCGAAAGAGCCGATCTAGAGCTTGTTGGAGCTGATTGCTTGCCCATACTGGTAGCTGACCACTGCTAGCTCCATCTAGAACCAGCTTCTCGGCTCTAGGGAGCGGATTGGACAGTTTACCCGGTACAGCCACCTGATTCTCCTCCATCGCTGTCACGTCCTCGGTATCGTTCCTTGAAGGCATAGAATCCGTATTACTAGATTGGCTTTCCTCGGAATCTTTATCTCGATTGATGGGTAAACACCAAGTGAGACATAATCCAATCTTGTCCAGATGAGCTGTAGGCTGGTAGGTTGGGATCAGAGCGGCATTGGCGCTGGAACGATCGGCACTCGCAGCGATTGGTCGAATGAAGTAGGACGTCTTATCTCCACGGGGCCTGATGTCTTCAACAGCCAATTGGGCGGCATTCTGGCATCAGTCCCGACCTTATGCCAACATACCTGTCTTAATGAGTTCATGATGTTGCTTTTGATCGTTTCTTCCAATTCAATCTCCTGCATTATACTCATTTCCATACCCCCGATCCTCCCTAATCCTTCCCTGTCCACTTCTATTTCCAGCTCAATTACCCCTCCTACCGGTACAGTCACCTCAAATAGGGTATCACCACTCCTCCTGATACTACAGCTTGACGTGAGGGGTTCTTGGATGAGTAGGTGAGGAGTCAACCCAAGTTTTAGAGCGTATGAACTTGAGGGTAAGGAACGTGGGATGGTTATTGTCGTTGGATTTAGTTTTATTGGGTAAGTGAGCGTTGACATTTCGAGCTTGGGTGAGTGAGTCAGCTAGGTCTCTTAGACCCATAACACTTCAATGATACCTCTGAGTAGTATGCGCCGATGCAGGTGCTGGATAAAGAGGGGAAGAGAAAGTAATTATGAAATCGAAAGTAAAGTCACTCGCGGTCAATGTCAAAGCGCAGCATATATATATTGCTTCTTTGAGTAATACTCAGTCCCATCACCGTCGACCGTCGTCACCATGCGTCCAAAAATGTCTATGCAATTTATGAAATTGTCTTTTATTATACTAACCAAAAATGCCGCCAACAAGAATGGCATACAGGCGACATGCCTCTTCCGCCGTCCCTATCCTCGCTTCTCTCTCGAAACTATTCGCTCTTGCCTCACCAACAAATCTGAGGGCAGGACATGAATACCTTATGGCGGAAGGAGGAGGTGATGAACCAGAGGATAAACCCAACTCACCTGTTTTCTGGTGGAAGCTTGGTCTCAGCGCTTGTTTGGTCCTAGCAGGAGGAGTCTTTGCCGGGTATGTCTTTATATTTATTTGAGACGAAGGAAGGGGAGAGGCTGATTCTAGGTTAACATTGGCATTGATGGGATCGGATGATTTGAATTTGAGGGTACTTGCTACCAGTTCCGATGACCCTTCAGAGAGGAAACAGGCTGGAAAGGTCTTGAAGCTACTTGGAAAAGGAAGACACTGGGTTTTGGTCGTATTGCTACTCTCCAACGTCGTGCGTCATCCCCTATTACCTTGAGCAGAACTAATGACAGATCGTTAACGAGTCTTTACCTATTTTCTTGGACGATGTCCTCGGAGGAGGTGTGAGGGCAGTCATAGCTTCCACTACTATGATTGTCATCTTTGGAGAAGTCATTCCTCAAGCTGTATGTACATACATCGTTAAACGGGCCAGGTGCTAATGAAAGGTCTGTGTCAGGTACGGGCTAGCGATCGGTTCGGCTTGTTCAACTCTGGTTTGGGTATTCATGGTCGTTCTCGCTCCTATTGCTTGGCCAATCGCTAAGCTACTCGATTACGTCCTAGGTCTAGACGAAGGCCATACGTATGCAACTCCCAGCCCCTCCGTGAATGTCGCTGATAGGCAGGTACAAGAAAGCAGAACTCAAGAGTTTCCTTCAATTCCATCGAGAGGGTGAAGAACCATTACGTGATGATGAGGTTCGTCCCCGTGTTCTAATACCGCTGAAACTGGACTGATATAAGATCGCCATTCTCAATGGAGTTCTGTCGCTAAACGATAAACACGCTCAAGAAATCATGACTCCCATCAAGGACTGCCTTACGCTTCCATCTGACAAGGTTCTGGATCACGCTACTGTCGACCAGATTCTGCTCTCCGGTTTCTCACGTATCCCAATCCACGAGCCTGGACAGAAGGATAATTTCATTGGAATGCTTCTCGTCAAGAGGGTAAGCCGTCATCATCATCACTTGAACAGGCCTAATCCGTAGCTCATCACCTACTCGCCCGAAGATGAACACCCAGTTTCCAAATTCTCGCTCCTACCTCTGCCCGAGGCTCGACCTAATATCAATTGTTTCCAGGCTTTGGATTACTTCCAAACTGGTCGAGCTCATTTGTTGCTCATCAGTGAAACCCCCGGTCAGAGAGGTGGTGCTATCGGTATCGTCAGCTGTACGTCCTCTCGAATCTCTCCGGTGCCCCGCTGACGATCTAGTGGAAGATCTGATCGAGGAGATCATCGGAGAAGAGATCGTAAGCAACTGCAGCAATCTCCCAGGGCGAAGCTGATCTGAAGGTTGACGAGACGGATAGAGTCCAGGATAATCATTCCAAGAAAGCTGTCAAGCGATCTACTACGGCTGCTGTCATGCGTAAGCTTACCTACACTCTTGATATCAAAGCTGACGACAAGGGGGCATCATCGAAAGGCAACGAGTCGTCAACGCCCTCTCTCGACGACCTTCCGTAAGTCAATTCCATCAATATCTGTATAATGCTGAGAACCAGCAACAAGGTGGAGCAACCATGCAGCCAGTTCAATACTCCAATAATCTGGACCAAGAGGTCTCAAACAACAACGACGGTCTCCTCATCCATATCGACAACGGTAATATCGTAGCTGAATCCGTCGGTATACCTGATATTCCAACAGATGGTCGACGAGTAGTCGTTCCTGCTCCAGGCCACCAGGGGGAGGTTCATGAAGGATCCCCACCGTCCCCCAACAAGCCCAAAGGCAAAGCGAATGGACCCAGCCCTCTAGCTAGGACTGTTTCTCAGCAGGCCGCTGAAGAGAGAGAAGAGGATAATCAGGCAGAGGCAGAGGAGGGAGAGTCAAAGGAGACGGATCGATTGATAAAGTAATGACCATCATGATTGTGTGCTCATGCGCCACGAGTTCATAAACCTACATCAGCATCTCCATACAGACTATAATTGAAGCAGATGCATTTCAAGTCTGCTATCTTTTGATCAAGAGATTTTAGAGTTGCAGGGATGACGTAAAGTTGAGAACGCCACATTCGGGTATCAAGGACCGTAGTTACCGCTTTAGGCAGGTATATCCTTCCAGCGCACCGGTTCAGTGACTACTGGTGACTGAATGGATCAGATACTACAACTACCATATAACTACACCCTTATCTCTTTACCCTCTCTTTCTTACCTTTCTATTCTTTTGACATACAAACATCCCCAAACAATCATACAAACACACCCATTCATCACTACATCTCCTTCCTATCACTCCATCCACACCTCTACCTCTCCCATAGGCGCCATTTGCCCTTCCTTTGACACTCACCCCAGAATGCCGCGCAAGGCGAGAGAAAGCTTTGTCATCAAAGTATGCCATGAGGGCGAGATAGAAGAATTCAGTTTCATGTCAAATGGACGCTTCCCATTCTATAGCGACATCAACGGGAGAGTAAGTGCTCTCTCTTGCACGCCCATACACTGTAAAGGAGGCTGACGACGTAGATTCGTCGACAATGGAGCATATCCGAAAATATCCCCATTTATTGGGAGCAAGTACTCTTCTTCCCCAGCGCTGAGAGCCGAAACAATATCATGTTCAAGAGATTCATTTGCGACGCTCGCGAGTATGTCTTATCACCTGCAACTCCTATGTCTCCGAGAATGACGCTGACGCGTCAGGTACGAAGCTGGTCAGAAACCTTTCGTTCAACGAAAGTTCACGAACGCCGCATTAGGTTTCACTGTTGTTCTCGGTACCGAGACCTTTTCACAAGCCAACATCATCAAGGCTCGACACGAAGGAAAAGAGTACATCCGGGAATTTAACAACTTGGGTATCGAATACGACAAGCTCAAGTCTCTATCCATCACGGATGCCGAATACATCAGGCAATGTCAACAGAAAATCAAAGATGCTACATCTGCCGGTAACCAAGAAGAAGCTGATCGATGGTCACTGTATTTGACACTACATCAAAAAGCCAATGAGGCCAATTTGACTAAACTCGAGGCTTGCAAGTCGGAGCGCCGCGATATTTCGAACAAGCTCGACTCGCCCATCTTGGATTTCCCCACCCTCCGAACCTTCCTCAATGCACAGGATCTTCTAGATGCAGAGGAATTCCAAAGGACTAAACGGCGTCTCAAGTGGGAGAGCGAAAAATCCGTCTCGGGTCCAGATGTATCGCCTGTTCCCGATCCACATTTCCCGCCCCTCGAAGATATCTTTTCCGGTCTCCGCCGTGTGCCTCGCCCCGAACCGCTACCCATGCGGGCATTCGCAGATGCAATCCCATCTGCTCGCCCTGCACCTACGGCCCAGTCCACTGCCCCTGGCCCATCCCACTACGACGCGTACGGTCAACCTATCATTCCACAACAACCTAGTCTGGCATGCTCCCTCGAGGCTATCGCTACCGACTTTCTTCCCGAAGATCTCCGCAGGCATATGGGGAACTTTACTCCAACCATCAATCGTCTACACAACCAACTTGATGCTCCTTATCAGCGACTTTGGCATGCCAGGGACGTTGTGCAGAATGCTGTTCGCGATTTGCGAAACTTCCCTCCTCAACCACTAACTGGGGCAGAGCGTTATCGAATGGAAACCCCTCGATGGGTGACACGGGACGAACCGAACCCCCCGCCCGGAACATACGAACCTCCTCTTTGGGATAACCCATACATGCGTGCCCCATATACGTCTGTGCCGTTTGCGCCCAGAGACCCTATTAGCAACTGGATACCTGATGGATCTGCGAGGGCAAATCAGCAACCAGCTCCGGTCAACCCGAAGCCCCTTCCCTGGACCTGCGAATACAGACATGAACATATAAGCTGTGATCGCTGCCACAAAGGAATCCAGGGTATACGATACAAGTGCAAGGTAAGCCCTGATCCACCCCATGTTCTCGCCAAGGCTAATGACTAGGATTGCGCCGATTATGATCTCTGTTCCGATTGTGTGTTGTGGAATCAAATATCTACAACCCATCCTATCGAGCACACCTTCAACACCATCATTCACCGAGATCTTGAACGCCTGCTCAACAAAGAGAGGACGCAAGATCCGACAACTCCTGAAGAACATCCCGCTTTTTGTAATATATGCCACAAGAGGATCCGTGGCATCAGGACCAAGTGCACCAATTGTCCCGACTGGGATTGTTGTGAGGCTTGCTTCCCAAGGATCAACGACGTACATCGACGTCATACTCTCGTCAGGATCAATCTAGCCTCTGATCTGATCGAACCGCCTTTCCATCTCGCACGATCAAGGGTCAAGCATACCAACATCATTTGCGACATGTGTGAAACCCTCGTCGTGGGTGATAGGTGGAAATGCGTACATCCCGATTGTAAAGACTATGACATGTGCGACGATTGTCACGCTTCACCACTCAACACTCATCCTCGAGAGCATCCGATCTTGAAACTCTCGGAACCGATGGACCTCAAGGTGCTCTCTCGTGTCCGACGAGAGATGCGGAGGGGAGACTTTCGACCTGGCAGATCGTGCGACTATGGTCGACGAGAAGGAGAGTATAGGACCTTGACAAGGCAGGAGCGAGACGAAGCGATGTCTACATGGCAGTGCCGAGATCATTCGACTTTCTGGAAATGCGAGGAGTCTCGAATCATGTGGCATGAATCCAAGATGAGGACTGATCCGCCTGCGCCTCTCGAGTACGATTTTGGCGACGACATCAAGCAGGAGGAGGGGGCTAGTTATCCTGAAGCTGGACCATCCAACAGTACGGAGATTGATCGAACACTCGAGTCCACGCCACCTACTGTTATCGACGAGAATGCACCCGGATCGCACTCCGATATCATCAAATGCTATATATGGCCCGAGACACTGGCCATCTGTCCTACCAAGCCCGAGGAGGACCAATGTATCGACCCCTCCATCGACACCGAAACCCCTGCCATCAATCCCTCGATCGATACCGAAACACCTCACGGATCACCTGTTGCGGAGATCACCACCCCTTCCAATGACGCCATCTTCACAGGTGTCACGGACGTTACCATCCCCGCTGGATGCAGTTTGCCAGTCGGAGCAGAATTCACCAAGACCTGGTCGATGAAGCATCTCGTTTCAGGTCACGAATACAAATTTGATCAACTCCGATTAGTCCATGAATCAGGGGGATTACTCGGAGAGGCATGTAATATCAAATTGGCATTCACTCAGGATGATATCAAGACGGGAGAGAGGGTGGAGGTCTCTATCGCTGGGCTGAAAGTACCCGATCTTCCAGAACAGCAGGTTGTTGAGCAATGGCGTTTCAGGGATGTAGATGGGACTGCTTATGGTGAACCCCTTCGACTCAGGTATGTGTATTCCTATCCCGGAGAACAAAACTGACAAATAGATTCACTGTCGAGAACCCAAGCTTGCAGAACTCGCTTTGCAACTCGTCATTCATCATGCCCCCTCCTGATCATTCGGCACCTCAACCCGCCCAGGCGGCATCTCGAGAGCCAACTCAATCGTCTACGTCAGTAGCATCTACCCCAACGACCTCTCAATCATACAGCAGCCTCGTCTCGCTCAGTACCGAACCCGATGAGGAATTTGCAATTGTCAACCGAGTCTCATCCCACCAGTCAAACGCAACCACCGAAGTAACCGACGACGCGCTCGCTTCGGAATTCGACTTCGTTGATGAAAGTGAAGATGCCCGATCCCAGATCTAAATGACCCTTGATGGGCGTTTACACCAAAGACTACAACTCAAAAAAACTATAAAACACCAAAAACATTTCCGGTTCCGTTTCGATTTTCGTTCTCTGGTATACACGCAAACGTTTCCTGCTTTAACCTTGTAGATACGTATACGATATATACCATCATGTTGTTTCCATCCGTTGTGTAGTCCAGTTATATGCATGTTTATTATCATCAACACCGGTGCACCTATATCACAACAGTATTTGATACAACATCATGATGGCATGATCACTCCTTTTTAGCCGGTTTGGCGGTAAAGAAAGCTTTAATGCCCTCTACCTTTTTCTTTTTCTTGGTACCAATTCCGGAGACTGCCTTTGGCCTAATCGGGCTCACTCCATTTTGGAGGTCTTGTGCGAAATGGAAATCTTCATGCTCCTGTTTCTCCCCTTTCATTTCTTGTTCGTTTAACCCCTTCGCAGTTTGGAATTCGCATTTCGGACATGACCATTGACCTGACTTTCCTTCTTCACTTGCGTCATCTCCATCGAGGTGAACAATATCATCACCGTCGGTATCATCAATGATGACTGGCGAATGACGGGTGGTGGGGGTGGATGATTCACCATTCTTCGAAAGAAAAGTATCTAGTCCAGTTTTATTCCTCAAAGAACCAGATTCGAGGGTTGGTAATCTCGGTTTCTTCCTTGGAGATGAATCTATCGTAGATTCCGTCTTGGGTACGATGGTAGGGGATGATGATCGTTGTCTCTTGATTTGTTCGGTTTTGATAGGTGATCCTCCAATTGGTTTATTTCCGAAGAACCCTTCGATACCTTGTTGACCACCTTCTAGCTTTTCTAGGCCAGTGAAGGATAATGACATCTGTCATAAGCTTTTATCTTCCGGAAAAGGATTGTGAGAGACAGAAAGACGTACATTATTCAACTTCATATTACCCCCATTACGCATTGGTTGACAGACTTCATCCCATAGCTTCTTTGCGTACTTGACAATATACTCTGTCGAGAGATTGCGGGTAAATGGGAAAGGAGTTTGTCTAGACCGACCGGCTTCGATTCCTGCTTGTCAGCTTTTCCCCTGTAAATGGTCTTATATGAGTTAGAGAGAAAGAATAGAGTGGAGAGGACATACCGGTCCTTGTACCCAGAACCAGTGTTTTGGGCCACAAACCCGGATTGATCTCCCTAGCATCTCGCAATCTCACATTCAGTTCACCTCCCAATACGCCTATCCAGTGCATCCCCTGCGCAGGGGTATTGACCGCCGGCCTAGTATTCTTGGAAGCAAGCATCGATTTCGTGGCTGTCCTCTCTACGACTACGAAATTAGCAAAGAAGAACGAGCTCAAGTAAGGCGCGTACCCTCTGAATGATCGATTCCTCTTAAGATATTGTAGACCCATATACTTTCATCGCCGAATCGAGCTTGCATCTCTTCGAGCGGTACCGACCTGCAATCAGCAATGTCCCCAACGAGGAACTTACAGCATATCACCAACGGTCTTCGCTCCGTACTCTGTAGCAATAGCATTACCCAACTTTCCACCTAGGTACCGTATCTTCCATCAGCACACGATTAGAAAAGGGACGTACATCTGTGAAATCCATATTTCGCAGGAAAGCTGCTGTCGCTGATTTACGAAGAATCGTTTGGTTATTCGGTTTCTTCCATGCTGAACATAACTGCCGTCAGCCCATACTTCCCTTACTGAGCGGGATTAGGGAGTAGATACCTTCGACATGGCTTTACAATGCGCGATACCCTTCCATCAGCTCTCCGCTCTGTACTTTACACACAATGAGACGAGGAATTCAGCTTACAGCAGAACAAGTGTAATGTAATCTCTTCCACACTTCTCCTCGGATCTCGGCCATGATTTCCGCTCCGTAGCATAAAGCCCAGTCCTCCCAAGTCGCACCAGCATCACCTCCCTTGGTGATCCTAGGCTCCTCATCACTTCGCTGACTAGAGAATGGTTCTCCCCCACCTTCCATCTCGTGCTCGTGCTCGGCTGACACTGGCTCTGATTCTTCGCCATTTACAGGAAACACCTCGCCCGCTTTGGTCCAGTCGATCGGAGGTGCCTTTGGAAGTGGGGAATCTAGTCCTTCAGGCGCGTCTGGTGGTGGAGCTGCCAAGTACGGGTGAGTCGCTAATAAGCGGTCTATTACCATCGGAGTGAGATCGAGGAAAGCTTCATCAATTGAAGCTTTCTCTGATACATTAGTCGCGGTCCCTCTATCTTAGAGAAGGAGTACTTACCAATCTCGCCTTTAGGAACCATTTCCTTAAATATAGCCAAGATTTTCAGACTCTCCCTCCTATACGGATCCAGACTGACCTGCTCATCAGTCATTTGATTGGAAAAGAAGCATGAGAGCTGACCTTGTGGGACTTAGGATCCACCTCGCCCCAGTATCCCGCCTCACTCTCGCCATTCCTGTAGGTTGCTACATGTTGGACATAGAGGTGTGGACACATTCGCTTTGATTCGTCAATCGTATTGAATCTGTCATCAGCCTTCCTTTCCACCCAATGACACTCTTTGAGCCTGCCCGCTTTCCTTCCTCTCTCCTCCTTGTCCTCTCCATCTCCCCGTCTCTCACTCCCGGGATAGATGTCGAGTAATGAGAGACTACTCACCTCTTGATCCCAAACTTCCTAGCTGGATAATTGACAGCAATGATAGACTGCCACTGGGCACAGATAAGAGGTACATCGTCCGGTAACCCAAGTCTGACAGATTCGAATTCTGCAAGTTAGCTCACGACAACGATGCTTATGGTGCAAGACGGACGAGCATAGGCAGCATCAATATCACAATGAGCGATGGTCCTCAGTGGATTACTAGTATAAGCTCATTTTCAGCCAGAGGCTCCGCGAGCTTACTAGACTGTCATCGCCTGTGGACTTAGAAGGTGACTTGATTTCAGCAACCTCTCCAATACGCAACGAATAACTCACCGATAAGTGACGACTTCATTCGTACTACCGCCCCTCTTTGATGGCCCAGCTAGGAAAGCCATCGATCATGAGCATGTATCATGCAGTAATGTAACGTATACAGTATAATGTAGAATCGCAATAGTCAAGTTGACGCAAGTTGATCCGGTGGAGGCAGCCTTTAAGCTCTACAAATGGACGAGTCACTTTTTCTTTTATGTGATGCATTGCCATAGAGGTACAATGTTACTAAAAGGAAATGTATACCGTCTATAGTAGACGATATACGCTGGCCGATGACCTATGGAGGGAGTATCTCGGAGAGGAGCTATTGGTACAGTTACTATTGAATCGACAAACCACATCCTTACTTCCAACTAGGACTCTTGGCATACGTAGCGCCTGCTCCCCATCCTCTCCTGTTACCGGCGTTTCCTTGTCCGTTCGAACCGTTCGCATTGGCACCATTGGCCGTAGGGCTGGCACCGTTAGCAGCCCCATTTTGACCGTATTGTGGCGACGATGGGCTGAATGCTGGTGAAGCGGGACTGGATGTTAGCATAGTACCAAGAGAATGGAGATAGACTTACCTATAAGCGGGACTGGCTGGAGAGTACGTGGGACTCGTTGGCGAGTACACTGGACTTGCTGGAGAATACGCAGGAGAGGTGGGACTGAATTGTGGACTGGTTGGACTACTTGTCAGCAATGGCAAAACAGGGGTGAAAGGGACATACGAGTACTTAGGTGATGTAGCCTGGAATGGCGCAGGCGACGTCGGCGAGTACGCCGGAGACGTCGGACTGAACGCCGGACTGGCAGGACTGTACCTCGGACTACTTGGACTGAACGCTGGACTGGCGGGACTATATCGCGGCGATGTAGCACCTGCGAACGGACTCGTAGGCGAGTAAGCAGGCGATGCGGGCGAGTATTGTGGTCCACCAGCACCTCTTGCTCCGCCATAAGCGGGAGATGCGGGCGAGTAACTCGGTGAAGTTGGCGAGAATGCCGGTGAGGCAGGAGAGAATTGAGGTGATGTAGGCGAGTACATGGGTGATGTAGGCGAATAGGCTGGGGAAGTAGCTCCGAATCCACCAGCTCCTTGGAACGGAGAAGTTGGCGAGTATCCTGGTGAGGTGACTGCGAAGGGTGATGTTGGCGAAAATCCAGCCGGTGACGTTGGAGAATACCCGGGCGACATGCCACCATGCATCGGCGTCGTGCCGTATCCCGAGTATGCGAATCCACCTCCATCCTCGTTGTTTGAAGTTTGCAAGGGCGAGAATGCAGCTGCTCCCAACACTCCACCAGCTCCACCAGCACCCATTGGCGAGAAATTGTCATACGGCGTCATGGCTCCGCCTGGTGTCATTCCTCCACTCATTCCCTGAGACATCATGTTCTGAATAGGTAGTCGATGATCAACCACAACGTCCTTGAGCATGTTCATATCGAGAGCGACATCGAATGCTCCGGTTCCCATAGGCGCCATTTGTCCAAGCAAGACATTCTCGGCTACACCTCGACAATCATCGATATCTCCGACTGCCGCAGCTTCTAGTAAGATCTCCACAGTCTCTTCAAAGGATGATCTTGAAAGAGCACCAGCATCCGTACGATTGATACCGTGTCGTGTGATACTCATTAATTGACCCTTGTTGCACATGAGATCACAAAGTAGTGCCATATGTCGGTAATTGACATATGAACCACCCATCTCGATAACACCATTCAATTCCTTGAATAGAGCATTTCGACCTGCTTCAATACCGAGTGTCTCGAAGACTTCGAAACAACTGTTGGAATACGTCTTTGTCGAGTCGACACCATCGACTGCGAGGACTTCGCGTAAATTGATACCGTCCGTTTCTAGGTACCATTCTTTGCCTTGATCGTATTCTCCAGCTTCGGAAATCAAGACAGTCTTGCCTTCAGTGATGAAGACACGTTGAATGCCCTTGATACCACCGAGCTCGACTTGGTCGAGTAGAGTTCCCTCGATTCGCTTCAAGAACATGTCTTCGTCTCCCAAGATCTCCTCGTCCTCCTTTTCTGCTACCACTCGAATTCGGATGATAAGCTTGGAAGCATTATCTTCGGAATGAATGACGAAAACGTCCTTGCCGACAGTGTTTGCGATAGCATTGACGATTTCAGCCATTTCGTGACCTCCTTCCAGAACTTTTGCTCGATCAAGCTCCAATCGAAGGAGCCATGGCGAGTGCAATTCAAGTCGAATATCTTCATCGGGAATAGCAAAGAAGGCATCGACGAAATCCTTGTCCTCCTCGATATCGGTCGAGTCCAATTTAGGGTCGTAGAAGATCTCAACTGACGCAGTGATATCTCTCAAACATGTATATGTCAATTGTCGCATGATCTTGTGTGCGTCTTCTTCTGTACGACTGTATTCGGGATGTAATCGAACTTCAAGAGCGGGCGTACGGATATTAACGGCGACGTTGATGATTTCCTTTAGACGAGGTACACCACCAGTGACAGACTTGGAAGCCACACCAGCATAATGGAACGTATTCAGCGTCATCTGCGTAGCGGGTTCTCCAATAGACTGAGCAGCGAGTGTACCGACCATTTCCGCAGGATCGGCAACAGCCTTGTTGAAGATCTGTTCAATCTCTCCAATAACCCAATCGAATGCCTCCCTGTTCAAGTGGTATTCTTCCAATACACGTCGAGTAGCCAAGTGTGAACGAACCAACATGCCGAACACGAGGGTAGCATTATCCTGGTGCGAGCGTGACAACTTGTCATCTCCACGAACAACCACCAGTCGGTCTAGTAGTGCCTTTCGTTCCTTGATGAGGTATGTCGGCTCGAGGTCACTGGGTACACGATGATCGATATGGAAAACTTGCTGAGAGTTTTGGACGATTCGCTGAATGTTGGCTGGAAGGGGATGTGAGGGGTTACCATCGGTGTAGACGTCTTTTCGAAGTAGAGCCCGGTCTGCCTGGAGTTGCGTCCATTCCTCATCAAACAATTGCTGAACCTCGTTGGAGGTGACGTCAATACCGGCTTGTAGCGTATTCTTCTTGAATCCACTATTGGCGCCAATAACATCGACCTTGTACCGGCTCTCGAATCGTTTATGGGATAATCGGATGATATCCAATGACTGCCTCTCCATAAAGGCACCATCCATACCATCCTCTCCGTACAAGAATTGAACGATATCACCATTCGAATTCCTGACTGTCGAGTCGTATCCAATCTTCAAATCCTCCATTGCCTTGACCAACCGACGCTGGATATAACCAGTCTCGGCAGTCTTGACGGCAGTATCGATCAAACCCTCTCTTCCTCCCATGGCGTGGAACCAGAACTCTTGAGGTGTCAATCCACGCAGATACGAGTTTTCGACGAATCCTCTCGATTCAGGTCCATAATCGTCTTTGGAAAAGTGCGGTAATGTACGATGTTTGAATCCGAAGTTTATACGTCTTCCCTCGACGAATTGTTGTCCAACGACACCAGACATCTGAGAGATATTGATAAAAGATCCCTTAGCTCCAGAGACTACCATCTGCTTGACGTTGTTATCATCCTTCAAATTCGTCTGTGCAGTTTTACCCGTCCAATCTCGAGCTTTGTTGAGTTCGGATGCGATTTCTTGCTCGACAGACTCTCGAATCGTCATTCCTGGCTTAGGCTTCATCTTGTTGGCCTCGGCTCGAGCCATTAGTCCCTGCACATTTTGCTTGGCTTCAACCATCTTGTTGGTGATAGCTGCCATTGTAGGAGCATCGAGGATAGTATCTCCAATACCGACACTGAAACCGTAATGTAGTAGCCAGAAGTTGACGGTTCTTTGAGCGGCCGAGAAGAAATCTCGACAAGCGACATGACCAAGTTCTCGGAAGATGATGTGGATCAAACCGTTATTGGCACTACCAGCGATATTCTTGACGATTGTTCCATGAATCAATTCTCCATTATCGATCAAGACATTCTCATCGGTAACATCCATAGGATCGGGCTTTTCGTTGTTCTTGTAGACAATATTTATTCCTTTCGGTATACACATTGACAACAACTGTTTACCGGTCCACAGTGGCTTAGGTTTCAAGATCGCAGGCGGAGGTATCGTTCCGTCCCATTCGGGAACCCATAGTAGGATGTTTTGAACAGCGTTCCAATCGCAAAAGTTGTCTCGTAAGGTGAATTTTCGAACACCACATAGGGTGTCTTGAACGATACCCATGACAGGCTTGTTTGCTTGAGGAGAGATGATCTGAAGTTTGAGCACCGTAATAAAACAGTGAAGACAAAGGATGTACCTGTCTGGGAACCCAAGCAATCTGACTCAACTCTGCCCTAGTCTCCTCGGATTGAGGTACGCTAAGGGTCAGCGAGGTACGGTGCAAATGGCCTAGGATAGACGTACTGCAAATTCATTTCATCACCATCGAAATCGGCATTGTAGGGGGAAGTACTATTTGTCAGCGTGCCCTGTTGGCAATATATACAACCTACACTGAAAGATTCAGACGGAAAGCTGTTGATCAGCTAGTGCACGCCTGATAGATGTGTAGAGCTTACTAGAGTAATCCATAAGCTTGATACGGTGACTCATCATCGACATTTTGTGCAGAGATGGCTGTCGATTGAACAGAATGTAACTATCGTCAGCGGATCCAAGGTGCGAAACTTACTCTCCATCCTTCAAATGCCTCTCGACGATCCAACCGAATTGTAAACTGATGGGCTCTCCTCCTTTCCGGTATTTCAAATCGACTCGCTCTCCAGTGTCCTTGACGTAGTATCGAGCACCGGGATATGTTGATGGACCGTTGTTGACGAGTGTCTGGAGGTAAACGATGTTATATGGTGTGACTGATGATCAGCTTCTGTCGGGCGATGGGGAACAAACGCTCACCTCGTTCTGGGTAAGTCAAAGTCATGGCCACACTTTTAGGTACACCGACCTGATCCAACTGTAAATTGGGATCACCAGTAATGACTGTACGAGCGGAGAAATCGACTCGCTTTCCCATCAAATTTCCTCGCATACGTCCCTCCTTTCCCTTCAGCCTAGCTCGAATAGCTTTGATCGGACGACCAGATTTCTGCGTATCCTGCGGCAGACCGGCGATATCGTTATCCATGTAGGTCGCGACGTGGAACTGAAGGAGATCAAAGTGTTCAAGGACAACTCCGGGAGGTACACCTTCATCCTCTAGTCTTCGGACAGTCGCTGAAGCTTTAAGGATCTGAGCGAGCTTATATGTCAAATCATCTTCACTCCGTAGAGCTCCTCCGTCGACTGAAATGGAAGGTCGTACAGCGGCGGGAGGAACAGGGAGGACGGTGAGAATCATCCAATCTGGACGTGCGTACTCGGCATTGAGACCCATTATGTGTAAATCGGTAGCGGGAATCTTCTTGAGGACATTGTAGATCTCTCCAGGCGTGATTGGCCGCTTCTCAACTTCTCCAGCTTCCTGACAATTAGCATAACATGAAACAAGGTGGAAGATAATCACTGACCTCTCCCTTTTCGGCTGGTGGTGGTCGAATCACCGCCGTCAGTTTGAGGCCTTCCTTTCTCCAAACAGGCTGCTCGTGACCACATCCACCATGTCCTGGGGGTGCACCAGCTTCCCTGTTGAACTCTGCCTCGTTGGTATTGTCTCCGTTCTCGTCATCCAGCATATCGGGTTCACAGATCATCCGTTTCGAAGCAAGAGCCCAGATATTCTTCAGACGATGCTGAGGTTTGATACGACGAACAATCATTCCGACTTCTGGATTCCGCTGAAACGTAAGCTAGAACCTGGAACAGGTTAATGCAACGAACCAGATCGACCTTGAGTTTTCCACAACTGAAACAGATACACTCGAGGATCTTCTTGACCTTGACGAGGAAACCACCGTGAAAGACTGGACGGGCGAGCTCAATATGACCGAAATGGCCTGGACACTCGGCCATTCCTTCCTGACAAGTCTGACATTTGAAGTTTCGGTCGATAGCTGGCAAGAGTTAACACAAGGTATGACCAATCACGGATGGGTATACTCACTTCCCATACGGGGATCCATGAGACCTCCGACCTTTTGCTTGCCATCCTCGTCCATCACTTCCGGATGCTCAATCTTGGCAACCGAGTACGCTTTCTGATTGTGTCAGCTGATGATTCAATTCCAATGAAGTCCAGTATCATCTGCATCCAAATCTTCGAGCCTCTTGCTACAACGAGCGGAATGACCACGCCAACAGGGAGAAACAACACTTACGATCTCCTCCGGGCTCATTACACCAAATTGGATTTCCCGAATCTGCCTGACCGGCGCGGAGGAGTATGGGAACGAGATCGTCATGATGGGCGAATCTAGTTGTTTTCTTTATCGTTCGTATCCTTCTGGCTAGCTCCCTGTCTTGTCTAAATGTCCAAATACCCTATAATGCGACCGATGGAGCGAATGTCGCACTCTGAAACCAGTGGCGATGTTTTTGAGTGTTTTCCTTTAACAATTCCAATCGCCTTCCAAACAATCGATTCCTTCCTGAACGTGAATCCTAACAGCGCCTCGTTCCTAATCCAATTCGACCACTTGGCGAATGACCGGAACGCGAGACGATACGAATGAGCCAAAAGTAGCGTGACTCGGAACGCGTTTTGATGTTTGTAAGTCCCTTGTCCTTGTTTGCAACCCGTCCTTTTCGACAGTGACCAGATGTCGAATTGGTTGATCTATGAGCGATTGATTTATCGCTTGTCGATCTACTACGCTTGATGTCCTTGTATGGATGTCGAGTGTATGTACGGGTTGTATTAGGATTCAAGAGGTAGATGGTACAAGTCAGTCAGCCTAGGCCCAGGGTGCTAAGAGTGACTGTGATCCGGTATAACTCCGAATGTGGCACTCAGACACGGTTACCTCATCACCCCACTCTCCACCTCAGTCTCATACTCATATCGCTATCATCATTCACTTTCATACTTGTATTACATACACTGAACCTAGAAGCATACCTATCGCTTAGGTTCATACATTGGACAATCCTTAGTAGTCTCGGCGACTCTCATCGAGTTGATCCTTTGGCTCCCTTTGTCACCCTCGAGTACAAGCCAACCGCCGCCGATTAGCAAGCGCCCATCATGTCGTGGCTAGGCTGGGGACCAGCTACATCTCCTCAATTCGAGGAGCTCGTCGGTGAGTTATCTTATCGAGCTTGATCAATAAGGTTGAATGCCCCCACTAATCATGCAGAGAAGTACTGTTCCCCACTCAATCTCCCTTACCCCCAATCCGAAGATATCGCTACAGCTCTGGAGGTCACAGACTTGATTCGATCGAAGGCTGTCCAGCCCAAACCTGCTATGCAGAGTCTCAAGCGGAGAATCGCGAGCAAGAATGGAAGAGTTCAGATGTACGCTATGGCGGTGAGTCAGCTAGCCGACGCACTCCAGAGCTGAGCTGATGTATAGTTGGTGGATACGTGCATCAAGAATGGTGGGGACCACTTCTTGGCCGAGATCGCGAGTAAAGAATTCATAGACGAGATGTCTGGAATCATGCAATCGCCCGTAAGTTCATCAATTCTCTAATCTGTCCGTGACTAATCATCAGACGGTCAGTGCCGAAGTCAGGAATATGGCGATCAAGGATTTCCAGACATGGGCTTTGTTGCTCGAACCGAAACCCGAGTTCAGACTCATTTCGGAATCATACCACTCACTAAAAGGCATGGCAAAAGTTCAGTTCCCAACACCCACCAACCAAATCGGCAAGGCCCTCTTGGATACGCGTGTACCACCCGCCTGGGTCGATTCGGATGTCTGTATGCGTTGTCGAACAGCATTCTCATTCACGAATCGTAAACATCATTGCCGGAACTGTGGACAGGTCTTCGATCAGCAATGTTCAAGCAAATTATCCGAAATCGAGTACTATGGGATTACAACCCCTGTGAGGGTATGCGATACGTGTCATGAAAAGCTCCAGAAGAAACCACCTGTCATCAAAGCTCGAACACGCCGGACTCGCCAGGATCTCGATGCGGATATTCAACGTGCTATCGAGCTCAGTCTGGCAGATGGCCAACCGGACGGTCTTCGAAATATGGGGTCTGAGCCACCGTTGAGGAGACAAGGAGAGGGTCATGTCGAGGATGATGACGAGGAATTGAGAATGGCTATTGAGGCGAGTCTGAGGGAAAGTGAGATGGAACGGCCAAGTGCCCCGAACGGATTGGATGAGCCGGAATATAAACCTCTACCCACTTTCGATCTAACGCCAAGGGAGACGGAAACGGTCTTGACGTTTTCCAACACTCTGGATCAAATGGCGGCATATGGAGAACGCGATCTGAGGCGGTTCCCATATGCTCATGTACTATACGAACAGGCGTACGCTGTGGGTGGGAAGCTGCAAAGGAATGCAGAGGAGAAGCATACCAAGCAACGTGAGTCCTCTTCAATATTTCACCATATCTGCGCTGACGAGTAGAAATGCTAGTCGAGATGCAGGATAAGCTATCCCAAGCAGTCGGTCTATACGGTCACATCCTGGATGGTCAACAAGCATACTCTGCACGACGAACGCAAGAACAGCAACAACGCCAATATCAGCACCAGCAGTACATGCCACCGCAGCAGTATCAGCAATACGGATATGAGAATCGATACGCTCCAGCTCAGCAGAACGGGTACACACCTTATCCTCAGCAACAGTACCAACCTCCTACGGCTCAGCCAGCTGGTCCATCGATGTACCCGACATTACCACAGGGTCAGCCCATGTATACGCCACAGATTTATCAGCCTCCTCAGCAAAACCAAGCACCACCGCAGCATAATCAGTATCAGCAGCAACCACCCCAACAGCAGGCATATGGAAACAGTCCATACCCCCAACAACCCCTCGCTACCTCTCCGAATGCTCATCCTTCTCTACAACGCCAACATTCCTTGAATGCCGCGCAGCCCCAACGCCAAGTGTCGATGCCATACGCTCAGGAGCCACAAGGATATGCAGTCCAGCCTCATCAAACTGGTGATTCATCCTACACGGCAACAGCGCCTCCACCGGTAGATCTCGCTTCGCATCCGTCGACTTCACCACAGAGTACCACTGCCGCTCTCCCGTCCGCTCCTCCAGGACTAGCATCTCCGGTACACCAGAATACACATATGCCACCTATCGAGCAGCAATACTCCGCTCAGCACGCGCCGAACCCACAGGCCCAGTCGCAGCCGCAACAACAGTACTCTGCTCAACCACCTCAGGCTCAGCAGCAACAGCAGCAACACGTGTATTATGATCAATCGTTCCCTCAAGCCCCCGCTGCTGTTTTCCCCGACGCCCCCTCGGACGAGATCAGTAATAACCCGGAACATGTAGAAAAGGAGGAGCCAAAGGAGGCGCTCTTGATAGAGTTGTAGACCAATTAGGAAGGTAGGGAAGTTTTAACGATTGACGATCTTTCTCGATATGCAACGAAATCCGATTACCTCCGACGTGTCATCTCGACGCAATGCAATATCACACACATTTCGATCCCAAATATCTGGTCGCGCCTCTTTCAAAGGACCCACGGAGTTGAGCTATGACCCCGGACCTCTTTCCTCATCCTTTGACTTACCGGCGGTGAGGACAAACCCGTTCCTGTGGCACTCCGAGTGTGTTCCGAAGCCTAAGTCCAAAGGAATGACCCTTTCTTTCCGGTCGTCGGGTGTTGACGTTTCCCTCTACTCACGGATCAACACTGATTTACACTTTTACGCTAACAACATGAGACGTGTTTGTGAGGAAACAAAGTAGGTACCAAGTAGGTACCATCAAGGTGGCTTGACATTATTGATTACTTTCTTACGTTGTTACTCTGAGTGGTATCTTTTGTCGATCTCTCCTAGTCGATAGGCTAGCTATGGGAGGGGACGATCGAGAGGTGAGGGCGGCGAGAGCAGTGAGTGAAGCGATACTATATATTCTGCTGATTTGGTAGGATGTTCATCATGTTTCTCCCGTCTTCTGTCTCTATCCACAACGTATTCTCCTACTTGTCCTCTCCTCGCTTGAAAAATCATACACACCTAAACTATACACATATACCTATTGCTACAGCATGGTCTCTTACGACGACCACGAGGAGGAACTGTCGGATCTCAACTTCGATTTCTCCGTCTTCGACGAGCCGGATAATGAATCGACATCAACCAGATCAAGCGCGGAAACACAGATTCTGGTAGGCTCGAAGGGGTACGCGCAACCATCCGATACGGAGGGAATGGAGGTAGATTTTGATAATCAAGGGGTTGCACCCTACGACGTGTAAGTGAGCTCGCCTTCATTAGACCCCAAGCTGATATTCAGATCTGAATTCGACCCAAGGCGCGAAACAAGCTACACCCCCACGCCAAGTCGATACCCTAGTCGTATCACCACCGATGATGAGTCCGATTCGACAACTCTCTATACTCCTTCCCCATCCCCATCCCCCTGCCTTAGACCCACACGAGCCAGGCTCGCCAAACAAACAAGCCAAACAACCTTGTTCAGTTGTTCTCCGACTCCTATGGTCGAACGCACTAGCTCACCTGCACCATCATCTTTCTCGATTCCGTCACCAGAAGTGAAGGTCAAGTCAGAGAGGAATTGCCCTAGACCAAGGAACGCAAAGAAGAGGAGTAGCGGTGGGGCTAGGAAGGGTGAGCCGCGAAGATGTCAGAATATGATAGCGCAAAAGAAGTACAGGGACAAGAAGGTCCAGGCTTCAGCTTTGGTAAGTCTTTGACATAATGAATGGGTCGACCTGACCACCAGATGTCTGACACTATGGTCAATATCAAGGCCGCTCTCAGGTATGCATCAAGCAAGAAACGCTTGGAATTGATAAGTGCGATATTGGATGTTTACGACATCAGTATGAGAGGTGAGTTGACTGCAGTAGCAACGCTGAGCGGTAGATCTTGATCCGAACCTCGCGGCAAAGCAAGACCAGGCGGTCCAGTATCAAGACGCAAATTATCGGTAAAGAATCCTCGAAGTCAACGACCCGGACACGACACAACACAATATTCAGCTAGCTGGACCACGTCGATGGAAGTGAAGTACACTATACCAATCATACCATAATCATTAGCATACGATCTTGCCTTTGTAAATTCAATATTCATACCATCGTGTCATATCATATATGTATATGTTTCCACCTGCTCATCAGGATTAACAGATCAAATCAGCGGTGAAGAGAAGCCCATCCCGTGTAATTACTAGTCGATCCGTTTGAACTTTGTTTTCAACAGAAGGTGTAGGACCGCTTCTCGAGTGTATTCGGCTGAGGTCCTTCGATTTGATTTCACGCTAACAAATTGAGACCGCCTTATAAATGATTAGGACCCTCGTTTGTGATCGGCCCATCCCAGCTTTCCGAGATTGAGCTCTACAAGCCTCGTTTGGTCGAGGTAAATGACCGTGCTTACAGGGAGAGTGAAAGCCGCTGAGGAGAATGGGGATTCGAGACTGTCCTTCCAAATCCTCCCACTTATCATTCTTATCTTGAGAAACCATATCCCAACTAACCAGTAGCAATACCTTTACATACTCCGATCTTACATGATGACTTTCTATGCTGATTCCACCAACGAATTCGACCCTTATCTCGGTCTGGACTTCACTTGGTGGGGGGGACTCGCCATTGAGTGAATGGCTGCAGCCCCCTACCGAAGATCACATCGATGAGACTATCGCCTATATAGGGACCGGAATCGGGATGGAAGTCCCCCTCATCGACGAAGCAGCCGCATCTCGTAATCCGTAAGTCGACCTTGGACTTCAAGGACATTACTTAAAAAACAGTGATCTCCACTTCAGACCTCTTGGTCCTGAACGACGTCACACAGCAGATCCCTTAGCCTTCCGAAGACGCCGGAATCTAGGTTTTAGGATCGACCAGAGTGTCTCTTCTGAGTATTATGCACCTCCCGCGGTCTTTCCGACTCCAGCTGGTCCGTCGTTGAAGAGAAAGCAAGCGATTCGACATTTGTCGATTCCGACTCTAGAGACAAAGGCGACCACTGGACCACCGAAGATAGATTCAAAGATTGAGCAGAAGCCCAAACGTTCGAAAAGGGAAAGGAAGAGCGGCGGAGGGAGGAAACCAGAATCGAGGAGGGAACAAAACATGGCGGCTCAAAAGAAGTATCGGGATAAGCGACTCAAAGGTGCCAACTTAGTGAGTTCCACCCGGTTTAGTGCACTCGCTCATCGATAGATGAGTGCGTACATTGTTAAGATCCGGAGAGCCCTCAATGATAAGGCGACTGTCTCCTCCATGAAGTGTTTGGTCAATGTTCATCAGATCGTGGATGAATACCAAAACATAGTCAAAGGTGATTTATTTGTATGATTTTCAATGAGAGGGCCTGATTATCCAGAACTTGACCCGAATCTGGCACTTAAACAGGATCGCGCTGTCGATTATCTGTCAAATGTGAGAGACGACTACTAGATCAGCAGGTGAATATCAAGCGGACACAGAGGTTTGATAAGTTGGGAATCAGCTGGAGAGATAGGGGATTCGGGGATCCCCGTATTCAACAAATGAATCAGTACTACATCATCATGTCATAAGGTCATATCATATGAATTGAATGGATAGGTCTACAGAATCAGCCTTCTGGCGCAGGAAACCAACCCATGACTCACATCCTTGATCATAGATCCACCTGCTCCGGAAACCACCCATAGCGCCTCACATCAACTTTTTCACCACCACCTCCAGCAAGTGTAATAACTTCAACTCCCTCCCCTTCCAATGCAGTCTTCTGCCTAGCCACTCCTTGTCCTTCATCACCTCTCGGCGAAATGACACCTTTGGCTGAAATTACTCTCTTTCTCATTAGCCCGGTCGCTCCCCCTTACACCTCACTAGCGATCCTGACTCACTTGCCATGGGATATCCGTTGTGGTTGGAAGCATCTTCATTGCGTTCCCGACGTGTCTACCATCAGCCCAAGCGAGGGGGAGACTATACCTTGAATAAGTTGGGTATCCGGCCAATTTAGCAATATGCCCTACGAAATCAGATCCTATCAGCGAAAAGCAGCAAACTAACCATAAGTAGTGACATGGCCCACTGGGATCATACGCGCTATGTCATAGGCTTTTGCAGTTAGATCAGCTACATCCCCCATTCTGCATCCCTCTACTACTGCTAATGACAACTCGGGCCATTGAATCAACTAGATCTACGGTGATCGAGAAATAGCTTAATTACGTAAACATATTCCCTCACTCGATGATGGAATGACGATGGTTCATCGAAAAATAGGTCGTCACTACGAATACTCATTCAATTCATACAATCCAATTATACGACATGTTCAACTCTATCCGCCCAGCATTCAAGCAAGCTGCCCGAGCTACTCGGACTTTTTCTAGCCAATCTGCTGGAAAATCAAATGTTGTTCGTAATACCGCCATGGGAGCATCTGCTCTACTTGCCGTAACCTTTGCCCTGTCCCAGAAACAGGTAGTTCGAATGGACGATAGAGTGCCCAGGGAGAGCGTACTAGACAGTGGCTCCTTAAAGGAACCTTTACATAAACGTCCTAGTGAGTTATCAATTGCTCATTCCTAAGACAATGGCGTGCTGACTAATAGCCGGCGAGAAGAAGCCTGCTGAGGCAAAGAAGGATGCTACTCCCAGTCTGGTTCAGGAGAAGCTCGACGAGGCAGAAGCAGACAAAGGGCCACAGGGAGCCTTCAACGAGGAGACTGGAGAGATCAACTGGGATTGTCCTGTACGCCGCTTCTGCCCAAAGTCTGGACGTCGGCTGATGTGTAGTGCCTCGGTGGAATGGCAGATGGACCATGTGGAGAACAGTTCAAAGCCGCTTTCTCATGTTTCGTATACTCTGAAGCTGAGCCCAAGGGAATGGACTGCGTAGAGAAGTTCAAGGGAATGCAGGATTGTTTCAGGGAGCACCCAGAGATCTACGGAGAGGGTATGTCTAGTTTTCTTTCCTTCATCCTCCGATTCGATAGCTTTGCTCTCAATCGAAGGCTGACATTAAGAAATCGATGACGAGGAGGAGAACAGCGAAGCACACCCAAGTTTCACCCACGACCACCCAGTACCAAAAGCACCCACAGACACCCCACCAGAGAACAACAAAGCAGTCGGTGTTGTCCCAAGAGAGTTCCCCACCAAGGGTAGGTCATCTCCGACGATGATTTTAGAAAGAAGTAAAGCTAATCGACAGGCGAGACCAAAATCAAGCCTTCATACCACTAGAAATACACTTTGGCTCATCATCGATTGTGTCTCGTCGAAAGACGGAAAAGCAGTAGTTTTTGGAATCTAAATTAGCATATAGAATGCATTGACATCCACTCAATATAAACTGGACTCATCAAGCTGGGCAATTCTGATAGATGGGATTGGCCATGCGGATTCTAAAGAATACGGGACATGGTGAGATACTAGGGTGGGATGTGCAGTGCACGGTAATACATTCAGCAAGAAGTCTATCAATCTAAAATCATTACAATTAAAACTACACATCCGTACTCGATACAAAGCTAGCACAAGCATTCACTGAATAACAGTGATCAACATAATCCAAGTTCTCAAGAAAAACCTATTGGCCATCCCCATAGCCTCTCCTCTCATCTTCTGCCAAGCACTAGCCCTATTGACATCCCAGGACCATTCGTCTAGATCGTCCAGCATGACCGCTTGCGATGGTGTGTAACCAGGCCGTTTGGGGTTGTGGGTACATATTGGTCTTTCATGTGATGGAACGAGGCATCGCCGGGAAGTACAGAATGTCAGGCGGTATGAGGAAATCGCATTTTTCCTAGATTTGCAACTCGGGACCGATAGCTTGGCGTGAGCGTTCACTCGAACAATAGGGAGTAGGGACTTACAGAATGCTTCTCAACTCCATTGAATGGAACTGTAGCCTCTGTCTTGTGGGTGGAAAATGCCCAGACAAGGTACCGTCCTCCGCCATCTTGTTCTCCATCATCATCATGTTCATCATCATCTTCCTCTCCTTCATTATGTTGAGATCTCTCGCATATCTGTTCCACCTTGATCGAAGTCACTCCATGTAATCGAGCATAGTGGGCCATCTCGGATCGCAAGTAAAAGGAGTAGCTAGAGTTTGTCTGGGTTGGCACGACTTGTCCGACAGCACACTATCATCAGCGCAGCCATCGGTGAGAGATTGACTTACATCCATTGCTCCTCTGAAATCCCTATTTGGGCCGGAGGGAGCATCGACAACATATGAAGCAGGCAGGATCTTATTTAACCATCCCCTATCGCCCAGATTCCCCCATCTTCCTCTAAAGTTCATCCAAGCCAGTGGACCAGAATGTTGGATCCGACTTCCGTTGCTGGGACTGTGCCACCACTGGATTGGGACTACGTGGGATTTGGTATCCCAAATAGGACCTTTATCGTCGGTTTCGTCTATCAATTTGATCACGTTGAGTAGCTGTTTATAAGCACCGTGTATACAGTAGGAGACAACAGGTTGGCTCACATCGGCATATACGTGATGACCTGGGGTCGACCAGACACCATGCGACCCGGCGGCGACAAACGCCACGGGACGATCATCGATTTTCGGGACATCTTCCCAACGTACAGTTCTGCTTGATTAGCTGCATTCAGCGGCCAAAGACTAAAGCGTACCCAACACTTCCCGGACCAGCGTGGACATCTAACATCAGCTCCGTACATTGGCGGGGATAGCTTGACTCACTATAGTCTACTGCTGTGGCTGTGCCATTGACTGTACGGACCCTCAGGCGCTACAATATCAGTTCAGCACCAGCACATAGCCATTGCGACTGACCTCCCAATCGGAAACGTCTTCTCGTCAGCTCAGCCAAAGCGAGATAGGGTTTAACGTACGATGCCCAAGCCATCCGAGCGGAGTCGGCTTCCCAAAGTTGAAAGGGTAATACGTCCAGTAATGCAAGTCCTGTTCCATCAGTGCTTGCCCACGAATGATGAACTGGCCATGTAGAACATACGACGATCCCTCTGCCCCTGTCAACCCAGATCCCATACACGTTTTCTTCCACCTCTCCTCTCTTGGAGGCGAAAGTAGGTTGGGTCCCGAGTAGGTAATTGGAAGCATTTCCTGTAAGGTATGGTTGTGGATTGTGCGGGTCTGAGATTGAGAGTGCTAAACGTGATCCGGATAGAGGGAGGTGGTCGACCTTTTGAGGGGTTATCAGGGATTTGTTCTTCTTGTCAGCCGATGGTCAATCAGTGGCTTAGGGGCTTACAACCGGGACAGTGAGACCAAGCCAATTGACAACCTGCATATCAGTCTTCTGTATACAAAAAGCAAGTCGCTTGAGAGAACTTACATGATCATAATGAGGCAACATGTGGTCCACCTTACTAGGGAACCATTCTTCTTTCACACTACTGTCAGCTCGCTCAGCAAGTGACAAGGCACAGGACATACGAAAGCTTAAAGACAGGCGCATACCGATCCAGCAGTTCTACCATATCGCTTCTCTCCTCCTTGACCGGTGCGGTGGGATAGGCATCATCATCGATACTCGAAAACACAGGCTGTCCCGGTTCTCTCCTCGTTCTTCCACCTTCATTATCCAGTCCTAAGCCGCCATCAGGGTTGATTCCTGAGAATGGAGGATGAGATATGATGACGTCGTTGAAGTTTACAATTGGGGAGGAGCGGACATGAAGTATCGAGAGGAGTAGCGTGAGATATATGACTGATAACTGCTTGATTAGCCACTGGAATCACTTTCTGATGGGTAACTTACCATTCTCGGAGTCTAGAGCTTGTATGAGATGTCAACGATTGTAATTATGATGACAAGGGTACTCTGACATCTCAACCCTTTGGCTTTGTTGACAGGATGATGGTGTAAATGACAGGAAGGAACGAGGTATTGTGTGTATTCAATCGTACTTTGGACAACGTCGGCCCACTTAATCTCGGCCTTGGCCGGCCGGCGAGTGACGATCTGAGCCTAATTTTGATGTCTTACATTCTTAATCATACTACATAAATGCTTCCGAATCAAAAGCATAAGTAGAAGACTGACCACGAGGAAGCTCCAATGGCATAGCATGACAGATCTCAAGAGGACGGATGCCCTAGTAGGCCTCTGCTGGGATCGGGCGGGGTAGGATACTGAACCTGATTCATCTAGTTTTCTTCGGCATTTGGAAACCGGGCTGCTCAGACTGACCTCGACCCGAGACTGTACTTGGCAAATTCTTGGGGTAGATCAAGCTGGAATTGTCTACGAGATATTTGGAGAGTAGCCAACCACTATCGGGAATGTTGTCGTACGAATAACGGTCGGGATACGGCAAAGCACTGAGCTAGGTCAACAGGTCAGGTATTCCCAGCCAGTACAGCTCGGAGCGTTGTGAGGAAATAATATTGGAGTGTGAATGTGTTCTGATTTTAACCTCAGGATGCATCTACAGTATTCGAATCATATGTAATGCTACAGCTGAAACCAGACACCACTGGAAAGCAGGCATCAAAATAACAACCGTCCGATAAAACCCTCTAATTATCATCCCCCTCATTCCTTCCCATGCAGTACGCCTCTCAACATCCCAAGTCCATTCATCTAGATCATCCAATATTACTGCTTTGGTGGGTGTATACCCTTTTGTATTATTGTGAGTACATATCTTGCGCTCGTTCGATGGCACTAAGCATCTTTGGGGGTTACACATAGTGAGGCGATAAGATGAGATTGCGTTTCGAAGGGATTTACATCCTGGGACCGATACCTTCTATTAGCTCTTGTGAAAAGGGAGGAGATGAGAGGCTTACTGTATGTTTATTTAAACCACTGAATGGAACGGTTGCTTCAGTTTTGTGAGTTGAGAGCGTAATTACCACATCTCGAACCCCTCCATCCGTCTCCTCAGCGTTTTCGTCTTCTCCTACCTCATCATGCTGAGACCATTCACACATTTGTTCTACTTTGATATCAGTGACCCCATGTAGTTGAGCATAGAGCGCCATCTCAGGTCTTAGGAGGAACGAATATGTCGAACTAGTTTGATCGGGTGATGCTTCTCCCACCGCACACTTACATCAGCTCCTTCCACGTCATTGATTTGGGCTAGACCTACATTGACATTCCCTCTGAAATCTCTATTTGGACCACAAGGTCCGTCAATGACCCACGAGATATGAGCTAGCTTATTCGACCAACTATTATCCCCTAAATTACCCCATCTCCCTATGAAGTTCATCCACCCAAGCGAGCCGGCATGATAGACAAGAGTCCCGTTCTTGGGGCCGTGTCACCATTGAATCGGTACCACTCTTGATTTCGTATCCCATATTGGCCCCTTATCATCCGTCTCATCGACAAGCTCGATTACACTTAATATCTGCTCATCAGTATAGTACTGCCAAAGAGGGCGGAACGGACATCGGCATAAATATGACGACCTGGGTATGACCATACACCATGAGAACCCGCTGCGACGTATGCTAACGGCCGGTCATCAATCTTGGGCACATCTTGCCACCGTATAGTACTGGCGTCAGTGTTCTGATACCAAGATATGTAGACTTACCCATCACTACCAGGTCCACCATGTGTGTCTATCATCAGCTCTAATCCTAATCCAAGTAACACTGGAAGCTCACTATAGTCTACGGTGGTAGCCGTACCATTAACTGTACGAACTTGTAAACGCTGTTCTTCAGCTCGACTTAGTGCAGAGCTCTCAGACTGACCTCCCAATCGGAAATATCTACTCGTTAGCTTGAACACAAAACCAGTAGAAGGGCCGACACACGATGTCCAAGCCACCCGAATGGAGTAGGTTTCCCGAAATTGAAAGGATAGTACATCCAATAATGCAAGTCCTGAATATCAGCCCCTTCTTCCAGGGGTACATACGACAATACCCCTTCCTCTCTCCACCCAGATCCCATAGATCAGTTTATCAACTTCCCCCCGCTCTGTGTTGAAAGTGGGCTGGGTGCCCATGAGGTAATTCGACGCGTTGCCGGGAAGGGTCGGTTGGGGATTATGAGGATCTGGTATCGAGAGGGTCAGTTTCCGTCCGGCTCTAGGGAGGTGACCCAGATCTTGAGCGTTAAACATGGATGTATTCTCCTGATTAGCTTCGGAAAGGAAAAAATAAGGGGGAGCTTACGACTGTCATAGGCTCTCCAGCCCAAGTGACCGCCTTTTATCAGCTTATCCCTAAAGCAAATTGGTAAACGTACATGATCATACTTGGCCAACATGAAGTCGACAGAGCTGGGGAACCATTTCTCTTTGGACCTATCGTTAGCTCCAGGCATAGATCTCCCAATTATACCGATTCTCGAGCAGGAGATGGCAGACTGACGGCCATATGTCTGATGACCGGTTGAGGACCAAACGAAGGTACAAAACAGCGCTCAGAGAGGAGTCTCAGGACTTACGATAGCTTAAACACAGGCGCATATCTGTTGACCAGCTCAACCATATCTTTATGGTCCTCATTGTCCTCCTTATCATTCGTATCATCAACAACATCAAGACCCTTCTCTTCGGCTTCGGAAAGAGTTCGAGTAGCTCCATCATCACTAAACAATCTATCGCCTCCGTTCGGATCATATACTGTAAAAAGGTCCCTTCGCTCCAGGTTCGGAAGGGGTAAAGGGCTGGCGAAAGTTGACAGAATGAAAGTGACACATGGGATTACAAATAACTGCTGATTAGATGTGATCAAAATCATCTGGAGACCTGACTTGCCAAGATCAACATCTTCCAGACCTGTGTCGACGATTGTCAGTATGAGGTTAAGTAATTTCCATTGCCCAACTCCCTTGTTATGTCGTATTCCATGCATGACGAGTAACAAAGGAAGGCAGTATATTTCCGAATTCATTGGAATCCAGGTCCAAAGGATAGTGTCGGCCGGCCCGCCTCCGTGCCGCCATATGGCCAAGTAGGTTAAAGTCCGATCATGAACCATCCTCATACCCCCTATCTCGACTCCGCCCCGCTCCAGCTGGCCAGAATTGTCCACCACTAACCCTGCCGCCGCCCCTCCTTCCTCTTGTCAAATCGACAACAACCCGATCTTTGGGTAAGATATTCCCCTCCATATCCCTCATATCAATACCCCTACTCTCCATCTCTACAGCCCAATTACGCATGGTACCACTATTACCAGCTTCTAGAGCTCTTCTGCCTAAATCCGGTCTAACCCATTTAAAGCCATCTATCGTCACTACCTTCAGTTTGCGTGGTGGCTTCTTGAGAATAGTTGATAAGAATCGGTTGGGTGTGCGAGAAGTGTTTATTGGAACCGACAGTGATAAATTACCTAGAGCGTGTGCAGTCTGAGTCAAAGGTGTTGGCGCTGGTGATGGTGATGGAGAGTGATTTCGGGTGTTTTCATTCCATTTTGGAAGGGTTATAGCTTCTAATGGATGATTTCGATATACCTCGCCCGTGAGACCGGCGGCAAGTTCAGTGTTCGCCTGTAGGAATGTATGTGGGAACACGAATGACAGGTGGCGCAACCTTGGATGTAGCTCGAGCGTTTCGATGGGTGGAGTGGCTTCGGTAGTTGGCCATTCATGGGAATGGAGGTACGTCAGGGAAACCACCTTATCACCGTGGGCGGCTTGAAAAGCGTAGGTCTCGTCTAGAAGAACGTCATGATAGGACGTTAGTAGGAGACGACGTAATGAGGGGAGTTCGGAGGTCGTGAGGGATCGTAGGAGAGGACCTGACTTGACTCCGTCCAATGTTATCGTGTGGAGTTTAGGGAGCGATATGGGTATTGGCTCGGGTATACTTGAATCGACGTCGAGAGTATTGCCCGGCCCATGGATCGATAAAACCTCCAAATTCGGTAGGTGACCAAGTAACCATACATATTGATCTGTCTCCGTTGTCGATCCCGACGGCAAAGAGTAAACGGCCAATCCATTCAGACACTTCAACTTCTTTGCAAAGGGTGACAATCCAATATCCTCGACTCTCAGAGGTGACCTAGCCGGAAGAGTCAAGTGGGTGATATTCGGTAAAAGCGGTAACAAAGCTTGTAAAGCAGATTGAATAGTGGTGATATGTAGACTTGGAAACCCGTCGTCTAGATGGGACAGATCCAATGTGGTTATATACCTTCCAGGTAGCGAGTGGGGATGAATATTGATGTCTGACCATTTCTTGTCTCCATTCACTACTGTTGCCGTTAAGCTGAGGAGGTTTGAAGCTTGAATAGCAGGTTCGGCGTATAGATATCGCATTACTACCGACTGAATATTAGCATCCTCTCTCAGTTCTTATTGATAAGAACTTACCTTCCACGACTTGCATACCCGCATCAAATCAAGAGCAGCATCCTGCGTCTCTGTTCTTTCTTTCCACCTCCGAACCGACGCTTGTCGACCGCTCTGCCCGGCTAGATTGTCCCAAGCGGGTGATATCCGATCATCTTCGTGCAATTGACCAGGGAACGAGGGTGTTGGAGCCAATCGCCAGTGTATGATACGCCGAATGACTTCGAAGGGAAGGACCAGTTCCTTCTTTGGTTGACTCATGATTGTGTCTTGCGGTCGTATGGCCGAGATCAAGGTAAATGATCGGGCATCACAAGTCGGGGCTACTCCGGGGCATCAATGACGATTAATGCAACGGAACCAAATTAGACACGACTTCTAACACTTGGACACCAGACACCAAGTCTCTATTTGTACAAGCATGCCACCACTACCGACAACGCCAGATGACCTCTACCCCTCGATAAAGAGGAGACTGGACGATGTTGAATCGTATCAATTGCCCCGCCTGGTAAAATGTGCTTCTGTTGGGTTACAGAGGGAATTAGCAGAGGAGATTAAAGGGGATTTAGAGCTGATTAGGCGTAGTGTCGAGGTATGTCCCTTGATCTAGAATAGCATCCTGATGGTAGACCTGTTATGAAGTGGGAGAAAGTATGAGGCAGGAAGTAAGGGAGGAGAACAGGACTATCTGCTCTGCTTTCGATGCTCGGCTTGCATTGTTAGTACCACATTTGTAATTCGGCGTGAGCTGACTTGTAAGGGTGAGGGCAGAATACAGAAGAGCGGTCATCTCGAGCAAGAAACAAATGGCTTCATCAAGCAGACATCTTCTTAAGCAGAAGGGTGAGGTTGAGGAGGAGCACCAACAATCAAGTAGTGGGAATATGCAGTCAGTCCCTTCCCGTTAAGTAAGTGTGAGCTGACGGCAGGGATGACGCTCTACAAACACGTACAAATGAAGTCACTGATGCATTGCGGAGGACCACTCAGACGATGCAAACGGAATTAGAACGATCGGTCCTTTCAGTCCAGATGCTAGGTCAGTCCTCCTCTCTCCTTCTCGCTTTCCTTCGCG
>Ga0265780_10000861_pt1 | contig 44869 bp, 41 predicted proteins | sample P1T30metagenome_FD_192432 | JGI IMG/M metagenome (GOLD analysis project Ga0265780, IMG submission 192432) | Plant litter microbial communities from East Loma Ridge, Irvine, California - P1 T30 | ecosystem: Environmental > Terrestrial > Plant litter > Unclassified | place: USA: California... | reverse complement strand
GTCCATCTAGACAAAGTTAGTTGTAAACAAGTCATAGGTTGAAATGTACTCACGTTCTTGCAACGGAATGTCTGGCTGGCATTGCCTTGCTCAACGACAGCTAGACCATCCTGGCAGACGACGCGGTTGTCCTTTCCACCTCCCCAAACTCCCGTCTTCGAGCTCTTGTAAGACTGCCACTGGCTAGAATCTTGCTTGCCCTCAACTGCGTCATTTTCCCATTGGCTCTGTTTGGGTATATTAGTGTCTGACGAGAGATGCGCGAGCGAAAGAACGGGCGTGCCATACAGTCTTCAGTTCCATCAACTTTTGATGGATTGCACCAGAAGCATACTCTGATTTGGAAAAGTGGGCAGCTTGAACCGCAACGGGTAAAGCTAATGCAGTGAGGGAAAACTTCATCTTAGCTAACAAATGGAGTGCAATTGAGCTTGAATGAGCACGTTTCTTCGACTAAATCACATGGTTATATATACTAGCCATAACCCACAAGGTACACGCTCTCATCCAAGATTGTTGCACGACCGCACAAATGTCCAAATCCATGTGGACGTCTTGGTATTGCCACATACTCTGGGCACGGTTTGGCATTCATGCTCTTTGGGGAAGGTCAGGACTACCGGCATACTAACTCTTTACGGAAGGTGGTCATTCCAAGGCCATGTTAGCCATCGCCAAGCACCGAGGCTCTTAACAAAGTATATGCTACGGGACCAGAGACATGTAAGCCTGTACCAAGATTTGACGCCGAGCAACACAATTGCCAAATTTCTTTCGCACATTCCAATTCCGTACATGTAATTCCTGTTATCTCCTTTCAATCCTGGATACGATCGATGGCCTCCAGTTATCCATATTGTTTCGGACGCCAAGCCACACAGGCAGTTCTTGGACTTCACCGGCGTGGCGTAGCAGCCACCAAGTCACATTCAGACACCAGCAAGAGCCCCATGGGTATTCGCCGAGCAGAGCATCCGCTCGTTACGAGCATCTGTGTAGGTAGTCAGACATCGTAGGATTTGTAAATCACGTCCACTTGGCGCATTGAAGATATCTCGCGCTCTCGACATAACGCGACACGCTCTGCAATTCTCGTCTGAGAATCGGATTGCTGAGCTCAGGTTACCCAGAGAATCGTAAGGTCTGACGAGATTTGTATGTCAAACCTGCTCAAAGTTGGAGGGAGGTACGAAGAGAGGTCATCTGCACCGCCTGCAACATCGAGGAAGGCTTCAATCTGCCATCCGCAGTGTTTCAGATTTGAAAAAGCCCGGAAGGAGCCGACAGTTCCAAACTTGTAACCATCGGGATACACGATATTCATGATTTCCTTGTCAGAGATGTCCCAAGCCCGTACAGTCTCCAGAGAGTTCTGGTGCTTCCTTAACGCATTGCCCAAAAGTTCCCACGAGTGTGACGGCCAGTTGGATAGTGGATTCTCATCGCTGCCGAAAGGTTCCCACGCCAAAGTATTGCGGATGTACGTGAAGTTTCGAAGAGCCTTCATGGCGGAGATGATCTGCGTGACAGCCGTAATGTCCATCATTGTGTCCATGAGCTTGAGACTCTGGATCGGGCAACTCGAGTTGGGGATACTCCAATTCTCGAAAGGCGTTGTTTGGTGGACACTATCGAGCTGGAATACCTTCAGAGACGGTAGGCGAAAAACCGATGATATACTCTCGACTGAAAGATGGTTACTAGCGATTGTCAAATCACTAAGATGACCAAATGGATTGACGGAACTGCTCAAATACGGGTGGGTTGCAGAGTCGAAGACGGACATCCAACCTACGCTCCAATGCTCATCATCTGGATATCCTTCGGGCCAAACAGAGATGTCACATAAGGACAGCGTTCGGATGTTGACCGCGTTTGCGATGATCTGGGTGAATTTTTCTTTTTGAGAGTCTGGGTGATCGAAATCGATGACATTGGCACTGCAAGAGTGAACATGGAGGGCTAGTCGAGGAGTAGCAGTAATCGCCCGCACTTTAGCATGGGCATGAGCAGAGACTTGGTTGTATAAAACTTCTTCTGCAATACGCCTGCAGCGCTGATCTGTCTGGCAGAGCTTCGCGAGGGCAGCGGGATTGTCACGCAACTCCTGCAGTATATGCAAGAGGAGCTCTTCGGGTACACCGCCAAGGCATGCTTGCGGGTTCTTTGGTCCAACAGGCATCTCTGGTTCGTGAAGGACTTTCCCTGGCGTGGAATCATGGCTGACCTTGACCGAAACCGAGACGGATCGTGCGCGCTTCGCAGGGCTAGACGCGTACGAGATCGAAGCGCTGCGCTTCGGGTGAAGCGGGGACAGCTTCATGGTGGCTGTGCACGCAGTTGAGTATCACAGGGGGCACAAAGAAGTGACAGAACTTTCTAAACTTACAATTTGGCACACTTGAAGGTGTTGGCCATGTGGTACACACCGATGGTCGCGGTAGTAGGTGGGGGGATCGAAGGTTTAAGGCCTGAAGGAGCGAACGGATGATAACAACAACAACAATAACCACAACAACGCGCATGGGCCAATGAGAAGCTTTCGAACATTTGGCCTCGTGCATGGATGTTTTTCACAGTGAGGAGTGAGGACCCTGATCGTATACGCCTGATTAGGAAAGAAAGCGCCAATCATGAGTGCGCGGGAAGTGCACGGGAAGTGAGCACGAAGGGGACATTCAACTCACCGCTCACAGGAGCGTTTGCAAGAGGACACACATGCCCCTGTAATTGGACGCATGCGCGGTCGATGTGAGTATTACATTGACCGCTGATTTGGGAGAGGTACAGAAAGTTCAGATGAGATTGAATGATTTCTTGGCACCGCTCCTACATGGCCACAGCACTGTAGCTCTTCTGCTTCAATGGACCTCTGATATTATTGTTTAGTCACCTTTCATTCTATGTAGCGTACATCTCCCACGTAATACCTTCCATCACATCAGTCGAATTCGAAATGTTTTTAGCATTTCAAGACAAGATCCCGTTTATCCTGAGAGAGGCGGGGCTCTATTAATATTGAATTCGTCCATGTACAACTTCTTAAGCAATCGGCTCTATGAGACTCGAAAGCTTCAAGCGCGTGTATGACTTACTTTACGAGATGTCTTTTGGACTATTCAATTGCAAGGTAGACATGATTTCAACAATTATAGGAGTTAGAGAGTTACTATTTTTCAGAAATAGAAATTCGTTCACATGAAGCACTCGCAGCGAGGTAGATGATTTGCACAAACGGTGCAGCAGAACACACATGAACTCTCAATCTTGGGATTTCGGGGGGAAAAAACGCAGGACATGAGTGTAATTTGTAACATAGGAAAAAGAATAGCTAACGGTAGGGATAAGAAGAGGTGTTTATATCAACAGCAGCTACATTACGTTTAAAGTCGAAGTGCTCATTTCACGAAGAAGTTTCAGTTCTCCATACAGAAGACAGATGTCATCATCTTTCGCAGACCGCCAGTTAGGACAGTCATAGCAATGTGCGACTCTTCTTTCCTCTCTCTTCTCCCAGCGAACCACCGTCCATAAGTACAGCACCCTCTTGTTATCAAAGTTTGCTGGCTCTCGCACAAAAGGGAACAAGTATGCAAGCTGGATTATCATCCCTCAAACCCATGTTTCGTTTGTACAAGAAGTTTTAGTAAATATATCAAGTCCAATAGCAAGATAATTCTGAAAATTATGGGAGATAAGAAAAACAGAGGAATGCAATCATCAATTATCTATCTTTCAGAACAAGGACAAACCCATGTGTGGTGATCTCCTTTTTTCACTTATCCATATCGATTTGGGAAGATGGCAGGAGGTTAAAAAGGAAAAATAGGAGATAACTGTTTGTATATCTTGACCATCTGACAATTGCTACTACGGTAATGTCGAGATTCTGTGGGTCTGCATGTAATAGTGGTTGTAGGGTTTTGAGAACTTTCGGCAACTGTTTGAGAGTCCGCGTAAATCGTCATCGTTGGGCGTGTTTTTTTTTTCAGAACAAAACAGTATAAAGAGAATGACACACATGCATGCACATGAGACATGCGAGATTCTTTTTAAAACGCTCTCAACGGGATCAATGGACATGAGAAGAATGTCATTTTTCTTTTTTGCGTTCTTTGTTACAGAAAATCACAGAGGAGCAGAAAGAACAAGAACACATACTGTGTGACATTGAGTTTTTCGAGAACAGGACTTGGAAAAGATTATGCTGGAGAGTTCGCATCGGGTGAGGGAGGAGTTTGTATATCTTCTTTTCCGACTAGCTAGCAGTGCCGTTACACACCTTGCCCCAAAAAGGTACGATTCTACCGTCTAGTAAGCTTTGCACGCATTACCAAGCTCAGAATAGTGGCAAGAATCAACACATCATTTATTCGGTTTACGTGACCATCCAGAGGAGCTACTAAAAACTCCTACAAGCTTTAATTACAGCTCGTTGTGTTCATGAGAAGCATCGTCCAGAACTTCCTCCACATCAATCTTGACCTGCTCCGACTCCGCTGCCTTCTCCTGCTTCACCTCTGACTTCTCGGCAGCGACTAGAAGCGATTCGGGTAGCTTCTCCTTCTTGCCTTCGCCCATGCGAATAGCATCAACCCACTGCTCAACCTCCTCGACGTCGAAGGCGGTGCCGGAGTACTTCTTATACCATGCCCGTTTGCCGTTGGTGGCAATGAGGTGAACCTGATCAGCGCTTCCGAGACCAAGTTCTGATAGCAGACTTGCAGCAAGAGGGTTTGTCGATGAGACACTGAAGAAGGGGAACAGGTGGCTGCCTGAAGCATCGTACTTCCTATGAATGGAAGCGAGGGATGCGACAGCGGTGTTGGCAGCTTCCGAGGTTTCATCCTTGGGTAAGAGAGCCAGGATGCACGTCTTACTTTGCTCATTCAAGCATATGGATTGAAGGTCTCCCGATTCAGAAAGAAGAGGGATCGTAGGCTTGAGTTCTTCTTCGGGAAGGACGATGGGCTCAGGTGTGTTCTCATCCTTGACATTCGGGTCGGGCGACTCAGTAGGTACGACAGGCTCTTCGACAGTTTCATCCGTTGCTGATGCGGCGGCTGAAGACTTGTCTGCTGACTTGTGAGAAGCAGAGGCCTTGGCGAACTTGCTCGAGGACTTGGACTCCTTCTTCGTGTCCTTTTTTACCTTGGACTTCTTCTCCTTCGGAGGCGGGCAGTCAGGGTTTGGTGGAGCGACCTGGGACAGGAATTTGACCATGGATTCCTTATCGGCCTTGCCCTCATGCTTGATGGGCGTGTCTGAGCCGGCGGGTATAAGAACCAGGGTTGGGAACTCGGTTATACCGTACTTTTCGACAGCCGCCTGCTCCGACTTCTTGACTTGGGCAACAGAGACGAGTCCGGCAAAGTCAATTGCTAATGCCCTCATTGTAGCGCTGACAATGCCCTTCTCGCTGAACAGGATAGCCTTGGCGGTGTCCTTGTTCTCCTGTAGCCACTCATCCAGGTTCTTGTCGTTGACTCTCTTGACCATGTTGGGCACCTTATCCTTGACGGCTTCAACGATGCCCTTGGCGGTACGTGGGCCCTGGTAATCCTCGACTGTGGGCTTGCCTGGCTTCTTGCTGGGCCGAACGAGCTTGAGGGTAGGGAAGCCCTGTACACCCATCTTACCACAGAAGGGCTTGTTCATCTCCTCATCGCAGTTCACGGCGGCAACCTTGGCGATGCCGTTGAGAGATTTGGCGGCCGTTTCGTAGGCGGGCTTGAGGTTCTTGCAGTGACCGCACCATGGGGCGTAGAATCTGGGATTGTCAGAATGAAACAAGGTCAGGAGTGAGGACATCATCTTACTCTACAATAGAGGTGTAGTTTGACTTTGCAATGACTCGATCATAGTCCATGCCACTGATCTGGAGGACGGCGCTGTTCTTGGAGTATATGCTCTCGGCGTGTGCGTTTAGGGCCAGCGCGGCCGTGGCGGCGAATAGGGTCGAAGTGCGAACCATGGTGATGAATTGTGACTGTCGGACGCGTAGGTAGATTTGGAAGCAGGCAGAAAGTGGCTGCTACTGCGGTGCTTATAGCTTCACATTGCGTTGTTGCCAGGTTGGCCTTTTCAATCACTTGTAACAGCTTGCCATAACCTGCATGGCCATAGCTGCAATGCGGGGAGACAGGGATCTACCAGGCACCCGCACCATCACAACACCTCAGGATACAACAGATCCATTCGGCAAGCCAATTCAATGGCCTTGATTGAACGCTTGCACTCTGCCGGATGAATTAGACGAACAGTCGAGAATATACGACATCACACTTCGTATTCGGGTGCGCACATCGCAAGTGGGGGGTTCAAGTGCTATGACCGCATCCCCGTTCAAGCAGGTGCCTGGAGCCTCACCACGACTCAACCCATCGCCGCGCTTCCCACGTCGCGCATAAAAATATCCACCACCAAACATGGCCGACAAAGTGCCTCTAAAGCTGAAGGGCTTGCAGCTCGCGCAATGCGCAAAGCGAGCTGCCCAGCTCGAGCGGCACATGCCCATCATGACCTACTGGAGTGAGTATCGCATGCGCGTCTGTTCGTACCGAGGATGCATATTGACTGCAAAACAGTACGTTTTTATATGGTACAAAGGATCATTGCCGGGGGGCTTCACTCGGCCGACGACGACTGCAAAGCCTATACTACCGATCTCATGGAGAAGCTCGAGCAGGCAAAGGCTGATAACCCCAACGAGGATGCTTTGCTCGACGATACCGTCGCAAGCGCCTACTGCGAACAGTTTGCCCTACAGACGCTTGGGAAGGCGGAGAGGGAGATGAGAGAGAACCGAGTCAACGGGTACGCATATATCGCCTTTCTCCAGCCTCGCCGCTGGAGCTAATTCGTGTCCATAGACAAACTGCCGATACGCTTCTCGCCGCCTCTACGTTCCTAGAGATCATGTCGATATGGAAGAACAATGATACCGACATCACTTCCAAGACAAAGTTTGCCAAGTATCACGCGCTGCGCATCGTCAAAGCCATCAAAGCAAACGAAGACCCAAATGCGACAAACCCTGTGCAGGAAACCCAGCAATCTGAACTTACATCGCCGCCTGCCTTGGATCCAGACGACCCAGAAGTTCAGCGCATAAACCAGTCCACTGCTCCCCAATTACAACCGAACCCATACCAGCCCTACGTCGAGACTGCGCCGAATACGTCTGCTCGACCCTCGCCGAACCTCCCCTCTGCACCTACCGGGTACACACAAGCATCACATAGCGACGTCTCGCCCATATCACAGTCAACCCCGTCGCGACAGGGTTCTGTTGTTTCGATCGGTGGTGGATACTTCCCCAAGACTGATCCCCCTACCTTTACAGCAGAGACAACGGCACCAGGCCTTCCAACAGCACCTATGGATATCGACCCGTTAACGTCATCTCAACCGGGGAGCCCCCAGGCACCACAAGCATCTGGGATCTCCAACCCAGCAAGCTTCTACCAAAATGCTGCATCTCCACCACCGGCAGTTCCACCACCCCAGCAGCAAATGCCCACTCAAAATTCCTTTCGATCCCCTCCCCAGTCTAGCCATGGTATGGCGGCTTCGCCCGCTCCTCAAGTTCCTCAGAAACCGCAAAATCTTGTCTCTAGCCCGATAGTCTCTCCACAGAATTACCAGTTTGCTGCGCCAACACCGCAGCCACCTCAATCCCAGTACGCACCACAGCCGGGTGGATTCCCGCAATCCATTCAGCAACAGTATTCCTCTGCGCCACACCAAAACCCGTTTGCCCAACAGCCTCCTCCACCTCCTCAACAGTATTCCCAAGGGCCTTTCAGGAACGATGAAGACTCTATAATGGCCGCGCAAAAGCATGCCAAATGGGCTATTTCCGCGCTAAACTTTGAAGACGCGGATACTGCTGTCAAGGAGTTACGCATTGCGTTACAGGCCTTGGGTGCGTTATGAAAGCATAAATCTTGTTAGCACATCTATGCGACTATATCGGCTCAAGTATGATGGCTTCTTGCCTCATCCCACTATTTAGTACTACCCCAATGCAACGTGTGTATGGAAATATTTGCCGGACTTGTTTTGTCCTATACCCACTTATTATATATATAACTACCATTTATGAGATATCAGAGAAACGAGTAGAACTATGGAAAATTCAAAACACATTGTAACCAAGTCGCATCTTTGTGGACGCGACTCAGCTACACATTTCGCTTTTGGCTTCTCATTGTTTTCAAAAGCGCCTTGTGGGTTTTACTCAAACAGCAACATCAACATATATAACAGGCGGGCTCATCAGTGCCGAAGGTCAAGACGGCGAAGAGGAAGAGGTAGAGCAACGTCTAGGGTCAAACGCCATGGACCGCACCAGTGGCATTAATATATGGGTAGAGAACGTAGTTTATCGATCATTTCGATACTCCGCTTGGCGTGCAGCGATGGGCTTCAGGGTTGTGAATAGTAGTCATTTGTCTCGTTCACAGCGCTATATAGAAGCCTGTGACCGTATGTGGAGCTTACTAGATGACAACTGTAGGTTACGCTGAGACAACTACGTAAGCAATGCAAGGTGTTCAAAGCTAGCTATATTTAGAACTTACTTAGATAGAAGCATGACAGTAATGATGATAGGTGAGCGCCCTTCTACGCAGAAACAAGGGTCACTCCCTATGAATAAGCTCATCTGACCCCCCTTCTACGTTTGGTAGATTGTTTTCTAACAAAGACTGCAGATCTTCCTAGACTAGTGGCGGTCACAGCTAGCTCTAATGGGGAGACATAGTACAGAATATCCCGTCGCCCATATGTAACTCTCGACTCTTGTCCTAACTAATTGTTCTTCTTCGGCATCCAAAGATGAAAGGTGCTTTCGCAAGCATCTAGACACTCTTCTTTGCATAATGCAAGTCGATTTGAACTGCAGTGGATTGTCATCACTAGAACAGGTGCTCGATATAATGGATGATGATATTATTATTAGCTATATTGTAGTTCTCTGAGTGTCCATCATCGCGAGCTACTTTCACCACCCCTTTTTTTCTGAGAGCCCCCCAATTATGGGATCCCTGGTTCTTCCACCACAGTGCATTCTTGTACTGTTCATGACGCTAAACTTTAATCCAGAATCCCTAGTCTATGAGCTTGGCGACTGCAACGCAGCCACCCGCTGCAAGGAAAAACGCGCCGACTGGTGGTCCAATGCATGCAACAAATGCTGTATAAACAGCTGCAGTTGCTAGTCCACTAGTCGGAGGACCAATGAGCGTCTCTGCTCCAAGAGCAATTGTTACGCACCCAGCAACTTTACCAATCCCTACAGCTGCTGCTGCAGAGACGCACGAGACGCAAGTGGTCGAATCAGCGCACTTTTTCACGCCCTTGTCCTTTACTTCATCCGTTTTTATCTCGGTGTCAGCTTGTTGTTTTTTGGTCCCGATCTTTTGTCTGATGCTCGATTGAGTCTGTCGTTTTTCAAGTCCTGTTCCAAGATCCATCAGATCGTACAAGAAAGAGAACATGCGATGTTTGGTGGTGGGGTCCAATGCTGCAAGGACCTTGTGGGGCTGGTCCAGGAAAGTGGTCCATTTGGTAGCATCGATGGTCGAAAAATCCGTCGCGTTGCGAAGTTCTCCGATAGCATCTGCACTGACACCGGGATAGCTTGAAACTTCCAACTGGACCGCGGGGATGGCAGCAGCGAGCTGAGCGCCAAAGGCGAATGATAGAGCCAATGTTGAGAAACGCATGGTGAAGATGTTGCGTGCTAAGACAAATTATATGAGCAGAGGATTTGCTTGAGTGGAAGTGTGGTTGAGTGGAAGAGTGTACTGTTGTTTGGAGATACTGGATATCATACCAGCCAACGCTGTGAACTTTATAGTCTTTGATATAATCTACACGTGCCGTTGAGCTTTTCCGAAGCACACTCTTCCTACTGAGAGAGGCTCCATGCTCCAGTGAGTTACAGGAATTTAGTCCTTCCTCATCTCTAAGCAAGGATATAGGACCGCGCACGAATACAACACCAGATAGGACCCGCACAGATATAGCACCATATAGGACCCGCACAGATACAACACGAGTATGGTCAGCATCCTTCATGTTGGATGCGAAATACGGTAATAGGAAAGATTTTGGGCCGAGGGCTTTTACAAAACAACAAGTTTATTGGATAGCGCAAAGATAGTGGGCAGCATAAAAATCTTAGACTACGGAATTATGCTATGTCGCGTAGAGATACAGCCTCCTACTTGAACAGATCATTGCTCTGCGATCTAGTGATAAGAAGAGTACTGCATCGTTCAACTAATACATAGCAACTTGATTAACTTCTGTACTCAGTCTTGCCCATACCATGCAAAGGGACGCTCAAAATTCATTCATGGGGGCGGAGGAGAGGAGGCTATAGACTTACTCAGCGTCTTCTACAATAGGAATAGGGATATATTTTGTGAATGAAGCAATTACGACGGAGGTGCTTTTCAGATAACGCGGAAGAATTCTACTACTCGTACAGGTGGAATAATGACAAAGCTAAGCTAGTACAGGAAATGAGAGGCTAGAGCCTGTAAGCAACTAGAGAAGCATCAATATACTTGATCGCCAGGCCCGAAGCTAGAACAGTTGGTTGTGCTTACCCCGTTTTACAAGCTAGAAGTAGCATAGCTTGCGTTATGAAGATGGTAGGGAATACCTATATAAGCCTACATTCCTTCCCATAACAGAAGGCATCATCTACACAAAGTCACTCGATTACAGTCTCTTTCCGCTTTTGATCAACCAATCACACAATTGTTCAACTATCGCCTCCTCCCACCTTTGATCAATCAATCAATCACCTCGCTTGACCAGCCATCTCAAACTTATCTTATCAAGTACTTTTTCACCCGTCTTTCACCAAGCAATTACTAATGTATTCTAGAGATGCAATCTCTCGTCCTGGTCGCTGCAGCCCTTGGTCTCGCAATGCCTGTCATTGCCAGTCCTCTCCAAGCAAGAGCGTTGCGTAATGGCCTTCTCAGTTGCAATGCCAACATCTTAAACCAACAGACCCCCGAAAATAGTGCAAAACTGTATACCGCCCTTTGTATCAATGGTCTTAAATACCTACACTCAAGTGCTCCTGAACTGAGTTCGGGCGAGTACATCGGAGCCTGCATTCAGTGCCCCAACAACATTGCCTCCAGCCAAGTTGGCGACTGCCTTTTCGTTTATACTGAATAACGTAGGGTAGAGGGACAGTGGCAAGGATGAGGAAAAAGAAGGAAGGTCTTGATGCGATAATAAAATCAGGGCGTAGCAATCAATTCAAGCGTATGTCGCATGATAGAGAATGGTGGAATCGAGAGGATAGAGGAGAGAAATTTGTACCTAATATGACTAAACCACTGCTTTTCGATTCTTTTGCGAAAATTTTGTGAGAAATTATATGACTTAAGTTTTTTATTGCTATACAGAGGTATTACAAATCTACAAACGTCTAAATAGGTAATAGAGCCTCTAACTAGTGAATATAAAAAGTTGTAAAAATGATATTTACACGTAATCGCACGTAATTGTACTAAGCTAATAGTTAGCTTAACTTAGCTCTATATATGGTCTTGGAATGCTACTTACAGCATAATAAATACCCCTCTAATAAACTATAGAAGCCTCTCTTAATTGAGATCTATTAAGACAGTAACTCGTTCAGGGGATTGCAATACAATAAGTATAGTTTGTAGGCCTCCTGGCCTGTAACTTATAGTTGTATTAACTACTCTACCAAGTCTCTGCAAGAACATGAAGGATAGATAATCGTGATCAGTTTGACAAGATACTAGCTATTGAGAGTATCTAGGCTACAATCAACAATTTGGTGCTCATTGCCGTTAAGGCGCTAGTTGATCAGTGCGTTGGCGTGTCGGTTAACGCCAAGATGCGTCGTGCACGTGCCTTGAATCCAAGTCTTAAGAACCGAAAACCCGAGCTCAACCTTTCTACTAACCTGCACACCACAAGGGCAAATTGCATATAGTCATGCGTCTAGGGAAGTCTCGCACAAGCTGTAACACATGATACAGCGGTGACGATGGCGCCCATCACACCTCTCAATGCTGTGGATATAACCGAAAAGGCGCGGCGAGAGCTGCTTCTTCTGCTCGAGGGTGTAAGGTAATATCGACGTCGCACAGCGCTGCACCATCTAACACGTGCGGATAGATAAGAGGCAAGAAAAACCTCGTGCTTGAGAAAGCTCTCGCTGGACCGCTCAACTTGCTTGTTAAGTTTTCCACTCTCCAGGAATATGGCGTTGACAAGCCCTTCTTCCTGGAGAACGACAACGTCGACTTTTCACAGCGCAACATCGTCTTTCTCGTCAGAGGCGAAAAGGCAAAGACTGTGATGGCTGTTGCCGGTAAGTGAAGCTCCAGCTTCCTTACTTCTCTCGCCGCTGTGTCCTCAGGGCGAAACTATTGGGTCAAAAAGTAGGCTAGGCAGATTCAACCCACTCTGCCTTGCCAGTCTTGATCCCTAGATCGAACATAGCGCTTTTATTGGATTGCCTATCATCACCATATAGGAACAGTCTATTGTACGGTGCTAACATTGTAGTTAGACCAAATCAAACGTATTCGCCGAGACAGCCAGATTGAACATGAGTTCTCCATCTTTTGGGTGCCTCGTCGCACATTGACTTCGGATCAACTGCTTGAAGAAGCTGGGGTCTTGGGTGAAGCTAGTGTGAGCGAGTGGCCACTATTCTTTGTGCCTCTTGCCAATGATGTGCTGTCGCTTGAGCTTGAAGATGCCGTATCAGACTTGTATCTTGTACGCTGTGTCGCGCCTCCAACATCGACTTGATGCTAACTATATGTAGAAAAAAGACCCAACTGTAATCTACCTATCAGCCAAGGCACTCATGCTCCAGCAGCAGAAGTATGGTCTTTTCCCACGTATCATTGGCAAGGGCGACAATGGCAAGCGTCTTGCTGACCTCCTCATTCGTATGCGCACCGAAGTTATGGCAGGAGAGACATCGGCCGGCGGAGGGCCATCGTTTCTCGGCTTGACTCCAAGCTCAAGTATAGACAGTCTCATCATTATTGACCGAGAAGTCGACTTTCCTACAGTGCTACTGACACAGTTGACGTACGAGGGCCTCATCGACGAGGTCTTCAACATCTCTGCCAACCAGACAGAAGTTGATTCTTCCGTAGCCGGCGGCGCAGCACCTCAGCAAGGGCAGACTGGGTCAGCGTCAACAAGTATGAAGCGTAAGATCATGATTGATCCGAAAGATTCCTTGTACGCCGACCTTGGCGATGCAAACTTCGCCATTGTGGGCAATCTGCTCAATCAAGCTGCCCGCCGCCTACAGAGCAGTACAGGGCGTGACCAGCTTGCCACAAAGACGACGTCTGAGCTGCGAGACTTTGTCGCAAAACTACCTGGCTATCAGGCTGAGCAGGCAAGTCTGAAGCTGCACACCAACCTCGCGGAAGAAATCATAAAGTTCACACGCACCGACATCTTCACGCGGAGCCTCGAAGTACAGCAAAACATAATGTCTGGTGCCGATCCCACAACCCAACATGACACACTCAACGAGCTCATCAACCGTGACGTCCCCCTCGCTGCCATCCTCCGCTTACTCTGTCTCGAAAGCACCACAAGCGCGGGTATCCGCCCTAAAGACCTCGAGGCCTTCAAACGTGCGATCATCCAAGCCTATGGCCCCCAACACATTCTCACGCTCGCCTCTCTCGAGAAAATGGGCCTCCTTGCCCCTCGGGGTGGCGTAAGCCTTGGAGGCGTAGGCGCGCCCGCAAAACCAGGCAGCGTAACAAACTATACACCCCTCCGCAAGAGTCTCAAGCTCTGGGATGACGATGTAAACGAAGCCAGTCCCAACGACATCAGCTACACCTTCTCTGGTTACGCGCCATTGTCAGTCCGTATAGTCCAATCAGTCATCCAGAAACACACCTTGGCAAATACGATCAAACCCCCGTCTGATCCCCGGGCCAGCGCCCAGGCAAACCCCCTCGCGCAGGGTCTCCGCATCTTCGACGACGCCACAAAGTACGTTCGTGGCGCTACGTTTGATGAGACGCAAAAGGGAGAGGAAAAGGCCGTCAAAGCGAGGCAGCTGCTTAATGGAAGTCAGGGCGAGCGCAACAAGACTATTGCCGTCTTCTTCCTGGGAGGCGTCACGAGAGCTGAGATTGCGGCACTGAGATTTGTAGGCGACAAGCTGAAGGAGAGCGGCGGCGAAGGAAGAGGCAGTCGCATCGTTGTTTGCGCGACGAATGTAGTGAGAGGTGAGCTGCTCGTCGGCAGTGCAGTCGAGACGAATAGGTTCAAGGTTTGATGATGACGCATGGCCCGTGGTATCTTGTTAGGCTGTACAGAGACGACATGTGCGGAACTGGTTTGACCACATCTTCATTAAGATTACAATCAATGTCATCTGAGAAAGTGTGGACTTTGTTCCATGTGACTTAGTTCCATGTGACTTAGTAACTTCCACAAAACAAATTCATGGTAGGTGGATATAGAGCTACTCGTTTAGCTCTTCATAGTCCTCGACCCCCACCCTGGAGAAGACTGATTGTGTAGAAACAGCACTTGACGAACCAGTTAATCATAGTAGCTGGATACATAGCCACTCTATTAGCTGTTCAGACTCTCTTTACAACACCGTGGAGAATACCGAGTGTATACATCACGCCGATTGTGTTCATTGTGCATAAGTATATAATGAAGTCATTTCAATTTCCTTTCCGCTCTCTCCATGTACCTAACTCGTGAGTTACATAAGAGACATGACCGCCTGGCTTGCTTTTTCAGACATCCGTTACGATCGTTTCGTCAGGCATCGTCGTGAAGGTACAAAAATGACTTTTGCGTCCCCCATGAATGCCGGGAACCCATGAAAGATGAAGGAACCAAACACACCAAGTCTATCGTTAAATGCTGCAATAGATGAAACTCCGTTCGCAGCTAGCAGTCTGGGTATCCTGCACCTGCGCTCCTCCTTGCTGACCGCCCCTGTGGCGCTCCTAGTTTTGCGATGCGCTTATCGGGTGGAGAAGGCCTTAGTGACAACGCGCTTGAGAGCAAGCTCCTTCTTCTTCAGGTCATCAGCAGGAGCATCCTCGATCTCGAGCTGAGCCATGGCGTCAGATAGAGCCGACTCGATCTTCTCCTTCTGGCCACGCTTGAGGCGGATGGCGGTGGTGGGGTCGGAGACCATCTCCTCAACGCGGGAGATGTACGACTCAAGCTGTTGCCTCGACTCGAACTTCTTGCTGAAAGCCTCGTCGCTAGTCTTGAACTTCTGGGCGTCGTTGATCATGTTCTCGATGTCAGACGACGAGAGCTTACCAACAGCGTTGGAGATCGTGATGTTGGCGCTGCGGCCAGAAGTCTTCTCGGTGGCGGTGACCTTGAGGATGCCGTTAACGTCGACCTCGAAGACAACCTCAAGAACGGCCTCTCCGGCCCTCAGGGGAGGTAGAGGGGCCAGAGTAAATTCGCCTAATGAAGTGTTGTCTTCGCAATTGACACGTTCACCCTGGTAGACAGGGAATTGTACGGTCTGCTGGTTGTCTTCAACTTGATTAGCACATGGCATGAAGGAATGAAGGCGGATTTACTAACCTGCAACAGTGGTGAAAGTCCTCTTCTTGATGGTCTTCAACAAAGTCAGCGGGTGTCAATATGCGAATGATTGGTAATACTGACAGGTACAGTCTGTCCACGGGGAACGACGGGAGCGAAGATGTTGCCCTCCATGGCTACACCAAGAGACAGGGGAACGACATCGAGAAGGAGAAGGTCAGCTGTCTCTGCCGAGGTGGCCTTTCCGGAAAGGATACCGGCCTGAACGGCGGCACCGTAGGCAACAGCCTCATCAGGGTTGATGCTCTTCTCGAGCTTCTTGCCGTTGAAGTAGTCACTGAGGAGCTTCTGGATCTTGGGAATACGGGTGGAACCACCAACAAGGACAATCTCGTCAACCTTATCCTTGGCAATGTTGGCATCCTTGAGAACCTGGGCAACGGGGTCCAGAGTGCCAGCAAAGGCCTTCTGGTTCAAGTCCTCGAAACGAGCACGAGTGATGTTGGCGTTGAAGTCCTCGCCGTCGAACAGCGAGTCGATCTCAACAGTGGTCTGGGTGGCGTTGGAGAGAGTACGCTTGGCACGCTCGCAAGCGGTTCGGAGACGACGGAGAGCACGGGCATCTCCAGAGATATCTATTCCGTTGTTAGCATCCGTATGAAATGACATCGCGAAGTGACTCGAGTAACTCACCCTTGCTGGTCTTCTTGGTGAACTCCTTCTTGAAGTGGTCAAGGAGGTTTGTGTCGAAGTCTTGTCCGCCTAAATGGGTGCTGGGAGGATGTCAGTGATTTTTTAACTTGGGAGCAACAAGAAGATGAACTTACTCTCCAGCAGTGGCCTTGACAGTGAAGACACCGCCCTGAATGTGGAGAAGAGAAACATCGAAGGTACCACCACCGAGGTCGTAGATGAGGACATTCCTCTCCTTGTCAGACTTTCCAGAACCAAGACCGTAGGCGATAGCGGCGGCAGTGGGCTCGTTGATGATACGGAGAACGTTCAGGCCAGCAATGGCACCGGCGTCCTTGGTGGCTTGACGCTGGTTGTCGTTGAAGTAGGCGGGGACGGTGATGACGGCCTTCTCGACCTTCATGCCGAGCTTGGTCTCAGCAACCTCCTTCATCTGTGGGGTGGATGTTAGTTACTACCCCGCGATCTGGGCTGGTGGATGTGCGCAGTCGTACCTTGACGAGAACCATGGCGGAGATCTCCTGGGGAGAGAACTGCTTCTTCTCGCCGAGGTACTCGACCTCAACGAGGGGGCTGCCGTTCTGGTCGACGACCTTGAATGGCCATGACTTGATGTCCTTTGTGACGGTCTCGTCCTCGAATCGGCGACCAATAAGACGCCTGCAGAAGTCAGCACACTGCCCGCATGTGCGCCATGTGTTTGAGTTGACTCACTTGACATCGAAGACAGTGTTCTCGGGGTTCATAGCAGCCTGGTTCTTGGCCGCCTCACCGATCAGACGCTCCTCGCTGGTGAAAGAGACGAACGAGGGAGTGGTGAAGCTACCCTGCTCGTTGGCAACTGTAGGCAAGCACTGTTAGGAATCCATTATCGCGAAGATGGATTAGGGGGACAGGGGGCGCATACTGATCTCGACATTTGTGCCCTCGTAGTTGGCAACGCAAGAGTAGGTCGTGCCTGGTATTATTGTTAGCACATCCCACTGTGGGGTAATTTCGCGAGTGTTGCGCACCAAGATCGATGCCAATGGCACCCTCGTAGACTTCGTCGCTCATATTTGCGGTATGTGTAGAAGGAACAACCTGAAAATTGAAAAGCAGGAAGGTGTTGGAGAGAAGGAGAAAAGAGGGTTGGGAATCTTTTTTCGCGCTTGCTTAAAGGCGAGCGAACAGAGAAAAATTGGCCTGGCAGGGATCGCTCGTAGTGTCGACGACGGCGCTAGGCCGACTCGGTTATTCCAATTCGCCGGCGCTTATCGATACTCTCAAGAAACACCACCCAAGCCCGGAGCTGATTTCAGATATGCCTGCTGACTGTCTGGCTTTGAGCCGAGACAGCCTGACACTAACAGCGGTGAACCAGAACAGTTACAGGTCGTTACACCGCCACACTAGAAAGACAGACGCTACAAGTCCCTTCATCATGGCAGGGACCAATATTGCCTCTAGTCGCCACAGGAATAATCGGAAGCTAGCACGTAAGCTTTACTGCAGCATCTTAATCTCAAATCCGGAGTTCTTGTCGCAGATAGATACAACAACATGAGACTGTAGATATACTTGCTGCACGGTGTTGGTACTGTTCCAAACACGAATTGTCATACCTTCGACACATCTGTGTAACCCTGTCACCACTCAAGGCCGTCGACACCCATATAATTTTGCAAAAGCTGATTCTTTGCTTACCGGGGAAAAATGCATCTCTACCCCATTGAGATAATCCTTGACTAGTGCACAGAAGCACTCAAGCTTTACTCGCCAAGTAAAGAATTGCATTCCAGATATACCAATGACATTGCCAATACTCCAACTCACATTAAGGCTACATGTATTCCAGAGTGAAGTCTTTACAGTGTCCATTCAACCTCCACATCATGTTACTTTCCTAGTACCTTACAAACATCCCCCTCCCTCAATTCCCCCATCCACCACGAACCCTTTCACGTACCAATGATGTTTAAAAAATACATCAAGCTTCCTGCGTAACCTTCCAGTATCATAAACACTCTGCAGGTGTCTACAACCATTCGCATCCGTCCAGCTCTTCTCGTCAATCCACTTGCTATCATCCTTCCCACCTCTCTTCCTCTTAAACGCCATACAAACGTTCCATGCTTGGTCTTTCGTTGCACAAAGCTCAGATTCCACCAGAGAGGTGCTAGCCACATCGATGGCGACATATATGGTATTCGGGATAGCTGTGCCATTTTTGCTGGGATGGAGAGATTAGTGTGCAATTATAATGTCCCCATCTATGGTAGCGAATTTGTTTCGGTAAGTCTCGTGTGGGTGTGGGGAAAGATTTTGGACTGCGGTAATGGCCAAACGGCGAGTGGAGAAGACACCGAGGACGCGAGGAGCCTTCGTACTGAACACGGAACCCTCATGGGTGACTATGTAGAGGGACTGAGTAGCTGCCATAGCATAGATTAGATGGCTAGTCAGAAGGAGAAACAGGAGAAGCTTCGTTCGATGTAGATTGAAAAGGGTACGATTAGAGCATGCAAAAGAACCTGAGGTATTTGAGTGGTTTAACATAGATGACTGAATTGGCACGGCACAGCATGCGGCGCAGTCACACTGACGTGGCAATACATGCATGTGTACTGCTTCACAATGTCAACAGTGGCATTGGCATATGATAAAGAGGCCTTTTCGTGCAGTGATATCGATTGTATCTTGCAATAAAGTTAGAGCCCATAGGGGCCATGTCGTGTTTTCTCATCTTGAAACTGTTCGCTTGCCTCAACGCCAGACTCTTTATCCCTAAAATCGCAATGCTCCTTAGAACGCCATAATGTCCTTGATGCCAAATCAAAGCATGATACCATCACCCAAGCCTGCCTACGCAGACCGCCTCATCCCTACACCTTCTCGTCATGGAAGACGAAGCTGATATCCCTCGGCCTCTGCTTGTTGTACCTTACAAAGTTCTCATCTCCCGTTGGTCTCTCCTTCTTCGTATTGCTGGTAAGCATACTCTGCAAGCTTACACATACACTCTCTACGTTATGAACCGGAGACCAGCCCGAACGGTCGAGCAGGTCGAGGCAAATGATGCCATTGGAGTAGATGTGCGGGTGCCAAGGGATGGGATGAGTTTCGTCGCGAAGGAACACTACTTCGGGAGCCTGTTTGGAATATCAGCCATCTCGTCAGATATTAGGTTTTGGTGACTAGGCATGCTTACTTCGATGGGATACTGGGGACTGAAACTGAACTTCAATCTGTAGGTCTCGCCTTGGTAGATGGGGTTGGAGTCGATGACTTGGATGTCCATGAGCCAGGTTTGGAAGTCATCAGCCTGAATAAGCGTAATGCCTGGTGGTAGCTTCTCGTGCATCTATTGCTAACATCAGTCAAAGTACTCTTCCAATATATGTCGCTATAGCTTATGCCTGGGCTATTGGCTACGACGCCTCAGCGAGAAGGGACTGGGATGACAGCAGACTGCCGGACTTCGATGAACGGGAGGATGATTGTACCTTGGATAACTCCTATGGGCTTTGTTAGCATACGCCCTCAGAAGCAAGTGTAGACGCATACCTTGCCTAACCGCTTTGACGCGAACATCTTGTACTCAACAGCGCCCTGCTCTTTTGATCAAACCGGATTTTGTCCAAAGAATAGTCGTGTAGTCTTGGTTTCTGCGCGCTGCACAAGCCTTGGTAAAGGTCGTGGCTGTCTGTTGTTTATGAAGGCGCGATCCGGGGTGCAGCGGGGGAGGGGCAGTCGGACCTGGCAACAGCTGCCGTTATTAGGATAGAAGTAAGAGTCGTGCTAAAAGAGCGACTAGGAATGTAAAGCCTTCAACAAAGATCCGAACACAGGGTCGTGAATGTTTGCGTGGTTGCTCGGTACCCGGCTACGTGATTCGACGTTGAGGGACGCGGGCTGGTGACGCAGGACAAGATGCGCCTAGCCAGGCTTGGAACATTCACGAGTGCCTAGGTACGTACGCGGGTTGGCACGTGATGAACAGGTTATCCACTTCCAGACAGGGACCCCGTACTTTATAAGGTCTACTCTACTAGAATCACTAGAGTGTGGAAAGAACAGTGGATACAAGCTGCTTCGCAAGCACAGTATGTGTTCAAATATTGCACATGTCTCATTCCCATGATATCTTTACGCGCCATACGCCGCACCAATAGCTTTTCCAGCCAAGTTATAAGCACCCCGCATAGCATACTTGCAGCCCAGTAATGATGCTTCAAACGCAGTACAAAGAGAGAAAGAAAATGCTCCAAAGAAGTGGCTGCAAAATTAAGAGTAGAACGCGCCCTTCTGGAAACTCTCGACACCCATATCGCCCGCCTTGCTCTCAACCTTGGGTCCGACCTTGTCCGACACCTTGTTCTCTACCAATGTAGCAGTCCTGCTGGGTGCACTGCTGCTCGTCATCGTCTGTGTTCTGCTGCCAGCTAGGCTTCCGCTTTGGCTTCCACTGGTGATCTGCGCAGGCGTCTTTCGCTGAATGGTCTCTAGATAGATGCCGGGCAGATAGCCCATGCGCCCGTCTCTTGAGCGGCACTTCCACCATTCAGATGCATTGCCCATAGGATCGCTCTTGCTGAGTACAGCAACCATGTCTCCCTTCTTTACTGACAGATCCATGCCTTGCATGTTGGCGTTGGGGGTGAAGTCGTATAGCGCACGGCAGAACTCGAGCTTGTTGGGATCGAGGGGTTGGCCCGCTTGAGGGCTCTCTAGCATCTTCCGTTGTTCCTCCGCCTCTTGTGATCGTGCAAGTGCCTTGATGAGTTTGCCCATTAGGTACGGTAGACCGAAAACAGCAAGCATGAAGACAATGAATGGCTTCTTGGAGGGCTTCGCGGGTGCTGGTGAGCCGTCAGGCATGCGCCCGTTAAAGGCTGCGAAGCTTGCAGGTGTCAATGCGGTTGCGTCGGCTGGCAGCGGTCGTCCGGTGAGTTTTGCAATGGCTGTTCTGATCCATCGCATTATAGTATAGATGCCCAATACTGAGCCGAGGGTTTGTCGCAAGTTTCCAAACTGCTCTGCAACGGATACCATGGCTATGACATGTTAGCAAGTAGTGCAGTAAAGAGAAGAAGGTAACCGTACCAAAAAAAGACGAGTGCGTCGCCATATATGTACTCTGCAGCATCTGCGCAAAGCCTCCGAATGCACCGACTATGTTCTCGATCAATTGGAACGTCGCCGCCGTGCTCTGGCTGAACGACTGTGTGAGGCTGCTGTTTGGATCGCCGGGCATGCCTCCCATGCCTCCGTACATGCCGCCCATGCCCATACCCATGCCTCCCATGCCGCCATACATGCCACCCATTCCTCCCATACCACCATACATGGAGCCGTAGCCTCCACCCATGCTGGAATATGGCGAACTATAGCTGTTCATGCCGCCGTAGGGCGAACCGTAGCGGTTGTTCATGGATGAGTAATTGGTCGCGTTGCGGTTCGCGACTGTGCTCAGGGAGTCGGGTACAGATGGTAACGGGGGCGCGTTCGAGGATGTTGTTGGTGTCGCACTTGGCGTAATGCTGCTATTCGATCCCGTGAGTCCTGTGCAGATGTTAGTCGCGGCTGCTGCTGACGTTCCGAATGCGAGGCGCAACTGACCGACCGAGGCACTTGTGGCACCTCCGCTCGTCTCCCATGGCTTTGGCGGCGATGGCGACGACATGCTGGCCTGTCTGCCTCTCCGGCGCTCGTATACGCAACCAAGCTCCTACTGCCGGAAGGGAGTGGTGAGTGCCGTAAAATTTGAGGATCTGCGGGTGTCAAGAGGCTGACGGGCGATTGGCGGCGATTCGACGGAAGCGACTTCTTGCGGGGAACCAGACGCCGGCTGGGATCGTAATCACTAAAGAGGCGGATCCGCGTTTGTCACGTTCCGCACGGGCGAGGAGTAGGTATCGCAAGGAAAAAAGGAAAAGGAAAAGGCGCAAAGGTGTGCGCAAAGGATGAAGATAACGCGGATGAGGAGAGAGACGTCGATGCCGTCGGCGGGAATGCGGCTGGCCTTTCACGAGTGCTGAGTCGCGACAGACCTCGGTTTCTTGACCTCGCTTTGGCAAGCCCAACCGTCAAGCAACCACAAGCCGGCCACTTCGCCACTCCAATCTTGCATCATCGGCCCACACCGTCCTATCGTGCATTTCCGCCATACAAACAGATCTCCTTTTAACTATTTTACTCGCACTGCCTCGTCGTAGTGGCCTGCCTGTGTTTTTGTTTACCCGGCCTAAGCCTCGGCATTTGTGCTCTCTCAAGACGATCACTTGTCCCCTTGGTCTTTGATGATCAACGCGCTGCATTTCACACGTGCTTGCTCATCACGCTATTGTATAGGATATGTACATGCGTACCCATACATACAAACATGACCCCATCTCCACTAAGCACCTCTTTCTCAGCTCCCAATGGCAAACAGTGAATGCGTCCAGCTATCCGGATCATACGCCACCAGCTTCCTAACCGCATCATCCGTCATGCTCTCTGAAAAGTAGAATCTGTTATCCAGTACCATCGCTGTAATATGTGGATAATGCCACACGACTGCAAACTTCATCGTCTTCCCAACCGGTCTGCTGAAGTAGTTTGAATCACCCCCTTCCAAATTACCTTGTCGATGCATCGTCGACTTTGCGCGTTCAGCTCCGTTGCTGAGGAGCTCAAATGCGTCGAATTCGCCGCAGCCCGTTGACCAGCAGGAGCAGGGGATGTTGTTGCGGTCGTTGCCATACTGAAGGATACGGGGAATCGCTGCATTGAGGAACCAGTATGCTGGGGCGTCGGAGAGGAGCCCTTGGTCAGTGCCGCGGTTGGGGTAGTGGTCCATTTGGAACTCGATAAAGAAGGCTTTTGAGGAGCCCGACCAGCCGTCTAGCATATGTTAGATCTGAAAGAGGCCGATTGACAGCAGTACTCACAATGAGATGTCGCATTGGGTCTCCAGTATGGACAGTCCCCGTCGCATGCTTTATCGGAGAAGACTATGATTTCATTCTCAGACGTAAGAATCTTACCATTGAAAGGCAGGCTCTCTGCTGCGACTGTAGTGCCCTGTGGGTTGACGTAGCTGAGTGAATTTCCGAATGCACTGAGCCGTGTCAGCTTCATGCATTGTTAACAAAATGATTCAACATACTAGTCAAACGTGCCGGATTTTGACGGATCTCCCAAATTGGCCAGAAAGCTGAGTCCGGTTGCTTTAGCAGGTGAATTCGACGTGTAGTATGCAACTCGGCTCCAATCTGAGCTTTGCCTCTTCGCAACCGGCACTGTAGGCTTCACGGATGAAGGTTTGAGGCTGACAAACGCTTGACCATTTGGGTCCTCGTAGTCTGGATCGATTTTGCTGCTGTCGTTTTCTTCATTGCAAGGACAGTCTGGTTTTGATGGCCCATGTGTAGTTGTGTTCCTCACCAAGTCTGAACAGTCTCGCTGGTCGATCGCTCGACGACGATTGTAGAATGGCACCGTAGTCCGCTTCTGTATCGAGTGTGCTTCGCTAGGGAGTAGATAGACTGCCAGCTGGGAAACGTTCATTGGACCGCGTAGATGTATCGACACCTGATACTGTTAGTACTTTCGTAAAGATAGCTAACATTAGTTTCACCTGTCCAAATAGTGGTGTGAGTGGCCCTACGCCCGGGTACTTGACACGTTCATGATTACATATACCCGTACGCGGGTCAACCACACTGGTACGGTTGTAGGCGCCAGGCTGGCTGATGTTGCGGTAGGTGATAGCCGAGACTTCGGAGCAGTACTAATTGCCATCGGAGGCTTCCTGAGCGGTACCGCTGCATAGCTGTCTGGCCGTCTTGCTGTACGCGAAGGGAAAGAGGAAGACTGCGCCGAGTATTGTATGCTTCATGTCGGATGATTGAAAAGTTTTATTGATTGAGCAATGGGACACGAAGAAACGTATGTAGCGTTGGAGTAATTGGTGTAGAAGAGTGCATTGTATATGAAGAACTAAATAAGCTGGCATACTGATAACACATGCAGGAACCCCGGGCGGAGAGTAGGGGAAAGTGCATTCATGTTGATAGATCAGTAGGAGCAATCTGTGTAACCACGACATTCACACGAATGAACCATCCTGATTGGCAACTGACCGGTTAGCTGTTCAACCAACTAGAGTTACATTGCGCCACATTTAAAGATGCTGATACAGTGAGAGGGCTTATTAGATCTATGAACAGCGTATAACATCCCCATGGGAGTTTTCTGGTGTCAAATCAACCAAAATGATGGTCTACTAGCAATATCGGCTACCTGCTTTCAGTCAGTCCATGTTGCCTCTAGAAAAGTCATAGGATGAGAAAGTAGGGGGGAACGCATGTCAGAAAGTCAAGTTGAATGCACCGGCGAAGCCCGTAAAGGCCCGCCTAAAATAAGAGGTACCAGAAAATAGTAATGAAGTTCATCATTATGCGATGGACAAGGCGATGAGAGATAGAGGAGCGTACCTTGAGTATTGCATAGCCAGCATGAGCAAATAAAGCCTACAAACTAGACAGGAGTCTGATCTGGCTCCGACATTGGTAAGTTGTGTTGATGCCTTCACGCGTAGGTGTGAGGAGGTAAGGTCGATGGTCGCAGACTTTTTGTCGAACAGGAGCTTGGACGCTAACGACGCACGGTCCACCACACACCTAGCCGAGCCGCGACAAATTACTGCTCAATCGCGAACTTCGCATCCACGACTTCAAGCCCACCACTCGCTCCCGTACTAACCGATCAGCTCACCGTCCGGCACAATCATCGAAAATGGGTCGTCTTCACAGCAACGGAAAGGGCATATCAGCCTCCGCCATCCCTTACTCCCGCAACCCCCCTGCGTGGTTGAAGACCACCCCCGAGCAAGTTGTCGACCAGATCTGCAAGCTCGCAAAGAAGGGTGCCACACCCAGCCAGTAAGGAAAACCGAGTGGCAGGTGAATTGAACCTTGTGCTGACGGAATTGTAGGATTGGTGAGATCCTCAGGGACAGCCACGGTGTTGCGCAGGTCAAGGTTGTCACCGGCAACAAGATCCTCCGAATCCTCAAGTCGAACGGTACGATTACCTCCTACACATGAAAGCGCACGTCGACACAGCTCTGTCTCTCTGTAGGCATCTGCGCGCTATATAAACTTGCATTTGTTGGTCTAGGCTAACATTTTGCGTATAAAGGCCTTAGCCCCGACATCCCAGAGGACCTCTACATGCTCATCAAGAAGGCCGTCGCCGTCCGCAAGCACCTCCAGACCAACCGCAAGGACAAGGACGGAAAGTTCCGCCTTATTCTCATCGAGTCCCGTATCCACCGTGTAAGTTGCATCTCATGTGCAAGTAAAGTCCGCGCTAATGCTTCGAAGCTCTCCCGTTACTACAAGACCGTCGGTGCCCTCCCCCCTACCTGGAGGTACGAGAGCGCCACCGCCTCTACCATGGTCGCATAAGCAGATCTTGGATTGGCGTGGCTGGTAGTCGTTGTGGAAGACATTTAAGTGGAGTTTCACGGGCATGGATGCTTGCTTTACGGATACCTAGCAGGATCACGATATGGAATGAATCAAAAGCATCACCTCGAATTGAATATACCCCATCTGCATTCAAAGTGGTTACTTGTGTTTGCGTGCCACATGCGATATGGTTTGGTCATGTTACTGTGTACGATGCTTGTTTCCAGCTACTTGATTCATTGTAGGGCTGGACTTCACAACAACTTGAGGACAAGCCAGATCTTCCTCTTAGTATCAAGCACATGAGATGTTGCTGACACTACTCTATTCAGATCAAACAAAAGGCCAAGTATAAAGTCAAGTCAAATCAAAAGCAAGAAGACAGTCGCCAGTACTGAGGCTACACCAAGAAATGACGAACAATTTTTTCTACCCAATTCTATATTACTCTAACTCCCAAAAATCGTAAATAGGGTCTCCCACTGCATACCCAATCCTATTTATATCTCCTCTCTCAAAGCTATTTTACCCTACAATCCATCCATCCAACTAGCACGAATTCTCGCAAGGACCGCCAGCAGCGCAGCAGGTGCCGCAGTCTGAGCCATCGCCAAAGCCACAGCTAGCAGTGCACAAGAAGCACGCAGTCGACTCCTTCCTGGCGATCACGTGGGCGAGGGCGGCCAGCTTGACAGCATGGTCGGGCTCAGAGAGGGCTGGGATGGCGGCGCGGTGGTCGATTTTGGGGACGACGGTGAGGCCAGCGGAGGCGGTAAGAATGACGGTGGTAGTGGTGAAGATGGTGGAGACTTTGGGGTGTTTATCAGTAAAGGAGAAGGGAGGGTAGGAAGTAAGGGATCAAGGTGAGGTACTTACAACGCATGTTGGCCGTTGGATTGTAAAGTTGTTTGAGCTGTGTGTCTGAAGTGGAATAGTGGTGATAATGAAGAGAAGATGTTGATAATGTTTGTATTTCCACATCGCAGTACCCTTCTCTTTATACACATTCTACTTCCATTCTCCTTGTCGAAGCTCGGCCTAGTTTCTAGCCAAATATGACCAGGTTGACCCGAGTACCAAAAGATGCGGCATTTTTACAAGTGATGATGTTATAGAAGATGGATGTATACTCTGCATTGTCCGTTGCCTAAGGAATTCCTCTGTATCCTCGAACAGGTAGAAAAGTATCCTCAATGCGCGCTAGAATACTGATGTGCGACATCGAGGTTTCGGGATCCTCTAGACCCGGCACAGGCACTATAGTGACAGCTATAGAAACAACAAACAAACTTCGAAGTGAAATTGGAAGTACTGGGGGCGAGCAATGGGCCATGCTTGCTGGTCTCGTCGTTGGCGTGTTTCCTTCCTCACAATCACCTTCTACATCGCGGCAGCTAAAGACCGAAAAGGGCCGCAAGCGTGATTGTTGTCGCAATATTCAAAGCCGCGACAGTAGTAGGACGCGCGCATAGGTGTTGTGACTGTTTCTTTCTGTATTGACATGGCAACAGGACGTTATGGAACAAGGTCACCGAGATGGTTACGGCTGTTTTCCACGAGAAAAAGATGGATAATGCCTTCGGAAGATAACAGAAGGATACTCATGCGTCTTGGTCAAACATTACTAGAAGAGTGGGTATAGCTGTGGACTCCGGGGTATCGTCGTCCAAAGACGGACCTGGCATCTGAGGTGTTGATAGATCGCGCCAATAGGCTCTTTCCCAAGGGTTTGTAGCAGATACTGCACTTTGCCTGAGCGCCAGCCACACTGCTTGTCACGTATACGTTTCATTGTTCCCCGATACGTTGTTGTCTTCCACACCTCCACGGTCTTCCATATCCCTCCTTTCTCAAGGCCCTTCAATCTCTGCACTCTTGTTCGCCAAGAACTCACTCAACCACTTAAGCGGCTTCTCTGGCTCCGTCGTCGCAAGATGCTTCATCGCCTCAAGTAAATGTGGCGTCACGTGCTGGTTCAGATATACTCTCGTCGGGCTGCCGTGCGGGATCGGTTGCGTGGGCGCTTGAGCAGGTGGATGTGGCGAGTTTCGCGACGATGCCGGCGTGGGTGTCGGCACAGTAGGAAGTGTGGGTGCAGATGGGGCAACTAGAGGAGGGGCTTGCGAAGGTGTCGGGGGTTGTGTTTGTACAGTAGGTTGGAGGGAGGGCGGGGCGGAATCGGTTATGGGCTGGAGGGTGGTCAGCCTTGAGAGAGAGATGCTTGTCAGCAACTTGTTTGCCTACCTGAGGTGCGTTCGAGTCTGCCATTTCTACGTCTGTGGACGGCTGTTCGATGGAAGGTTGTTGTGCCAGGCCATTCATGAGCGCAGGGTCGATGTCGATGTCTTGCAGCGCGGGGTTCGGCGATGGTTCAGCCATGTTTATGACTATTCTACTGTGAATCTTGATGAGATATGCGCGTAATCGCACGGTCCAACTATGTGTATCGCGTTTGGTGGTTGCTCGTGGGCTGTCAAGTGCCTGAAAGTAAAGTTGACAATGAGCTTCGAGCGCCATGGAGGCTAGCCTCGGCCCTTGCACCTCGCAAAGTGCTCATTCTCTTCGCGCCCTCTATTTGTCACACAGACACCTTTGTAACAAAACGGTTGCATGCAAAAGCAAATGGTATAGGTTGCTATCTTACAAAGCTCGGTCATCTATTAAGAATGGAAGATCAAAAGGAAATCAAAAAACCAACAACCCAAAACGCCAAGCTACATAATTGCATCCATCACCTCATCCACTTGCCGTATTTCTGCCGTTAAACTTCGTATTCATGCCCATGTCTAGGCTCATGTTCCATATACTTCGTCAGTATAGACTTTAGCAGCGCTTCATATGTAGCCGTTCAACATGTCGCAAACATGCAGACAACGTAAATCAAAATCGCAATAGCCAATAATCAACAACATACAACTTTGAGGAAAGGATATACCTCCTGGGATAATCCAGGTACACCATTAAACTCTTCTCCATATTACTCTGACGTCTCTTTATCGAAATCGGCGATCGGCTGTGTATGGCACATTCTTCGAAACACTCGTCTTCATGTCATCATTCGTCGTAATCACACTGGCAGTATCCCAAGTCCCAGCGACTGAGACAGGAGGACTGGTCTTCCTTCTCAGACTCTTGGGTCTCTCGGGTCTCTCGGGCTTCGCAGACTTTTCAGTCTGGTAGGGCACGTTGGTGGATACGGTCGTAGCCGGACCGTTGTTCGCGTGAGTGATTTCACTGCTCGTGTCCCAAGTGCCAGAGTCGGAGCCGCCGTCATCGGAGTAACTGTTTTCCATTCTCAACCTTTCAAAGGGCCCCTTTTCAGCATGCCCACCTGGGTAAGGGACATTGGTTGATACCGTTGTAGGGGGAGGTCGATGAGTGACCTCACTGCTGGTATCCCATGTGCCAGCATCAGAGACACTTCTCAATCGTCTGATCTGTCGAGGTATCTCGGCCGGGTACGGTACATTGGTCGACACCGTCGTTGGCGGAGCATGGTGGGTCACCTCGCTGGCAGTATCCCACGTCCCGGCATCTGAGACGCTCAGTCTTCTCAGCTGTCGCGGTAACTGAGATGGATAGGGAACGTTGGTCGAGACGGTCGTAGGAGGCGCACGATGGGTGGTGGTAACCTCACTGTCTGTGTCCCATGTGCCAGCGTCGGAAATACTCATCCTTCTCGCCTCACGAGGCCGCTCGGTGAAGTATGGAACGTTAGTTGATACAGTTGTAGCAGGACCACGTTGAGTAATCTCGCTGCTTGTGTCCCAAGTAGCATTGTCAGGAATCCAAGTGCCATCATCAGGTATGCTTCTCTCTCGTCTCAGGTGTCTCAGCTCCCAAGGGAGCTCCTCGGAATACTCCGTTGGATAGGGAACATTGGTGGAGACGGTTGTGGGAGGTGCACGATGTGTGACCTCACTGGCAGTGTCCCACGTTCCCGCGACAGAGATACTAGGCTGTCTTCGGAGCTCCTTTGACTCTCTCTTCACCTCTTTCGAGTCCCGCCTTGAATGTTGAGCGGATGGATAGGGTACGTTGGTCGAGATAGTGGTAGGTGCAAAATCCTCGTTGGTGACGACGCTGTTCGTATCCCATGTTGCGTTGTCGGGGAAACTCTTCTGTCTCTTAAGCTCTCGGGACTCACGCTTTGACTCTCTCGATTCCCTCGACTCTCTTGATGATGTCGTGTTGCTCCTATCCTTCCTCCTCTCGCTCCTTTCGCTCCTTTCGCTCTTGGCCGAGTTCTTGGTGCTGCCATTCGTGCTTTGCCCGGCAAAGGGACTGTTGGGATACAGGGCCTTCATGGCAGCGCCGCGGCTCTCCCACAAGTAGCGAGCCTTATCACGTTCGGTTTTATCCGAGCGGTCGCTCTTCTCCGTGCGGCTAGTACGATCACTCTTGTCGGTACGCTCCGTATCAGCAGACTTGTGGGTGCGTACACTAGCAGCATAGCTCTTTCGACGGACTGAGTCCGGTCGCTCAGGTAAGTCATCTTCGGTTGGATGTTCCACGAACCGGCGAGTGTGGGTGGACCGGCGACGTGAGTGCGATATCGGCGTGGTCGGCGTGCGTTGAGGCAGCAGGCTTTCGATATCGTCTATAGCGTCAAAGACCTCAGTCACCGCATCTGTCGGTGTGGGTGGACCGGAGCCAGAACGCGCATCGGCATCTTGGACAGTCTCCTGAGTCGTAGTACGAGAGAAGGAAGGAGGGAGGATAGCGCTTTCCGTCGATGTATGATGGCGGAGAGCTTCTATCCATGTTGCAGCGGGCAATGGGATTTCAGGTCTCGACGCTGGCTTTGGTGGCAGCGGTGGGCCTTTCCTCCGTGCGGCTGGTGCTTGTGAAGGAGCCAGACTTTCGACGGGCATACCAATAAAGTTCCTTGGCGACGTGAAAACGGATGTCGGAGGGGGTGCTGGACGGTTGTAGGCAGATGGTGGGATGAAGTCGGACTTGCCGCCTGGAGAATGGATGGAGAAGGGTAGGGATGCTCGCTTGATGCGCGAAGACTTCTCTGGGCCCTTTTCAGCCATATTCGTCTCGTTCTTGGTCGGCGATCGAGGACTGGGAGGAACGGGCGGAGAAGGCGGGGCGTCTCGGGGGGGAGGGCATGCCTGTGATAGCAAAGTGTCAGTCAAAGATCTCGATGAATACCTTATCTTGCGTAGGGCTCGTGTGCCTCGGATATTTCAGCGGCCAAGTGAAGCTCGGAGTTATCGTGAAGGGTTTTGGGGTAAGGTAAACACATGCGGGTCGTGTTACGTACCGGCGGCGGAAACTTGCCCTCGTCAGTCGGACTCGTTAATGCAGTGGTATGGGAAGGCAGACCAGCAGATTTGAGTTCCTCCATCCTTTTCACAACTGGCTCTGCATCATTGTACAAAGCTAGTCCATGGTGGAATACACAGCCTTCGTCGCGGCTTTCGCCATTGTTTTGGAAATTCTCGTGCTTGGCGTCGCGATAGATGACCGGGAACATTCTCAGCAGCAGTTGTGGCTGCGACCCGTCTGAAGGTGGAATATCTGCAGTGCCTTCTGGCGTGTAAGCTGGCCAATACTCGTTACTGGTGAATTGGTGTTCTTCATCCTGCAGAGCAGGCATTGCTGCTATGATCATCTCACGCTCGAGACGGGCAAACCTCCATGTCTCAGCAGCGAGCTTCACGATGCGCTTCACGGAAATCTTGATGCCCTCCTCCTCTTTCGGGTCCGCGAAGTGTTTGATAGCGTTGACGATTTCTTCAACAACCGTTCCAGCAGCGGTGTTGATGCGCTGCTTTGCACCGGAGCTTGTGAATGCAGCAAGAAGTGTCTGTTGTCGCCAGATCGCTTCCTTTCGAGTGCTCTTGTCGCGGATGTGGTGGCTCATTGAAGTAAACAACGAGTCGGCTTTGTCGTAGCGGCGACCGAGACTGAACAGGAATGGACCGAAAACGCGATAGGTGATGAGCTTCGCGACCGTGTGAACGACATATGCGACTCGAACTTGTCTGTAGAGATCTGGTCAGCGGCCGGAGTGCCATTTACAATAGGTCTGCTCACCTGGAAGCTATAGTATCCCCAAGGAATGATGGAAGGTTGGACGGCACCTGCGCGAGATCCTCCAACGGTGGTCGTACAGGAAGATGGACGAAGTGGTCGGTAGCTAGATCGATGATTTGATTCTGAAGTTGTGCAAAGGATACCAGACTGGAGACAACAATGTTAGCAGACAGCTCTGGTTAAAACAAGGCAGAGAGGAAAGCGCGGATGGGCCGAAAACAAACATTGTATTACGGAACTGGTGAACGCTAACGACAGTGTATGGCGATACATGGTGGACCCGGCGGAGTTTTACAACCGTCGGCCAAAAGATAGGTTGGAAGCTGTCGAGGCGCCTCACAATTCTAGTTGAGAACTGCGAAGTACTTCGAAGCCGTCCGGCCTCTACCCAGCGCTGGTTGTAGCGCAGCCTCTGCTACCACTACACCGGTATAATGAACACACGCGAACAAAGGAGAATCACTTACTAGTAGTTATCGCCCTTGCTTTTGATCTCAGCGATATCCCCATAGCATTCCATCATCTTTTCGAGCCTAGACTTCTCAGACTCGAGGTTGCTAGCAACACTCTTGATGATCTCCTTCTCCCTCTGGCTCTCGGCCTTGAGCTGGTCGTACTGTTGCAACAGTTCGTCCTTCTCTTCAGCCAGTCGCTCCGCTCTGGCAGACTCCTCTTCAGCCCTCCTAATGGCATCGTCTCGAGTCTGTTGGTATTTAGAGTCTAAGAGATTGCGCTGCTCTTCCCAGTTCTGTTGAAGACTGTCGCGCTCCTGAATGAGCTCCTGCTCGCGTCTAAGAGCATCTTCGAGCTCAGCTCTCAGCTCTGCAGCTTCAGCAGCTTCTTCTCGCGCTTGCTCGGCAGCGGATTCAGCTTGCTTCAGCTTCTTGTCGAACTGGATAGCGAGCGCAATCTTCTCGGCATCGTGTTTCGTGTTGGTGGTGGACTTCCACTCGTCGAAGTCTCGCCATGCTCGCGCCCTCTCCTCGGCCGTCGTCCTCTCTAGGGTACGGTGCACATCTTCCAGCTCTTTATACCTAGCCTCCCAAGACTTCATCGCTGCATCTAATACCAGCTTAGTCTCTTCGGTCTCTCTCTTGTACTTTCTAGTGTCTGCGAGCTGCTCGCGAAGCTCCTTGACTTGCTCCTCCAGGTTACCAATCTGGAGATGTAGTCTGTGTGCCTCGGCTGAGTTCCTATTTTCCAAGTCGTAAATCTTCGCCTTCAGCTCACCAATCTCACCATCCTTTGCTCTGAGTTTCTCTTCCTGCTCAGCACCTGCTCGACGCAGTAGGTCTTCTCTCACACTAAGCTGACTGTGGGTCTCTTTGTAGCGTGCAAGTAGCACGTGCAGGTCTGGGATGGTCGCGGCGATGCGTGAAAATACGTCGCCTGACCCGTCTTCGATTGCGGGTCGACCGTCAGGAGCATGCAAAGGATAATCTCTAGAGCCCGAGGAGTCCTGTCGTCGCGGTGGGCTGCCGTAAGGAGGGTACCCAGGTGGGTATTGGCTCCATGGTTCTTGGTACGGAGAGGAGGAAGAGTGCGACGAAGGACCGTAAGGATTGGGGTTAGGGGCGGGATAGCCCTGCTGACTCATACCGTAGCCATGATTTGGGTAGTGAGGCGGCTGGGATGGCGGGGCATAGTAGCTTGGATGATAATTTGGTGGAGGGGCCGGATAGGCTGGTTCGACAGGCACTCGGGACGCGAAACCGCTACGTGGTTGATGTGGGCCCAAGTGGGCCCGCGACACTTCATGCGCTTCACCGCTAAATGGACGCCGAGACGCTATCCTAGACTGGACTAGGACAGAGTCTGAATCGTCGTCACTATCGAAAGTCGGGACGTGTCTAGAGGAAAACATGTGGTCAGTAAGGCGTTTATTCAAGTTATATGAGCAAACTTATGTATCATGACCAGCGTCGCTTGGTGTGCTGGTTGTGCATGCCGAAGGAATCCCGAGCACCGTCAGAGGGAAAATACGTGAATACTACATACCTCGGTCGAACTCTGCTCATAGGCGGACTGGGTGCAGGCGGTCTGTTATCCTCAATGAGCTGGGATACAGCATAAGGCTTCGGTACATGGTTCGGGCCCGCTTCGTGCCTTCTAAGCTTCGGTGCATGTGGCGCGGTAGATCGATACGATCGGAAAGGTGGATCGAACGTGGCTGAGGTTGGAGAACGGTCGTGCATGCCAGGCACCGCCGAAGAAGGTGACGAACCACGTGCTGGTGATTCGGCTAGTGGTTGCCTCGCACGGGCTGATGTTGGTGGTACCTGGGGCGCTTCTCTCTCGTGTGACGTATGTCGCCATCGTGGCTCTTCGGCAGCTGACCGAGCAGCCTCGTCTTGACCAGCCGCTCTTTGGGCATACTCGTCACCATCTGCGGGAGTTGGAGCCTCCGCCTCAAGCCTACCCTGTTCCGTTTGATCACGTTGCAGTTGCTCTTGCTCGAGTTGTCTTCGGTCGAGTTGTTCCCGGTCGAGTTGTTCTGCCTCTCTCCGGGCCTGTTCGGCAAGAGCTGCAGCCTCCCTCTCTTCCTGTGCTTCTTCTTCACGTCTTTCTTGCTCCATCTGCTCCAAAAGCTTCCTGGCTTCGGCGATTTGCTCCTGTCTCTCCTGCTCAACCCTTTCGCGGGCTATCCGCTCTTGTTCTAGTCTCTCCGACTCTTTGCGCTCTTCTTCCTCCTTGGCTCGAATCTCATCTTGGGCCCGTGCAACAGCTTCAGCAGCTTCGTTGGCCTCCATCTCTTCTTGAGCTTCTCTCGCGAGCCGTTCTTGCTCCGACTTCTCCAGCAGCTCTTTGGCTTCAGCCTCTAGCCTCTCATGCTCCAACAGCTCTTGAGCTTGAGCTTCTTCGGCTTCTAACCTTTCACGCTCGACTCTTTCTAGCTCTTGCCGTTGAGCTTCGGCTTCGGCTTCGGCTTCGGCTTCAGCAGCCATTCTGGCATCATCTTCCATTTTTTGCTGTTCAAGTCGTTCGCGCTCCAGTGCTGCTGCTTCTGCTGCTTCTGCTGCTTCTGCTGCTTCTGCTGCTGCTGCTTCTGCTGCTGCTGCTTCTGCTGCTGCTGCTTCTGCTGCTGCTGCTTCTGCTGCTGCTGCTTCTGCTGCTGCTGTTGCTGCCTCTGCTGCTGCTGCCTCTGCTGCTGCTGCCTCTGCATGCTGCTGCTTCTGCTCTTCTTCAGCCTCAGCAACTTCCTGAGCCTCGTCAGGGATGCTTGGTTCTTCCTCATCCGGTAGAACAGTAGCTTCCATGGCTGGCTCTGTTTCAGCTTCAACTGGCTCTACCTCAGGTAAGACCTCTGGATCAAGAGTTGGCACCTCTGGCGCCTCTGCTACTGGTGGTAATGATGGCTCGTCTTCCAGTGTGTCGGATGGCTCTAGTGTTGCCGGCTCTCCAGCTTCTGTGGGCAGATCCTCAATTGGCTCAGGTTCCTCTGACGGTAGGGCTGCAGTTTCCTTGGTTGAAGCGTCGTCGATAATATCGTCGACAACGTCGTCGACAGCTTTGGCTGGTTCTGCTAGTGGTACCTCAGGAGCTGCATCGTCTTCGACTGCTTCTGTAACGGTTGGCTCCGGCTCCGGCTCTATTGGCTCTGCGCTGGAGTCGTCTTCTATTGGTTCTTCTGGCGCGGCAACCTCTTCCACCATATCAGTGGCGTTCTCTGCAGGAGCTTCCGGCTCTGCTTCGGGTGCAGTAGGTTCAGACGTGGATGTCAGGCCTTCGGTTGGCATTGCAGGTGATTCGGACATTGGTGGCTCTTGAACAATATCTGATTCTGTATCAAGCACTAACGGAGCTGCAGCTTCCTCAGGTGGTTGTGTACTCTTGTCTGTTTCTGGCACATGTCGCTCTTCTTCTGGCGTGGATTCTGGATCGACTGTATCGTCGGTCGTGGTTGTTACTGCTTCTTCAGCCTCGTCGGCAGTAGCCTGGGGATCCTCAGAAGCCTCCAAGGCTGCCCCAGATTCTGTGACTTCAATTGGGTCTGCTTGAGGTTCGGATTCCTGCTCTTGCTCCATAGGTGGATCTAGCTCTGCAGGAGATGCGTCGTTAACGGCTGATGACGCTGCAACCTCGTCGGGAATAGTCTCCAAGCTGTCGCCGTGCTGTGAGGATGCAGATGTGGGCATTTCCGCTGGCTTGGGAATTGTAGTCACGGTCTCCACTTCAGAAGCGGGTTGCACTGACTGCTCCCCGGACTCTGCTTCTGCAGCCAATGGCTCGTCTGGTAATAGGGCTCCAGGCGCGTCGGGGACCAGCTCTTCCGTGTTCACGGGCACGTTGCCAGGTGGATCCACCGGTTTCTGCGACTTTTTGCTTTTCTTCTTCGCCATTGTCGCGACTGCGACTGCGACTGTTTTTGTTTACGGCGCAGACCCGGCCAGGAACACGAAAAACTGCGCTTCGATCTGTGTCCTTGTCGCGATAGACTGCGATAGTCGCAAGGATGAGGCTAGGCGCCTGCTAACGTGGCATAACGTCAAAAAAAACCTGTCAACGAACAACGGGCTCGCGCATAAACAGTATATAAGGATGCTGCAGTGTGAAGGATGGAAGAGGATAGTACGGGTCGCAAACCGCGAATCCGTCCAATTGCAGATCGGCAGGGAGTTGCCAGCTCATCGTATAAATCTGAGCGGGCTAATTTACATGCCGTAGACGAAGCCTTCAGCCATTGTTTGCACTTCCACGTGCCCAAGAACTACATGTGTGTGCTTTGCATCCAAATTTCCTTTTGGCGCAGCGACAAAGCCGATACCTGGTCGGCCTACTGCGGACAGGCCATGAGACGCGACCAATGTCAACTTGGACTGCGGCGCGCAAGCAGCCCAACAAGGCGATATGCAGGTGATGACGGCGCTGGAGCTCGAAAAATGAACGTCTGTGCAGGCGAGAACAGGGTTGGGAACTGTGGCAGGCTGCAGTTGGCCAGCCTAGCTGCATATCAGCCTCGATGTGAAGGCACTAAGCCGAGCGGCTAGCGGTAGGATTGCAGCGGTGTGTGTGAAGTGCATGGAGGAAGATGCGTTGTCAAGATGGTGACTTCAGACTTGGTACACTGGCACTGGAGCCCCACCGGCCTTAGCGTGCTTCCGCCCGACCAGCTGCTCTTTCCCGCCTTGCGACGCGACGTAACGTAGACTTGCTCCAGCGACTCCAGCCATCACGCTGTTTGCAGCAGCAGCAGCAGCCCCAACCCAGCCTAGCACCGAGAATGTCATTGTGCAGCAGAGACTGCCTCGCATCCTCCACCTCGGGCGCTCATGGCCAAGTTGCGCGCGCCGCGGAAGAAGCCGCTCGTGTTGGAGTCGGACGACGAGTCTGATGGCCGTGAAGCACTTTCACCGCCTCCCGAGCGCTCCAGGAGGGCTGCCACACTAACCGCCACCTCTACTGGGCCCCGGCTACCAGACAGGCCTACCCGATCCCAGGCACGTGCAGCCTCTCCCAAGCCCTCCAAACCCACTACTACCAAAACGTCTCCAACCAAAAAGGCCCCCGCCAACTCCCCCGCCAAGCCGAAGCCGACATACAAGCCCATTACCTCGTTCTTTAGCAATGTGCCCCGCTCGGAGTCGGCGCAGCCCACACCCAGCCCCGAGAAGTATGCTGCTTCTGCTGAGCATGTAGACGACATTGTCGATTCCGACATTGACGACGACGACGACGTCCGGCCCACCAAGCCTCCAAACCCCCTCCCCGTACGCAAGAGGCCGATCGCTGCAACTGCGCCAACCGGCCATGGCAGCAGTGCGGCAGGTAGGCAGAAGTTTCTACGAACAGCGACCGGAGCCCGTAGCACGCCGCCGCCGTTGTCGTCGTCCCAGCCGGCGCACCAGGATGTAGTGGACCGGCGACCGTGGACTGAAAAGTACGGTCCAGCGTCGCTCGAGGAGCTCGCTGTGCACAAGAAAAAGGTGGCGGACGTGCGGACATGGCTCAGCGATGTCTTCAGCGGCAAAGCACGCAAGAGACTGCTGCTTCTCAAAGGCCCTGCTGGCAGTGGCAAGACCACCACTATATCTCTACTCTCCAAGGAGCTGGGCATAGACATGCAAGAATGGAAGAACCCCACGGGCTCCTTGTCAACGTCCGACAGCTTCGTATCTGCCACTGCACAGTTTGAAGACTTTGTGGCGCGGACTGGCACCTTTGGTAGTCTGGCTTTTGACGAGCCGGTGCCCACCACCGCTCAGACAGCTTCTCCCAGCAGCCAGGTGGGTAGGCAGAAGCAGCTGGTTCTAGTAGAGGAATTTCCGAATACATTCACACGTACTTCTTCGGCCCTTCAGTCTTTTCGCTCTTCCATCCTAAAATACCTTGCTGCCAACACGCAATCAGCCACTGCTTTCTTCTCGTCCCAAGTCGATCCAGAGCAGGCTGTGACTCCAATCGTTATGATCATTTCCGAGACTCTCTTATCCACCAATACAGCAGCAGCCGACAGCTTTACTGCGCATCGGCTGCTGGGCCCCGATATCCTGACTCATCCTGGTGTTTCTGTCATTGACTTTAATCCAATCGCACCAACCTACATGACCAAGGCCTTGGACACAATCATAGTCAAGGAGGCCCGCAAGTCCGGACGTAAGAAGACCTTGGGCCCGCAGGCTATCCAGCGTCTTGCCGAGCTTGGAGACATCCGGAGCGCGGTATCGTCACTCGAGTTCCTGTGCCTCCGCGGCGATGACGCCGAGGGCTGGGGCGCAAATATCAACTTCTCAAAGAAAAAGGGACCGAAAGACGTTCCGATAACCAAGGCCGAGCAGGAATCGCTCGAGATGGTGACACAGCGTGAGAGCACTCTGGGCATTTTTCACTCTGTGGGAAGGGTAGTCTACAACAAGCGTCTAACAGAGAACCCCAACGCACCCGTTGCACATCCGCCCAACTGGTTCCCTGAGAGGAGAAGGCCGAAAATCTCAGAGGTCAATGTCGACACGCTCATTGATGAGCTAGGGACCGACACACAAACTTTTGTTGCTGCTCTCCACGAGAATTACGTCCTATCGTGTGGGGGTGCAGATAGCGAGGAGACCATGGACTCTATCGAAGGATGCATCGACGCTCTATCTGACGCCGATCTACTCTCACCAGACCGATTTAGCGCCGGAGCTGGGCGTCGGAATCTGCAAGGAACGAGTGCGGACAACTTGCGCCAAGATGAGATGTGCTTTCAGACGAGCGTGCGTGGACTTTTGTTCAATCTGCCACACCCTGTAAGGCGAATGGCACCACCCCCGGGCATCATGGGCATCAAAGCAAAAGGCCAAGGGGCGAGTACAGGGGCGGCCAAGGGCAATGCATTCGTCATGTACTATCCGGCGTCACTGCGAATCTGGAAGCAACAAGAGGAGACTGGGGGCCTACTGGATATGTGGGTGTCACGCGCGCAAAGCGGAGAACTCTTCTCAGCCACACTACGCGCATCAAAAGCAACAACTGCAAGCGGAGGTGTGCACATGTGGAAAAGGAACGCCTCGACTTCACAGCCGACATCGACACAGGACTTGAAATCCAACAAGGATGAAGCCTCGCCTTCCGTTCTCCTAGGAAGTGGCGGCTCAGCTCGCTACGAGATGCTCCTCGAACGTCTCCCTTATATGACCGTCATACTACGCAAATCGCGCACATTGTCTTCTTCCACAGCAGCCACAGTTCGCGAGATCCAAAAGATCACGTCATTTACTGGAAATGCGCTCCAAGGCACCGACGAAGAGGACGATGCAGACGACGATGTCGACCCTGGTGAACAGGATCAATGGACCACGGATAAACCGGGTGTAGATGCACCGAAGAATAAGAAACGGATGAAGTTCGAGGCAAAGGAGCAAGAGCCGGAATCGGCGATCTCTGGGCTAGTTGACAAGGGCACCAGTCTTGTTTTGAGTGATGATGATATAGAAGATTGATGTGTCAATGACACGTATATCTTGTGTTGAACGTAGTAGCGCTTGAGGAGTTGCTGTTTGATATATATTGTAATTATTTCTTTGCGGTGTTCGTCATGTATCTATCTAGCAGAATAAGACAGCACATAAATAATAAATTAAACATGTACTCGATGAGTAGCATGGTGAACAACACAGCAAAACATGCATGTTTCTCCATCCACAACACGTCTACATGTCAAGCTTTTTCCTTTTTTCTTCTTTTTCCTCTTGCCTCTATTGTGAATTTTCATTTTCTGCATTCCGCGTGATACTAAACCGGCGAGTAACCATGTTAAACCTTTTATCTCCAGAAAGAAAAAAAGTGCATTAGGTACGGCTTATCCAGGCAGTGATTTACGTAGACTATTAGATATTACGTTGGCAAAATCAACTTAGCCAGGGAGGCGGATTATTAGCGGATTTTTTTTTCTCTAAACGAAGAAAAGGGTGGGAAACTGGAATCAGCAGGTGATAATAATACTAAATAGTACAAGTGGCCCCCTGATGATCAAATTTAGGAGAAAGGGAAGAAAAAAAAACTCTTGGCATATGCAAAAGAGATTGTGCTGTCTCGTATCTCGTGTCTTGGGGGTTCTTGGATGAAAAGGTTTTACGGCATGAAAATTAAGATTATTTCGCTGTTATTGCCGTGTTTTCCTTGGAAGAGGAAGAAGAAAAAAACAATCGTCCGTTGCCAGGGAAGCAAAACAGCCATGTTCCTTGTCATATGTCCATAAATAGAAATGTGACAGGTTCACGTCAGTTCCACATGCTAGTAAAGTGGTGTTACTTGGCAAGATTATCATTCACATTGCAGCAACTTGACACGGAGAGGGGGATATTTGCACAAACGGATGAATGCATGTTACTTTTTAGATGAAAATTTGTGACATTGGCCAATATCTATATAATAACAAAAAGATAAGATGGCATAAGAGTCCATTGGTGGGTTCGGAAGAAGAAGGAGAAGAAGAAATGTTATCGGACAAGAATTGAAATGGTCATAAACTCGTTAAGACTCTTGCGTCTTCAGGTAGTACAGCCACCAACATTGCTCTTACGCAGTTGCGTAGACCTGTCCAGTGCTGCTCAGACCCTGACCGTTGGCATTGATCAGGAACTTGGTCTCGGTGGCAGGGGCAACCATGTGGTAAGCATAACGCTCGATCCATGGCTGAGCGTCCATCCAGGGAAGAACCTCCCTGAGGAACTGGTCGGCGTTGCCTTCAGTGACGCCAAACTCGGTGACCCAGACGGGCTTGTTGAATGTGGAGTGGAATTTCTTGAGGTAGTTCTTAAAGTCCTCGGCTTTGTCCCAGGCGTAGTAGTGGGCTACGACAAAGTCGATTTGGCAGTCGGCGCAGCTGGCGACGAAGTTCTTGAGCCACTCTATGCCTTTGCCTGGCTCGTTGCCGTTGGTGACGGCGGGTGAGCCGATGCGGAGGCCTTGGGCGGCGAGGGGCTGGATGAATGCCTTGTGGGTGACGACGGCAGTTGCGACGTCCATGTTGCTGCCTCCGCCACCAACTTGGTCTGGCTCGTTGAAGCTCAGCACGTGCGAGACCCTGTAGTTCTTGCGAGCATTGGCGACGTTGTTGAACCAGGTCTCAGTGCACCACTGCTGGTTGGAGTGAAGCAGAGGAACGTATTCGAGATCGATGGGTTGGCCGTCAATGACTGCCTCCCAGTCATACATCCACGAGATCTTGGTGCTAGACTCAAAGGCGTGCGTCCACGTAGAGCCGGGAGAGCCTAGGTGTTGCTTGGGGAAGGCAAGACCACGCTTGCCTCCGCCGCGGGCTTGAAGAGGAGATGCCTCAGTCATGGTGGAAAGGCCAGCTAGGGCCAAGAAAAAGGTAGTGGTGAGCATCTTGAATGATTGAAGTGCCAACGAATGAAGGAATGTGGGGGGGTTGCTAAAGAGCGTGGTATGACAAAAGTAGTCAAAGGAGAGACTTGGTGCTGATGCTCCTTCATTGCCGGAGCAGCAGCCCATTACTTATAACGCATGCGAAATTACAAAGGCGTATATTCTCGCAAAACCCAAGCCTTTGGGGCCCACAACAGGGCGCAGGACAGCGCATGGCGTAGTCTTCTCGGCCTTGACTGACTACTACGTTTCAACCAAGACAATTGCCAACACAAAGAGACGCACGGTGCTGAGAAAATGGGATCGCCTTCCCCGTCTCCCGGTCTGACGGCGCCGGCTGTGAGGTTAGACTATTCGTCAATCGGAGGGCCAAGCACAATGTGGAAATTAGATGTCCTAGGGCTGTCGAATGACATTACTGACGGTGAGTTATCGGTCGCCGAGCCCGGCGGGGCCACGTTGAGGTGTGTGGCATGGTCACGACCAAGGCTTGACGTCGTGGTGCGCTGTGAAGAGGCCGTTGAGGGCATCTAACGCGCGATCCATGTCTAGGCCGGGTGCCGGCGCAGGAACAAGTTCAGATTCTTGTCGAGGGTCAAGGTTGACGTTCATGGTCTGGACTCTCTGATTGTCCGTAAGCGGGAGACTAGGCAGATCAGAGCGAAGCGCCAATCGACAAAAACAACGTCCCGCCGCCGATCGGCCTCGTTTCGAACCAAAAGGTTCACATCCAACCAACGACGTCTTGTCGTATGCTGTCATCGAAACACATTACTGGAGGGCGCTTGCCAGTACCTGCATCCCACAAGCGCATCTCCGAGCTTGTGCCTCGTTCCCGCAGCACCGACTCCACGAGGCAATCATATCCTTACTTTTGCAATGTTTTCTTTGCACATTAGGTTTACCACCTTTTACGTCCAATCACCATCGCAACCGGGCCGCGGGCTTCCGTCAGCCATCAGGTACATGTGTCAGGTACGTGTGCCGAGCCCTATGGCGGAAGCTCGAGAGGGGACGCGGACTACGGCTCGCTTGACCTTTTATAGTCACGTGTGGTGGCGTTCCCAACACGGCAGATGCTTCCTTGCTTCCTTCAGCCAGGCTTGTGGACGCACTTGTAGACCGTACTGCTCCATCTTGGAGAGGGACGAGACCTTTTAGCCGCCTTGCCGGTGAACCCCGAACGTTCTGGTCAACAATTCCGCGGTCGACTGAGGCCTGGTGTGGTCGCGACTCTCGGACTTGCATCTTGGGCCAAAAGTGCTTCCCGTACGATCACAGAGAACGCCTTTTTGTCAGCATCTCTAGAACGGGACTTTGCCGAACCCTGCTCTAATCTCGGACCTTTGCGCGCAAAAATTTGATTTTTCTCTTTTGCTTTTAAACCTTGACTTCACGTGAAACAGCAGGCTTGTCTGTGCCTGGAGATCTTATCGGTCGGGTGCCGAATACCACCGGGAACTAGCTACGATAAGACAGCAGAAAATCTGGGACCTAGGGTTTCTCGAAGCGGGGTCTGGATTTTACCCCAAGCGTTTGTGCAACGGCTGTGTACTATGGTAGACGAAACACCTGATCAATCCTCCGCGAAACATGGTGAGACTGCCCTGCCTTAGTTTACGTTTAGCCGGACTTTTCGACAAAGTTGGATTCGCATCGTTGCTGGTCGGTCCAAGCAAGCGCGGAGTTTAGGGTACTATCATCCATACGGGGAACACCGAGAAAAAAGAGCGCAACGTCGGGAACAACATTACAGTGGGCTATACGGTCATACTGCTCCACCGCAGTGTGCAAGTTTTTTCGTGAGCAAACGGTGGGACTGAGATTGAGTCCATCTAGATGATCATGAGCGAGAATGTGGACTTTGCAGTTACAGTTGGGCAGACACAATATTCCACTATAATGCACGAGATTCAAGTCAAAATTTGACAGCGACAGGTAAACGACATGTGATATGGGATGAATCACGTGGTGTAGCATCACAAGAACCACACACGATTTCTCTACACCTCAATTTCGCTTAGAAGTATGCTTACTTAGGTATGCTATGCTGGCCCGCAAAAGAAAAATACTCATACCCACAATGGCTTCGCCGATGAATGTGTGCTCCAGATCCAAACCGCGGCAATCACCATGCACTAGGCCTAGTTGCCAAGTGCCCCGGCATCTGTTGTCATTCGTTCAACTGCGTTGACTTTATCCGCTTAGTCTTGTGTCTACACAAGCAAGTGATAGAATCACATGTCACAGCAGGGCTTCATACCACAAGACTTAAAGGAAGGTGCCATCATGGGCACTCGAGATGTTGCCACAAGACACACAAATATGATGTTACCTTATCTCTCTGTATGCTTCTCAGGGTATGCAAAGATGTTGTAGAGCATTGTCCCATCACCTCTAGACATGGCAATGTGACCCTTTCTTTGTGTTTTTTTGTACGAGACTGTAGGCGGGCTTACTTATGTAAGCGGTGGGATTCCCCCGCAGCAGTCGGCGAGTGACTGTTGGGAGGGGAAAAGTGTCACAACTATGTTTGTCCAAATTCAAACTTGCTTGGTACATGGGCTGCAAAGATGAATCCAAACAGCATATGAGGCGAGAAAGGTTGAGTTTTGGAATGCGAAAATCACATCTTGCGTTTTCGTGAAATAGAATGGCATAGGTAGGTAGCGCAGGTCACTATACGCTTCTACTCGATATCTTCGACACAGGCACTTCGCTGCTACTCTGCTTTGAAGACACATTACATGTAGTGTCCTTTTATCTTATTTTTCTCCTAGCAAAATTACTTCTACTCATACGGCTACCAAACTTGTCTTTTAGTTATTCAAATACATCTCCCTAGACACTCACCAACTGTTCACTCGCATCTCGGATTTTTACATTAGTCTGTCTTTTTGCTTCCCTTGGTAAACTACAACACCAGCTCCTTCCCATGTAACGTTCGTACTGACAATTTTTTTTGTAGGGTCGAGAAGTATATGCATAAGAGAAGTGATTGAAGAATAAGAGAGATAGTTGTTATACCCACGAGTCCCGTTGGGCAAACAATACTAATATGTACCGATGCGATATGAAAACAGCATCGATAACGTTGGACGCTAGTGCCACGTGTGGAAGTAACGGGATTTTGAGAAGAATAAGCACTCATCGAGAGTGTTACAGGTCATTTACACGTTTGAGGGTTTACCCAGACGACAAGATCATTGTCAGACTATGAATATCTTTTCAATAGCTCTAGCTTTTTCTTTAGAAAAGTTGACCAAATCTACGCAAGCATTATTTAA
>Ga0265780_10000860_pt1 | contig 44884 bp, 44 predicted proteins | sample P1T30metagenome_FD_192432 | JGI IMG/M metagenome (GOLD analysis project Ga0265780, IMG submission 192432) | Plant litter microbial communities from East Loma Ridge, Irvine, California - P1 T30 | ecosystem: Environmental > Terrestrial > Plant litter > Unclassified | place: USA: California... | reverse complement strand
AAAAAGGTCAATATAAAAATCGCCGCCACGATACTCCCCATCTTGCCCGCACGTCCGCCGGCATATCGCCATCGCTTCACGCACAGCGCCCAGATGATCCCGGCACCGACAAACGGGCTGATGACGGCGCAGAGCAGAAAGATCAAAACGAGTACGAAGGAGAAAGGCACGCGGAGTTCCACTGATTGATATTTGGAGGCTGGAATTTCCGATGGTAGCCGGCTGTTGCTGGTTGCGACAGGGCCGATTCGGCCCAGAGCAGTCACTCGGGGTCACGACGAAAAAGCGTCATTTCATTCAGCGCGAATGCCGGATGAGCAAGCAAGGACCACCATCCTTCCGGGAAGCGGTACATCTGCTCGGCCTTCGCGACGAACGACTCGTACCCGTCCTGCTCTTCTGACAATTCAAGTGTGTGGCCGCCATCGTACGCGACCAAAATACGGATCTCGTCTACCGTTACCAGGTCGAGCTTGCAGCCATGGATTGAATGGACAGCACTCCAGCCGACAGATGTTCCTCCAGCGCAGAAACAGGTGTGGCTAAATTCGATAGCCGGGCCTTGTGACGTTCGAAAACGAAGTAGTCCGGATAACTTCATTTGCAATGCCCGTTCATAAAAGCTGTCGCTCCTTTCATGTCGCCGGTGCTCGTTGCCCTTTCGCCAGTGACCGCTTTTGCCCGATTCGGGCGGGTCGAGCCAGCATAGCAGGTTGCCAAGTTGAAAATCCGGCGCTGGCCGCGACAGGCCGCTTTCAGCCCTAAGCGGACGGTCACCTACTGACCACGTGCAGCCTTATAGCTCGATGAAATCCGCTAATTCCGCATCGTAAAAGCGGGCATCAAGCGACCTGCAAATTGACCTGATAACTTTCGTTTCGGTCTCGCCCCAAACTCCCGACACCGAAATAATGCGTGGATCGGCGCATTCACTCGCATTCTCAACGTTGACGGATAAACTGGTGATTTCATCTTGCGCTGTTTGCATGGCGGCGGATACGACCTGTTCAACAAAGTTCCGCGGCCCGAGCGGACATGGAACCCAGTCCACAGGCAGTGTGTGGACCTGGCTATCTGCTTTGAAGATCATTCCAATGCTACTCATCGACTCCTACCTCGCAAATTTAGGTCTCCGAAACGTCTGCTTTTGGGAGGTCATGGACGGAGTTGGTATCGGGACAAAATGTTCGCGGGCAGGCTGGCCGAGTCACCGGCGAGCGTGGGAGTAGGGTTTCGGACGAGTTCAAGCCGTCCTGAACATTCGATATCCCTTTCGTAGGAGGGTATTCGCTTGAGATAAGGGTCGATGAGTTCAGCCATCGATCGCCGCAATTCCGACTTGTCCTGCATGGCATCGTCCAGATGAGGGATTTGAAGCTTCAGTACGCTCCAGTCCCGGAACGCAGCATCAAATTCGGCTTTATTCTTGGGATAGGCCTTGCCACATTCATCAATGAACGTCGCCGTTTCGGCGATGACACGCAGCACGCACGCGTCGGGGTTCTTGTCGCAGCTAACAGGATCAGCGTACGCGAACGAAGAAATATAAACCAGTAGTGCTGCTGCGCCTGACCTGATCATTGACATTTTCATTATTCTTGTCGCTTGAGAGATGGTAAATGACGAGGAAACGCGACCATTTCGAGCCTATCGCGAAAGGGCGCTGGCAAAGTGTGGCAGAGCAAAACCTGCTGTTAAGCGTCCGCTTTTGGCCGAATCCGGCCGGTCAAGCCAGCATATCAGGTTGCCAGGTTGAAAATCCAGCGACGGCCTTGACTGGCCGGTTCCGACCCAAAGCAGCCCTACGACAGAAATCATTGGTCGAGGCGTAGGACCATGTGCTCCTCGTCGAAAAACCTTTCACCAACGCGCATTGCTCTCGGCTCCACTCCAAAGGATTCAAATCCAAGGGAACGATAAAGGTTTCCGGCCCGGACGTTTTCCGCGTTGACGCACAGATGGATTTGAAGCACTCCTTCATTGCGTGCGAACGACTGCACTCGCATGAACAGTTTTCGCGCTAGACCCTCTCGACGCCAATCTGGACTGATGAATACGCCCCACAAAACTGCTTTGTGCCTAACTTGGCCAAGTGGTTCACGACGAAGTCCTGCGATACCGATAAGCGCTTCATCGATAAATGCACCGAACACTACTTGTGAGCCGGTCATCTGGATGCGCGCTTCGATTTCCGTTGCTGTTCGACTGGCTTCTTCGTCGTAGGTTGGCCACACCGCAGAAGGCGAGTCCGATATTGCTTGCAGGCGAATCTGACGGAATGCGGCCGCGTCGTGTGCACCCAATGGACGAATTTCGAAGAATTTCTCTGCCATGGCTGTTTTTATTCCTATCGATTACTGTCGCGCGTACCCGCGGCACGAACGGCCGCTTTTGGCCGAACCCGGCCGTTCAGGCCAGCATAGCAGGGTGCCAGGTTGAAAATCTAGAGGCCGGCGCCACAGGCAGGAGACGACCCGAAGCGGACGGTCGCCAACCTTGCCGGCTACCTTGCCTATATGGGATCCAAATCGGCAGGAAACCGACTTGCTGCGGCCCACTCCTCATTGTTGAAGTCATCGGTTCTATCTCGGCGGTGCCAAGCACGATTTAAATGTGAGAACACATGTGCGAGCTGTATTCGCAGATCTGCCTCATCGAAGTCGTCTTCTGCATTCATCTGAGCAATGAGAGAACCCAAATGATCATGCGCATCTTCAAGTTCGTACATGAGCGTGGCCCACTCGGCTGGTGCGCTTTTCATGTTTATCAATTTCGATCCGATCGTTTGCGCAGCCGCTTTTAATAGAGTCTCGAACGTCTGGTTTTGGCCGAACCCGGCCGTTGCACCCAGCATAGCAGCTCGCCAGGCTGAAACGCAGCGGCCGCGGCGACCGGCTGCATCCGATCCAGGCTGTGTAAAGACGTGAGTAAAAACCGAGAACAAAAAAATCGACCTCTCAAAACGCTCGCTATGCGATTTTTTCAGGATCAGGAATGGTAACCCTACCCATGAAAATTTCAAGTTTTTGCGTTTTTACACAGCCTGGACCCATTGCGGACATTGCCGGCCCGGACAGTTACTCCTCCAAAACGATGTCCTCTACCCAGATGCGTTCCCCCGGATGATGCTCTTCAATAGTGGACACGGCACGTTTAATTGTCGCCTTGTCACAATTCGCGAACGAGTAAGTGAACCGAGTGACATTGTTACGCTCCAGCTTCGCATACTCAGATTCGGACAAAGCATTCGCCCCACACCACACAGCCATCTTCGCTGCTTCGGGCGTATTGAAGATTTCTTGCAGACCTTTTGGGGTCAGAGCTAAGTACACCATGTCAACCTCGGTTGGAATGCATAATTTGAACGTGTAGCAAAGTCCGCTTTTGGCCGAACCCGGCCGTTCGGTCGAGCATAACAGGTTGCTTGGTTGAAAATCCAGCCTCGGCCGCGACAGGCCGGTATCGACCCAAAGCAGACATAGGCGACCTCAGGATGCTGGCAAACTGTCAGGTTCCATCAACAGGAAAATCGAGTTTCCCTCTCTGCTTGGCCCGTGCGCTAAAGACTGCAGATCGAGAAGAAAACCTGCTAAATCCATTGGGTTAATGTCGAGTAATTTCCATGGCAATAGCTGTGCCCAACGCGCGCCAGCATCCATCAATTCCTCAGCCGAAGCCTCTCTAACTGCAGCCTGCAGACAGTCACTGAGTTCACGGAACGGTTCAAGGGATAACGGCACTGGTTGAGCCGAAAACTCAGCTGTTCCCGTGAGTGCCTCACCTAGCGAAATAAGCGCACTACCGTCTGGCATTGTAATGCTAGTACAGGGGAATCGATCACATGCCTCTTCGAAGCTGCAAGTAACGATCTGCTCACTTTTGCATCCGAAAAAATCGACTGGGATCATGTGTATGTCTATGGTTTGATTGTCCGGAAAGCAGCATGGGGATGTAGGACCGCTTTTGGCCGAACCCGGCCGTAGGACCCAGCATAGCAGCTCGCCAGACCGAAAATCCAGTGGCAGCAGCGACAGGCTGCATTCGACCCGAAGCAGACGTATAAAGCTTCACGATTTAGGTCTTGATCGAGACACTCTCGAATGCCGGGTATTTTCGGAGCGGGGTGAAGTCGACCTTCCACATGTCGAGTTCATAGAGCCGGCCACTGGTGTCCGCATTAAGCGCAATACTCACGGGGACACCATCGGAATCGACATACTCTGCCTCTACAAGGCAACTGCCCGAGGACCGCAGTTCCTCACCTGTAAACCTAAGACTGCCCATCCCGCCGTCGTCCATATTTTGTACCAAGGCACAATCCAATTGGTCCAGCAACTTCGCACTGCCATCCATGCGTCTTAGTAGAGCGCGAATGAGCGAGTCTTCTTGAGCACAGAGAGGGCGTGCACCGTTTTGGTCCTGATGTGACACTACTTTCCTCTACAAGTTTGATAACGCATGAATGTCCGCATTTGGCCAAACCCGGGCGTTCATGCTCAGCATAACAGCTCGACAGATTGAGAACCCAGCGGTAGCGACGACAGGCTGGATTCGACCCAAAGCAGCCGTTCCAGCACAGTAAAGCGGCTGTGGGTACTTAACTGCTCTTCCTGTGACGCAGCGCAGATAACGCTCGGCAAGGCCTGTTGAAACCGTGCCTGACTATTCTGGCTTGACGGACCCTCTGAAGCCTGCAGGCAGTGAAACCAGCACGAATCCTTCGCGACTAGCCTCTTGTTTCTCGGTTTCTAGTTGAACGCTAACTTTATTGAAAATTGCCTGACGTACTTTGCGGATAGCGACCGCAGTTTCGGTCGGGTCCGAAAAGCTAAATGATTTCTCCGAATACCTAAACTCATAGTGTTCGTGTCCTGTTTTCAGAGACTGGACGAAGCAATCAAGGTATTCTTCACTAGTAGGTATCTCATTTAGCAGTCCGAACTTTTTTGAGTCAGCCCATAAATCACTTAGTCTGTGATTGTACGATCGCGGATTTTTACCAGTGGCCATCTCGACATGTGACTTTAACAACAATTCAAAAGCGTGAGAAAGCAGAAACATCATGGGTAACAAGATCGCTGAAATATTAGCGGCACTTTCCGTAAGTATGTCAAATGCCGACAGATACTCATCGGCCAATTCGATTTTTCGGTTAACTGAATTTAGTGAGCCACTCGGCGGCTCATCTTGGAAAATAGAGTTCATGATTTGTTCAATTCCTATTGTTCGCGCGTAACCGATAGTCTGGCGGCTGCGGTCCGTCGCACGATAATTTTCCCGTTATTTTTTTGCTCCTGCTTTCTCATATGACCTGCGAACACCAAGCTCAAGAATTATTGCTTCACGGAGCGACTTAATTTCAGTGTGCGTTTCTAACGCGCCAGGAAAATCGAATGATTTCTAAAAGTATCGAAATTGATAATTTTCGTGCCCGTCCTTCAGCGATTGCACAAGACCATCCACTCTAAGCCGGCATTCTAACGCTTCACTTAATAGTCCGTACTCTTTTGCCTTCCTCCACAACTTGCCGAGCCCGTTACTAAACGACTTTGGATTCGTTAGACTGACCATTTCCACGAACGATTTCAGCTTCAGCAACAGTTCTAAACTGTGAGAAAGTAGGCATGCCAGTCAGCGAGCAAAATTTGACAGAGGCATCATGTTCCAGCAAAGTTTGGAATGCCTCTAGATATTCATCGGCTAATCTTATTTTGGCCTCTACTGAATTAAGTACGGTATCTGGCGTATGGTAACCGATGAAGGAATTCATTGTTCGATCAAATAATTTGGACGATTAGATTATACCTACGTTCGCGTCCGAATTATGAAGAACGGAGTGCTAGTCGAGCCAAGGGCAGATAGAACTTATATTGTTCTTCGGCAATGGCTAGTTTTTGCCCAATCCTGCCTTTAAACGAGCATAGCAGGTTGCCAAGCTGAAGATCTACTTTCCGTTGCGACAGGCCGGAATCGACCCTTCGCAGGCGGTCAGATGGGAATTGATGTCAACGCACGTCTGCGCAGTAGGCATCGCGCAGCTCGCTATAAGCCTCATCGAAATGATCAAGGTACGACTGGCAAAACATAGATTCATCCGCAGCGGAATTAAGCCACGCCTTCAGCTTTTGAAGGCCAGTGCGCTCGGAAAAAGTGAGTAGGTCGTTAAGTGCCGTCGAATCCATATCTTGTAAGGGTCCGAAAGAGCCAGAATTTCTGACTGCATAGTCTATCCACCACATCCAATAAACGCCCCACTCGCTTGGACGAAGGGAACCAGCCCCCTCATTGTTTAGCTTTTGAAGGACGACATCGCCTGTATCGACGAGCCAGGTTTTAAGGTCAAGAGTCATTCGCTGGTTCCCAGCCAAGTTCGGATAGTTAGCTTTTCCAAAGTCCGCTTTCGGCCGAGGCTGTGTAAAAACGCAAAAACTTGAAATTTTGTTGGTAGGGTTACCCTTCCTAACCCTCAGAAAATCGCACAGCGAGCGTTTTGAAAGGCCGATTTTTGTGTTCGCAATTTTCCCTGACGTTTTTACACAGCTTGGGCCGATTTCGGAAGTTCGGCTAGCAAAGAGAGGACTTAACGCAGAATCTACGCTCAATGATTTTGACGGCGGCGGCGACGAGTCATGCTCAGCGCGCCAATGCCAGCAAAGAGTAACGCAACGCCGCCAGGTTCAGGAATATTCGCAACGACCAAGTCGGCATTGGTTAAGTTAAATTGATAAGCCGAGCCGCCTAAATTAGATCCGACCGAGTCCAAATTCATAGAAATTTCCGCTAGCGTCGCATCGCTACTGTAGTAATAGACGCCGGAGTTAAAGCCGTCAGTAAAAGCGAATGAATAAGTCGCCTGCGCACGGACAAATTCGCAACAGTACGTGACCATCAAAGTATAATTGCCCATCTCTAAGGCTGTTGTCAAGTGCGGGTAAATTCCGTTTGAGTCGTCGCCGAACACAATCAAATTGCCAGCACTATCGAACAATCCAATCGCTGCGTCGAAATTGCCAGGAATGTATTCAACATCAACGTTTGAGCTTGAGCTCACACGTATATTTACTATGTCGTAGCCACCGTTATTAAGTTGGCCATTAACGACGACAGCCTGGGCAGCGGTCATCGAAAAAAGTAGAGCTACGGCAACAAGTAATCCTTTGAGAATTTTCATGGACATCCTCTCGTTTTTGGTTAGAAGACTTTAACCATTAGCAAGTTGTATGCCTAAACATTTTCTAAAAATTATTTAATAAATAAGCGCAGACAAATCAAGCACTTAAGAACAATGCAGCAAAAATTTCTCGCTTGGCAATTCTTTTCTTAACTTGTGTGTAATTTTTTTCGACAGCTGACTGTGTGGTTGTTATTCAATATATCTTGCAAAAAATTCTAACAAGCTTCCTAAGTGAAATTTTATCCTTTTAATTTGCTATCTACACGCGCTAAAGTGATGATAAGAACTCGCCGACTGGCACACGTCTAAGCAATTTTATGTCAAGCGCGGCAGGCTGCTATCGACCGAGGCTGTGTAAAAACGCAAAAAATTTGAAATTTTCCTGGGTAGGGTTACCCTTCCCAACCCTCAGGAAATCGCATAGCGAGCGTTTTGAAAGGCCGATTTTTGTGTTCGCAATTTTCCCTGACGTTTTTTCACAGCCTAGACCCGAAGCCGACATCCACGCGAACCCCCGCCCACCACCTCAGTCGGGCTCCTTCGGCGAGCGTCGGAACATCGAAGCTAAAGACTGGATCAGCGGCGTAAAGGAAGGCCACAGAGAGGTACCTTTTGATGGTTCCCAAAAATTATCGGCGCTTGCTTCAATAGGCGAACTATGCGGCGGGTCGATCATGAAGTAAAAAAGCGGGCCAAAGATAGGCGTGAGTGTGAACGCCAGTGCTACCAATTTGATGTACCACGAATAAGTGCACGAAAAAATCCGTCGCCATGCAAAGCCTGTTCCTGAACCGTCCGTACGCGAGTCGACTTCCACCTCGCGATCAGAGCAGCGCTTCACAACGTTTGCGCCCAAGCATTCTGATTCACCATGCATCGATCTGCTAAAGTCTTGCTCGGCATCGGAACGCGCCGCCTGGCGCAGCCGTTCAGGAAGCACGTGCCGCAGACCATGGAGCCTTATGAATTCGGATGACCTTGCCCTGTTTGCCCAGGTAGCTGGCAGCGGCAGTATTTCACGCGCGGCGCTGGCGCTGGGCGCCGACCAGTCGACCATCAGCCGCCGCATCGGTGCGCTGGAAACGGAACTGGGTGTGCGCCTGTTCCACCGCAGCGGGCGCGGCGTGACGCTGACCGAGCGCGGGGTCGAATTGCGCGCCTATGCCGACCGGATGGCGCAAACGCTGCTGGAAGCGCAGGGCGCGATGCGCACCAGTACGGGCCAAGGTCCGGCCCGGCTATGCATCGCGGCGCAGCCGACCATTGCCAGCATCCTGTTCGGGCGCCTGGGAAGAGCGCTCAAGCAGCTGTTTCCGCTGACGCAGGTGCGGTTCGTCGAGGGACTGGCGGCGCACATCCTGCCCCGGCTCGATGATGGCAGCGTCGACGTCGGCATCCTGTACCTGCCCGCGCACCAGGTTGCGCTGCAGGCCGACGTGCTGCTGAGCGAAGAAATCCACCTGATTACGCCACTCGACTACCCGCTGCCTGGCACCCAGGTGGCGGTGCACGCGCTGGCCACTATTCCGTTGATACTTCCAAGTACACATCACGGCTTGCGCGTGCTGGTCGACATGCTGGCGGCGCGGCACGGCTTCACGACCAATATTGCCCTCGAATGCGACGGCTCGATTTCCATCACCAAGCGCCTGGTGCGCGAGCGGTGTGGCTGCACGGTGCTGCCGTCGGCGGCCGTCATCGAGGAAGTCGCTGGCGGCCAGCTGAAAAGCTACCGCCTGGTGGCGCCGGAAGTACGCCGCGACATCGCCCTGGTGTGGCCGAAGAACCATGCCGCGCCGGACGGCATGTGGGCGGTGACGCAGCTGATCCGCCAATGCACGACCGCACTGGTGGAAGAGGGCGCATGGCCCGATGCGGTGCTGGCCGGCACCGCCTGAACGGCTTATTGCCGGCGACGCGCGCGTGAACCGGCGCCAAGCAACGCCAGTCCGCCAGCCAGCAGCGCCAGCGTGCCCGGCTCCGGTACTTCGGCGACGTTGGTGTAGCGGCCATCGAAGCTGTAGCGCACCGCGCCGCTGTTGACCGCACTCATCAGCTCCAGGAAGGCAGCGTCCGATTCCAGGTTGCCGACGAAACGCAGCGCGGTGCCGCCGGCGCCCAGCAGATCGGTGAGCGTCAACGTTTTTCCAGCAACAATCGTCCCGATGCCGTTGAAGGTGACGGGCGCGTCGGTGAAGTACAGCGTCGAGTTCTCCAGCAGCGACAGGCTGGCGAATGTCTGGCCGCCGCCCGCGGTGTCGATGACTTTCAGCAGGCCGCCGGCCAGCACCAGTTCGCTGTCGGCGCCGATGCGATTCGCGCCGGAGAGCGTCAGGCTGGCGCCGCTGCCGATGATGGTCTGGCCGCTGTACGTGCTCTGGCCGGACAGCGTGACCGCGCCGCTCTGGATGGTGACGCTGTTGAAATTCGACAGCGCGCCGCTGTAGCTGAAGGTGCTGCCGGCGCCGGCATCGATGACCATCGTATTGGTCCCGCCCACGCCGCCGCTGATGCTGCCGATGACTTGCGCGCTGCCGCCGCTGATGATGACGGTGTTGTTGGCGCTGGACAGGTCGATGGCCTTGCCGCTGGACGCACCGTTGATCGTGCCGGCATTGTTGATGACCGTGCGGTCGGCCACGGTGCGGATGGCCGCATTGCTGGCGCCGCCGCCGAGGATGGTGGCGCCGGCGTTGTTGTTGACGGTGATGGTGTAGCCGCTGGCGGCGCCTTGCGCCACGATGGCCGAGTCGCTGTCGCCGCGGATCAGGCCGCCGCTTTGGTTGGTCACCGTCGTGTTGCCATAGATGCCTTCGCGCGTGCCGGCCAATGCGCCAGTGGTGACGTCGTTGCCGGCCAGCGTGATGCCGCGTCCGACCGCATTGGTGTTACCCGCCTTGACCAGGCCCTCGATGGTGCCGGCGTTGACGATGGCGCCGCCGCCCACCGAGATCGCCTCGCTATAAGCCAGGCCGCTGCCGGCGGCGCTGAACGCATTGGTCGACCGGATCACGCCGGTATTGGTGATGTTGACCAGGCCGTCGACATCGACGCCGTCGCCGTCGCCCGTTACGCCATTGCCGATGATGGCGCCGCGGTTGGTGACCGTGACCATCTCTTTCGCGTTGACGCCGTCGATATTGATGCCCGAGCCGTTATTGGCGCGGATGGTGCCGCCAGCCTCGTTGCTGATGTTCATCGTGTAGGCGGTATTCGCATCGACCTGGCCGCCCGTGATGCCATGCCGTCCGCCATCGACCAGGCCGCTGTTGCTGACGCGAATGCCGGTGTTGTTCTGCCCGTCGATGCCGTCGCTGCTGCTGCCGGTGGTGGTGCTGGAAGCAATCGTGCCGGCGTTGTTGACGATGCCGTTCGTGCCCGGCCGCACGGCATCGGCTTCGCGGGCAGTGATGACGCCGCCGACAAAATTGTTCAGCGTATTGGCGCCCGTGACGGCTGAAAAATCGACAGCCTGTGCGCCGCCACTGGACGCGTTCAGCGAGACCAGCGCACCGTAGTTGTTCAGCACGACGCTGGCGGCCGGCACATTCATCTGGATGACATCGTTGTCGGCCGTGCGGATGGAGGCGGTGGCGTTGCTGGTGCTGCCGTTGTTGATCACCAGGTTGGCCACGCCCGTATTGTCGCGGATGGCGCGGCCGGTGCCGTTTTGCGCGATGGCGCCCCGGTTGTCCAGCGTCGCGTTGCTGCCGGTGATGGCCACGGCAACTGTCGATCCGCTGACCGTCAGCGCGCCGCCGGCGGCCACGCTGCCGGTTTGACCCGCAGCCAGCGTTTGAGCCGTGGTACTGGCGCCGGTAATGGAAAATGGGGTGGCGGAAGCGGTCCCCATCGTCAGGGCCAGGACGCCAGCGGCGATGCTCGTGGTACGAAATGCAGGGAAGATCGACGTTGCCATGAAGTGTAGTTTCCAAATAAAGTTTTGTTAGCAAAAATAAACGTTATTTGTGACCGGACCATGACAACCTTGCAAATTGGGTAAGGATACAACGGGCTTTGCGCCGGGGGAGGGCGTGCGCTAGACTCGCGCCGCCCCTTCAACATTGCGAGACAACCTGCATGCAAAAATTTGTTCAGTCCATTTTCGCGACCGCGGCTGTCGTCATCGCGGTTGCCGCCGCCACGCTGGCGTGGCAGTCGGTCGGTCAAAGCGCTGCGCCGGAGACTGGCACAACCTACCAGTCGGTGGCATTGATCAACGGTCAGCTGTACTTCGGGCGCATGGCAAAGGCGGAAGGGGGCTATCTGGCGTTGCGCGACGTGTATTACGTGCAGACGCGGCAGAATCCCGAAACGCACGCCACCGCCAATGTGCTGACCCGCCGCGGCAGCGAGCCGCACGGGCCGGAGGTGATGCTCATCAACCGCAGCCAGGTCCTGCTGGTCGAGTCGGTAAAAGCCGATTCACAGATTGGCAAACTGATCGCGGAGCAACAGGGCAAGCTGCTTCGATGATCCGTTTGCAGTCAGGGTGAACGTCGTCACGTGCATGTCATATGACCCGCGTAAAGTCGCCCTGTCTGCTGCGCGATAACACGCACCAACAGCCTTAGCCGGAGCGGCTCAAGCACCGGCACCAATTCCTTCCTTGTCTTCCTCGCGCGTCGCGACCCCGGTCAGCACGCGCTGGATGATCGCCGCAGAAATACCGCGGTTTTTCATGTACTCGATGGCGGTGACGGTGTTGACCTTCGCTTGCAGACGCATGCCTTCCGTGACCACGGCGGCATCGAATTTCTCGCCGAGGCTGTTCTGGAATACATCGGCGCGCCGTTCGACCTGGCTCTTGATCATGCTGTCCTCCTGGGTTTATTTTTTCGACTTTGCTTTGCCGGCTTTCGGCTTGTCATCGCCTGGCGCCTGTAGGCCGGCAAAGATCTGCGCCGCGCGCTCGTGGTCGAGCTCGGACAGTGCGACCAGTGCTGCGCGCAGCACGGTACTCTTTTTCAGTTTTCCGCCCTCGGCCTGGTGGGCATGGCGCAGCACGTCGAAGCGCTGGGCGTCGCCGGCTGGCAAGGTCAAGCTGAAGGTGACTGGCTTGCCGGGTTTTTCCGCCTTCTGCGACGGCTTTTTTGCGTCGCTGTCGGTCGCCGGGATGGCTTCCGGCGCCGGCGCATCGATGACGTTTTCGACGACGAGCGGGGTGTCGGTGTGGATATCGGTCAGGTCGGCCGCCTCGCTGCCTTGGGCCAACGCGGCTGCGTGCACGGCTGCCGTCAAGGTTTTCTGGGCTGGCTGGGACGGTTTGTTACGGGAGGTTTTCTTGTTCATGGGATGTCGATCAAAAGGAAGAGGGAAGGCCGTGTCACCCTGCGTGCAGCAGCAAGGCTGGCGTCATGGCGGTCTTTAACATCAGTTGCGGCGCGCCGTCATCACGGCTGGTGTACCAGAAGGCGGCGCCGCGGCCCAGGCTGAGCGCGGCGGCATCCTTGCCGGCCAGGCGGGCCGCCAGTTCGCTGATCGCCGGATTGTGCCCGACCAAGATGACAACACCGTGACCCGCGGGCCAGCCGGTCGCGGCCAGCAGCGCGTCGGCGCTCGCATCGGGGTCGATCTGCGGCAGTACTTCGACCGGCAGGTGCAGTGCCCTGGCGGTTTGCTGCGTCCGCACCGCCGGGCTGGCAATGACGCGCACCGGACCTGCAAGCTGGCTGCTCATCCAGTCGGCCATCACCTGGGCCTGGCGCCGGCCCTTGTGCGTCAGCGCGCGCGCCATGTCGGGCACGGTGTCGGCGGCCTCGGCGTGGCGCCACAAAATCAATTCCATCATCGGCGCCTCGCCTGGCGAGGGGAGGCAATTATCAAGGTGTACATTTTTCTGGGAAACAACAAGTTACCGAAGGATAGCGTGTTTTTCGTGTTGCCGGGGTACGCTTGCAAAGAAAACAATGTGCAAACATGGGTTCTGCTTTGGCCCGATCTGTGACAACATGCCGCAGAATTTTCATTTTTATTACGCATACGGGTGTCCTGAATATGTTTGCTGCGGTCGATCTGGGTTCCAACAGTTTTCGCCTCCACATCGGCCACCAGGTCGACAACCGGATGCGTATCGTGAAATCGGCGCGCGAACAGGTGCGCCTGGCGGCGGGCCTCGACGCTCGTAACGTCCTGAGCGACGATGCCATCGATGACGCCGTGCGCGCGCTGCGCGGCTTTCGCGACATCCTGGCGCAATACCGTCTGCTGGCCGTGCGCGTGGTCGCCACGAATACCTACCGCATCGCCAACAACGCCGATGAGCTGCTGCGCCGCACGCAGGAAGCCATCGGCTATCCGATCGAGGTCATCTCGGGTGAAGAAGAAGGCCGCCTGATCTACATGGGCGTGGCGCATGAAGTGGCGCGTCCGCAGGAGCCGCGCCTGGTGATCGATATCGGCGGTGGTTCTACCGAAGTGATTGTCGGGCGCGGCAGCGAGATCCGCGCGGTCGAATCGTTCAGCATCGGCACCCAGCCGCACAGCACCGCGTTTTTCAGGGATGGCCAGATCGACGCGCGCAGCTTTGCGAACGCCATCCTGGCGGCCCGGGCGCGCTTCGACGGCGCCAGCGAGCTGTTTCCGCGCGAAAGCTGGCAGGCGGTCTATGGCTCGTCGGGCACGATGCGCGCGATAAACGAAGTGATTGCCGTGAATGGGCTGGGCGATGGCGGGATGTCGCTGGCCGGCCTCAAAACGCTGGAGCAGGTGCTGGTGCGTTGCGGCCATGTCGACCGCTTCGTGCTGCCGGGCGTGAAAAAAGAGCGCGTGCCCGCCATGCTGGGCGGCCTGGCGATCCTGCTTGGCGCAATGCAGGAGCTGCGCGTCGGGCGCGTGATTGCGATCGACGCCGGCCTGCGCCTCGGGGCCCTGTGCGACATGGAGCTGCGCGCCCATCGCCACGACCGCCGCGACGAATCGATTGCCGCGTTCCTGCGCCGGCTCGGCGTGGACGAACAGCGCGCCGGCCGCACCGCCGCACTGGCGCTGTACCTGCACGCGCAGCTGGGCGCCGATGCGCAGTACCAGCGCTACCTCGACTGGGCTAGCCGCCTGCACGACGTGGGCCACGTCATCTCGCACAGCGGCGCGCACAAGCATGGCGCGTATATCGTCGAGCACGCGGATTTGCCGGGCTTTTCCACGACCGAGCAGGCCATCATGGCGCAACTGGTGCTGGGCCAGAAGGGCAACCTGAAGAAGATCAAGGATGCGCTGGGCGACCTGGAGTTTGCCCGCGCCCAGCTGGCGCTGCGCCTGGCGGTGCTGATCGTGCATGCCCGTATCGATGATCCCGCTCCGGCACTGACCGTGCGCATGAAAACGCGCATCGAAATCACCATCGGCAAGCAGCTCAATGAGCGCTATCCGATGTTTGCGCAGGCGCTCGAGAAGGAAAAGGACAGCTGGGGCGACGTGAACATGCCTGTTGCGATTGCGGTGGCGTGACGTCGCGCTGATGAACAAGCCCCTGCCTGCCTTCAGCTACGGCTCCGACGACTCCGGGCTGGTGTGGGGGTTTTTGATCGGCGATGGCGCGAAGGACGGAAGAGCCACGTCCATCGATGCCGCCGATGCGCTGCAACGCCTGCGCGCGCCAGCGCCCGGGCAGTTTGTCTGGCTGCACTTCAACCTGGCCAATGCCAACAGCGAGCGCTGGCTGCGCGCGCACGCCGCGCTCGGCGACGACTTTTTCGAGATCCTGCACCAGGGCTCGCGCTCGACGCGCATCGAGGTGGCCGACCGTGCGCTGGTGGCAGTCGTCAACGACGTGCTGCACAATTTTTCGTTCGACAGCGCCGACATTTCCACGCTGTGGGTACACGTAACGCCCCATGGCGTCATCAGCGCGCGGCGCAAGCCACTTGAATCGATTGAACGCCTGCGCCAGGCGGTGCTGCACGGTGAGGCGCTGCGCTCTCCGGTCGAACTGCTGGTGCACCTGCTGCGGGACCAGGCCGATGTCCTGGTCAATATCGTGCGCGAGGCGGTGGCGCGTGTCGACACGGCCGAAGACCAGCTGCTGGCGGCGCGCCTGACCCGCAAGCGCGAAGACCTGGGCGCGCTGCGGCGGGTGCTGGTACGGCTGCAACGGCTGCTGGCGCCGGAGCCGGCCGCGCTGTTTCGCCTGCTGCAGCGGCCACCGGCGTGGATTGCGCTGGACGACCTGCAGGACCTGCGCCAGGCCACCGAGGAGTTCACGGTCGTGCTGACCGACCTGGCGTCGCTGCAGGAACGCATCAAGCTGCTGCAGGAAGAGATTGCGGCGCAGGTCAATGAAGAAAACAACCGCAGCCTGTTCCTGCTGACGATCGTCACGGTGATGGCGCTGCCGATCAACCTCGTCGCCGGCCTGCTTGGCATGAACGTGGGCGGCATTCCGCTGGCGCAGCATGCGCACGGTTTCTGGATCGTGCTCGCGTTCACGGCAGCGTTCACGGGCGGGGCGGCATGGCTGCTGCTGCGGCTGCAGCGCCAGCGGTAAGCCACCCGAACATGTCACGCAGACGTCATATTGCGCTCCTATAGTTGGTCCAGATGTGGATTAAAAGTCAACTCAGCAGCCAAATTCAGACGCCAACCGGGAGCCACCCAGCATGCATGCCCACGCACCTGTACTCGACCATCTGCACGACCCGCACCATGCTTCCAATTCGCCCGCGGCCCGCATTCGCAATGGCCGCATGTCGCCGGCCACCATCGCCATCTTCGTGGTGCTGCTCGTGGGCGGCATCGCCTACAGCATCTACAACCTGCACGCCGATGTGACCCGCGCCGGCCCGATCACCCGCGCCTGGCTGCCCTGGTTCCTGCTCGGCGTGGCGCTGCTGATCGCGCTCGGGTTCGAATTCGTGAACGGCTTCCACGACACCGCCAACGCGGTGGCCACCGTCATCTACACCAACTCGATGCCGGCCAATGTCGCGGTGCTGTGGTCGGGCTGCTTCAACTTCCTCGGCGTGCTGCTCTCGAGCGGCGCGGTCGCCTTCGGCATCATTTCGCTGCTACCGGTCGAACTGATCCTGCAGGTGGGCTCAGCGTCCGGGTTCGCCATGGTGTTCGCGCTCCTGATTGCCGCCATCATCTGGAACCTCGGTACGTGGTGGCTGGGATTGCCGGCGTCGTCATCGCACACGATGATCGGTTCGATTCTCGGCGTCGGCATCGCCAACGCGCTGATGCATGGCCGCAACGGCACCAGCGGCGTCGATTGGGAACAGGCCACCAAGGTCGGCTACGCGCTGCTGCTGTCGCCGCTGATCGGTTTCGTGTGCGCGGCCGTGCTGCTGCTGGTGCTGAAAAAACTGGTGCGCGACCGCGCGCTGTATGAAGCGCCCACCGGCAGCGCGCCGCCGCCATGGTACATCCGCATGCTGCTGATCGGCACCTGCACCGGCGTCTCGTTCGCGCACGGCTCGAACGATGGCCAGAAGGGCATGGGCCTGATCATGCTGATTTTGGTGGGCACCGTGCCGATGGCGTATGCACTGAACCGCGCCATGCCGGCTGGCCAGGTGACGCAGTTTGCCGCGGTGGCGCAGGTGTCGCAGCAATCGTTGGCGCGCTATGACGGCGGCGCCCTGGCCCCGGCGGCAGGGGCAGTGCGCCCGGTGCTGGAAACGTATGTCCGCACCCGCGTCGTCACGCCGCAGGTGGTGCCGGCGCTGGCCAGCCTGGCCGGCGACATCGGCAACGCGGTGCGCGCGCACGACTCGCTGGCGGAGGTGCCGGCAACCGCAGTGACCAACGTTCGTAACGATATGTACCTGGCGTCGGAAACCATGCGCCATCTCGGCAAGGACAAGTCGGTGCACTTCGACGAGCCGACACGCGCCAACCTCAAGGCATTCAAGACCGAGCTCGACGGCGCCACGCGCTTCATTCCGACCTGGGTCAAGGTGGCGGTGGCCATTGCGCTGGGCCTTGGCACCATGGTCGGCTGGCGCCGCATCGTGGTCACGGTCGGCGAAAAAATCGGCAAGTCGCACCTGACCTATGCGCAGGGCGCGTCGGCGGAAATGGTCGCCATGCTGACGATTGGCGCGGCTGATATCTACGGCTTGCCGGTGTCCACCACGCACGTGCTGTCGTCCGGCGTGGCGGGCGCGATGGCGGCCAACGGTTCCGGCCTGCAGATGGCCACGGTGCGCAACCTGGCGCTGGCCTGGGTGCTGACACTGCCGGCGGCCATCCTGCTGTCGGGGTCGTTATACTGGCTGTTTTCGCAGCTGTTCTGAAGAGGAGCGGCCATGGACGAATTCGACGACGACGTCATGCAGCGGGTGCAGCGCGACATCATGGACAACTACGACGAGGAACTCGAGCTGGAGTGGGGCGACGGGATCGACGGAGGCCACGGAGCCAACAGCGAGGCCGACCAGGCCGACAAAGCCGCGCGGCGCCAGTATTTCCGCGAACTGTTCCGATTGCAGACCGAACTGGTGAAACTGCAGGACTGGGTCGTGCATACCGGGCACAAGGTGGTGATCGTGTTCGAGGGCCGCGACGCCGCCGGCAAGGGCGGGGCGATCAAGCGGATCGTGCAGCGCCTCAATCCCCGCGTCTGCCGCGTGGTGGCGCTGCCGGCGCCAAACGACCGCGAGCGCACGCAATGGTATTTCCAGCGCTACGTGCCGCACCTGCCGGCCGCTGGCGAAATCGTGCTGTTCGACCGCAGCTGGTACAACCGCGCCGGCGTCGAACGCGTGATGGGCTTTTGCACCGATGCGCAGTACGAAGAATTCTTCCAGACGGTGCCGGCGTTCGAACACATGCTGGTGCGCTCGGGGATCCAGATCATCAAGTACTGGTTCTCGATCTCGGACGAAGAGCAGAACGCGCGCTTCCTGAGCCGCATCCACGATCCGCTGAAGCAGTGGAAGCTCAGCCCGATGGACCTGGAATCGCGCCGGCGCTGGGAGGATTACACGAAGACGAAGGAAATCATGCTGGAGCGCACCCATATTCCGGAGGCGAAATGGTGGGTGGTCGAAGGCGTCAACAAGAAGAAGGCGCGGCTGAACTGCATCCACCATTTGCTGCAGCAGATGCCGTACGTCGACGTGCCGCACCCGGCGATTGCGCTGCCTGAACGGGAGTATCACGACGATTACGTGCGCCATGAGGTGCCGCCTGAAATCATCGTGCCGGAGATATTCTGACGGGGCGCGTTTTCACGCTGGCATCGTGTTGTCATCGTTTTGTCACATGAGTCGGTCATACTGGTGCAATCCGGCGCGCCGATGCGGATGTCAATTACCCGGTCCGCATTGGCGCGCCCAAGCCAGTCTACGATCGGGTTGCATCATCCATGGAAATGAAATCAGTTGCGGCCGCCGAGAGCCGCCTCGCGGAAACGGACCAGTACCTCAACCGCGAACTCTCCCTGCTCGAATTTAATTTGCGCGTGCTGGCCCAGGCCGAAGACGTCACGCTGCCCCTGCTCGAGCGCTTGCGCTTTCTCTGCATCGTCAGCAGCAATGTCGACGAGTTCTTCGAGGTGCGCGTGGCCAGCCTGTTGGCGCAGCACAAGATCGATACCGAGCATGGCGATCTGTCGGGCCTGTTCGCCACGACGCTAGAGCACGTCAGCAATGAATGCCGGCGCCTGATCACGCGCCAGTACGCCTTGCTCAACGATGAAATCCTGCCGCAGCTGGCCAACAGCGGCATTTGCCTGCTGCGCCGCAGCGATCGCAACCCCGCCCAGAAGGCGTGGGTCAAGCGCTACTTCGATGAACAGGTGCGCCCGCTGCTGACGCCAGTCGGCCTCGATCCGGCCCACCCATTCCCGCGCGTGATCAACAAGAGCCTGAACTTCATTGTCGAACTGGCCGGCAAGGATGCGTTCGGGCGCGGCAGCGGCATCGCCATCATGAAAGTGCCGCGCGTACTGCCGCGCGTGATCCGCCTGCCGGACGAACTCTCAAGCGGCAAGGGCGAGTCGTATTGCCTGCTGTCGTCGGTGATCCAGTCGCATATGTCGGACCTCTTCACCGGGCGCGAAGTGCTGTCGTATTCGCAGTTCCGCGTCACGCGCAACAGCGATCTGTGGGTTGACGAGGACGAGGTGAAAAACCTGCGCCAGGCACTGCAGAGCGGCCTGCACAGCCGCCACTACGGCTTTGCCGTGCGCCTGGAAGTGGCGCACGCGTGCCCGCCGCACCTGTCCGACTTTTTGCTCGACCAGTTCTGCATCGACCGCAGCCGGCTGTTCGCGGTCGATGGCCCCGTGAACATGGGCCGCCTCCTGGAAATCGTCAACAGCAACGCCCGGCCGGAATTGAAGTTCGTCCCCTTTGTGCCGGGTTTTCCCGCCAAGCTGGGCAACCGCGACATCTTCGCCGCGCTGCGCAAGCAGGACGTACTGCTGCACCACCCGTTCCAGTCGTTCGAGCCGGTGATCGACTTCATCAAGGCTGCCGCGCGCGATCCTGATGTTCTCGCCATCAAGCAGACCATCTACCGGGCCGGAATGAATTCGGAACTGGTCGAAGCGCTGATCCGCGCGGCCGTCAGCGGCAAGGAAGTCACCGTCATCGTCGAGCTGATGGCGCGCTTTGACGAGGAAGCCAATATCAACTGGGCCGAGCGGCTGGAAGAAGCGGGCGCGCAGGTAGTGTACGGCATCGTCGGCCTGAAAACCCACGCCAAGATGGCGCTGGTGCTGCGCCGCGAAGGCGGTACATTGCGCAGCTACGCCCACCTCGGTACCGGCAATTACAACCCGACCACGGCGCGCCACTACACTGATTTCGGCCTGATGACTGCCGATGTGGCGCTGGCCGCCGACGTCAATGAAGTGTTCATCCACCTCACCAGCCTGACGCGCCCGAAAGCCCTGGCCGGCCTGTGGCTGGCGCCGTTCACGCTGCAAAAACAGCTGGTGCAGGCGATCCGCCAGGAAGCCGCCATTGCGCGCCTGGGCAAACCGGCGCGCATCATCGGCAAGATGAATTCGCTGACCGACGAAACCATCATTCGCGCGCTGTACGACGCCTCGAATGATGGCGTGCGCATCGACCTGATCGTGCGGGGCGCCTGTGCGCTGCGGCCCGGAATCGAGGGCATGTCGAAGAATATCCGCGTGCGGTCGGTGGTCGGCCGCTTCCTCGAGCACACCCGCATCTTCTACTTCCGCAACGAGAGGAAGAGCGAGGTGTACCTGAGCAGCGCCGACTGGATGAGCCGTAACCTGCTGCGGCGCGTGGAAGTGGCGTTCCCGGTGCGGGCGCCGGCGCTCAAAAAACGTGTGATGCGCGAGGGGCTGTATCCGTACCTGAAGGACAATGTCGACGCGTGGGAACTGGGCGGCGACGGCCACTACCGGCGCCGCAAGCCGCGCAGCCGGAGCACGCGCTACAGCGCGCAGGACATGCTGCTCAATATGCTGGGTGAAGTCGTCACGCCGGCCAGCAAGGAAGTGCGCGAAGCGGAAATCGGGCTGCCGGACGACAAGCTCTAAATTTTTATAGTTTCCGCCTGGTAATATCAGGGTCATATTCACCCGCTAGAGTGGCGCCATTCAAACAATGGAACCACCAATGCGCCCAGCGTCCTTTCCCATCCGTGCCCGCATCCTCGCTGCCTTTGGCGTGGTGATGCTGATTATCGTTGTTCTCAGCAGCATGGCGGCCTGGCGCCTGCGCGACGCCGACCGCCTCGCCACCGACCTGGTGGCCGACAAGCTGGTGCGCCAGCAGCTGGCCGCCGGCCTGATTGCTGAAGCGCGCCTGCAAGGCTTGACGACGGTCGCAATTGCCCGCAGCGACAGCCTTGAAGTGGCGGATTATTTCCAGGCCCAGCTTGCGCAGGGTACGAAGCAGGCTGCGCGCCTGATGGCCGCGCTTGCCAACATGCCGCAGGACCCGGACGAACGCGCGCTGATTGCGAACGTGGAGAAGGCGCGGTCGGTCGCCACCGTCACTGGCGCCGAGATCCTGAAACAGAAAGACATGGGCCGTACCCAGGAAGTCGAGACCCAGCTGGCCGCCAACCTGCAGCCGGCACTGGCGCGCCATGCCGCGGCGTTGCAGGCGTTGCTGGACCGCGAAACGCGCCAGGCGCAGCAACTGGCGCAGGCGTCCACGGCGGCCGCCCGCACCAGCCTTGCGTTGATCGCCGGCCTCGCTCTGGCCGCGCTGGCAGCGAGCTGCGTGCTCGCATGGCGCCTGGCGCGCGCCATCGTCCCGCCATTGCAGCAGGCGCTGGCGCTGGCGCAGCAGGTGGCAGCAGGCGACCTGCGCGCCAGCATCGCGCATCGCCGCGTCGATGAAATCGGCCAGCTGTTCGACGCGTTGAACGGCATGACCGGCGCTGTGTCGGCCACCGTGGCGCAGGTGCTGCGCGGCGCGCATGACATCGACGGCGCCTGCGCGCTGATCGCGCTTGGGAACGCCGACCTGGCGCGCCGCAGCGAACGCACGGCCGGCACGCTGGAAGAAACCGCCGCCGCGATGGAAGAACTGACGGTCTCGGTGCAGCACAATCACGCGAGCACCAGCGCGGCCGACCGGCTCGCACGCGAAACGTCGGCGGTCGCCGTCAAGGGCAATGCGGCGGTGGCGCAGATGGTCGACAAGATGCTGGCCATTGGCGCGTCGGCCACGCGCATCGTCGACATCACCGGCATCATCGACGGTATCGCGTTCCAGACCAATATCCTGGCGTTGAATGCGGCGGTGGAAGCGGCGCGCGCGGGTGAGCAGGGACGCGGCTTTGCCGTGGTGGCGTCGGAAGTGCGCAACCTGGCGCAGCGCAGCGCCGCGGCGGCGCGTGAAATCAAGGCGCTGATTGCCGCGTCTAACCAGGAAATTGCCGCGGGCACGGCGATCGCCCAGGCGGCAGGAACGACGATGGACGACATCCTGCGCGGCGTCGCCAGCGTCTCGGCGATTCTCGGCGAGATCCATACGGCCAGCGTGGCGCAGGCGGCGGGGATTGTCGAAGTGGGGCAGGCCGTGGCCGACATGGACGGGGCCACGCAGCAGAACGCCCAGCTGGTGCAGCAGAATGCCGGCGCGTCGGCAGCGCTGCAAACGCAGGCGGCCGCGCTGACGGCGCTGGTCGGGTCGTTCACGCTGGCGCGCGAGGCGGCAGCTGCGCCAGTGATCGTTGAGGCAGAAGAGCGGCTGGCGCTGGAGCTGGCGTAGCCGTACTGTCCATCGTCCAGGCCGGTGATCGTGCGATGATTTTGTCTTTGCACACCGAATTGGAACTATCATGAAAATGCAAGACCTCACAGGGAAAGTCGCCGTCATCACTGGCGCATCGAGCGGTATCGGCCAGGCGGCGGCGCGCCTGCTGGCCGAAGAAGGCGTCCACGTCGTGCTGGTGGCGCGCCGGCTCGACCTCCTCTCCGCCCTCGCCGGGGAGCTGGGAGACGCCGCCACGGTCGTCCAGACCGATGTCACCGATGGCGCGCAGGTGGCGGCGCTGTTCGACATGGTGCGCGATCGCTTCGGCGGCCTGGATTTACTGTTCAACAATGCGGGACTGGGCATCAGCGCGCCGTTCGCGGCCAGCACGCCTGACCAGTGGAAGACCATGGTCGACGTCAACCTGTACGGCGTCTTCCACTGCACGCACGCCGCCATTCCGCTGATGCGCGGCCGGCCTGGCGCCATGATTTCGTCGGTGTCGAGCGTGGGCGGGCGGTATGGGGTGGAAAACTGGTCGGTGTACAGCGCCACCAAATATGCGGTGGTCGGCTTTCACGACGCCTTGCGCAAGGAACTGGGCCCGGACGGCATCCGCGTGTCGGTCATCGAGCCGGGCGCGGTCTGGACCGAGTTCGGCCACAATGTCAGCGCGGCGCTCAACGAACGGCGCGAAAAACTGAATGCCCTGGGCGCACAGGACGTGGCCCAGGCGCTGGTCTACGCGTTTGCGCAGCCGGCCAATGTGCTGGTCCAGGAAATCCTGATGCGCCCGGTGCTGCAGCTGGCGCCCTGATCGAGCGGGCCGGCCTAGGCGCTGGCCAGGCGGTTCTGCGGGCCGATCTGGCGCGGGTCGGTACGCAGTTCGATCAGCGCCGGCAGGCCGCACGCGCGGGCCCGCGCGAGAGCGCCTGCGAAGTCCGCAGTGCGCTCCACCAGTTCGGCGTGCGCGCCGAACGACTTTGCCAGCGCAATAAAATCGGGATTGGCCAGCGCGGTGGCCGACACGCGTCCCGGATATTCGCGCTCCTGGTGCATGCGGATGGTGCCCAGCATGCCGTTGTTGACGACAATGACGACCAGCGGCGCGCCAAACTGCATCGCCGTCATCAGCTCCTGCGGATACATCATGAAGCAGCCGTCGCCGGCGAAGCAGATGACATCCGTCTGCGGCGCATGCAGTTTCGCCGCAATCGCCGCCGGGAAGCCGTATCCCATCGCGCCATTGGTTGGTGCCAGCTCGGTGGCGCGCTGGCGGTAGCGGTAGAACCGGTGCACCCACACGGTGTAATTACCGGCGCCGTTGGTGACGATGGCGTCGTCCGGCAGCACATCGTTCAGGTGCGCCACCACCTGCGCCAGGTCGACGCCAGCCAGTTCCGGATGCGGCGCCGGCGGCGTCGAGTGGGCCAGGTAGTCGGCGCGGGCACCGGCTGTCCAGTCGGCCCACGGCGCCGTGGCGGCCGGTGCCAGCTGGTCCAGTGTGGCGGCGAAGGCATTCAGGGACGCCACCACCGGCACGGTGGCCTGGTAGACGCGGCCGAGCTCCTGCGGATCGGGATGGACGTGGACCAGCGCCTGCCTGGGCGTCGGGCAGTCGATCAGCGTGTAGCCACTAGTAACGGTCTCCGACAGGCGCGAGCCGATCACCAGCAGCAAATCCGCGCTCTTCAGGCGTTCGACCAGCTTTGGCGAAGCGCCCAGGCCAAGTTGGCCCACGTAGTGCGGATCGCGGTTATCCAGCAGATCCTGGCGCCGGAACGACGCGGCCACCGGCAGGTCGTGCGCGGTAGCGAAGTGGCGCACCGCGTCCACGCCGGCGTCATCCCAGCCGGTGCCGCCCAAAATCACCAGCGGCTGGCGCGCACCATCCAGCAGGCCCTGGATCTGCACGAGCGACGCCGGATCGGGCGCAGCATGCGCGACGCGCACCGGCGCCGCATCCGCAACGTTGCAAGCCTCGAACAGCACTTGCTCCGGCAGCGCGATGACCACCGGGCCGGGGCGCCCCGACATGGCGATCGAGAACGCCCTGGCGACGATTTCCGGGATGCGTTCGATGAAGTCGATCTCGGTCACCCACTTGGCCAGGCCACCGAACATCTGCACGTAGTCGACTTCCTGGAAGCCCTCGCGGCCCTTGAAGCGGCTGTCGACCTGGCCGATGAAGAGGATCATCGGCGTCGAATCCTGTTTTGCCGTATGCACGCCATTGCTGGCGTGCGTGGCGCCAGGGCCGCGCGTGACAAAACAGATGCCGGGCCGGCCGGTCAGCTTGCCGTACGCATCGGCCATGTTCGACGCGGCGCCTTCGTGGCGCGTGGTGATGGTGTGAATGCCAGGCGCGTCGACCAGGGCGTCGAGGACCGGCAGGTAGCTTTCGCCGGGGACGCAGTAGACGGTGTCGACGGCGTTGCGGACCAGCGCCTCGACCAGGACCTGGCCGCCGGTGCGGGCTTGCGTGTTGGGTGCGATGTTGGGTATGGAGTCAGACATGGATTTCAAGTTCCTTGTTACGGGTTTCAGGCAAGAACAGGGCGACTGCAAAGACCAGCACATATGAGCAGGCGGCCCAGATGCCAATCGAGACGGCCAGGCCGAGCGATGCGCTGGTGATGCCGACCATGGCCGGCACCAGTGCGCCGACGCCGCGGCCGAAGTTGTACGAAAAGCCGCCGGCGGTGCCGCGAATCTGTGCGGGGAACAGCTCGGTGAAGCAGGCACCCATGCCGGACACGATGCCCGACTGGAACAGGCCAAGCGGGAAGCCGAGCACCAGCAGCGCGATCATCGGCAGGTGGAACTGGGTGTACGCCAGCACGGTCAGCGTGGCGCCGGCGGCGGACAAGGCGAACGTCTTGCGCCGGCCCAGGCCGTCGCTCATGTAAGCCATGCCGATGTAGCCGGCAAACGAGCCGACGATATTGACCGCCAGGTACAGCGTCGTCATCGTCACTGTCAGGCCTTGCGTCTGGCGCAGGTACGTCACCAGCCAGGTGAGGATGGTGTAGTTGCCGCCCAGCGCGCCGGCCGCCATTAGCGACGCCATAACGGTCAGCGGCAGGATGCGCGGCGAGAAGATGAGTGCGAAATTGGTCCAGGCGCTGGTCTGTTCGCGGTACGTGGCGGCTGCGGTAAAAGCGGCGGACTCGTCGATATTGCGGCGCATCCACAGCACCAGCAAGCCTGGCAGGATGCCGATGATGAACAGGGCGCGCCAGGCCTGGTGTTCGGGCAGCATGCTGAAGATGGCCCAGTAGGCCAGCGCCGCGGCAGCGTAGCCCACCGGCCAGCCTGCCTGCACGGAGCCGACCGCGCGGCCGCGGATGCGCTTGTCGACCGCTTCGCCGATCAGTACCGCGCCGGCCGCCCATTCGCCGCCAAAGCCGATGCCCTGCAGGCTGCGGGTCAGCAGCAGCTGATGGAAGGAATTGGTGAAGGCCGACAGGCCGGTGAAAACGGCGAACCAGAGGATCGCGAGTTTCAGCACCTTGACACGCCCGATGCGGTCGGCCAGCAGGCCAGCCAGGACGCCGCCGATGGCGGAGAACACCAGCGCCGAGGTGCCGATGATGCCTGCTTCGCCCTTGGTCATGCCCCAGACGGTAAGGAGGGTGGGGATGACAAAGGCAAACAGCTGGACATCCATTGCGTCCAGTGCCCAGCCAAGAAAACATGCCCAGAAAGTGCGCCGCTGATTGGGCGCCATGCTGCCGTACCACGATTGCATACCTGTCTCCTGCGCTGTGCGCTAGTTATTGGCCTGTCCGTCCATGCGTGTGGATCGGCAGAAAGGCGAGTATCGGAGATCGTTCGCAGGGCCGCAGGGCGTGCGGTGCATAGCTGGTAGGGTGTTGGCGCAGGGGGGCAGGCTTGTGCATCTTGAAATGCCGGCAATGGGCAGCATATGGGCTGCACGGCACGACGGCGGCAATCTTGCTCCCGTCCTTATTTTGGCGAGCACGAAAGGAATGAATATGGCACAAGAAAAAGCAATTCTGGCAGGCGGTTGTTTCTGGGGCATGCAGGACCTGGTGCGCAAGCTGCCGGGCGTGCAGTCGACGCGCGTGGGTTACTCCGGCGGCGACGTGGCCAACGCCACCTACCGCAACCACGGCACGCACGCCGAAGCCATCGAGGTGATTTTCGACCCGGACACGATCAGCTTCCGCAAGCTGCTGGAGTTCTTCTTCCAGGTCCACGACCCATCCACCCCAAACCGCCAGGGCAATGATCGCGGGACCGGCTACCGTTCCGGCATCTATTACACGAGCGATGCGCAAAAAGCGGTGGCCGAAGACACGATCAAGGACGTCGACGCTTCCGGCCTCTGGCCCGGCAAGGTCGTTACCGAAGTCAAGCCGGCCGGCGACTTCTGGCAGGCAGAACCGGAGCACCAGGATTACCTGGTCAAGCAGCCAAATGGCTACACCTGCCATTTCATCCGCAAGGACTGGGTGCTCCCACGGCGCCAGGAAGCCGCATAACGCGCCGTCAAGCAATCCCGAGCCAAGCCCCTGCCAAGGGGCTTTTTTACGTCCACTTCACATCGCCAGCAACCAACCGGGGTCAGGTCCGGCAAACGTCATTTTTTGAACTTTTTTGCGCAGTTCTTGTCTTCGAGGCCACTGCCGCGCGAGGCGAAATCCGGGACATCGAACGAATCAAATAGTTCCGAAATGTGCGTTTGCCGGACCTGACCCTCGACTGAAATACAAACTCTGCAATGCGCGCGATGGACTCTGGCATACTTGAGTTTCATCAACGCAGGGAGAGTGGCATGCCGCTGTATCAGGTCTGGTATCGGGATAGCGAGGCGCCGCTGGCGTTCACGGCGGTGAGCCGTTGCAGTGAAGAAGAGATCGTGCAGCACATTCTCGCGCACGAACATCTCGCCGCGCCTGCCGGGGGAGAGCATGCGTCGGCACAGGCGATGATTGCTGCGAATAAACTGGCGCCCGTACGTTACACCGAGGACGAAAGCGAGATCAACCGGATCGACTAGTCGTTTTTGCCGCTGACGCAGCCTTTACGTCAGCGCGGCATCGATCAGTAGCGCCGGCTGCAAGGCCCGGATACGCAGTTCGGTGAAGTAACCGCCGGCTTCTTCGTAACGGAGGTAGCAGCGGCCGCACTGCAGGCAGCGCGCTACCGTGCAGCGGTTGAACGGAAAAAAACGCGGCGCGATGGGGGCACCCGGGCTGTCGTAGCGGGTGCCGGCCGGATGGTACTCCGTGAACGCCGGTTCCACGTAGGGGTCGTCACGCAGGGTGCCGATGGTCTCGAAACGGTCAAGTTCGAGGGTCAGCGGCAGCGCTTCCCAGGCCGCGAGGGAGATGGCACTGCAGCTGCACGGCTGACGCACGGCAGCGGATGCCTGCGCCAGCTGCGTCAACGCCGCAAAATCGATTTTTTGCATGTCATGTTCGTCCGTATTGTCCAGCGCAGTGCGTGCTGGCGCGCCAGTGTAGCCGAGCTGGGGGAATCTTGGCGATGCCATTTACACAAGGAGACCGCATGAACGACGACTGCCAGCATTTTCACGAGGTAACGCCAAAAAAAGGCAATACCGCCGGCTGCGAAGAATGCCTCAAAACTGGCGACAGCTGGGTTCACCTGCGCGTTTGCCTGGTCTGCGGCCACACGGGATGCTGCGACGATTCGACGAACCGGCACGCCACGCGTCACTACCACGCCACCGGCCACCCGGTGATCCGGTCGAAGGAGCCTGGGGAAACCTGGGGCTGGTGCTACGTCGACCAGGTGGTCAAGGATCCGGTCCAGGACGCTTGAAGCGCGACCGGTCGGAAGTTGCCCAACCGCCCAGATAATTACTCCTGATAAATTCAAAAAGCGCGATGTTGGTGCTAAGCATTTATAATCGCGGTTTCGATATCGATAACCGCCTTTATTTTGACGATCATTACTGAGGAAACCAGGCTGCCGGGCCATGCTGCCGGTTTGAACCGCAATCCGACTGGTCGACGCGAAGAATTCGCTTCCGCCCATCCGTGTGAGGCCGGAGCATGATCCTCGTCCCGGCGCTCGATCTGATCAACGAGATTCCACGCGACCTGTTCCTGCCCCCGTCGAGCCTGTTCCTGGTGATCGCGATCGGTTTACTGATGTGGCGCAAGTGGCCGCGCGCGGGCAAGGTCGTGACCGGCGTGGGGCTGGTCACGCTGACCATCCTGTCGTCGTCCGCAGGCGCAGAATTCTTCGTGCGGCCGCTGGAAAAACAGACGGCGCCGTTGCTGGCGCCGGAACGCGCTGACGCGCAGGCAATTGTCGTACTGGCAGCCGGGGAGATGCATCACGCCCCCGAATATGGCGGCCGGGATATTCCTGACTATATCGCACTGGCCCGCCTGCGTTACGCGGCGCACTTGCAGCGGCTGACGAAATTGCCGATCCTGGTCAGCGGCGGCGATGGCAGTATCGCGATCGATCCGAAGGCGACGGAGCGCACGTTTGCCAAGGCCGACGCCATGGCGGTGGCGCTGCGCGAAGATTTCGGCGTCCCGGTCAGGTGGATCGAGCCGCGCTCGCGCGACACGGCTGAAAATGCCGCTTTCAGCGCCGCGCTGCTGAAAGCCGATGGTGTCAAACGCATCCTGCTGGTGACCGATGCAATGCACATGCCACGCTCCCACGCAGCGTTTTCCCGCGCCGGCCTCGACGTGGTCAGCGCCCCGACGATGTTTTTCAGCGGGCGCGCGCAGGGAGTTAGCTCCTGGATTCCCAGCGCCGAGGGCACGCGCCGCGCCTGGTATGCAGTCTATGAACTGCTCGGCCTGGCCTGGTACCGGGTGCGCGCCGGCGGCGGCGAACCGGTTACCGCCGCGGTGATCAAGGTCCCGCCAGTGGCCGTGCGGAAACAGACGGCGCCGAGCGGGAAACCGTTGTCGGTGGAATAGGCCCGGTCCCCTGTGACCGGCAGCTACTCAGCGCTGCGCCATCTCGGAAGAAATGACGATAGCTTCAGTCGCCAGAGCATCAGGTACATAACTCATGCTCATCTCATCGCGGAAGTCTCCGCGGTTGAATTCCATGGTCACTTTGCCGTCGCCCGATACGAACTTGTCCGCTGATACCGCCAGCAGGCGCATTGGCTTCTCACGGTCGATTGTCGCGTCGATAAAGCGGGAAGCCGGGCGTACCTTCAGACGCCAGCCGTTCGACAGCGCATAGGTGCCGGCGATCTGGCGCACCTCTTCTTCGCGTAGCCGGACGGGCACGGCAGGTGCGGTAATCTGAACGGTGGTGACCGGGGCGGTGTCGGGCATTGGGTAGGGCATGGTCTGAGCCACGGCGCTGGATGCAAGCAATACCAGGGATACGGGGAGAGCGAGAGACATGACACGCATGATAATTCCTTCACGAAGCGGTAGATTGGCCAGCGAACGGGCCGCGAGCGTGCAACGGACATCCTGCATTCGGTGAGCGCGCAACGCCTGTGCACTGGATTGCCGCCTCGACGTCATGGCGACGGTCGAGAGCGGTAGGCGCAGTCTAGGATGCCATCCACCGAGTACAAGGGCGGCAAACCATTTCTGACAAAATCAACTCGTTTTGCATAAAGTGAGATAAATACGATATGACACGTGCAGGCAAGCGGCATGGCGGTTTTCGTATCATGTCCTGCGTTCGCTCTGCTTCGGTTTGGCGCCGACATGCCTGTTGTTGCGGTGCCGTCGCCGGATCGAGCGCAATCAGTCGCAGCAATGATAGAATCGCCGCGTGAACAAACTGTTTAAAGCGCTCATCGTCTGGCTGATGCTTGCCGCCATCCCGTTCCAGGGATTTGCCGCAGCCAGCATGCTCGCGTGCGCGCCGGCGCAGACAAAAGTTGACGCACACATGAACATGGCGCCGGAACACTGCGCCACGATGGATGCGGCGCAGTCACATGCCGCCGCCGATACCGATCATTCCTCGACGCATCACCAGGCCGGCGGCAAGTGCAGCACCTGCGCCAGCTGCTGCATGGCCGCATTGGCGCCCCCGGCGCCCGTCACGCGCGCGCCCAACGAGACGTCCGCTGCCATTGCCTTTCACGCTGACGACAGCGCTGCCGCGCGCGTCGACCTCGCCTTGCCGGAACGACCTCCCAAACACTCCGCTGACTTGACCTGACCTGACCGGAACGCCGCGCGCATCCCGCCATGGGCTGCCGCGTGCCCTGACACGTTTTTCAGCGAAGACTGCATGACCACACATTTTCCCTTGCGGGCGCGCTGTGCGCCCTGGCTGGCCGCGTGCGCCGTATTCACCGGCTGCGCGTCGGTGACGCCCGGCGGCGGCTTTGACAGCGTCGCCCAGGTCGCCACCGAACGCCTTGGCCTGGACGCGCGCATCCAGCGCAGCGACGCCGACCAGCGCGCACTGGCCGCCCTCATCGACGCCAAACTCGCCAAGCCGTTGCAGGCCGACGATGCCGTCCAGATCGCGCTGCTGCACAACCGCGCGCTGCAGGCGACCTACTGGGAAGTCGGCATTGCTGAAGCCGACCTGGTACAGGCCGCGCGCTTGCCGAATCCATCGTTTTCGTTCCTGCGCACGCGCGCCGGCAGCGACATTGAAACCGAGCGCACGCTGGGCCTGAACTTTTTCGCGGCGCTGACCATGCCGCTGTCCCGCCGCATCGAGGCGAACCGTTTCGCGCAGACGCGGCTGCTGGTGGCAAACCAGATGCTGCTGCACGCGGCGGCCACCCGGCGTGCCTATATTCAGGCGGTCGCGGCAGTGCAGAGCGAAACCTATGCCGCGCAGGTGGACGAGGCGGCGCGCCTGGGCGCTGAACTGTCGGCGCGCATGACCCGCGCCGGTAACGCCAGCCAGCTGGACCTGGCGCGCCAGCAGGCATTCCAGGCGGAATCAAGCGCCGCGCTGGTGCGGGCCAAACAGGCCGTGGCCGCCGCGCGCGAGACGCTGGCCACCATGATGGGGCTTGCAGAGAGCGCTTACCAGCTGCCGGCGCGCCTGCCGGACCTGCCGCCCGCCGCGCTGGCGCTGGACGATGTCGAAGCCATCGCACTGCGGGAAAGGCTCGACATCCAGGCCGCGCAACTGAAAGCGGCGCAGACCGCGTCGATGCTGGGCTTGACAAGAACCACGCGCTTCATCAATGTGCTGGACCTCGACTATGTCCGCAATGGCAAGGCGGGTGAAGGCACCGCGCCTGGCTACGCCATCCGGGTCGAGGTGCCGCTGTTCGACTGGGGCGGGGCGCGCGTCGCCAAGGCCGAGGCCGTCTACATGCAGGAAGTCCACCGCGTGGCGCAGGCGGCTCTCGAAGCGCGCAGCGAGGCACGCCTGGCCTACCTCGACTACCGCAGCGCCTACGATCTCGCGCGCCATTACCGCGATCAGGTCATCCCGCTGCGCAAAAAAATAGCGGACGAGACCATGCTGCGCTACAACGGCATGCTGGTCAGCGTGTTCGAGCTGCTGGCCGATGCGCGCGAACAGGCTTCCGCTGCGAACGCCAGCATCGATGCGCAGCGCGACTTCTGGCTCGCCCAATCCCATCTCGACACCGCCCTTGGTGGCTGCGTGCCACCGCTTGCCAAAGGAACACCGTGACCGATCCAGTATCTTCCCGCCGCACCTTCCTGACCGGCGCCGCCATGGTGGGCGCCGCCGCGGTAACCCGCGTGGGCGCCGCCTCGCTGCCCGAAGCCGCCACGCAATCGTCCGCCGCCACGATGGCGCCGTTGATGCCGCCCAATGGCCGTCCCTACAACCCCGTCGTCACGCTCAATGGCTGGACGCTGCCATGGCGCATGAAGGACAACGTCAAGGAATTCCACCTGGTCGCCGAACCGGTCGTACGCGAAATTGCCCCCGGCATGAAAGCGAACCTGTGGGGCTACAACGGCCAGAGTCCTGGGCCGACCATCGAAGTGGTGGAGGGCGACCGCGTGCGCATTTTCGTGACGAATAAACTGCCTGAACACACCAGCATCCACTGGCATGGGCAGATCCTGCCATGCGGCATGGATGGCGTGACCGGCCTCACGCAGCCGGGCATCGCGCCCGGCAAAACTTTTGTCTACGAGTTCGTCGCCAAATATGCCGGCACGTTCATGTACCACCCGCACGCGGACGAGATGGTGCAGATGGCGATGGGCATGATGGGCTTCTGGATCACGCACCCGAAAAACCCGGCCCAGCACGCGGTCGACCGCGACTTCGTGTTCCTGCTCAATGCGTACGACATCGCGCCCGGCGCCTACACGCCCAAGGTGAACACGATGCTCGACTTTAATTTGTGGACCTTCAACAGCCGCGCGTCGCCAGGGATCGACCCGATGGTGGCAGCGCTCGGTGACCGCGTGCGCATCCGCGCCGGCAACCTGACCATGACGAATCACCCGCTGCACCTGCACGGGCACCGTTTCGAGGTGACCGGCACCGATGGCGGCTGGGTGCCGCCGGCCGCGCGCTTTCCCGAGGTGACGACCGATATCGCGGTGGGGCAAATGCGCGCCATCGAATTCGTGGCCGACAATCCCGGCGACTGGGCGTTCCACTGCCACAAATCGCACCACACGATGAACGCCATGGGGCATGACGTGCCCACGATGATCGGCGTCGACCATACCGGCGTGGCGGAAAAAATCAACCGCCTGCTGCCCGACTACATGGTGATGGGCGACAAGGGCGGTTCGATGGGCGGCATGGAGATGCCGCTGCCGGAAAACACGCTGCCGATGATGACCGGGGAAGGCCCGTTCGGCGGCATCGACATGGGCGGCATGTTCACGACGTTGAAGGTGCGCGCCGGCCAGCCGCGCGGCGACTACCGCGATCCCGGCTGGTACCGCCATCCGGCAGGCACGCTGGCGTACGAATGGACCGGGGAGATGCCACCGGCGCCCGGCGCTGCAGGTGCGCAAGCGCGGGCAGGCGACACCGTGGTAACTGTACAGAAGCCGGGACCGCACCATGAACACTGAATCAATTTACCCAGCTAATTTTCCGAATCATTCATTGGAAGGACTTGCCATGAAAAAAACTTACCGCATGCACCAGCTGTTCGCTATCCTTGCAGTGTGGTTGTCTGCCGCGGCAGGCGTCCACGCCCAGGCGCCTTTGGAGCACGCGCATCTTCATACGGCCGATCCCGCGGTCAGCACCCCGATCACGCTGAGCACGGGCGAGGTCGTCAAGGTCGACAAGGAACTGGCGAAAATCACGCTGCGCCACGGCCCTCTGGAGAACCTGGCCATGCCCGGCATGACGATGGCGTTCCGGGTCGCGGAACCGGCGATGCTGGAGCAGGTCAAACCAGGTGACAAGGTCAGGTTCCTGGCGGCGAAGTCGAACGGGGCGCTGACGATCGTGACGTTGCAGGCAGCTGGCGAGTGAGGTGAAACGCAGGTCGGCGCCCGGCGCCGGGCGCTTTCGTATGTACTGGCGCACGCAAGCCAGCCTGGTCCGGGCACGATTACGCATCTTCGGTCAGAATAAGGGGGTGGCCGCAGTCCGCGGCTGACACTGGCATCTATTTTGACCCACCAAAGGAGTATCACCATGATCTGGCAAACCCCGCAAGCAATCGATATCCGTCTTGGTTTTGAAATCACGATGTACATCTCGAACCGTTGATCGTCGATCATTGATGTTCGAACCGTGCCGGCGGCCAACAGGCTGCCGGCATCGACCCTCCCGAAAGGCTGGATAAGCTGTTGAAAATTCGAATTCTCGGTTCGGCGGCAGGTGGCGGTTTCCCCCAGTGGAACTGCAACTGCTTCAATTGCGATGGCGTGCGTAACGGCACCATCGATGCCGTCAGCCGCACCCAATCATCGATCGCGGTCAGCGATGACGGCATTGACTGGGTCCTGGTCAATGCCTCGCCCGACATCCTCGTTCAGATCCGCAACAACCCTGCCTTGCAGCCTGCCCGCGCCGTGCGCGACAGCGGCATCGCGGCAGTGTTGCTGATGGACGCGCAGATCGACCACGTCACCGGCCTGCTGATGCTGCGCGAACGCGGCACGCCGCTGCCGCTGTACGCCACCGAACAGGTGCTGGCCGACCTGGCGCAGGCGTTGCCAATTACGCGCGTGCTGAGCCACTATTGCCGCGTCGAGCCGCATCCGCTGGCCATTCATGGCGCCGGGCTGGCCATCGCGCCGCTCGGCAACACCACATTTTTACCGATTCCCCTGCTGAGCAAGGCGCCGCCGTATTCACCGCACCGCGACGATCCGCATCCGGGCGACAATATCGGCCTGATGCTCATCGATTCCGCCAGTGGCGCGCGCGTGTTTTATGCACCCGGCCTCGGCGAACTGACCGATGCCGTGGAAGCGGCCATGCGCGAGGCCGATGTGCTGCTGGTCGACGGCACCTGCTGGAGCGACGACGAAATGATCACGCTTGGCCTGTCGAAAAAAACCGCGCGCGTGATGGGTCACCTGGCCCAGTCGGGCCCGGGCGGCATGATCGAGGTGCTCGATCGCATGCCGGCGCGGCGCAAGATCCTTATCCACATCAATAACAGCAATCCCATCCTGCGCGAAGACTCGCCGCAGCGCGCCGAACTGGCTGCGCACGGCATCGAGGTCGCGTTCGATGGCATGGAAATCACCGTATGAACAATGACATCCCGGCGGATGCCGCCCCCTGGTCGCGCGCCGAGTTCGAACAGCAGCTGCGCGCCATGGGCAAGGCGTACCACATCCATCACCCGTTCAACCTGCGCATGAACGCCGGCGAATGTTCGCCAGAGCAGATCCGCGGGTGGATCGCCAACCGGTTCTACTACCAGTTCATCATTCCGAAAAAAGACGCCGCCATCCTGTCCAATTGCGATGACCGCGAGACGCGCCGGCTGTGGATCGCCCGCATTCTCGACCATGACGGCTACGGCGATTATCAGGGCGATGCGCAGGGCGGCATGGAAGCCTGGACGCAGCTGGGCGAAGCGGCCGGCATTCCGCGCGAGGAACTCTGGTCGCTGCAGCACGTGGTGCCGGCAGTGCGGTTCGCGTGCGACGCGTACGTCGATTTCGCGCGCCGTTCGCCCTGGCAGGAAGCCGTGTGCTCGTCGCTGACCGAGATGTTCGCGCCGCAGATCCACAAGGACCGCCTGGCCGGCTGGCCGACGCAGTATCCGTGGGTGGAAGAGGGCGGCCTGACGTATTTCCGCACCCGCATTCCGCTGGCGCAGCGCGACGTCGAGCATGGCCTCGCGGTCACGCTCGATTATTTCACCACCCGCGCCCAGCAGCAGCGCGCGCTCGAGATCCTCAAGTTCAAGCTGGATATCCTGTGGGCGATGCTGGACGCCATCGAGAAGGCGTATCCCGCATGAGTACCCATTTCCCCGACGTGCCGAATATCAGCCGCACGTTCCGCCTGCAGTGGGAAGAAGCGCAGCAGGCCTATGTGCTGCTGTACCCGGAAGGCATGGTCAAGCTGAACCAGAGCGCCGGCGAAATCCTCAAGTGCTGCAACGGCATCAACACGGTCGACGAGATCGTCAGCACGCTGGAGGCGAAGTTCGGGACCACCGGCCTGCGCACCGATGTCGAAGGCCTGCTGACGCACGCCGCCGCGCAGAAATGGATCGTGTGACAATGTCCAGCCTCGTGCCTTCAGCAGCAGCTTCTGCTGTTGCTCCACCCTATTGGCTGCTGGCGGAACTGACGTACCAGTGCCCGCTGCACTGCGCGTTCTGCTACAACCCGATCAATTACGACGCGGTACGCAACGAGCTCAGCACTGGCGAGTGGGTGCGCGTGATGCGTGAAGCGCGTGCGATGGGCGCCGTGCAGCTGGGCTTTTCCGGCGGCGAGCCGTTGGCGCGCGACGATCTCGAAGAGTTGGTGGCCGAAGCGCGCCGCCTGGGTTTTTACAGCAACCTGATCACGTCGGGCGTGGGCCTGAATGAAACCCGCATTGCCGCGTTGAAGCAAGCCGGGCTCGACCATATCCAGCTGTCGTTCCAGGATTCGACCAAGGAACTCAACGATTTCCTGAGCAGCACGAAAACGTTCGACCTGAAGCTGAAAGTAGCCAAGCTCATCAAGCAGTACGATTATCCGATGGTACTGAACTGCGTGCTGCACCGCTACAACCTGCCGCACGTGGGCAAGATCATCGAGATGGCGCTGGCGCTGGGCGCGGAGTACCTGGAGCTGGCCAACACGCAGTACTACGGCTGGGCCATGAAAAACCGCGACCAGCTGATGCCCACATTGGAGCAGGTGCGCGAAGCCGAGCGCGTGGTAGGTGAATACCGCGAAAAAATCGGCGACCAGTGCAAGCTGCTATTCGTGGTGCCGGACTATTTCGAGAACCGCCCGAAAGCCTGCATGAGCGGCTGGGGCGCGGTGTTCCTCGGCGTCGCGCCCGATGGTGTGGCGCTGCCGTGCCACAACGCGCGCGACCTGCCGGGCCTGAACCTGCCCAACGTGCGCGACATGGGCCTGGCCGACATCTGGCGTGACAGCCCCGCGTTCAATGCGTTCCGCGGCAACGACTGGATGCAGGAGCCGTGCCGCAGCTGCGACGAAAAAGCGCGCGACCTGGGCGGCTGCCGCTGCCAGGCGTTCATGCTGGCCGGCGACGCCGCCGCCACCGATCCGGTGTGCTCGAAGTCACCGCACCGCGACCGGGTCGACCAGGTCATCCGCTTCGCCAGCATGCCGGCCGCGCCGGGCGCTGGCGTCGTCATCGAGAAGCCGATCATCTTCCGCACCAACGCCAATTCGCGCAACCAAACCCAGGGTCAGGTCTGACATTCGGACACGGCCTCATCATTTGTCGGGCAAACCCTGTTTGACACGGTTACCTGTTTGTTTCTCACGCGCCGCTGTTTTCCAGAATGCGTCATGATTTGATTGTTAATTACGCCGATTAGCCAAGGAGCATGGCATGTCCGCTGGTATGAAACAGAGGCTCGACCAGTCGGGCAACGACGGACGCGACGCTGCCAATCCGCCATCGATGCCATTCTGGGAAATGAAGCCGGGCTCCGACGGCCACTCGACGATCGACCGGCAGTCGCTGGAAGGTTTCGTGCAGCGCAGTGTCAGTGGCGACGCGGCGCCCAGCTGGATGCGCGCATTTGACGGCAAGGTGGAGACCATCTGGTTCAATGTGTTGCCGGCAGGATGGCAGGGCGTGTGGCATCCCAGTCCCGCGCAGCAATGGGTGGTGCCGCTATCGGGCCGCTGGTTTATCGAGACGCAGGATGGCGCACGAGTCGAAATGGGGCCGGGGGATATCCACTGGGGCGCCGATGTGGCCAGTGGCAACAATGCGATCGCGCACCTGTCGGGCGTGATCGGCGATGCACCGTGTGTGCAGCTGATGATTCAGTTCGACAAGGTCGGCGATGCAGCGGTAGCACAACCTGATGGGTCAGCAAATTCAATTACTGTCGATGATAAGGAGGCTGTATGAGCAAACTGGACCAGGAAGATCGCAAGGAGATCCCGGCACGTGAGTATGCGTTCCCGGAGCAACGCAAGGAACCGCTGGAGGATGCCACCCACGTCCGCAACGCCATTGCCCGCTTCAACCAGATCAAGGGCGTGACGGACGACGAGCGCGACGCTGCCTGGAAGCGCATCCGCGCTGCGGCGCACAAATTCAAGGTGGAAGTCAACGAAACCGACTGGCGCGATATTGGAAAATAGCGCTCACCCCATCCGTCTGCCGATCGGAACCATTGACGGCGTCGTGTTCGATGTGGTGGCATGGGGGCCGGCGCAAGCGGACGTCGATGTCAGCGTGGCGTGCATGTTCGAACATGAAGTGAGTGGCGCCGAAATGGCTGGTGGCTTGCTGGCCCTCGACCAGGCGCTGGGCGGGCGCCTGACGCAACTGCGCCGCGAAGGCGCATTCCGTGCGCAGCCGATGGAGACGCTGCTCGTGACGCAGCCGCCAGCCGGGATCACCGCGCGGGCGGTGCTGGTGATCGGGCTGGGCGATCCGGGGTTGCTCGATGGCGATATGCTGCGGCGCGCCACGCGCGTGGCCATTCGTGAGGCAATCCGGCATGGCGCTGTGTCGATGGCGTTTGCACCAAGCGTGCTCGATGCAGGCCACACGGGCAATGCGGCATTGGACATGCAAAACGTGATGTTGGACGGCATGCTCGGCGCCTTGCGTGCCGAGCACCAGCTGGCCGCTGCCGGCCTGGCTGCACCACCAATGCTGCGCCAATGCACATTTGACGTTGGTGCGCCCCGTTTGCAGGCTGCGGCCGCCAGCTTTGCTGACGCGTTTGCGCAGCTGACGGAAGCCGGCCGGTCTTAAGGGCGCGTCGCCAGCGCCACGACCGCGGCGCCTGCCGCGATGATCAACGCATCTTCGATGAGGCCGCTGCGGGTCTGGCCGATGCGCGCCATGCCTTCCTTGCGCGCGGCCAGCGTCAGGTAGGCCAGCGGGACCGCAGTGGCGACCGCCACCGCCGCGCCGGCTTTTTCGCGGCCGGCCGGCGCCAGGGCCGCGCCAGCGATACCCGCACTCATCATGCGCGCCAGCAGGCCCAGGAACACCGTGCGGTCCGGCGCCGACTTCATCTTGTCACCGAACAATTCGCCTACGCCCATCGCCAGCGCGCCGTATTTGAACAGCGGACGGTCGAGCAGCACCAGGTCGCCGGTGGTATGGCGGCCGACGACGCGCGCGGCCGCAATGGTGGCCATCGGTGTCATGGAACGCGCGCTGGCGACGGCGCCGATCAGGGCGGAAGAGAGCAGGCTGGAATTTTTCATCGTGGTGTGATCCTGTGCATGTTGACGTTTCCCGACGATGCACTATTAGTTGTCATCGACGGGTTCATTGCTGAGGATCCTACTGTGTTTTGCCTTGCAGCGACGTTCGGGAGAAACGGAACAACGGTCAGCCAACCACCACGTCGCTGAACTGCAGCACCGGCTTCTGGTTCGAATAGTTCGGAATGTCGGCCATGATTTGCGCCGCGTGCGGTCCAAATCCGGCATTGAATGCGTCCATCGATTCGCAATACAGATGGCCCATCGCGATGAATGGCGCGTCCGCGGCGCTGCTGGCCAATGCCGTGTCGATGCCGTACGACTGGCAGTAGTCGCCCATCAGGCTTTTTACCATCGGCATGTGCCGGTCGCGGTAATACGCGGCATCGAAATGGGCGTCCGGGCCGTTGGGGTACATCACGCTGACTTTGATCATTGTTGACTTTCTGTTGTTGGTTTATCGATGCATCGTGCGCCACCATGGCGCGCTTGGCAAGCATGCTGTTCATTCGCCGCGCATAATCGATATCAGAAAATATATCAAAAAGAACAAAAAGTTGATTGGACGAGTATTGGCTGGATCTCCTAGTATCGAATCACAAAAAAACAAGGAGACAATCATGACCATTACCCGCCGACTCGTCCTGGGTTCCCTCACCGCTGTAGCGCTGGCAACTTCGATGGTGGCATCCGCCGCCGCGCCATTGACCCTCGGCTTTTCCCAAGTCGGCGCTGAAAGCGAATGGCGCACCGCCAACACCGCGTCGATCAAGGAAGCCGCCAAGAAGGACGGCGTCAACCTGAAATTCGCCGACGCCCAGCAGAAGCAGGAAAACCAGGTCAAGGCAATCCGCTCGTTCATTGCCCAGAAAGTCGACGTGATCGCCTTTTCGCCGGTCGTTGAGTCGGGCTGGGACACCGTGCTGCGTGAAGCGCAAGCCGCGAAAATTCCCGTGATTTTGACCGACCGCGCCGTCAACGTCACCGACAAATCGCTGTACGCCACGTTCATCGGCTCCGACTTCGTCGAAGAAGGCCGCCGCGCCGGACGCTGGGTGATGGAGCAGGCGGCGAAAAATCCGTCGCGCGCCCTCAATATCGTCGAGCTGCAGGGGACTGTCGGTTCGGCCCCGGCCATCGACCGCAAGGCTGGTTTCGAGGAAATCATCAAGACCAACCCGAAGCTGAAAGTGATCCGCTCGCAGACTGGCGACTTCACCCGCGCCAAGGGCAAGGAAGTGATGGAGGCGTTCCTCAAGTCCGACGGCAAGAACATCAACGTGCTGTACGCGCATAACGACGACATGGCCATCGGCGCCATCCAGGCGATCGAGGAAGCTGGCATGAAACCGGGCAAGGACATCCTGATCGTGTCGATCGACGGCGTGAAAGGCGCGTTCGAGGCGATGATGCAAGGTAAGCTCAATGTGACCGTCGAGTGCAGCCCGCTGCTCGGCCCACAGCTGATGCAGGCCGCCCGCGATGTCGTCGCCGGCAAGGCCATCCCGAAACGGATCGTCAGCCAGGAAGGCGTGTTCACGGCCGATGTCGCCGCCAAGGAATTCCCGAACCGCCGCTACTGAGCACCATGCCAGCTGCAAACGTCTCACCCGCAGCGCCAGCGGACCCGGTATTGGCGCTGTCCGGGATCCACAAGCAATTCCCTGGCGTGAAAGCCCTGAGCGACGTGACACTGCGCCTGTTTCCAGGCGAAGTGCACACGCTGATGGGCCAGAACGGCGCCGGGAAATCCACATTGATCAAGGTGCTGACGGGCGTCTACACGCCTGACAGCGGCGCCATCCTGCTAGGCGGCGCGCCGATTGCGCCGCGCTCCACGCAGGAAGCGCAATCGCTCGGCATCAGCACCGTGTACCAGGAAGTCAACCTGTGCCCGAATTTGTCGGTCGCGGAAAATATTTTCATCGGCCGTTATCCGCGCCGCTTCGGCATGATCGCCTGGGGTGCAATGCGCCAGCAGGCCAGGGCGTTGCTGGCGCAGCTGCAGGTCGACATAGACGTCACCGCGCAGCTGGGCACGTACCCGCTGGCGATCCAGCAGATGGTGGCCATTGCGCGCGCCCTGAACACCTCGGCGCGCGTGCTGATCCTCGACGAGCCGACGTCCAGCCTCGACGAAGCCGAAGTGCAGCTGCTCTTTGGCGTATTGCGCCGGCTGCGCGAGCAGGGCATGGCGATCCTGTTCGTTACCCACTTCCTCGAGCAGACCTACGCCATCTCGGACCGCATCACGGTGATGCGCAACGGCGAGGTGGAGGGCGAATACCCGTGCAGTGAACTGTCGCGCGTGGCGCTGGTGAACAAGATGGTCGGCGCGGCCGCCGAGGCAGCGCATGCCGCGCGGACCGAAGACACGCAAGAGCATACATCTGCAACAGCGGGCCCGGTCCTGCTGCGTGCCCGCGGGCTGGCGCGCAAGGGTGCGCTGGCGCCGCTCGACCTGGACATCCACCAGGGCGAGCTGCTCGGCCTGTGCGGGCTGCTGGGATCGGGCCGCACCGAAACCGCGCGCCTGCTGTTTGGCGCCGACCAGCGCGATGCCGGCAGCGTCGAAGTCGATGGGCGGGCACTGGCATTGACGTCGCCACGCGACGCGATCGCCGCCGGCATCGGCTTCTGCTCCGAGGACCGCAAGCACGAGGGCGCGATCCTGGCACTCTCTGTGCGGGAAAACCTGATCCTGGCGATGCAGGCCAAAGCCGGGCTGCTGCGGCCGATTCCCCTGCGGCGCCAGCAGGCACTGGCCACCGACTACGTCAAATGGCTGGGCATCAAGACGGCGAGCATCGATACCCCGATCGGCTCGCTCTCGGGTGGCAACCAGCAAAAAGTGCTGCTGGCCCGCTGGCTGGCACTGGAACCGAAACTGATGATCCTCGACGAACCCACGCGCGGCATCGATGTCCGCGCCAAACTGGAAATCATGAGCTTTGTGGCCGACCTGTGCCGCAAGGGCATGGCGGTCCTGTTCATTTCCTCGGAACTGCCCGAAGTGCTGCACTGGAGCGAGCGCATGCTGGTGCTGCGCGACCGCAAGGCCGGCGGCGAGTACGCCCGCGGCGAGCTCGACGACGCGTCGGTGCTGGACGTGATTGCCGGACGAGGGGAGCAGCATGCCGCTTGATCTTGCCGCCCCAATCGAACACGCCGAACGCCGCGATCCCTGGGCCTGGCTGCGGCATCCACTGTTTCGCCCCGTTGCCGCGCTGGCGATTTTGCTGCTGGTCGACCTGGCGCTGATCCCCGGCTTCTTCCACCTGGAAGTCAAGGACGGCCACCTGTACGGCAGCCTGGTCGACATCCTCAACCGCGCAGCGCCGCTGATGCTCGCCGCGCTTGGCATGACGCTGGTGATTGCCACACGCGGCATCGATATCTCGGTGGGCGCCGTGGTGGCGCTGTCGGGCACCGTCGCGGCAGTGCTGATCGGCGGGACCATGGTGATTGAAAACGGCGTGCCGACGTACGTCAGCCGCATCCCGATGGGGTACGCGCTGGCGGCCAGCATCGGCGCCGCGCTGCTGTGCGGCGCATGGAACGGCGTGCTGGTGGCCGGTTTGAAACTGCAGCCGATCGTCGCGACGCTGATCCTGATGGTCGCCGGACGGGGCCTGGCGCAGCTGTTCACCGACGGGCAAATCGTCACGGTCTACTACAAGCCGTTCTTTTACCTTGGCAGCGGATACCTGTTCGGCTTGCCGTTTGCGCTGTACGTCGTGGCGTTTGTCGCTGGCCTGACGGCGTTGCTGGTCAAGAAAACCGCGCTCGGCCTGTTCATCCAGGCAGTGGGCATCAACCCCACTGCGGCGCGCCTGGCTGGCGTGCGCACCGCGACGCTGGTGTTTTCCGTGTACGTGTTCTGCAGCGCCTGCGCCGGCGTGGCTGGCCTGATGATCTGCTCGAACATCAAAAGCGCCGACGCCAACAACGCCGGCCTGCTGCTGGAACTTGACGCCATCCTGGCCGTCACGCTGGGCGGCACGCAGTTAGTGGGCGGCACCTTCAGCCTGGCCGGCAGCCTGATTGGCGCGCTGATCATCCAGACGCTGACCTACACGATTTATTCGCTCGGCGTGCCGCCGGAAGTGAACATGGTGGTCAAGTCGATTGTCGTGTTCCTGGTCTGCCTGGCGCAGTCGGAGCAGGTGCATGCGCTGTTCGCCAGGCGTGCAAAAGGGAGCACAGCATGACGCGCACCTTGACGATGTTCCGCGCCTGGCCGGCGTCGCCGTACTTCACGTCGCTGGTGACGGTCGCGCTGCTGCTGGCACTGCTGGTGGCGGGGAGCCTGGCCTATCCCGCGTTCTTCGCGCGCCAGGTCTTCTTCAACCTGCTGATCGACAATGCCTTTTTGCTGGTCGTCGCGGTGGGCATGGGCTTCGTGATCCTGTCCGGCGGTATTGACTTGTCGGTTGGTTCTGTCCTCGCGCTGGCGACGATGATCGCAGCCTGGCTGCTGGAAGTGGCGCACTGGCCGGCATGGGCGGTGATCGTCACGGTGCTGGTGCTGGGCGCCGCGTTTGGCGCCGCGATGGGCGCGATGATCCACTTTTTCAAGCTGCAGGCGTTCATCGTCACGCTGGCCGGCATGTTCCTCGCGCGCGGCCTGTGTTACCTGATCAGCATTGCATCGATCACCATCGACAACCCAACCTTCGTGGCCATCTCGCGCGCGCAACTGCCGCTGCCGGGTGGTTTCATTTCGCCCGGCGCGCTGATTGCGCTGGCCGTGCTGGGCGCCGGCATCTGGCTGGCGCACTGCACCGCGTTCGGGCGCGCCGTGTACGCCATCGGCGGCAACGAGCAATCGGCGTCGATGATGGGACTGCCGGTGGCCCGCACCCGCGTGCTCGTGTATGCGCTGTCCGGCTTCTGCGCGGCGCTGGGCGGCGTGCTGTTTGCGTTCTACATGCTGTCCGGGTATGGCCTGCATGCACAGGGCACCGAACTCGATGCGATTGCCGCGGTGGTCATTGGCGGCACGCTGCTGGCTGGCGGCTACGGGTATATCGCCGGTGCGCTGTCGGGCGTGCTGGTGCTGGGCGCGATCCAGACGCTGATCGCGTTCGACGGCACTCTCAGTTCGTGGTGGACCAAGATCGTCATCGGCGCCTTGCTGTTCGTGTTCTGCGTGGTGCAGCGGGTGCTGGCGCCGCGCGGGAAGTAGGGGGTTTTTGGCCGCCGCGCACGCCCTTGCGCGGCAGCCGTTACACTGGCCGCTCAACCATCCAACGGAGCAGACCATGACGACATCCCTCGAGCAGATCCCTTTCACCAGCATGGACGGCAGCGCGACAACGCTGGCGGCGTATAGCGGCAAGGTGCGCCTGCTGGTCAACGTGGCGTCGAAATGCGGCCTGACGCCGCAGTACGAGGGCCTCGAAAAGCTGTTCACGGAAAAGCAGGCTGCCGGCCTGGTGGTGATCGGCTTTCCCGCCAACGAATTCGGCGCGCAGGAGCCGGGCACCAACGAAGAGATTTCCTCGTTCTGCTCATTGAATTACGGCGTGTCGTTCCCGCTGGCGCAAAAACTCGTCGTCAAGGGCGCCGGCCAGCACGCGTTGTACGCAGCGTTGACCGCAGCGCAGCCTGCCGCCATCGACACGCACGCGGGCGCCATGGAAAGCAAGCTGGCCGGATACGGTGTCAAGCGCGACGCGCAGGCGGACATCCTGTGGAACTTCGAAAAATTCCTGGTCGGCCGCGACGGCAACGTGGTGGCGCGCTTCAATCCCGACGTGACCCCGGACGATCCGCAGCTGGTGGCGGCGATAGACGCCGAACTGGCG
>Ga0265780_10000858_pt1 | contig 44938 bp, 23 predicted proteins | sample P1T30metagenome_FD_192432 | JGI IMG/M metagenome (GOLD analysis project Ga0265780, IMG submission 192432) | Plant litter microbial communities from East Loma Ridge, Irvine, California - P1 T30 | ecosystem: Environmental > Terrestrial > Plant litter > Unclassified | place: USA: California... | reverse complement strand
TTTCTTGACGCCGCTACGGCGAACTTTTCAGCGAATTGGCAGTTTTCCTTGCGCCTTTTGGCACTCAGGACGCACTTCGGGTTTCTGTGATCGTAAATCGCCGTCCGGCCAGCACCAGATTGGCGAAGCCGAACAAGGTAAAGAGCTGAGCGGTGTTCTTGGCCAAGCCGCGATAGCGTGTCTTCCGATGGCGGAACAGGTTCTTGATGACATGGAACGGATGCTCAACTTTCGCCCGCACGCTCGCCTTGAGATGCTCCAGTTTTTCGAGCATGCGGCCGAGCTTGTTCTTGGGCAGCGCCTTGCGCTTGGAGCGCTTCATCGCCACGTGCCAGGTCACCGATTTGCCGAGATTCTCTGCGCGCTTTTCGACACCTTGGTAGCCTGCATCGCCAAGCGCAGCAGATTCATCACCGTGCAACAGCGAGCCCGCTTGCGTAACGTCGGAGACGTTGCCGGCAGTGCCGATGACGGTATGCACCAGGCCCGACGCGGCGTCCACGCCCACGTGCGCCTTCATCCCAAAATGCCAGTCGTTGCCCTTCTTCGACTGGTGCATTTCTGGGTCGCGCTTCCCGTCCTTGTTCTTGGTCGAAGGTGGCGCAGCGATCAGCGTGGCGTCCACGATGGTCCCCTCACGCATCATCAAACCCTTCTCGGCAAGATGGCCGTTGATCGTGTCGAAGATCTTCTTGGTGAGTCCCTTGGCTTCGAGCAGATGGCGAAATTTAAGGAGCGTCGTCGCGTCCGGCGCGGACTCCCGATTGAGGTCGATGCCAACGAAAGCGCGGATGGCCTGGCTGTCATAGATCGCGTCTTCAATGCCCTCATCCGACAAGCCGAAACACTGTTGGGCCACGTACATCCTCAGCATGCGTGCCAAGCCGATTGGCGGGCGGCCAGCACCGACGACCTTGGGATAAAACGGTTCGATTGCCTGCTGCAGCTGCTCCCACGGCGTGATCTTTTCGATCTCTGCAAGGAAGCGGTCGCGCCGCGTCAGCTTCTTCTTGCTCGCGTATTCAAGGTCAGAGAAGCTCTTCTGCATGATCGACACCGTGACGTTGAGGAGCCAAAATTATCGCAGATGAGCAGGCCCTGTGATACGTGGTGCGGATGAATTGATCAGCGCCTCCCTAGGCGACAGCACAGGCATCAAGATGCTGGGCGAAGGCGAGTGGAAGACCAAAAAGCATGGGGCCGACTATGGCCGCCAGTGGCGCAAGGTCCACCTTGGGATTGACGCGGCCACGCTGGAAATCAGAGCCATCGAAGTGAGCGACAACGCTACCGGCGATGCACCGATCATGCCGTGCCTGCTTGACCAGATTCCGGCGACGAGACCGTCGCGAGCGTCAGCGGCGATGGTGCCTATGACACCAAAGGCTGTCAACAGGCGATCGCGCTACATGGGGCGCAGGCAATTATCCCCCCTCGCAGGAACGCCAAGCCATGAAAGGACCAGCGTCTTGGTGCTAAAGCCCGCAACCCCATCCTGGCGACCACGCGCCTTCTTGGCAGGAAGATCTGGAAGAAGTGGAGCGGCTATCACCGGCGCAGCCTTGTCGAGACCAAGATGCGTTGCTTCACGCTGCTTGGGGAACGCGTCATGGCACGTGACTTCGACCGCCAGGTCGCCGAACTGCAGCTCCGCGCCGCTATCCTCAATCGGTTCACCCGGTTAGGCACGTCCACGACTGTAGCAGTGAAGGTGCAGTAACTCCGGCGAGGGTTTGGGAAGTTACGAATTTTGCCGATTTATGCAACAAAACCCAACAGAGCGCCAAGGCGTTATCCAACAGACTGCGCATGATTCTTGGCTGCCCTGCCAAGTTTTTCAAGCCTCCCCCACCAATCTTTTTGCGACAAATGAGGCAAGTAAATATCTCCAAGCCACTTGACATGGCAACGGATCTCTATTTGTTTCAGAGCATCCTTGCGCGCTTTTCCCAACAGATTTTGGTTTAGCGCTAAATCGGCGAATCGCTGTAAATCATCAGCATCTTTAATAAATCCTGCTTGGCGAAGATCGGAGGCAATGTTTGCTATTAATTCTGAGAAGGTGGGCATCGTTTAACTGCTCCTGTGTATTTTCCTCCAGCGGCGACGACTTGCCATCCGCCTCCGATTTTGCCAAATCCCCACTGTGGCTGAGGCGCAACTTTTCCCTCAAGTAGCAGTTGATCTCGGACTAATGAAATAGGGCTTTCAAATTCTGCTGTATTACCTGGTGGAAGCGCGAATTTTTGGCGTCTATCTGTCGCTGTTGCTTAAGACGGAAAGCGTCCATACCGGCCGTGCCGGCCGTGCCGCCGAGATCCGCCAGCTGCGCCAGGCAACGCTCGAGAGCGCCTAAGTGCCAAGTCTCGCGTGCCAAGTGACTTTCCACGCCTGGAAGTCGTCTTGGTGCGACCGCCCTACTTTGCTCAGACCAGGATGTCATTTCCGCGTACACCTCAATTTCCAAAGATGGCGAAGCCGTCGCTGATCGAGCTTGGTCGAAGTCATGGTCTAAGTCCGACGCAGACGTCTATGCAAGCCTATACAGCGGCCTGATAGGCCGCTAAGAACTAGCTGAATTCCCGCCGGACGCGAGTCGAATGAAATTTGACGAAAAATCGGCTTTGCAAAACGAAAATGGCCTCAAATGAGGCCCGTCCGTTTATTATTTGGAAGCGAGCACGGGAGTCGAACCCGTCTAGACGGCTTTGCAGGCCGCTGTAAAACCGCGTTACTACCAAGGCGACATCACGAGCGCGGTGCCCTGAAGGATTAGCGCCAACCGGCTGAAGTCGGCACGAACGAGTCCAAATCTTGATCCTGCACAGCGCAAGTTGTTCCAATCCGCATAGGATTGCAAAAAGCTCGCTGAAGCGAGCCTTTGCATATTACAGATGACGAATTTCCCTCAGGAAACTCACTCCCACTCGATGATCAATGGCTGAGGTAAGCCTATGAATTGCTTAGCATTTTAATGGCACTCCTGGCCAAGTACCATTCACGATACCATGCCAAAGCCATCGATCCTTGACCCGGCAACAGCGGGCATTAACTCGATTTTACCCCTACCGCAACCACCGTCCCCGCCGTTGAGCCCTGTGTTCATGGTATCGCGAACGATCTGTTGCCGGCCAGAACCAAACAAACCGGCCTCCACAGCAGCCGGGGCGGTGCAGCTTGAATACACCAGAGACGAATGCTAACGCCCTCCACGTAGAAGCGGTCGCCAGATAAACGCGTGCCGGTCGACGACCTTATCTGGAACAGCTTTTCAACATTTCCAGCCCTCCGAACGATTCAAGCGCAGCGGCTCCTTCTTGCTGGATGCTTGCATACCACGCCTCAGTGTCCGTTTCAGGGGTTGCAACCGCGTTCGGGAAAACTGCAATCAGGCTGGCATCGCCGATGCCCACTTTCGCCCGCTCCACCCCGTCACGCACAATCATTGGATCACTGCCGAGGTCCTGATGCAGCTTGACCGAGGCTTCGCCCAAGGCACCGCTGTCGCCGTACACGGCGAATGCATGACGGCCGGTCTTCGGGCGGTAAACGACTGCCAAGGTGCCGCGCTTGATCTTGTGGGTTTCCCTGAAGTCTGGTGGAAGCACGATGTACGGAATCTTTGTCGCGTCCACATAACGGCGCTGGGTGCCCTTGGGCAGGCCCGGAATTGGGTATGAGGTGGTGCTGATGTAGGCCTTCCCCGGCAATGGGTCATCTTTGGATTGCACCAGGGGGACATTCTTCTCATTCGTCTCGAAACCAAATATTGCAACGCCACGATAGTCTCCCGTCGCCTTTGCGTTTTTCCAGGCCGCCCGACATTTTTCCTGCCAGCGCTTTGGATCCGATTTCGGAGTGACCCTCTTTCCGTTTTCAATAGCGACCACGCCGTCGCACGTGTAGGAAAGCCCATTACCATCGAGCAGGTAAGAATTCGGTGCTCCATCCGCATCGACGTGCAGCACTGAATTCTTGAATAAAACGGCGTCCTTGTGGAGCCAGGTTCGCTCGCCTGGTTTCGCGTTCCCACAAATTTGAGCAAGCGACAGGGACGGGCCCGCCCCTAACATGATGGCGAGCAGGACTGGCGGGATCCGCATGATTCCTCCAAGATGCACTAATGTGGGCGCACTGACGGGATCGCGCCATTCGGTAACGACAGCTTTCAAAAGCGTCCTCCGCAAAACCTGCGCCATCCGTCAATACTGCCAATGGTGCCAGCAAGGAGTGAAAACTCGTCACTCGCCAGCTCGTTTCGGTGTTTCCGCCAGCCAGATTTCCATCACAGCCTTGCCCTTCAGCCTGTTTTCATAGCCGCGGATTAATCTTGGCGTGACAGCCGTGCCGAAAACTTCCGATGCGGCGCTCGCCAGGCGAACAGCAAACTCTTTCTGTTCCGGGAAAAAATAGCGCAGGTCGGATATTTTCGGAAGCGATTTGACGATCTCGATACCACGAATAACGTTTGCCTCCGGTACGGCCGCTTGCAGATCACCCAGCAAGGCCTGCGCATTCCTTTTCTGCTCATCATTGCCGACGTGGAGATAGACGACCGTCTGCTTCGAACTCAGGTCCACTCCGTCGCAAATCAGCACCGTCAGGAATTCCGACGACGATCCGATTTGCGGCGCCATGCGTAGAACAGGCGTTGTCTGAACCCGAATGTGGTCGGCCCAGGCAAAGGCGGCCGGATTGTCCTTGCTGTACACGACAGCGGAATCACTTGTCTTATAAAGGCGCTGATTGATGTTTGGCGGAAGCGGCAATACCCTGGTGACGCCGATCTCGAACCCACGCACAGGCGAACGCTCCCCCGTCAAGCCTTGCAGATAATGCTGGAGTCGGGCAGCCCTGGCTCTGCGTTCTTCCATGAGCGGATCGCCGCTGCAATAGAGAATATCGACCTTCAATTGCCGTAAGCCGGGATCGACGGACTCATCATCGGGCGCTGGCGCTTCGACCCTGTTTGCGGCCTGGGGTGTAAAGAGCAGGCGCGCATTTCCAATGCGACTACCACCCCTGTCCCCGGCGGTGTGCAGTCGCGGCACGAAAGGCGGGCCGCTCCAGGCGGGCCTCGGCCTCACGCCTCGCGCTCGCGCCAGGATTGCAGGTTTTGCAGATTCTTCGGCCAAGGAAGTTAGTCCGAACAGCCCGCCAAGGGTCTCCCACTCTTCCATCAGGCTTGGGCAGCCCTTCATGCAGAATACGGGCGGCCTTTGCAGATCCCCGATCTTTGCAGGGATCTGTCGGTGGGCACTGTCCTTGATTACTTTTGTGCGCGTCGCACTCAACAGGTGCTCGATTTCCACGTCGGTGCTTGCAGAACCGCTGCGCCGGATCTCTTCGGCAAAAAACCGGGCATAGCGTGACACGTTGCCGGCTCCCCCATCAGGCGCCGGTTCGCCAGCGGCCGTGGCGAACGCAAACACGACATTTGGAAACTGCGTCGCCGCGACGGGATATTTCGCAGTCACTATTCCCTTCTTGCGAAATTCATCGACGATCGGATTGTCGCGACAGGCATCGACGACGGCGACCACCGCCTTCCCCCATAAATGCCTCAGCTGGCTCATGGCATCATCCAGTGCGACCGCAGATTTGCCGAACAATCTCGCGTGCGGGTGTTGCTTGTATTTGGAAAACTCTGCCTCTGGCTTGAACTCCGCATCCACGCCAAAAATATAATTCATGCCGGCAACGTGGGCGCCATGCCCTGAAAAATAGATGACACCCATGGCGCGGGGCACTTCGAGGACCCGATCGTTGAAGTCGTTGATTTTCGTTCGCAGATCTGCCGTCTTGAGATTGCAGACTTTCTCGACTTCCCATTTTGCATCCGCGAATGCCGCCGCTACCGCCTTGACATCGCTATCGGATTCCTCATCGTCGGCGCACGGCGAGCCCAAGGGACTTAGATTGCCATCCACGTGGCCGTACTTGGCATTCCCGATCACAAGTGCAAAACGCTTCGGTTCGGCCATCTCGACCGCCTTTTGCTGTGCCGCTGCCGTGCCACATTGTACTAACCCGAGAAAGAATGCCGCCCTGACGACTGCAACTGCCATCGATCTGCATATCATGAGTGACTCCTGGAGGTAGTATCAGCTTGACCACATTCGATGCTATCTTTTTTTCAAATTCGGGAATAGGCTTTAGGCGTAAATATCTGGAGGCCCGAGTCTGATGTTGCCGCCAACTGACACTGACGATTCTTAACTGCTATTGCAAAGGGGAAAAAATGCGATCCATTTTATTACCAGCCGTTTGCATCGTACTTGCATTGTCTGCCGCGCCCGTCAGCGCGCAGCAGCCTACATCCAACCCGGCATCTGTGCAAATAGAGTGGATAGACCTGACCGACGATATGTCCCGCTCCGATCTCGCGAGTTTCGAGGTGCTCAAGTTCGGACCTCCTGCGGACAAGAATGTCCGTCGCATGTTCGTTTTCCCAAAGGATGCGAATGATGGAATATACGGGATTGACGTTTCCCATCACAACGGTGTCGTGGATTGGCAGGCGATGGAAAAAAGCGGAGTCAAGTTCGCCTATATGAAAGCAAGCCAGGGAGATCGGTTTCGAGATCCCCGGTTCGCTACCAACTGGAAGAGTACGGGCACCAATATCCGGCGCGGGGCCTATCATTTCCTGACGGCGGACAAACCCGGAAAGGATCAGGCAAAAGCTTATCTGGCGGTTCTCGAGGCTGCAGGAGGACTCAAGCCCGAGGATCTTGCGCCAGTCGTGGATCTTGAATGGGATTTCGTGAAACAGGGCGGTAAACAGGTCGACCGATGGGAAACGCTGACGCCTGAGCAGATCGTGCAAGTGGTTTCCGACTTTACCGCGGAGGTAAAGGCCGCCACCGGCCGGATACCCATCATTTATACCGCGGCCTCGTGGTGGAACGCGCGAATCAAGGGAAACCAGGCGCTGAAAGCGCATCCCCACTGGATTGCGGACTACCGAGCCACCAGCATAAAAAACAAGGCGCCGCAGTCCGTCAAGCAGCATGCGCACGTCGTCTGGCAATTTACCGACAGCGGAATGCTGGACGGGTTCGCCAGGAAATTTGACGTCAATAAGCTGAACGGTGCAAGCCTGGATCGCTTGTTGGGAAAACCAGTCCCTTGATTGCATGATTGTCGAGCAGGTCGCGGGCGCCGTGCTGCGCCCGCGACCCTGCCGACGCCGCATTACCGCCTACCGCGCCGGCGTGATCGCGGTGCACGCCCCTCCTGGACCGAACAGCCAGGCACGGGCGGGCATCGTCTTCTCGTCGCGCGCAGCCAGGTCGAGTGCGTAGGCCGTCTTGTAGAGCACGAACCGACCGTCTTCGAGCGCGATCCCGACCGAGCCGGCCAGGTCACCGAATCCCAGCACCTGTCCGCCGCGCACAGCCAATACCCGTTCCGGCTGCTCGCCCGCGGCGCCCCTGCGCCAGTCAATGGCAAACGCGACCAGATAGCGCAGCGCGGTCCCCGAGCGCACCAGCAGCACCAGCAAAGGGCCAGCCGGCCCCTCCTTGAGCAGCCAGTGGCGGGGCGCGTTGCGCTCCTTGTGTGTCAACTGCAGCAGGCGCGCGAGGTTTGCCCCCGGCTCCAGGCTGTAGCCGTCCGGCCGGGTGGAAGCCTGTTCGTGACCCGCCCTGTCCGCCAGGGATTGCCATCCGCCCAGGCGCACGACACGAACCTGTTCACCCGCGTTCCATATGTCGCGCGCACGCGCCGAGGCGCCGATCTCTTCCACGCTGAAAACCTGCGCCGGGAGCACCGGATCCTGGCCCTCCCGCCCCCCGTCGCCCGCCGCGACTGCCCACGCCAGCTCGGATCCCGCAGGCAGCAGCCCATCGAGCCCATGTGGAAAGGCGCCGCAAAAAAGCGGCTCGAGCAGGCGCAGCGACAAGTCACGCGCCGCCTCGGCGTTCGCCTCGTCATCGGCCTGGTGCGCAGCCACGCCCAGCGATAGTTTTACGGCGCCGGCCCCGGCTTGCAGCGTCAGCAGGCGGTGGGCGGACTCGCGCGGGGTCACGACGGTGACCTCGATTCCCGTGCCGACGATCGGCGCGTCCACGCGGCCGAGCGTACGCGCTGCCGTGACGCCCTGCAGGGCCCAGCCGACACCGTCGACGTCGGCCCTGGCTTTCCTGCCGGTGTCGAGCACGACGGCGCTGTCGGCGACGCTGTTGCCGGCCCGCGGCGCGCGCAAGCCTAGTTCCACGCCGGGTCCGGTCTCCGCCCCCTCGCCGCGCAGGGCCCAGCGTGTGTACACCGTATCGCCAGGGCGCACTGCCGGGCAGCAGACCTCCACCAGCGCCGGGCTGACCAGCTGCGCGGTGGGGACGCCGCTCGGCGACAGCAGCGGCAGGACGTTGCGCGGCTGCGGGCTTCCCTGCCCCGGTTCGGCGAACACGATCCGCTGCCGTTTCGAGAGGGCTGCGCCCTGCCCCGACATCTCGGCGTGGCGGCCTGCGTCCGCGACGATATGGTTCAGCGCGAGGCGAAAGCGCAGCGCCGGTTCATGCCGCGCGACCAGCGGCTGGGCGTCAACGACTTCCACCACCGCATCCTGGTCGGTACGCGCGGTCAATACCTGCCGCGCGACCGGCGGCCCCCCTGCAGGGGCCTCGGCAGGTCTCAGGAGTTCGATCAGCGCCGAGTAGCGCGGCAGGCCTGCGTCCGGCAACAATGGCGCCGCCACCTCCTCGTCGTCGACGGCCGCGATGACGAAGGGGCGGAACACCGGCACGCTCAGCGCCGGCCGGCCGTGTGCGATCACCAGCGCACTCGTGCGCAACGAGCGGCGCAGCATTTCCCCGCGCCCCCACGCCAGCAGCGCCGCACTCTCGGCATCCGTACTGCCGCCGGCTGCAGCACGCTTGACGCCGGCAACGAGCGCCTGCGCCGCGCGCCGCAGGCCGCCCTGAACGGCAGGATCCGCCACATACAGCGTCGCCGGAATTGCGCTTTCCGGCCCGGAACCCCGGCTGGCTGTCGGGATACCGGCGTAATACGGCGTAGGCCAGACCCCGGCGGAGTCACTCAGCAAGCCGCTGTGCAGCCAGCCCTGCGCCTCGGCAAGCGCGCCCCACTCGTTGAGCGTGTCGCCATCGCCGGGCAGCGCCGCGCTGCCGGCCATTCCCGCGTTTGCGGACGCGCCGCACAAGCGCGCGATCGCGGCGGCGTCCAGTGCGTGCGCGAGCGCGCGCCGCTCGTGCCAGGGGCCGGAAGTGTCGCGTGGCCCGGTTTCCGGCGGCGCGACAAGCGGCAGCCACGCGAGCTCCGGCAAGCGCGGCGCCGGCACCTTCAGCACCGCGCGCCCCACTCCGGTACGTAGCGGCAAGCGCAACAGCATCCCGCCGACCAGCCCGCGCTCCGTCGCAGGCCCCAGGCAGGCGCCGAGCGCCTCGACCGCCCGATCATCCGGCGCATACAGAACCTGCGCCACGACCTCGGGCGGCTGCGCGGCTTCGGCGCCTGCGCGCAGCATGATCACGGCGTTGGCCGACATGCCGACCCTGCCGTCGCGGGCCGCCTTCAGGCCGATCGCCTGCGGCACCTGAAATGCGAAGACGGGCGCTCCCCCGGTGCCGGTATGGAAGCGGTGCTCGACCATCGCGTGCAGAACGCAGTCGGCGACGCTGCCCCGCGCATCGAGCGGCAGGCAGTCGAAGTAGCAGTGCACCCGGTCGACCAGCGTCACCGGGGCCCCGGCGTGCTGGGCGAACGCGAACGCATAGTCATTGTCGAGCACCAGGTGCCCGCTCAGCTCGCGCAGCGTCGGTTCGGCTTTGCCTCCCCATCCCTTGCTGCGCCAGCTGGCGCTGCCGTCGACGCGAACCCAACTGCCCGCACCCATCGGGCCGAACACCTTCTCGGCGTTGGCCAGCGGCTCGGTCCATCGATAGGCCAGCCGAACCTGGACCGGATGCCCGGGCCTGCCGTTGTCGCGTTCCAGACAGCCTGCCAGCTCGACGCCCCCGGAGGCTTGCGCCAGCGCGAGCCAGCGCCGTGTGCTGGCCTGCGCCAGCGTCAGGACATGCGCGCGCCCGCTCGCGCCCGTGAACGTCAGGGCGCCTGCCTTGCCCGCGCCAAGCTCGAGCACCAACGCCCTGCCCTCCCCGTCCACCCAGCGCAATTGCGGTTCGCCGCGCGCGCTGGCGCCGATGTGCCAGCCGGTGCTTTGCCCGCCATGCGCACGAAAACGATAGTGCAGGATGAAGTCGGCTTCCAGTCCGTCACTGTCATCGGCTTCGACGTTCACCGCGAGCGCGGTGCAGATCCCATCCTCGAACGTATAGTCGAGCGCCGCCTCCTTGCAGGGCAGGCTCACTTCACCGATTCCCGTATGCAGGCTGACCCTGTCGACCACGAGGGCAAGCTGGCCTCCCTGCATGGCCAGCGTGCCGCCGACGCTGGCCACGCAGGGATCCGGTCCTGGCGCGGCCGCGATGCGCCATTCGAACGCCGCACCGGGCTCCAGTTGCAGATCCCATCCGTGCGTCGAGGCCTTCCAGCGCAGCGCCAGCTCGGCGGCGGATTCGATGGGCGGCAGGCCGGGATCGCCAGCCGGTCCGCCCAGGCGGGCCCTGACAATGGCCATCTCGCTGCTGACCGAGCGCAGCTCGTCCGGCAAGAGCACGAAGGGACCGAGCATCGGCTGGCTTCCGGCAAGGCCCTCGAGCGGGCCGCTCAGGTCCCAGCTGCCGCTGCGATCCCGGGCGGCCGGGTCGACATCGGCCAGGCACAGGCTCAGTTCGGCCGCGCCCAGCTCGCCGCAGTCAAGGACCCCGTGGCGCTGTTGGGTCAGCAGGTCCTGGGCACCAGGCACGCCTACCACGCTGAGCGTGCGCCTGCCGTCGGCGAAAGGTGTCCAGCTACGGCCGCCCCCATCGCGCAGCGCGCGGGCAGCGTCGTCCACTGTGAGCGACTGACCGAAATTGCGCAGCAGCTTCCCGTGTTGCACCTCGCGGCTCATGTAACAGGTAGTGCCCGCGCTGTCCGCCACCACGGCAACGGGGTCGGCAAAACCGTCATCGCTGCTGCCGATACGCAGCGCCAGCCGCTCGGCGCCGTCGGGGCCGCCCGCCGCCTCCATGCTCATGTGCGGTTCGGTCCCGCCCAGCACCAGCGCCAGCTTCGTTACCGCGACCGTCTGCGTTGCGGGCAGCCAGCCGCGTAGCTGGTAGCTTGCAGTCCGCTCCGGCGCCAGCGCGATCGCATCGATCGCGACATCGTCCGAGGGACGCACCGCGTTCAGTACGCCGCTGGCGGACCTGCTGCCGAAGCTGCCATCGAGCCTGGCGCGCAGGTAGCCGTCGGCCAGTATCGGCGGACCGTGGCGGTACGTGTAGCTTGCCGAGGAAGGGTTCAGGGTCAGCCCGGTGATATTCGGATGAAAGTACTCGCCCCCCAGCGCTTCCCAGCCGCGGGCCAGCTCCGGCGGTGACGGATAGCGCGGCCTGGCCAGCCTGGGCAGGCCCGACGCGCCAGGAATCAGCTCCAGCGCTTCGCCGGCACGGTGTGCGATCGGCTGCATTGCACGCATCGCATCGAGCAGCGGACCACCCAGCGCCTGGCCGCCGGCGGGAATCGTCTGCACCAGGTAAGCATCGCGAAATGCCGACCACAACACGGTAACACGCACTGCCGCCGGAGGAATGACGAAGCGATAGCTGCCGGCACGGTCGATATCGAGCGGCCAACCGTCGGTCGCCGCCTCCCCGGCACGGCCGACCCACAGCGCGGGGAACATGACCGAAGCCATTGCAGCGCGAAGCCTGCCTGCGGTGTCGCCCGGGTTCGCAGGCGCTGCCGCCAGCGCGTCGATGAAGGGTGCGGCAAGCGGCGGCAAACGCAACTCGCCTTGCTGCCTGTCGGCGGCGCACGCCCACCAGCCCGGGGTACGCCACACCAGGATCGCGTCATGGAGTTCCAGTTTTGCCGACAAGCTGTCGATGCGTAGCACGACCTCGGGATCGGTCCCGCCGCCCCCGCCCGATACCCATGCCGTCAAACCTGCAGGGCCCCCGAGCGCCGCCAGCGGCAGGCCGCCGCGAAAGACCTGGCTGCTGTCGGCCGCCGCGGCCAGCAATGCCTGCGCGGGACGCACTTCGGGCCCATCCAGCGGCAGCGTGCCGGGCTCGAACTGCAGGCAGCCCTCTTCCAGCATCAACCAGGATGGCTCGGGCGCTGGCGGTTCGATTCCGGCCGCCCCGGCCAGCGCGCCGCCGCACAGCATGCCGGTCGGCGCCAGCATCAATTGCGCGCTGGACGGCTGCTGGTCGCGCGCCCATTCGAGCACCAGATTGGGTGCGGCGCGATCCGCCGCGGAGGCGGTCCGCAGGGTCTGGCGCACCACGCTGAACAATGCCGCGGGCGGCGCCGCGTCGGCGCCGGCAAGCCACAATGCCGAGCGCGCAGTGCGCGCCGTGAGCATCGAGTTGCGCTCGCGGGCGTCCCAGACCAGCTGCGCCGTCATCGCCGCGCCCAACGAGGTACACACCATGCCGCCGTGTTCGACCCGGGGATCGGCGCGCTCGACCGACACCCACAGCTGGCATACCAGATCCGCATGCACCGACGTCCCCGTCCCCGGGTCGGTGCGCTCGAGACGCACTGCGCTTGCGGCATTCCTGAAGCAGTGCTCGAGGAATGGCTGCCCGCCCGGCGTCATCAGGCGCCAGCGCAGCACCGCCCAGCGCGGGTCCTTCACCGGCCATGCCCCGGGGTCGGGCGCGTCGGCGCGCAGCCCATCAACCAGTGCAGCGAGGGCGGGTTTCGCCGCAACCGGCGGCGTGTCCAGTTTCTGCCAGGCGTGGGTCCCTTTCCTTTCGCTGTCCGGTATTGCCCGCCAGGCGACGTCGCCGTCGTCCGCGCCGGGTTGATGCCGCGGCAGCAGCAGGACATCGGGCAGCTGCGGGGCGCGCAGGTCGAGCGCCCCCTCCAGCGCCAGTCCCAAGGGCGTGAACAGGTAGTCCAGGCCATCCGCGCTACGCGGAAGGCTCGGCCAGAAAGAGGCCAGCGCCGACGGCTTGTTGGGCTGCGCGCGCAGGGCCTCGAACATCGGCGCGAACGCGCAGCGCAGCATGCCGACCACCACCTGGTAACGCACCGGACTGGTCCCGCTGCGGCGCAGTATGGCGTCGCCCGAAACCGCCACGTCGACCTTGCGTTGCACAGCCTGGCGCTCGAACGGGAACAGCGGCGATTTCGCGAAGTCGGGCGCACTCAGGGTCAGCATGCCGGCCCGGCCATTGAGCGAGACACGCAGCAGCGTCGCGCTGCCGTCCGCGCCAGCCACGCTCTGGAAGTCGCCGTCCTCGATGAACACGTGAAGTTCATGACGTGCGGCGAACAGGTAGCCGCAATGGGTGAGCGGGCCGTGGTGCGTGTACGTCAACGCACTGAACCCGGTCACATCATTGGTTTGCACCGACAGCGTATAGGTCATGACGTTTCCCTTAGCTGCGGTAGCGGATGCCACCGCGTTGGACTTCGATGCTCAGGCTCCAGTCGGCAGTCTCGCGCAACAGCGCGGTGCGCAGCCAACCGAGTTCCGCCTGGGCCAGGCTGAGCGTGCAGGCCATGCCGATGCGCCCCTCGAGCCCCAGGCCGGAGGACTGGACCAGCCAGGCCTGGACCTGGGCGCCGCCGCCGTCCGGGCCGACCAGCAGGCGCGCCGATACCTGTGCGTCGCCATGCTCCAGCTGCACCAGCTCCGCCCGCAGCGGCGGCCCGTCGTCCGGCCGGCTGGTCGCGACAAGGCTGTACTGCGCGCGCAGGTCGGGCAATTGCAGCACCGGCACCTCCAGGTCCGCCCCGTCCCCACGCACCTGCCATAGCTGGTCGCGTTCGGTCCAGTGCGCCACCACATGGGGGCGCAGCGCATCCACACCGCGCACCAGCGGAAACTCGAAGCGCAGCGTTGCGCCGTCGTCGTCCAGCGCCCATTCCATCTGCGGCGCGGGGTAGCACAGGCCGTCCTTGTCCGTGAACATCGCCTCGACCATGGCGGGCCCCGACTCGTCCACGAGGGGCGCGTCGATGCCGGCTTCGGCCGAGTGGCGCACGCCGGCCTGTGTCGTCACGAACACGCCATGCTCGTAGAACGGCGCCACGTCGGTATAGCGGTAAGCGTCGTAGCCACGGTTGACCTCGCGCTCGGCCTTGTCGTCCACCAGTGTCCAGGCCGACAGCGGGGGCACGTCCGGCGGGTCGCCCGCCACCCAGCTGTCGCGGTAGGCCTCGCGGTCGAGCCCCGGGCCGAGCGCCTCGAACAGCCCGTCCCAGCCGGCGCTGGCGGCTGCCGCCACCTTGCGCTGCAGGCCCACCTTCTGTTCGATGAACTGCACGCGCGCGGCCAGTTCGCTGCGGTACAACACCAGCCGCTGGGCCGAGTGCACCGCCACCAGGGCGCTGAGCGCGCCGGTATCCGGATCGGGCGCCACCGCCCAGCGCTCCGCTTCCAGCGCCTGGGTGCGGAAGACCGGCACCTCGTGCCATGCGCCGGCCGGCATGATCCGTACGGCCCGCGGCGCCACGATGTCGTAACGGCGCACCACTTCGACCGCCACGTCGAGTTCGCGCGCATAGCCGTTCTCCATGGTGTGGAAAACGTGCACCCGGCCGTCGAGCGCGGGCAACACGGCCGGAGCCTGCGCCGGGGCGCCGCTGGCGCCATCCGGGGCGGCGGGGCCGGCCGGCCCCGCCGCCGGCACCCTGGCCAGCTCCCACATTGCCGCGCGCAGGCATTCCGGATGCTGCTGGTCGGCGACGGCGACAAAACCGGGCACCCGCGCCCGCAGGGCTTCGACGTGATCGATCCATGCCTTCGGAATGTCCGCAACGCCTAGGGCGCCCGATTTGGCGGGTGGCGCCAGCAGGCGCAAGGCCTGAGCGAGCTGGCTTGCGTCCTGGGTAAGCCACTGCGCGACGGTCTGCGTCGACCGGTCGAGGGCGAGCAGTTCGGCAAGCATGGCACGCGCGAACACACGCACGCCGTACAGCGTCAGCGGATTGCCGTCGGGGCGCTCGCCCGGCCGCAGGCGAGAGAAGCTCAGCGCGACGACGCCGGCGCGGTGCGCGTCCAGGGTCGCTTCCCAGGCTTCGATCCCGATCCGGTCGTCGTCCAGCGCGACCCAGAGCGTGGCGCAGCCGCCAAGCGCCTCCAGCAGGCGCCAGCCGAAGGCATCGCTGGCCGGCGGATTGCGCTTGACCAGCCCCTCGAGCCGCTCGTCCGCCGCCGACACCGCGGGCCACATCGGTTCATCCGCATGCAGCTGGGCCTCGTACGGGCCGCGCGACAGATCGTCGGCAAGCGCGATCAGCGCCGTATTTAGCGAAGCCTGGTTGCCGCCGTGAAGCCGGCAGGTACCGAAGATGTCCGCTGCCGGCACCGGCGCCGGCAGCGGTGTCGCCAGCGGTGGCATCCGCAGCGGACCGTCCTCGAACTGCCAGTTGGGCTGGCCGGGCGCTCCCCCCGCCAACTGGCGCACGGTGACGGCAAGCGGCGTGGCCCGGTACAGGGCTTCCGGCTCGACCAGGAAGTCGGCCAGTGCGCTGGCGCGACGGACCGTGACGTCATCGAGGCGGTCCAGCGCCCAGATGCGATAGCCGACCACTGCGCCGTAGGGATGGGCGCCTTCACGAAGGTGGTTGATCACGCCGCGCAGGCGCAGGCCGACGTTGTCCGGCTGCCCGCCCGTCACGAAAGGCCGCGGCGCCACCTCGGCGCGCAGCGTCGAGCGCGACCGATGCAGCCACTCCGGCGGGCGTTCCGACGCCGCCGGCAGCGGCATGCGCTCCAGCGCCGCCACCTCGGTCCCTTCGATCGGCTGCACATTCGCTTCGGCGCGCGCCTTGACGTCGGCAGTGCCGCGCGTGATGGCGATACGGCAGCGCAGCAAGGCTGTTCCCAATTCCGGCGCCACCCCGGGGCCTCCACGCTCCGGCGCGAGGCGCACATGCAGTTCGCCCGCATTGCAACCTGCACCGAGCAGCCGGTCCCAGTCCGCCTGCTCGCTGGCGACGCCGATCTCGAGCCAGGCGCGGCAGGCCAGCGCCACCCCCTTGCCGGTCACGCCCGAGCCGAGTTCCGCCGCGTCCACGTCGGTCTTTGCCTCCGCGTCCGCGGCGCCCTCGACCTGGTCGACCTCCCAGGCCAGCTCGATCCGGTCGGCCACGATATCGACATCGGCCATGGTCAGCTGCCTGGCTTGGTCGACGTCCGGCAGCGCGATCCCCGACGCTTTGTCTTCCTCCTGCCACGACACCGACACCTGCCCCTCATGCCCCTGGGCATAGCGCCCGAGGACACCGGGAGAGAGCTGCCGCCGGAACAGCTGGATGCGGCTGGCCAGTTTCGCGCGGTTTTCCGGCGTGGGTTCCCAGGCCGCTTGCGGACGGTCGCGCGTATCCGCGTCGACCTGCAGCAAGAGTTCGATCCGGTACGGCGCCGGCGCCGCGGCGTCCTCCGGCGGGAGGCGCAGCAGCGCCTGGGCATGCACTAGCGAAAAGTGGTCCGACGGCGCGTTGTACGCCACCCGGATGACCTGGCTCGCCAGGACAGTGTCGCTGCCGTCGTCGGCCAGCGCCTCGACCAGGTATTCGAGCTGCGCGCTTCCGGCCGGCGGCAGGCTGCTGTCGTGGAACTGGAACTGCGGGCGCAGGTAGTACACGGTGCCGCCGCGCACGTACTTGACCCAGGACGGAATGACCTGCGTCGTGGCCGACGGTGGCAGATCGGAGCGGTCGTCGCGCAAGCGCTGGACACGGAAGGCCGCGATGCCCGCATGGTTGGCCGGGCCCTCGGTCTCTACAACCCCATCGGAACTGGTACGCAGCACCGACCATACCAGGCCGACCTCGCCCTTGCCCTGGAAATCATAGCCGGGCACGATCTGGAAGCGTGCCAGACGCGAGGCCTCGCCGGACCAATCGTCCGCGCCGGTCGGACGGCCGAACATCACCGGGTACGGCTTGTCCGTGGCCAGGATGGCGGCCAGGCCGTGCTCGGCCAGCGCGGCTTCGAGCTGTTCGGTGCGGACGAAGGACAGCACCAGGCCCAGGCGCGACGCCAGCAGGTGCTGGTCGTAGGCCGTGGCTTCCGGCGCCAGGATCTCCACCGGCACGCCGGGCCGCACATTGGCGTCGCGCGCCATGTTCAGCAGCTGCATCAGCAACTCGCCGCTGCTGGTGCCGCCCGCCGCGGCCGGGGCCTGGTTGCGTTCGGTCTCGGTTGCGCGCAGCACATGGTCATCATAGGTCGGGACGCCGCCATTACCGTAGCGCTTGCGAAAACGCGTGGAACGGCGGGTCGGATCGGCCAGCACGGCCGGGTCGTCGAAATCGCCCGCAACCGGCTGGACCGTGCGCGGATCGACCACTTCCCGGGACGGCATGGGAGTCTCGACCGCGACGTCGGCCAGGAGGTCGCCCGCGTAGACGGCGCGCGGCGCATCCGGCGACTGGCGCAACAGCCACGCATGCGGCAACAGGATCTCGTCGGCCGCCTCGACCAGGGTCAGTTCCAGTGCCTCGCCGGGCGCCGGGCGCACCGGGCCGGCAGCCGATCCGATCATGCCATTGAAAGCCTCGGCGGCGTCGGGATTGAGCCAAAGCGTGTGCTTGCGCGGCGCAAAAGGCACGGGACCGTCTGCCGCGCTCGCCTGCGGCGGGTAGCCGACCGCGTCGAAGGCGCCCTCGGCATCGGGAAAGAGCACGACGCGCAGTTCCTTTGGGCTGACCCGCACCACGTGGCAGCGCCAGCGCGAAGGGAGTGGCGCCGGCGCCACCGCCACCGCCACCGCCGGGGCCGCGGCAAGGGGCGCCGGGGCCAGCCGCGCGTGGACGGACGCTTCGGCCGCGAGGGCCGGCGGCTGCACGGCGCCCGCGGCGCTGCGCGAACCAGCCCTGATCAGATCCTCGATTGGCGGCACCAGCGCGGCAATGGTACGGCGCGCCTCGTCGACCCGTCCCTCGGATGCGCCGATGCGCACGCGCGCGCCGATGCCGAAGCCGGCAACCCGGATGTGCACTTCGACGCTGCCGTTGAATCCCAGGCCGGAAGGGACGATCGCCGCCTGCAGTACCGCCGTCGCGGTGATCGCGATCGTGACGCTGACATCGAACAGCGTGACGGTGAAGCTGAAGCCCCAGCCGCTAATGCGGATGCGCTTGTAGGCGCGGGCCGAGATTTCCAGCAAGGCGCTGAGCATCACGTCGGCCAGCACATAGTACTGGCCCGCGCTGGTCACCGCGCCGGCAAAGGTGGCCTGCAGCTGGAAGCGCGCCAGCACCGACAGCGACACGTTGGCAAAGCCCATGTTCGCCGAGAAGCTGCCGCCCACCTCGGCCTGCATCGCCAGGTTGAGCCCGACAACCTGGGTGCCACGGTAGAAGCCGAAGCGAAAGCCCGCCTCGGCCCAGCCGCGGACGGGCCCCAGGGTGGTTTCGAAGCGCGCATTGCGCGGCCAGCCGACCTCGATCAAGGCGCCGCGCGGGTCGGCATACATGGCAACGCTCAGGCGCACCGCATCGAGCGCCTTGCGCAGCATCAGCGTCATCGAATTGCCCTCGGCCATCGGGCCGAACTTCGAGCCAGGCAGGGTCATGAAGCGGCCGTACAGCACCTGTTCGCGCGGCGACAGCGCGAGCGCACCCTTGATGGCAGGACGCGCGATGTACTCGTCGTTGCCGGTATTCTCGGGTGAGGTCACGAACCAGCCATTGATGCCGAGGATGATGTCGAGATTGTCGTCGATCGCCAGCACCGCGGAAGCGGCCAGCGGGTGGTCCACATCGGGCTTGAGCAGGCCGAACGTGACCAGCATGTACGCCACCAGCACGTATTCGGGCCGCTGGCCGGGTGTCAGCGGCTGCCAGGAGCTGGCGTGGGCCGGGTATGGCAAGCCGCGCGGATCCTTGAGCACGCGTTCGACCCGCGCCGCGACGTTGGTGGCCGTCGGCTGCCCGGGTTCGTCGGAAAAGCCGCGCAAACCCTGGCGGATGCCGACCCCGATGCCCACCTTGCGCAGGAAAAAGCCGTAGCCGAGCGAGTCGTTGCGCTCGGTCGCCGCGTACACCGCGATCGACGGCGCGGACGGGTCGGCCTTCAGGCGCGTCAGCTTGATCATCGCCTGTGTCGGCGGGAATGCTTCGCTGCGCAGTTCCACTTCGCCGCCGAAGCCGTATTCGTAGGCGTCGTCGAATTCGGTGATGCGCCCCTTGAACGCGAAGCCGCCGCTGATGCCAATGTCGACCCCGATCGAGGAGATCGAAATCTTCGGTATCAGCGAGTCGGCGCGCAGCTGGCGGATCGCGATGTCGCCCAGCGTGAGGGTGGCGCGCATCTTGGGCAGGCGCTGCTTGAATGCGATGTCGCCGAGCAGGCGCAGGCCCATGAAGGCCTGCAGGTCGCCGGGCCGCTGCAGCACGAAGCCGCGCCAGGTGACGGCAAACATGCTGCCGACGTCGAAGGTGCGGGGCGTGACCATGACCGTGATCGGCGACTCGCCGAGCCGCGCCAGATCCATCTTCTCGAAGTGGACGCTGGTGCCGTCGAACAGGGACTTGTACTCTTCCAGCCGCCCCGCCATCGGCCCCTCGGGGACGAATTTCATGCTGCCCGTCAGGCCGCCTTTGGCCGTCCACGAGCCGTTCGTGTCATAGCTCAGGCTCAGGTTGATGCTGGCCACGATCACCTGCAGGTACAGGGCACGCAGGTGGAAGGTCTTGCCGACGCCGACATCGAGCTCGGCCATGATCGTCAGGCCGCCGGCGCTGCCCTGGACGATGCGCATGGTCAGTATGCCCTCGGCGTCGTCGAATACCTTGAGCCGCACCTTGGCCTGCAGGCTGGCCGACACCAGGCGTCCGCGCACGATGCGGAATTCGCCGATGCCGTCCTTCGGTTCCTGCACCATCAGTTCCTTGTCCAGTACCGGCAGGTCGAGCACGGCCACGTCCTTTGCGACCTTCGCGGCCAGCGTCAGCCCGCCGCTGCCGAGCGCGAATTCGCCGATGTCGAAACGGATGCCGCCGCTGGCCGGCACGGTCACCACCGGATGCTCGCCATCCTTAGGCACCAGCAGCCGGAAACAGCTGCCCGGATCGCTGCCGTCGAGCGTCAGCATCGCCTCAAGCTTGCGCGGCAGGCTCAGCTTGGCGACACTGCCCAGTGCCAGCGGCTCGCCGCCATCCATGGCGAGTTTGACCTTGCTCAGGGCGCAGGCAAAGCTGTCGCCGCGCAGCACCAGGTATCCCTGCTCGTCGACGGCGCACGAGGCCTCCAGGGTGGTCTCGGCCTTCATACCGGCGACATCAAGCAGTACCGGCAGGGTCAGGGCCAGACGGTCGCCACTGCGCGCGATGGCGGGAGGCTTCTCCACGGACAGGAAGGCCCCGAGTGCTTCGGCCGCGCCTTCCATCCAGCTGGCCGCGATGTCGAGCAGGCGGCAACTCGGCGTCTTGTTATGGGCGATCGCGCCGCCCTCGAACAGCCAGGCCGGAATACGCGGACGCGACAGGTCCGACAGGTCGATGCCCGGCCGCGCGGCAAGCGGGGCCGCGGCGCCGGCTCCACCAAAACGCCCCAGCAGGATGTCGAAAGGCGGGATGCGCATGTTCTTCACCGGGTCCTTGCCTTCGGTGGGAACGATGCGCGCCGCAGTCTCGCCGACACCGGGCAGCGCGGCCAGTTCCAGCGCCAGGTAGGCGGCGAAACTGTCGGGATAGCTGACCAGCGCGGTGCCGGCCATGAGGTCGGCCTCGAAGCCCAGCGGCGGCCCGGCGCTCTCCAGGCGCAGGCTGGCGACCGGGGAGCCCAGGCCGATCGTCAGCATGGCGGCATGGAGACTCAGGCGCGCAGTCACCGCGCCGTTACGCAGTCCCAGCGCCAGTTCGAGCGCGGCGGCGTCGTCCAGCCAGACCGGGAGGGCCGCGCGGTCGGCCAGCTCGGCAAGCGGAAGGCGCCATACCAGCTCCTTGCCCCCTGCCACATCAGCAATGTCGATACCGCTGATATCGACCACCTGGCGCGACCATTCGAGCGGTTTCGGCAGCCATGGGCTGGCCAGGCGCAGGCCGAGGCTGAGGACGAACTCGTCCTCCGACGGTGCGCTCGCCTTGGCGAGCAAGGTCAGCGACACGTCCTGCGCCAGTTCGCCCAGCCAGCTGCTGACGTCGGCTTCGATGTCGAAAGGCTCGCTGATGTCGAGCGCGGCGAAATCGAGAACTTCCTCGACGCCGTCGCGCGCCCAGTAGGTGCCGACCTTGACGGTTTCGGCCGGCCCCTGGGACAGGCTCACCAGCGCCGGCTGCGGCAACATTAGCGGCACTGCCTTGAATCCCCCGGCCACCTTCAGCACCGGGACGATGCCGCCCACCCAAAAGCCATCCGCAGCAGGTACCGCCGCCAGGGCGTGCAGGGCGGCCCCACCCTCGCCCGCCGGCGCGGCTTCGGCCAGCAGGCCGAGTCCGACGTCTGCCGCGGGCTGGCGCAGCAGCACGGCCTGGTAGTCGACCTGGGGAATCGGCGGTGCGGTGCTGTCGAGCCCATCCAGGTCGATCACCGCGTCGAGCGTCTCCACGTAAGTGCGCGGGGCTCCCGGCAGCGGTGGCTTGAGCAGCTGCAGCGCTTCGCGGCTTGCGCGCTCCCGGATGGCGGGCACCACCGCTTCCCACAAGAACGCGTGCTCCTCAAGATAGGTCCAGGAGCGGAAATTCTTGCGCGCAGGATCGGCGTCGAACCACGCCTTTGCCGCCGCGGCAACAGGGCCGGTGTCGAGGCGCAGCGCGGCGGCCAGCCCGGTGCTGTCGATATAGCGCCAGCAGGCCAGCGCCGCGACCGACTCCGTCGCCTGGAACAACTGGTAGGCATGTGGCAAGTTCTTGCCGAATACAGGTTTGAGCATTAGCACGGGCAAGCCCAGGGCCGCGCGCATTCCCATGCGCCACAGGTCGTACACGGCACGGCGTGCCTGCTGCGAATCCTGGATCATCCGGCGCATACGGTAGAGCGAAGGCCAGGTCAACATCGCCGCCGTCAGTTCGCCGCTCGACGATGGCCGCTCCGGCGCCGGTGCGTACCACAGGTGCGGCGCGCTGCGCAGCGTCAGCGGGTCGAGCGGGCCCGGTGCCGGCCTGGGTTTGCCCTTCTGTTGCGGGAGAGGACCGCGCGCCTGTGCCGGCCATCTCTGGCTCAGGAATGCCGGATTGTCCGCGGCCGGCTCCGGTACCCACGCGTCGAAGCCCAGGTCGCGCATCACATTGAACGGCCCGCCATACCAGCCATCGCTGTCGGAATTGATCCCGGCATGGCGCCAGGCCAGGTACTCGATCATCAGGCCCCACTCGCTGGCTGCCGCCGGCTCCTCGCCCCGCACCGGAAAATACTGGCGCAAGCCGGCCAGCGTGAGCGTCCATTCCCTGGCCCCCGGCTCGACCCGGAACCCGTCGACATGGGTGACACCGGCGCCCTTGCCGAGGGCCAGCGCAAATGCCTGGAAGGTCTTTTGCTGGAGCGGCAGGAGGAATGCGCCGAAATTATTCGGATCGGTGACCGCGAAGCGGTCACTCACGCTCGTAATGCGACCGCCGGGGCCAACCTTCGCGAAGGCTTCGCCGCCCGCGCCGGAAGCGGGTAATCCGCCACGCCAGTCGAAGGCATGGACGGTGCTGCCGTCGGGGGCGCCGTCCAGTGCCCACAGCGCCTCTTCCGGACGCGGCGCGGCGGCCGTCAGGGCACAGCGCAAGGCGCTCGCGACTTTGGTACGCCGCATGTCGCCGATGTGCCGGCGTGCCCAGAACTGGCCACGGGCACCGTGCGGCCGGCGCTCCAGCAGGTGGCCATTCTGCTTCAGCTTGCCGTCGACGAGCACGTAGGCGGCGGCTCGTATTGCCAGCGCCTCGCGAATACGCTGCGGCTGGGCATTGACCTTGCTGAATCCACCCGGCACGCGCACTTGCGTGCCGAGTTCGCTGAAGTCTTGCTTCGCGTCGATTGCCGGAAAGCGCATCGGTACGGCCGGGTGGCCGTCGCCCGTGAAATCAGGGTTGCGGTCCAGTGCTTCGACCGGGTCGGCGAAGACCGGCTCTCCGTTCTGGACCGCTTTCCAGAATGGCGAGGTCCACGGGAGCCAGGACAGGCGCTCTGGTTGCGGGTCGGCCGGCTTCGCCTGCCCGCTGCCTTCCAGGTGGGACTGGCGCAAGCGGGTACCGAAACCAGCGTCCGGCGGCAGCGGCCATGCCGGCAACTTGAACAGGTTCGAGCCAGGGTAGCGGTCAGTGCATTTTGCGTCCTTGTTGTCGATCGCGCCGTTGAAGAAATCCTGGCAGAAGAGATATTCGAAGTGCTGCTGGAGTTCGCGCGCCGTCGCGCCTGGATTGCGCTCTTCAGCCTTCTGCCATGCCCGCTCGATGGCTGGCAGGACATAGTTCCCCCACATCGCGTTCGGCTTCCAAACGTGCAAGCGGACGACAATGGCCAGGGCCAGTTCGCTGGTGAGCACCTCTCCCAGGACTTGTCGGGAGTTCAGCTTTGCCGGCAAGTCCTTGACACGCAGCCAAGCCAGATTACGCATGCGATGAATCGCCAGTTTCCACAACGCCCTGCGCAAGGCCGGCACCGTGCGCAACAGCATGGTTACCCGGTAGTGGAAATGGGGCCGGCGCAGGAAGGCCATATCCGCACTGCGGTCAAGCACACCCGCGCCAATGCTGACCGAACCGACGACGCGGGCCTTGTCGTTGCACCCCGCGCCGGAGCCGGCCTCGTAGCGCGGTCCCCAGCCTTCGTCGTCGGCCCAGTGCGCCTCTTTGTAGTGCTTCTCGGCGTCGGCCTGTGACGGATCCGCCTTGTAGGCCGACAAGCCGGCAGCCGCCATCCTGCCTGCCAGCGCCGGGTCGAAGCGCTCCAGCCAGATCAGCAGTCCACCCAGTTCGGCGCCCAAGGCCTTGTTTCCCTCCGAAGTCAGCGTGTAATGAAACAACGGCAGGGACATATTTACTGCGTCATAGCCCTGGACACGGTCGAAGAAGCCATCGCATTCGACCACGGCAAGGCCGGAGACCACCCGAAACAGGCTGCGCCATTGGGCGTCGGAACGGATCCGCGCGGCGTCGGTCCCGAGCAAACCGGGAAGGAGCTCGCATGCACGCCAGGGCTGGGTGACGACGCCCTCCATTGCTCCAAAAGGAAACACCTGCATGAACGACCTCGGCTCGAACAGCCATTCTTCGCGGAATATCCCGGGGGGTGCCGTATAGCCGAGGTCGGCGGCATATGCCCGATCGTCGGAAGCGATTGAAAACATGCCCGAGAAATCGCGCACAAAGAAATAGTGCTGGCGGTCGTCCGCTGTGATGGAACAGACGTTTTCGCGACCGCGCTTGCCTGGCACCGTGTGCTCGCTCGGAACGCGCGAACCTGGATCGTAGCCGTCGATGACGACCGGGCACACGTAGGGACCGTGCGGATCAGCCGGGTCTTTCCAGCGGTCCAGGCAAGCCTCCCAGTCCTTGTTCCACGCCTCGCCCAGCCGCAGGTCGGCCGTCAGCGCCTGCAGGTCGATGCACACCTGCTGGCTCGGCGCGCGCACGATGTCGCCGTCCCGTCGTTGCGCGAGCCATTTGGCGTGCATCGAATACAACTGGAACTCGTATTCGGCGTAACGCAATTCTTCGGCGGTGGGATGGTCCGCTGATACGAAACAGTCGAAACCGCATTCGCGCAGCCGTTTGGCACGGCTGACATCGGATGCCGGGGTGGACCAGGACGCTTCAGACATGGTTGCGCTTTCGTGAGTTCATTGCGGACGGCCGGGGCCGCGCTGGCTGCAAGACATGGGAACCGGAAGGCTGACGACAATTCGATCGAGGCGCTGCGCGAGCGCCGCCAGGGCGGCCAGGGGGCCACCAGGTAGAGCGCTATTTTGGTTGGGGCATGATGACGAAATCGACCACCGCCCGCGGGGCAAAGCGCACAGGAGCGGCCTGGCCCGCCGCGGTCAGCAATTTCCCGTTCAGGTCGTAAGCACGCCCCAGGCGATCTGTCACCGTGATCCGGTAGCAGACATCGGCGCGCACACGCCGGCCACCGCTGGGCGGCGTTCGAAAGCTGCTCGGGAACAGCAGTTGCCTGAGCCTGCCAGGGCCGGGCGCACGCAGGATGGCGAGCGTTTCCGGCGTGTCCACGCATGGCACCGTGGTGATATCGAGCCGATACTGGTCATCGGCCGAGGCTCCGCGCACCTCGACGGAGATCCAGGCTTCGTCGGGTGCGAGTGCCGGAGTCTCCTGCTCCAGCTTTGGCAACTGCGAACGAAACCGAAGGGCAATCAGTATTTTGTTGACGCCGACGCTTCCGCCGCTCACGATCATGGCCGTCAGGCAGGAAGTCACCCAGCTTCCGGCGCGCAGACCGCCTGAGCCACCGTGGTAGGCATTGAACAGTGCCGCCATCAGGTCCAGGTCGAAGCTGCGGACCACCGCCAGGGAAATGGCGAACATGATTGGCGTGCGCCATGCCCTGCCGACGAAAAATGCCTGGAACAGGCGCCAATTGAACAGGAGCTCGAATGCGCTTTCCAGGAGAAGCGCGAGGACGAAGGTCGCGACCAGCAGTCTGAATGCTTTATCGAGCGCCTCGGGGGGAACCTCAGGTTCCCCACGCACCTGGATGACGTGGTTCTTGTCTTTGGTAGTCGGGTTCGGACACTTGTCCTGCACCTTGGCAGTCTCGCCTGTATCGACCCGAATGACGACGGCCGCGGTCTGCTTCTCGGCGGGCGTGTACAGCAGCACTTCAGTCTTGTCCTGCAATGTCGCTATACGTGCATTGCCAAAGGCCGGTGGCGCGGTAATTGCGATACATGGCGCAGCATCGATTCGTCCCTCGGCGCCTGCCCTTGCCGTATGCTCGACTGTTAACGGGTCTGCCGCGATTGCAGTTGATAAAAGACCTGCAGTTAAGATTCCTGATATTGAGAACTGCTGTATCCATTTACTCATGAGAAGCCCTCGTCAATCATATCGATGATCTGATGCTGATACAGTCTTACCGTTGCGGAACGGACACCGCAGTTGAACGCGACAACCAACCAATCGCAGGGCTTCGTCTGAGAAAAGAAGTCGAAGATACAAGGCTGAGCATAATGTATCTACAACAAACGGACTAGAAGTGTACAAATTACAACGATTTAAAAATTATATCAAATGCCAATATGCAATAAATTCTCATTGGCCTGCACTGTATTCCGTCGAATTATTGCACTGCAGAATCGCCAATTCTCCACGTGAATCGGATGCATCACCGTTGAAGTGGCAGAACACGGCAAGGTCACCGTGATCCGTGAAGTCGACGGGGGGTCTGGGACCCGTGCAGCTGACCCTGCCGGTGATCGTCACCACCGACCTGCGCCTGAACGAGCCGCGCTACGTCACGCTGCCGAACATCAGGAAGGCCAAGTATAAGCCACTGAAAACCATCAAGCCGCAAGACCTGGGCGTCGACGTGCCCCGCGCCTGAAGACCCTGGAAGTCACCGAGCCGGCCAAGCGCTCGGCCGGCGCCGAGGTGCCGGAGGTGGCGACCCTGGTGCAGAAGCTGCGCCTTGAGGCCAAAGTCATCTAATCGCGGCCTGCCGCATACGCTTATTTCCATCCTTAGGAAAAGAACATGGTTGCACTCGCTATCGCTGAACACGACAACGGCTCCCTGAAGGGCGTCACCAACCACACCGTGACCACTGCCGCACACGGTCACGATGCGGATTCCGGTGAAATTCAGGCTGCCGTCATGTCTTTTAAAATCTGGTCGCCGAAACGCGCGCCCGCATCGAAGCGCTCGGCCACAATATCGGTCAGTTCCGGTTCGATCGCTAGTTCGATCTTCAGGTAGGGAGCTTCGACTGGAGCTTGGAAAGCTTGCGCACTTCGTTGGGCTGAACGCGCCGGCCAATAGCAGCTTAAGACGAGCGTTCCCGGTGCCCGTTGATTGTGCAGCTGTAACCGAAAAATATCGTCGTGCCTGAGCGCATAAGCGTCGAGACCGTCCCGTTCAATAACCTTGCAGGCCGTGTCCTTGAACTTGAGCTTATGCCGTACGGCTCCATGAGCATAGGTGCCTCCGATACCATGACTTGGAGCGAGCTTCGGAAGGTTTGGGCAAACTTCAACGCTAGCGCCCTGACCCAGCACCATGTTCAATACCATTGAAATCTCTCGCATAGCACTACTCGGACATGCATGCACCCGCCACATCCGACAATGAAAAAAGCGGTTGATCATTCATACCAATGATCAACGGCTCTTCAGTTTTCACTTCAAAATCAGTTACTTAGAAAACTCCGCTCACTCCCACTCGATTATCAATGGCTAAGGTAAGCCGATGATTTACTTAGTAATTTAACGCTACTCCCTAGCTCAGTACCATTCACGATACCATCCCAAAGCCGTCGATTCCGGCGCCAGCAACAACTGGCATTACCTCATTCTCACCCTACCGTAACCACTTTCTCGCCCGCTGAACCATACGGGCATGGTACCGCGGACGATTTGCTTCCGGCCAAATTTGAACTTGCTAGCGTACACAAAATCCAAGGCGATTCACAACAGTGTCCATAGTAGTTCCCGCCAAAAATAACGGGATCTACTTTCGCGGAGCTGATCAACTAAGTACAGACGGTGCTGGAAGGACGCTTACGGTACGCGTACCACGTTCCCTTGTTCAACCAACTGGCAAACTGCCCTAGCAGGCCGATTCGAGCTCATTCATGGCCGCGCTCTAGGAGCATGGCTGCGAGCACTTCAACGATTTCCGTCCCCGTTGGCTTCTCCGAATGCCGCCTCAACGCTTTGCCTCATCGTACGAATAGTGATGCTATTTTTCACAGCACAACAGTCTTCAGTAGAGTGCAAGATGGACAACATTATGATTGTTCCGATCTCGGTCCCGGCCTAGCGCCACTCGCGACATCGCGACCTTCTTCATTTTCCTCCAGCTCCTTTTTTAGGGCCGTCTTTCGTTTTTCGAACGCCAAATCATCGATCATTCCGTTTGAGTGGAGATTCTTTAGCGAATTGAACTCCCGCTCCAACTGGCGCATTCGCCGACTCGAAAGTTTCTTATTTAATGCGCCTTTCAGTTCGAAAGCATTCGAGGTAAGTTCGCGCAGCTTATTTGCGGCGGAGCGCACTCTCTGAAGTTGGTTGTCCCGAAACCATCGAATCACCATTCCCAACACGGCCATGGTGATGCACACATAGAGACCACCGAACGTATATGTCAGCAAATTCCTGCTCTCCACCTCACGCGGCGCGATCTCATCATATACAAATTCGGCGCGATGAATTGCCGCGCCGGTAGTCACTAGTTTATCAATTGTAGCTGGACCGATTTCATCAGGGCGAGCTCGGCAGATAATGCGAGCATAGATCTCGTCATTGCGTTCGCGACAAGCTTCCCATTCGTCAATTAATTCTTGACTCTTCTCGACGTTTTGAGTGTGGGCCGCATCTCCAATCTCTAGAGCATCGTCACGAGACGGTACCTCATACTTCGGTGCGAACCACTCCGAAAGCCAAGTCACGTCTTCGTCAAGCGCTATATGTGTCGGGATGAGGACGCATGTAAGCAGGAAGAGCAACATGGTTCGTGCCAATAATTTTCGCGCTGTCATCTTTACTCTGTGTACGGAGGTCCGTGCTTTACGGAAGGGTTGCACAACTATATTAAATTTATTAGCAAAAAGCAACTTACTCAGATTGTCAAAAGTTAGTGGTGAAGCATTGGTGGTACAAGGGTAAGCGTCCAGTTGCCCCACCTTCCAAGACAGTTCAGCGTGGCGTATTGTCCGAAAACGGCAGCAGCGAATCGATCCTGCTGTTCGGGCAGGTGGGCAGTGCTTCCAGCGTATTGGCCAGCCAGAGCGCCGGATCGAGGCCGTTGAGATTGGCGGTGGCGAACAAGGTCTGGATGGCGGCGGCGCGGCGGCCGGCGCGCAGGGAGCCGGTTAACAACCAGTTCTTCTTGCCGATGGCGATCGTGCGGATCGCGTTTTCGACAGCGTTGTTGTCGATTGGCAGAATTCCCGAGCTGGCATAGCGCTGCAGCGCGGTCCAGCGTTTGAGTGCGTGCTCAACGGCTTTGGCGGTGCCGCTACCGATGGCGGCGGTGCGTGCGATCGCATCGCGCCAGGCGTGCAGGTCGGCGAGCAGTGGCTGCGCCTGCTGCTGACGCAGCGAGAATCGCTGCGGCGGCGTCATATCTGATGCCTTTTGCACGATACCGTATAGCTGGGCGATGCGGCGCATTGCCTCGGCCGCAACCGGGCTGCCGTTGGCCGCGTGCAGATCGAAGGACTTGCGACAGATATGCGCCAGGCACGTCAGCTCAGTGGCGCCTTGCGCAAACAGGGCCTTGTAGCCGGCGTAGTCGTCGACCATCACGTGGCCGCGCCAGTCTTGCAGGAAAGCGCGAGCGTGGGAACCGGCCCGGCTCCCCTGGTAATCGAACACGATGATGGGCGGTCCGTCGTCCCAGGTAGCGGATCGATAGGCCCACAGATACGCTTGCCATGTTTTACCGCTGCCGGGATTGAGCTGACGTACCGGAGTCTCGTCGACATGCAGGCAACTACGCTGCCTGGGCAGTTCAGCGAGCCAGCCGGCCAGCGGCTGCAAGATGCTATTGAATCTATCCTTAGGTGAGTCGCATCGCGAACGATCTGCGGAACGCCATACTCAAGTGATCGACTTCCATGAAGGGGCTGTTTCGCTTATCGACACGTGCCGATGCACAAGGTATGCTTGTCAAGCTGTTACATTTGCACCAGAGCGGTCGCGGGACTCTGGTAAAAGGTATGGAACTTCTTTCGAGAGGGAATATGGAGAACGATTTTCTGACGGGTTACGCTCGTGTCGCACTCGAGGCATCGCGGCTAGCCGCCAACGGTACGCATCCGGTCAAAGCTTGGTCCGACAGGGCGGCTGACGTGTTCGTCGGTAGACCCGAGGCGAGGGTCAAGTCATGTCCGAAATCGGCATTCCTTGGGTTGGCGGCAGCGGGACTGATCAACGGCGTGCCGCGCGGCGCATATACGCGTTCGCTCGACAACCGCCGATACGCCGAGGCCGCCGTTCAGCGTCTACGTGAGGATGCCACTTGGGCCGCAGATCCTCAAAGGCTGTGGAGCGCTGTTGCCGAGCAGGCTGGTAAAAAGCGTCACAATGGGCAGATGGATGTCGTGATCGCACTATGGTGTGCTGGAGCGGTACGGAAGATATGAACGGCCACCAGTTTCGACACTTGGGAACCTTCACTGGATGGAAGACCAGATAACTCAAAACACGGGCCACACCACCACATATAATAAAAGAACCCGCCGAAGCGGGCTCTGTTCTAGCAGAGGGTATTTCCTATGGGAAATTTCACTCCCCACTAGACTATCAATTGCTGAGCTAAGCCTATGAATTGCTTAGCACTTTTGTCGTACTTCTGGCCTAGTACCATTGCCGATACCACGCCCAGTCATCGATCTTTGATCCGGCGGCAACAGGCATTACCTCGAATTTACGCTACCGCAACGACGATTTCCGCAATTGAGTCCTTAGTACATGGTATCGCGAACGGTCTGCTGCCGACCAGACTCAAGCTAACCGGCCTCTCCGAAAGCCGGGGCGATTCACCGTGCAGTCCCAAGGCTGAGCCAGTATGGTGCGACAGCGCCTTCCATCAACACAAGTGCTTGCTATCTTCTCCGCATCCAAGTTGGACGTCTAGGGCAGTCCACATACGTGTGTGGTTTAGCGCGACGACGGCCGTTTGGTTAAGTAGGCCTTGGAGCACGCTTTAGGATGACTATTAGGGCGAACAGCGCGTACGGAGCCGCTTTCCGGCGCCGCTGTGATGCGCACGCTCGCCGCAGTTTCAAACTTACCTTCGTCGGCGCCGCCATCGGACAACACGATCTCTAAAGCGTCGCCAACCTTGAGGCCGCACCACTGTTTCCAGCTGATGTCCGTCGCGGCCTTAAAGTGAGCGAAGTATTTGGACTGCCCACCCTGGACAAAAATAAACGGTGAACCTTCCTTAGGTATATGCTGCACTTTCACCGCCACCGCAGTAGATGAGCGCGCGGCGCGGCACACGATCTCGCCGAACAACGACGGCTGATCCACAGCCCGGCCGCGCATTTCAGCGCGGCGCAAAAAGCCCGCGTTGCCGAAAAAGACGAGATTCTCCTTGGCTCGCGAGCACGACACGTTCAGGCGCTGACGGTCGCGGATGAAGCTGATGTCGCCCACGCTGCGTACTGTCGTATAAAGCACGATGTCCGCTTCGCTACCCTGAAAGCTGTCGACCGTATCCGGGCGGATGCTCAAGCTGTCGCCGATGCGCCAAACCTCGCTGTCCTTGCCGGCTTTGGTAGCAACGCGGTCGAGCAGGCGTCGGATCAGACGCTTTTGAGCGCCATAGGGCGTAATAATCGCGACCTCCTTATGCAGCTTGCGCTTGCTCAGCGATCGGGCGGCGGCGCAGAGATAATCCATGATCGCCTCGGCTTCGGCGAGGTTGCTTTTGCTGGTGCCGTCGTCCAGCTGCTCGCCGCGCACGTCATGCCATCGCAGCGGTGCTGATGAATCTAGGAATTCGCTGCGGTCATGGACTTCGCCATTAAACAGGCCGCGCTCGCCTCGCTCCTGGTAAAACAAATCCGCGACTAGGTCGCCGATCGGCTCGACCATGCGGTATTGATGGTCGAGCCTACCACGGCAAGTGGCTGGTAGGCCCCTGTACATGAGCTCGAAAAAACTCTCTTTCAGGAAGCTCTCCTCCAAGAACGGGAGCGCCTGCGCGCTGTCTTCTTCGCGCAAAGTTGCTGCGATAGTTGGCGGAAGCTGGTAATGGTCGCCGATGAGGATCACCTTGCTCGCGCGCAGCATTGGGATCAGCAGTTCGGGAACCGTCGAGCGTCCCGCCTCGTCGATGATGGCCAAGTCGAATTGCAGCCTGTGCAAGCCATGCCGTTGGCTGGCGAGGCCGACGCAGGTGGCACCAGCCAACTTGTATTCCCCGATGAGGAGCTCAGTGAGCTCGGGGTCGAAGCGGCCATCGGTGTCGCGAATACTGGACAGCCATTCTTCTAATAGGGGAGCGGTATCCGCCTCTGCGGCGGCGGCGCGTTGATAGGCCGTGATCCGGTCCACGTGGTAGGCGTCCAAGCGCGCCTCCGTGCCGTAATCGCGCAAGGGCTCGTCCATCTTGTCGCGGTGCCCGATGCGCAGTATCCGCCCGCGCGCCGCCGGCGCTTTTTCGAGGAAGCGCGTCAATGCGTTGTCGACGGCCGCGTTTTGCTGCGATACGACCAGGATGCGCAGAAACGGATTGTCCTCGTACAGTTGGTGCAGCATCTCGACAATGCAAGTGGTCTTGCCAGTGCCTGGCGGCCCCTGTACCAAGAACAGATTCGACTCGATCAGCGCCCGCTCTACCACCCGCTTGGCGGAACGCGCCTTGTCTTCATCCTGCCAATTCTTGTTATGCCATTTCAGCCCCGCGGCGATCTTCTGCTCCCAGCGCGCGTCGGGCTGGCCTTGGTAGCCGGCCGGGTCGACCAGGATTTGCTTGATCGACTTGTTGACCATCTTGTCGAGCATGAACGCGTCCAGCGCCTGCTTTTGACGCTGCAGGTTCTGGAAGTCACCGCCCTTGCGCATGCGTAACCGTAGCTGGAGCGGCTTCAGCGGCGTCAGACCATAGCGGCCCACCTGCATCGATTGTTCGCCTCGGGTGCCAATATGGAGTAAACACATGCCGTCTTCACGCTCCGGCATCCCGATCAGGTCTCCGACCTGAATCCATGTCTGCGTGCCATTGCGGTCCAAGCAAGCCATCTGCACACCGACGCGGCTGCGCTGCCCTCTGGCGAGCTCCTTCTCCAACTCCGCCTCGAGCGTCGTCAGCGCCAGACGTGCCTCGGGATCTAGGACTACGCGCAGCCAGCCATCTTCCAACTCGCCCGGTGGCAGATCGACGCTGATGTGACCGTCGACCTCGAGGAGATAGTCGGCAACGCGGTTCCAACGCGCGAAGAATTGCCAAGCCTGCTCACGCTGCGCTTTACGCTGTTCGTACATGCCTTGCTGCTGGCAGAAGTAGCGCAATGCCCGGTACTGCTGGGTATCGATGTAGACGTGGTCGATAAAATCGCGCTCGATCGCTTGCACCTCGAACGGCAGCGAAGTGCGCTGCAACGCAAACGCTTCGGCAGCTACGATCTCCTGCGCCTGCAGGTAGTAAAGCGCCGGGTCGCTGACCGTATGCACCAGCCAGTCCCCCAGGCGCAAGACAATTAGGTAGTGCCCGTCCGCCGCCTCGGCACAGCTGTACAGCTGCCAGCGCTCGTCGCGCCCGATCGCATCGCTCAGAGCGTCTAGGTGCGGCAAGGCCGCATCGAGGCTGAGATATACCGGCGCCGCCGAAGTCTGCTCCAGATCGAGCGACTCCGGCCGCTCCGTAACCGACATCAAATCGGGGTCGTGTGCGCGTCGGTCCTTCAACAGCAGATCGTAGTGCAAGGGGTATACGTCCAGCACGTCACCCGGTTGGTAATGCTTGCCCGGAAAGCGCGCCTCGGCGCGCAGGAGACGGGCAAGAATGCCTCCCTGCGCGGCGCTGTCGCGCCGCACCTTGTGGATACCCGGGTAGCAGCGTACGAGGTAGCCAGGCTGCGGTGCCCGTTCTACCACCTCTACCACCGCCTTACAAGGCGCACGCTCGAGTATATGCTCGACCTGCAGGCAGCCGCGCAGCACGGATGCGCTATAGAAGACCGCGTTCTTGTTCGCGTGCACGAGTTGTACGGGAATGGCATCCTGGTCGGGACAAGATTGGGCCAGCAGCAGCTCGAGTGGCGCCGCGATATACGTGTCGCCGCTTTTTACTTGGCTCAGCTGCAATATCTGGCCATAGCGGTTCGGATAGCCATTGAGCTCTTCGCGTTCGACGATGCCGACCTTTCCGATATAAAACCAATCCCCCGGAAGTTTCGCTTCCGGCGGCTCGATCTCAAATAGCGCAGCATAGTCACCCTGCTGTACTAGCGTATCGAGCTGCGCACGGTACCAGAGACTATACTCGCGATAGGCTTGCAGGCGGGCGATAGCGTCGTCCAGCCGTGTGCGCAGCAAGCGTAGCGCAGTACGTTTGAACGCGCTGATGTGTTTGCGGTCGAGTTCACGCTCGAGATCGGCTCGCAACGCCGGCAAATCGCGTTCAAGCTCGGCTTTCTCGGCGAGCAAACGACGGTTCTCCGCAGCCAGCAAATCCCTGATCTGCAGGGCGTATTCGCGCTCGGTGGTCGCCTCCGAATCAGCATGCCGCGCCAACTCGTCGCCGCATGCGGCGTGCAGATGTCGACAGCGCGCACGGAGTTCCTCATGTCGCGCGCGCTGCTCCGAAGTGAGTGTATCGAAGATCCAGGCGACCGCCGATGCGGCCACTGTGAGGATGCCAGCCGCCGCTAGTAAAAATCCGAGCATTCGTGTCTATCCTGCTAGTAGGCTCTCACTTCAGCAACCTGCCCTGCGGCGCTGGCAAGTGCTCAGTGACTTCGCCGATCACCTTCTCGACGCGCTGCAAGCGCTGCGCACGGGCGTCGGCGTTCTCGTCCGCGCGTAACTGGAGTTCCGCCATACGGTACTCGTGATCGCGGGCGTGAATGTTATCCTGCATTTGCATCCCCTGACGCCGCGCGTCGACCTCACCCAGCACGCGCCGGGTTTCTTCGATGGCGATGGTTTTATCGCGATCGGCTTGCGCCACGACTTGCCTCGTACGCTGATGCTCGGCGTAGGCGCCGGCCAACGAGGTGACTGCGTCCCCCACGCTGGTCACGATCTCGCCGATTGGGAGGGGCGTCGGGGCAGGCTTCTTGGTCGTCGAGCCCGACGGCCGTCCGGATCCGGGTTTCCTCATGGCATTTTCCTATGAATCGATTAATACGACGGCAGCCGCGACTTGCGCCGCGACCAAATGGTGAAACTCGCGTTCGAGCTTGGCGAGCTGAGGACAAGACGGCGCCGAAGCCTGGCGCAACAGTAGCAGCTGATCGCCTAGGCGGCGCACGTCCTCCTTGCATTCCGTATAGTGCGTGCGCTCGATACGGAAGCGATCCATTTGGTCCGCCTGGGTGGACTGGATATGCCTGACGCGCTGCTCCTGTTCACGCGAGGCTTGCCCCGTCAGCGCCGCGCACTGTTTGCGGATCTCGCTTAAGCGCACGCGCAATGCATCGGCTTCTGCCTCGAGCTGTCGGGTGACCTCCACCGCCTGACGATAGTTGGCATAGCTCGCGACAGCGTCGAGTACGGCCAGACCGGCGTCGACCCAGGCCAGAACCACATTGCCTGTCGAAACCGAACGTCCAGCGCGGGCGACGTTGCCGATCACCCGCATGCCCCGACCGGCGCGCTCAGCGCGTTCCGCAGTCTTGCCGTTTACGACACCGAACTCGACGAACAGGTCGACTGGACGCATCCTCACGATTCGCGCAGCGCTACGCATCGGCGTCCCCCAAGATGAGGAAGCCGTATTCGGCGTGCACCAAGTCCATCAGGGAGCCTTCTACCCGCAAGTTCAGGTAGCGGCGCCGTAGTGTGTGTCCGACCTGGACACCAGCCGGCGCGAGGATCGACGGCAATTCCGGCGCAGCATGGCCTACCGTATCGGCCAGTACCCGCAGCTGATCGTCGGCCGCATCGACTAACGGCAGTCCTGCCATGAGGCTGGCATGGCTGAACAGGTCTACCCACAGAAAGTCGGACGACGGGAGCGTGACCGGCCAGGGCCATTTCGGTGCCACTTCGTTGTAGCGCTCGATTTCCAGGACCGGAAGGACGATACCGGGATCGCGCGGGCGCAGCTTGGGCACGGGTGCCAGTCGGCCACCATCGACAAGCACATTCAAGCGCTCCGCAGGATGGTCGGGCAGCGGCCGCAGACGGCAGTCGAAATAGCGCAACTGGCTCGCAAACAGTGCGCCGTGCTCGGGCCAAAAGTCATTCAAGAACTGCAGCAGTCCGGCACCGTCCTTGTCCAAGAGGATCTCGGCCACGCGATTCTGATGATCGAACTGCTTCAGGTGGCGTTCTTCCGGCAGGGTGGCATCCGGGACAATGTCCGAGTCAGCCTCCCAAGCGGCTGCCTCATTCATTGGCAGCACAAAAATATTCTTGCCGTTGAATTTATCAACCCCGATGCGCTTGACGCAAAGGGGCAACAGGCGTTCGAGCTGCACGACTTGCTCGCCGAGCGGCGCCAGCGTCAGACCATCTCCCAAATAACCTTGGTAGCGCAAATAGTCGCATTGCGCGTCGATGGTTTCGGCAGAGAGCGCGGTCACCGCCAGAATCGTGTCGCGTGTCACGCCACGCGCCAGGGCGCGCAGCAAGAAGCGCGAAACCGACTGAAGGTTGTCGAGCAGGCGATGCCGCAGCTGCAATTCATAAACGGCGAACGGTAGGCGGAGCCGAATGGGACGCTGCAGGTTCAAGGCAGGAACCGTTGCCTTGCCGTTCGGCTCTGTAAGGTGCATCTTTCCGCATGATATATGATTGAGTTCCTGCAATTCTACGCAAATTGCCGGAAAGGAATAGTATTCTACACGCCTGGATCTAGTAGATTATCACCAAAAATCACGCTCTATTTGCCATTGTGAACGCCGTACGCCAGCAGATTAAAGCAGCGACAACGTCGGCGTAGTTGCTGTTTACAAGCATATACACTTCCCTCGGTAATCCCCCCATTTTTAGAGCGCGCTAAAAGTAGAGGTTATGCGGCCAGTGCCAATTTCTGTTTTGGCGTAATACCGCCGAGTGCCATGTTGGGCCGGTCGTGATTGTAGGTCCACAACCAGTTGGTGGCAAATTCCTGAATTTTGTCGAGCGTTTCGCACAGGTGATGGGCGAGCCAGTCATAGCGAACCGTCCTGTTGTAGCGCTCGACATAGGCGTTCTGTTGGGGCTGACCAGGCTGGATGAAATCAATGCGGATGCCGCGCTTTTCGGCCCAGGTGAATCGCCCCGGCTTTCGTGGAGGCCGGTTAGTGTGAGTCAGGCCGGGATGGCTTGACCGCTCAGTTGCTTGTAATAGTTTGCCTCAGCTTCCGCCGGCGGTATATAGCCGAGTGGTTCGAGCAAGCGGTGGTGGTTAAACCAGGACACCCATTCCAGGGTAGCCAGTTCAACGGCCTCACGCGTCTTCCAGGGAGCGCGGCGGTGGATCAACTCAGCCTTGTAGAGCCCGTTGATGGTCTCGGCCAGGGCGTTGTCGTAGCTGTCGCCCTTGCTGCCCACAGATGGCTCAATGCCGGCTGCTGCCAATCGCTCACTGTACTTGATCCACACGTATTGCGAGCCCCTATCGCTGTGATGGACCAATGCGTTTCGCTCCGGCTGGCGGGCGTACAGTGCTTGCTCCAGGGCGTCGAGCACGAAGTCGGTCCGCATCGAGCTGCTGACACGCCAGCCGGCGATTCGGCGAGCAAAAACATCGATGACGAAAGCCACGTAGACGAAGCCCTGCCAAGTCGAGACGTAAGTGAAATCGCTGACCCACAGCTGGTTTGGCCGCTGCGCCTTGAACTGTCGGTTGACCCGATCAAGAGGGCATGGCGCCTTCGCATCGGCAACCGTGGTGCGCACGACTTTGCCGCGCATGACGCCTCGCAGGCCGGCCTTGCGCATCAGGCGCTCCACGGTACAGCGGGCTACGTCGGTCCCCTCACGGCGCAGCTGGCGCCACACTTTGTCAGCCCCATAGACCTGCATGTTCGCTTGCCAGACCCGTTCGATGTCGACGCTCAGCACGTCGTCGCGCTGGACACGTGCGCATCGCAACGCCGGGTTACGCTGTTGCGCCGCGTAACGCCAGTAGCCCGACGGCGCGACCTGCATCACCTTGCAGATCGGCTCGACACCGTAGGCATGGCGGTGCTGGTCGATGAATGCCCTCACGGCTTGAAGTGGCGGCCGAGCTCCGCCTGGGCGAAAAACGCACTCGCCAGACGCAAGATCTCATTTGCTTTGCGCAGCTCGCGCACTTCTCGCTCCAGCGCCTTGATGCGCTCCTCTTCGGCAGTGGTCGTCCCTGGGCGCTGGCCGGTATCACGCTCTTGCTGACGTACCCAGCGGCGCAGCGTTTCAGGTGTGCAGCCGATCTTGGCAGCGATCGACGTGATCGCTGCCCACTGCGATTCGTACTCGCTGGCTGCTTCGCTGACCATGCGCACAGCGCGCTCAATGACTTCGGGGGAATACTTGGGTTGCTTCTTCATAGCTCCATTTTCTCAAAGAATGGAGCCTCTACAAAACCCGGGGCGGTTCAACTTCTGATCGCGCTCTTTTTGTGGGGGGATTACCCCGGTCGTGCAGGCCTCAGGGCTAGCCGCATACGCTCCTCGCGTGACAATGCGTGAGAGTGTTGCTCTTCGTTTTCGATAGTATGTAGGATTTATCTTACGCGCGATAATTCGTTGCGCAATTCCGGCGTCTGTGGCGTACGGCGTACTGCCCAGGGACATTGTCGAGAGCGTAGCGGGTCATCTTGGTCGCCGTGTGAATGAGGTGCGATAAACCCAAGGAACTGCCGGTTCGGAAAAGCCCCTGCTACCGGCCGGATGCCACATCTCGCATGACGAAACCGCTCATCTCTTATCGTCAGGTGCGCTGCGATGGAACGGACGGCAAACTCAGCACTACCCGACCGCTACCGGCCCATTAGCGGTAGCGCTTGGCCGACGCCAACGTCCGATGAAGGCTGATTGGAGAACTTCGGGCTGCGCCCGTGTTTGCCGCTGCAATTTAACTGAAGTATATGATTACTGAGGGGAGCAAAGTGAGTAACGACGAGGATAAAAACTATCCAGCCACCGCCGTGTCAACGTGGAGCGGCTATGTCTACCAGGGGAAAATTGCGCTTTACCTTTCTCTCCAACTGATAAATCAAGGCAACAAGGATTTCGAGCTCCAATTAGATAGCACTGACGATTTCGCCATTTATAAAAACGGCGCTGTGACCAGCGCCCATCAAGTGAAAGCCAAAATTAGCGAATATCGTAGCGGGTACGCTGAAGCTCTAGAGAAATCTTCTGCTATCGAGTTCGACCGAACTAAGGGGATTTCGCGTTACTTTCATGTATCAGTTCAACTTAACGATACTGACGATTACACTGGAAAAAACGGCGAGCTCGTTCAGTTCTACGCCTACGGGAATAATAAATATTGCGGCTTGGGCGAAATCGAAGGTCTGACAAAAGAGGTCATCAGGCAGATCTGCGCTAGTCATGCTATTACGATGAGCGAAGACTTGTTGCATTACAACTATTGCCTGCTATCCGAAAAGATAAGCACCAAAGCAGTCGCAATACATCGTCTGGTGCAGGACGATCGTGAAAAGGCCAACAAAGCCGCCTACGAAAATAGGATTGCGGCTCAAAGTTTATTAGACGACATCCTGTCCAAAAACCCCTACAACAGTACTTCGTATTATGCTGTCGATCTGAAGGCCAAGCTGTACAGCCATCTTGAAGACAGGCTTGATCAAGCTTTACCCGGCATGAGTGATGCAGCGTACGCCAGAGCACGCCGGCTCTTTGAACATATTCGCATTACAGATGCCAGCGAAATGAAAACACTCTGCCAGCTCATGAAGCCTTCGGAGCGGTTTTCAAGTATACAAAAAGCAGATATCAGGCGCTATTCTGGGCTGATTGAGGCCATCAATATTGATCCGATACTTAAACAATTTCCCCACTACCTTGATGGCGAAAAGCGATTTTATCTGCCGACCGCTCTTGATCTGCCCTTCCTTGAGGATCACGAAGGCTGTACCTCGGACTTGTTGGGAGAAATGGAAAGCAACGGAGAGCTACTCAAACTTCTATTCGAGTATAACCACCTCATTGCGTGCAGATCTACAAAGTCTTTCGTTATCAACACTAAATATACCCACCCCGACGACCTGACCGATCAGGAGGTTAAAGATCGCATCAACAGCAATATCATCAAATCATTTTACCTAAGCATAGTGACCAAAGAAGACGCAGAGGCCCGACTGAATGATAAATAAGATTATTGATGAGGCGCTCATCGCTCATAACTTTACAAAGGAGCATGAGACCGATCTCACTAGCTTCTACATCCGTGAATCCGGTTCGGCGATCAGGTTTGCGATCTTGCATAAGCTTGACCAGCTATCCAGCCCAGCCGAACTGAATGCTGCAATTAACCAGTCGGCACCTGATTCGTTCCTCAGCCACCCGACGTTCAAGAAGAACTGTGACCTGATCTGCATTCATCACCTGAACAAACTGGCCGAGTTCAAAGATCACGAAGAACAGATATTCGCGATCGAGGAGGATCCTCATTTCTTCAAAAAATATATTCTGTACTATAGCGACACCGAAGAGAGCGCGATCCAAGATTATTCCTTTGATAAGCTCGTGGCCACTATCTCGGACAAGAGTCGGTTCAGCAACTACAAGAGTGATCCGCTCTCGGCCACGCAGTACAGCGTGGCGGCAAAAATCTTCATCAAACTTCCATTCCTTGAGCTCCCATTCACCCGAAGGGAGCTCGTGTCATTGCGCCTGCAGGCAGCCGAAGCAGTTGCTGAAGCGGAACTCGACGCAACATACAAAACCATTCAGAAACTCACTGTGAACAACGTGGACGAATTGATTAAGGAGCTGATTGACAATGAGCTGGAAAATAACGCGAATTGAAGTTGCTAGCTTCAAAGCTTTCAAACACATCGATTTGGATCTAGGCACTTCATCCTTGTTGACTCTCGATGGGCCGAACGGGTATGGAAAGACCAGTATATTCGATGCTGTTGAGCTTTTACTTACTGGTCAGATCAAGAGAATCTTTAATCTCTTTGCGACCTTAATGACAAAAAACAAAAGCAATTATGATGACAACCTGTTTTGGAACACTCGCTCCGGCAAGAAAGACTTGTCAATCAAAATTGAATTCGTGGACGATGATCGCAAGCTCGTTTTAGCCAGGCATGCGCCTGTAAAAACGTTCCAAACCAAAGCGAACAACCGAGCCGATAAGTTCAAGCACTTTGCTCTTTATGAGCTGCCCGATTTCGACTCTAAAGCCTATACTCCCGCGAATTTACGCAAGGACGAATACCTCGATCAAGTCTTTGGCAACAACTTTAGAGAGAATTTCTCTTTCCTTAACTATCTCGAGCAAGGGCAAAATAAACTACTCCACACCCGAGTGGATGAGCGTAAAGACGCGCTTGGGAACCTGTTCAACATCACCGACATCGCCGCCGAGATTGAAAACTGCCGGTCGATCACAGGCAAACTCACCAAATACTTGAGTGACGAAAAGCGCAAAGCTGACGAACAGACACTTAACAACGAGTGCATTGCCCTGCGTGAAATGGTTCAGGCCGACCTGGGTAGCGTTGAATACAAAAAACTGTCGACCGTTAAGTCCGAGCCCGGTTGGGACAAGGAGGACCTGTTCCCCACGTATGCCCAAGACGTTCATACCCAGTTCCTAGAGGCGATCCGCAAACTAAATGACCTGCTTCCTTTGAAAGCAGCCATTCGCATAAGAGCTGAAAATGAAGCCATCGAAGCTGGCATCAATCTACATGCGATGTCGCTGAACAGCCTGGCGCAGCTGGGCACTGACTTGAACAAGCTGGATGAACTGGACGCAACCAAAAAAGAGATCGACCAGCTCACGAGAGCCACCGCCACCATCAAAAAAGGGGCGTCGGTTATCACAGCGGAGCGGGCCCGCACGCTGCCGGGCTGGGCGACTGGCCGGCTGGACTGGTTTGAAGAGCAGATTACAACACGCGATGATCTACAGACGAAGAACACCGCCAACGAGAGCGCCGCAGCTGAACTGGCTCGCTTGAAGCAACAGCTGCTTGATGAGCACGCCAAGCTTTACCCGGACGACAATCTTTGCCCGCTGTGCGGTAACGACTGGAAAGCTCATGCATCGATGCTCGAAGCCGTTGAGGAAAGAGCCAAGAAGATCTCTGACGCCTTGGGCAAGGATGGTAAAGCCCTCGTCGCCTTGATCACCGCGATGACCATCGAACTCGCCACCATTGAGACGTATATCCAGGGGCGCGAGGCGATCCTGAAGCCTGGATACAACGACGCGCTGCATAAAGCGCTGACGGAAGCCCAAAACCGTCTACCCGCAATCCATCAGCTGGCCGACCGGCTCAGGGCTGAAGGTATCCAAATGACGTTCGCGTTCAACGACGACGAAGTGGTGGTAGCCACGCGCCTTGAAGAGCTACGCAATTTGATGCGCGCCAAGAAAACGGACGAGACAACGGTGCCACCAGAAGACTGGCGCCAAACTATCGATGCGGTGTTCAAGGACTTGCAGGACTTCTATATTTTCGATCCTCAAGATCTGAAAAACAAAGAACTCTACATCAAGATCAAGGCTAACGAAGCTCAGAGCACCAGCCTTCAAAAATGCATCAAAGAGCTTCAAAAGATCCAACGCGACAACGATGCCGCTAACAAAGCCAAAGAGAAGGTCAACAAGCTGCGTTTAACCTTGGAGAAAGCGGAGCAAAAGTACGCTGATCAAACCATCTCGGAAATTGAGCTCATTTTCCACATCTACAGTGGACGGCTCATTCAGAACTACCAACGCGGCCTCGGGCTGTTCATCGAGAGCCGGGATGGTAAGCAACTGAGGTTCCTGACGGCAGAAAAGTCCGACCATGACGCGGTAATGTCCATGAGCACAGGCCAGGTGTCAGCCCTCAGCCTCGCCTTCTTCCTGTCGCTCAACAAGGTCTATGCGGATGTCCCGATCATCCTCATCGACGATCCGTCTCAGTCCTTGGATGAGGTGAACGTCGCCTCTCTGACCGACCTGCTCCGCTGTGAGCTTAAGCATTGCCAGCTCATCGTATCATCGCATGAAGAAGATATCTCGGCGTACATGCGATACCGCTTCCACCGGGCTGGTTTAACGACGAGCTCGCTCAACATGCAACGCTTGGCAAAAGAAGCGGCGTAAGGCTGTGGCGTAGCTAGCCAGGCCTTAGCTGGCTAGCGTTAGCGCGCGCAACACTTCAGGTGCCAATCACACGATTGTGGCTATTAGTGTTGCGCTCGAGACTATCTCAGGCGTAACAGAACTAGAGCCTTAAGGCACGCAACGCGATGCCGCGGCCATTGACACGGTTCTCCTTTTAAACAATCCGAAACACGCCTTCTTAGCTACCAGGAAAAAGCGCCTGCTGAGATATCAGTCACGATGCAGCCGTTGAGGTCCCTGCCTTTGGTCACAACTTAGGGTCGAACATTTGAAAAAGCCTCTCGTCGTCCGCTCTCCAATGTTGGGCGCAGGTACATCTAGGCTTGCATACCCGACGCTCAATTGGAATATCCAGTCCACTGTCCTGCATGGCCAATCTTAGAGCTCCAACGGCCATGCTGTAGATATTGACCCCATCGTGAGTTTTCAACTTTGGATCATCCAAAATGATCTTTTTCAAATAGCTCTTAAATGGAAGTTCGCCACCGCAATGCCTTAGGACGAGCATTTGATCGAACTGACCTTTGACGAGATTCTCTTCAAGATCATCTTTTCCTTGGAACCACCGGTCATTATCAGCTTTCCCGCTCCATTTTGTCGGATTCAACTTAGTAACCCATATCCTGCCGGTGTACGTTTTTTCAATGATTTTTGCATCAAACACAAACATTACAGGCCCATAAGCGTTGGCCCGACTAGCTCGGTCATGGATATCTACTGAGTCTGCAAACACGTCGAACCAGATCCCATATCGCTTATCGATGTCATCGGATTTCTGGGGGGTTTGAGTTATTCCTAATCGCTCTACAGTTCCACGAGACATGAGAGATTTGGCCCTCAAAAACTGGCACGCTGTTATAACGCTATTTGCGTGATGAATTTCTTCGATTCCCTCTTCATGCAATGCTTCGTACACGTGTTTGGATGGAATATCCATCTAATCTATTCTCCGTAAATTCAGTGAGGAAGCGAAGGAAGGCATTCACGTTCCCAAAACTGGCTGCTTAAATGAGCGAATGCCCTTCCTTCGTCTGTGTCAGTGGGCCGGCATGCTGCAATTCCTTGAGATGAACGGCAGTGATGAGCCAGCGATCTCGAGCGGTTTGGCGGCCTGGGTGGCCGCCACATCTATCCAGTCCGGCTTGAACAGGAAGGCGGGAAACGGCGAGCCTCAACTCTTGGGTAAGCCCAGCCGAGGCGGTGATGACCCGTGGGTTATCCATATTTCTATAATTCGTCAGTCATATTCTCCGAGTAGACTTCTGGCTCATCCGTAGTCAGCAAAGATTGCATTTGGTCGTCACCAGCTATGGTGATTAGCATATCAGCTTGCCGAACAGAAAAGTACTCGCTTTGCCACCGTTCTGTCCGGAACCCAGTAAGCTTGCAGGATCTGGTCGGTCGCGTTCACAACGATAACCATCCTGAGGTCCAACAGTGAAAACAGGAGGTACAGGTATCCGGGGGGGGGAAGACGAGCCGGGCGAACGCAACAGAAGTTGCTAGTCAAGGTATCGGTCCAGCGAAAGAGTGTTGCGCAACCTCGCAAAAGTCACGCAACAGTAAGGCGACTCAGTGACGCGCAACGACTTTGAATCTAAAGGAGCGAGAAAAACCAATGAACTCGGGAAGTAAACAACGCAACAGCAACCCAAACTACCAAGAATGCGGTGTACTATGCGGGACGGCACAGTAACAAAAACACTTCTAGCCGGTACGAGCTCTCAGCTCTCAGAAGTAAAACGCTCTGATCTTTTTGAAGTAATCTCGTCAGATGCGTCAACCCGCATTGATCTGACATATTCACTTCCATCGCAGGCAGGCCTGTATGC
>Ga0265780_10000855_pt1 | contig 45049 bp, 38 predicted proteins | sample P1T30metagenome_FD_192432 | JGI IMG/M metagenome (GOLD analysis project Ga0265780, IMG submission 192432) | Plant litter microbial communities from East Loma Ridge, Irvine, California - P1 T30 | ecosystem: Environmental > Terrestrial > Plant litter > Unclassified | place: USA: California... | reverse complement strand
TATCGGAAAAGCATTCTACATTGTAGATGCGAATAGCCGCTTTAAAGAAACGCTTGTTAGTTCCAATAGAACCTTAAGTATTAGGGTTGACCATCCGTTAAATCTTGCTTTTGAAGTTAAATTAAATGCCTCTTATGAACCCGCAGCCCATGTTTACGAGATGCCTGAAAAACTGGTAGCAATCTCAGACATTGAAGGCAATTTTACTGGCTTTTACAGTTTCCTATTGGCCAATAAAATAATCGACAAGGAGTGTAACTGGATTTATGGTAAAGGTCATTTGGTTTTAAACGGAGATTTTGTAGACCGGGGCAAACAGGTTACCCAAGTTTTATGGCTTGTCTATAAGCTGGATCAACAAGCTAAACAAGCTGGCGGCAAAGTGCATTACCTATTAGGTAACCATGAGATCATGATGTTGCAGGGAAACGTCTCGTATGCAAACTTTAAATACATAGAAGCCGCTAAACGTATCAGCAAAAATTCAAACTGGCGTGATGCCATGTGCTTTCTTTATTCTCCGCACTCAGAACTTGGAAAATGGCTGAGGACAAAAAACATTATTGAAAAGATTGGCAAGACAATTTATGTACATGCTGGGCTCAATATGCAGCACGTTAATAACAAATTAGGTATTGAGGAATTAAATAAAATTGCCAGGTTGCATTACGGCACCTCATACAGTAATCAACCTACCGGAACCAAAGAAAGGCTTACATTAAGTTCTATTTATAGCCCTTATTGGGACAGGGGTTTGGCTATGGACTTTAAACATACCCTATTGTATTATTTAAATGGTTTAAATGCTAAAAAGACTACTCAAACTCAGGTCGACAGCATACTCAACTTTTACAAAGGATCACGGATTGTAATCGGGCATTCCATCGTCAATGACATTCAGTATGATTATAATGGCACCGTTGTGAAAATTGACGTCAAACATAGTGAAGCGAAGTTTTCTGGATTGACTAAAGGCATCTTAATTAAGAAGGCTGAACTTTTTAAGCTAAATGATAAAGGGCATAAGGAAAAGCTTGAGTGTAACCGTTAAGAGCCGTTTGATAGCTTAACGGAAGTCCCAATCGGACTAAAGTCGAACCGCTTATTCAAAGATTTGATACTGTTCGCCGCTTTATAACTCTCATTACTTAGTCCTTTTTATTTATTTCCGCAATTGCCCTAATTAGCAATTCGTCATGCTGATTGCGTAATCCATGAACAGTTTGTTTCACCATAATATCTGGCACAATTCCGATTTGCTGCGTTTCCCTGCCGTCTGGGTAATAAACGCCTAAAGACGTCATCCGGGCATAATATCCACCAGGCAAGGATATTAAGGGTGATACGTTCCCGTCAGCACCGGAAGTTGTGGAACCAACAATTACGGAGTTAGGGGACAACCGAAATGCCATGGCATACAATTCTGAAGCACTTATGGTATTTTCGTTTACCAGAACAACAACCTTACCTTTGAAATAGGTAGGGTTTTCCTGACCAATAATCATTGGTTTTGTATACCGGAACGCACCCGGAAAGCCTTTTACCGGACACACATATTTTGATACAGCCGTAGGGTGTGGCAATAGCAAGTTAATCATTAGATAAGCTCCGGAATAATAAGGGTATTGACGGCAGTCTACTGCCATACCCTTGGCCGAATCAAGCAGCTTTTTGATCAATGGAATTTCCCGATCCTTAATGTTCGCAATGTTAGTATAAATAACCCCTTCACTTAATTTATAAAGGCTGGAATCTTTCTGATAATCAAAGTCGAATGTTTTCTTTTTAGCTAATTGATTGACTTTTATATTTTTCACATCTAAGGATTGCTTTATGCCCAAGTTGTCCTCTAACACTAAATGTGCAGTTGAATCCGACATCCGGGTTATAACACTACTTAACTTACGGAGCAAGGCTGGCTTATTTGAGGCGGGAACAAAAGGTGATTTTTCATCAATAAGGCGGGATACAGGAACATCATTGATCGCTTTCACTTATCTGGCCTCTTTTAGTTTCTCATTTATTTTATAGTTAGGTCGAGTTTATGGGTTAGCTCGACAATGCTAATATTGGTTGCAACGATTTTGCCGAACGGATCAACTAAAATATTAAATGGTATAGCGTGGATATTATATACTTTAGCCGACAACGCGTTAAAGCCCTTCAAATCGGATATATTAGGCCAGGGCATTCGTTCTTGTTTCAACGCAGTAATCCATTTACTTTTTTCATCGTCCAAAGCCACACTGAGTATGGTAAAATTACGGCTGGAAAATTTTTGATGAATAGCTTTAAGCGCGGGTATCTGCTGGCGACAAGGTAAACACCAACTTGCCCAAAAATCAACCAAGACGTATTTTCCCTGTAGTGAAGAAAGGGATATTTGTGTTCCGGTACTATCCAAAGACGATATGTCTTTTACTTTTGCTCCCAAACGCAGATCACCTTCCAAACCGAGAAATTGCTTTGTGCGTATTGCAGTTTTAGAAGCTTTAATATCTTTTGATAACAGGTTAAAAGAGTTTGCAAGTTCATCTTGCCTATTGGCCCATTTGAAATAAAACATGTAGCCTCGAATTGCCCAAAGGGAAACATAGGAAGACGAATGATACTTTATGAAATTTAAAATTTGATTCCTTTTTGACGTTTCAGTTGAGTCCCACATTATATCCAGCGAAGGTTTTATCGTAGGAAAATTGCCGTCTTTCTTTGCTTGTTCTCCTCTCTGTTTAATATCGTTTTGCGACTTTTCTACTGTGTAATTAATCTTGTCAAATTCATTTTGATCTTTTTGAGTTTGATTTCCTTCGGCAATTGTTAACCTGGAATCTACTGGCGGCATTAATTTTGTTGTTTTTCCGGGTTCTACCCAAAAGCTAATTAGTCCGGTGTACTCACCATTCCAGGGATCAACGCCTGGCTTTCCGGTATTAAGAAATACTTTAGCGGGTTCAGAAATTTTAGAGGAAAAATTAAATCTTCCATCATGTGAGACTTTCACTTGTCGAACTACTGTGTCTAAACCGTTAATATAGTAGACATATAATGTAGAATCATTAAGTTTCGGAATGTAAGCATTTACACGAAATATATTTGAAAATGTGTTCTTAGCACCTTGCGCGGATGCGCTGTTCTCAGTAAACAACGAACTGAAAAGTAGAAATACAGATATTAACTTCTTCATATAACACTTTAATAATGGTACATGGCAACTTTGCCATGTTCCATTTTATAATTAATAAGCAACCAAGATGCCTAAAGTGCAACTTACTGCATTGTTAACACACTCGCTGCAAGAAGGTGCATTTTGGCCGTAACCATCCCCATTTGCTGTAGCACAACATTTTCCACGGTCTTTATTGCTTTCCATTTCCACTCCACCTAAAATGCTTTTCATTTGATTATGATTAAGCATTTTAATACCAAGAGTGTTTAATCTCAAGTTTTACATAAAAAAACGATATTGGTTACCTCCCTTTGAATGCCCGGAAGATTTATGGCAATTGATGAACCATTCATCAATTTTTTTATGCGCGAGAATTTCCTCATCATAACAGAAATACTAATCTCTGAGCCGAGCAGCGTACATAAAGATTTTATAAAGTGATAGGTTAATACCTGTGAGTCACTTCGCTTGTTATTAAGTATCATAAATCGTGAAATAAAAATGTTTTCAATCCAGCGGCGAATCAAATCCAATTCAGGTTTAGCGCTTATTAACAAATAATTAAAGGCAATATAGAAATACAATGAGTATTTGAGCAAATATTTTTATAAACCTTTGATTTTTGTAAATATTAAAAAATTATAGTACAATGTATTGTATAAATTTAATATAATAAACGTTTCGTAGCAAAATCTGTAATTATGGTATTCTGGTGGTATTAGTAGCCTTTTGTAGAAGTTAAAATAGTTATTCTAAAAGTTAAATCATAACCTGCTTAAATCAGGTCGAATGTAGCTTTGTTAGCATTAGCGACTGCGGTACTATAATCAATTAAATTGAGAATACCAGCCTGAAACCTTTTTTCACTCACAAGCAGAACTTGCTGCGTAGCATTCTTAATTTTTTCCGCAGCTATTAGACGATTTTGAGACAATTGCGCGTCAGCTATCGCCTGACTTATAACTTTAGTGAAATTGTTTTTTGAGATTTCGGCTGTTACCTGAGCGATTTGATAAGTTATTTTAGCTTTTTCAATATTGGTTTGGGCTGTAAAGTGATTTAATATTGGTATCTGAAGCCAAATTCCAGCATATTGATAAAAATTGTCGCCGAATTGCCGAATGAAAGGGTAATTCCTAACTATTGAACGAAAGGCAGATGAAAGTACCGGCTGATTAATTCCACTCACGACTCCGACAGTATCAAATCCTGTCTGCTTGATTCCTGTTGTTAGTGAACGAGCGTCAGAAAAGTTCGAACCAACAAAACCGAATAATGATAAGGTGGGGTATAAATAACCCTTACTAACTTGTATATTTTGATGAGCAGCATCCTTACACAAATTTGCCAGTTTCACGTCAGGATTATTTTCCAAAGACATCTTGAATATTGAAGCTGTGTCTGAAAGAATATTCTTAGCAGTGTTATAAGCTTTCGGCCTTTCCAACTTTAACTCAATAGTTGGCAAATACATCAATTGCTTTAAATTTATCAAGCTTGAGTTGAGCTGATTTTGAATAGTTGCTTCATCTAGCTTACTATTGGCCTCTTGTGTTTGTGCTTGAGCCAAGTCAGCGGTAGACTTTTTAACCGCATTAAAGCTTTTTTGCATCTTATCTACATTTAATCTGGCTAAAGCAATTTGCTCTTTCGCAGCATCAAGTAAATCTTCTGCTGCTAAGACCTGCAAAAACGCTGTTACGGTTGCTAAAGTCAAATCATACTTTATCTTTAATGCGTTGCCTTGGTCTGCGTCTAAAAGTAGTTTATTTTGCAATATCTGCTTTCTTAAAAGTCCACCTTAAAACAAAGTAACTTGAGTTCCTTGTGTACAGCTTACGAGGAAGACTCTATTGGTAATATAATTGTAGGTCGACACATCTAAGGTCCTTCCCCAATTCAATGAAGCTTGCGGCGAAGCCGTCAAGTTTGGCAGTCGGTTATAAAATAGGTTCGAGCGCAGGTGGGCGCAGGTTTCAAAGCGCACCCAAACCGGCTCGAACCAGTCTTCATCTAGGGAGATTTGTTTTATAATTATAACTTCTAAATACCGCTGGGTGGTGTAATAGTTCTTCATCGTCGCTTTGGCTAGTACACTGGCTGCCATGTCGTTATGATACTGGAAAATATCTTGAAGTGTCCGCTCTTCATCGTCCTGGCACAGGAACGAGGCTTTGATAGCATCCGCAGTGATTACTCTTCTTTTCAACTGGAGCTCTTTATAACAATCGTTCACTGTCTGGCGAAGTTCGTCCAGATAAGCGTTTACCGTTTTAGCTTCTGCCGTTGAGTTTTTGCCGATGCCCCGGCCCATGTCCCAGCACTTTAAGGTGATCTTTTGCTGGAGGGCAACCCATGTTTTCTTGCCTTCCACGGTGATACACATGTAGACACGCGCTTTTCCGTCTTTTTCTTTCTCTAATCTAACATTGAAATAGATACCGAAACTTTTAACTGTTTTCATAAAATTTAAGAACTAATAAATCCTTTGGTGAATTAGGTGTTTCAAACTCACTCGAAAAGGGCTCTAAAACCGTCCAAAACCAGTCAAAATTCATAAAAGTTGACCTGTTTTAACTAACTGATATACAATTAAATATAACACTTTGAAACACCTGTAAAGGTACAAAACCAAAACAGGTGTTCGGATAGGGGAAATATAACCTGGAAAATTTTGGTTTATTTTGGTGTTTGAGGGGATTGCCTTAAAGCACAAAACCCTGTAAATCAGGTGATTTACAGGGTTTGATTTGTTTTGATATCGCTTTCTGTCGGGATGGCAGGACGACAACCTATGCTTGTAAGTAACTGACTATTAACTACTTGTAAATATCAACTTTCGTCAGGTGTTCACTTTGGTGAATGCCTTTCTTGATATAACAAATATACAAATTTGAGTCAATTATTACTATTTAGCCTTATACATAACTTTGCGACTTCGAGATTTTCGTTAGGTAGAGAGTTATTCAGACCCTGGAAATACTTTAATGGCTTTTGTCCCAACAGGTCTCACCCTTCTGCTTTCTTTGGCTCTTACTCTATAATTTGAAAGTTACATCGTTAGATAGTGCTCACTTTGTTCACAGTGCAAAAATCAGTTAACTTTTACTTTTATAATATTAGATTTACCTATTGCATTTGCTTGATAATAAATAGTTATCTATTGCATGTTATTAATATCGTAACGTATTGGACGCGTAGATATTATTGTTTATTAGCCGATTTGAACGTTCAAATCTCTGACTTCAACAAACCGGCGTTTACACAACAATTTCAACCAGGATGCATTGGTCATGAAAATCAATTTCAGATCCGAGTTTGTTTGGACGATAACGATCATAGTGTTATTGCCAAGTAAATGATAACTGTTTTCTGGTATTTTGACTGGGTGATGAATCGTTAATTATATTGCTTGCGAATAATCTATTCTTGTTCTTAGGTACATTAAGGATAAGAATAGATTTTAATTCTTTTAACGATATATAGTCTTTGGAAAAAACGGATGCGCGAATTGCTTTCTTCTTGCTGAACTTCCCAAATGGGTGATCGGCCATTATAAAAAAGAGCGGACCTCTTTATTAACATCAAAGGAAATCGTGTGTGGTCACCGAAGCGACTATCATTCTTTAAGAACCGCAGAATATTACGTGCAGTTCTTCAAGTTGTATTAACAGTTTAACTTTGCTATAGCGCGATTAAACCCTTGTTCTTCCTTTGTTAATCCCATTGACACAAGTATCAATAAGTAGAGGCCCACTCTTTCTTTTTCAAAACCCTTTCCAGGTCAACTTCCTGATCCCACTCAAAGAACCAAGTTCTTATATCTTGTATAGATTTTACTTCTGCAATGAAATCGCCAGTTCGAAGATAACTACTATGGACCATAATTGCTTTTTTATTCTTGAACTCTACGTAAGGGCAGCTGATAAAGTCAAAAAACAATAAAGTCAATTCTGATTTGGTAAAATGGTCACTGGCTTCTTCAAATTTTTTAACAACCGCTTTTTCAAGCAAACTTTTAACAATCTTAAATTCCTGATTATCGTCGAAATAATAGAGTAACGTGACGATCTGGAAATAATTCAGCTTTTTTAATTGTGCAATGTCATCTGCCTTGCTTAGTTCGCCCTGTTCAAGATTAAAATATTCCCTTATCTTTTTTTCAGTAAAAAGGTATTCTTTACCTAACCCTTTTAATGCAATCAGCAGGTTCAGCGTCTCAATATTAGTCTCATTCTTATTTTGACGGCGATGATAAGTGGTCATTACAAACTCTGCCTCTTTAAGAATTTTAGATAATACGGTGTGCTTATAGTCATCAGCTTTATCAGTAAGCAGTTTGGTAACAAGCACGATTATTTGTGAAACCTTAAAGGTCGCGTTGGCTGTAATATTTAATGAATAATAATAAAATACGACTTCCAAGTGCATCAGCAGGAAGTTTTCAAAAGCTGCCTGTCCTTTATCAATGTCTTCACTCTTTAGGTAAACAACCAGTTTTCGTTTAAACAAACGTATGATATCCCTGTTGATTACGTCATAAGTCAAGTTATTTAAGCGAACCACGCACTGCACGTCTTTAATGAGATGCTGAGAAACGGCGTAAGGGCGCCCAATCGATTTCATGGTTTTAGTCGTCGGATCGATTAGCCTGTCAAAAAGTTCACTAACCAGCTTTTTAACCTGCCTTTTACCTACAGCGATACTGGATACAAAAGGTGATGCCGTTTTCTTTGTTTTATTTGTGTTTAAGTAAAGTTTGTAAAACCGTAATTCCTCCTTGTAAGCTTTGAATATGGCCTCTTGTACTTTTTCTTCGTTGGCGAACACAAAAATATCGTCCACATAACGCCTTACCTCGTAGTCAACCCCGATCTTTAAATTCTGAGCAGTGACCTTGTTAATTACATTGATGTCAATCTGTTGTAATAAAATTTCTGCGAAGATCCTGGATATTTCCGGCCCCACTACAATCCCATTGGTTTCATTGTAGTTAGCCTGTTGCATCAATTTATCAAACTTATTTTCAAAGAGGTTTTCAAACTTATGATTGCGTTTAGCGCTTTCCTTGTCTTTTATCGCCCAGGTTATTGAATGCGTATAAATATGATAAAAGCACTTACTGATGTCAAATTCCCACAATAGATTAAATCGTTGTTCCAAACGTTGATAATCATGTCGGTCATAAAATTTATAAATCAGATCTACAGGCTTGTAGATGAAATAAGATTTTAAAAATTGCGGGTCGTATTCTTTAATATCTTGTTCGGTTTCTACCTCGGCATCTTTATGACCCTCTTCTGGGAATACAGAATCCGACGAAGCGCTGAACTTGGCCACTTTTTGTATGCTCCGTAAAGAAAAAGGGCTCTTCGAACAAAGATGAAGCATAATCGAGTCATACTTTTTGTAAAAGTCAATGAAATTATACTGATTAAAAGGGTGGATAACACTCAGCGTTCGAGTATCTGAATCATTAGACTTCGCAATTTCATAATTAAACGGAATACCATATATCTCCCTAAGCGGTTTAAGTTTCGCAATGAACTTCTCAAATTTCCCATCGGTAACAATTTGATAAAATCCATCATTGGAAAATAGCATCGGCACCTCGTAAGGCAGCAATTCCGTGAGCAAGATCCGGTTCGCGTCATTCTTATTTATCTTTACTCTACTCATATTTCCAGCACGCTTTGATTTGTTTCATGTCAGCAAAATCGAACTTATGATAGATCTTCTGCTCAAAGCCATTTTTGAATGAATATTTTTTTAATACATCTTTTTCAGCAGCCGTGAACTTAAGCGCGAGCTTACTTCCAAATGAACCGCTTCGGGAATTTAAAAGCTTATGATAGAATTCATTGAGTTCCTTTAACGGTAATAGATCATTGATATGTAAGTAATTATAATATATGCCGGCTTTTAGATCATGACCGGTATCCGATGCACTTTTTATGCTAAAATTACCAGTTAGAAATTTTATACGCTTTTCCAGCATGACCTTATCTGAATCTTTCAAAAAGGTCACGAAGGATAGCACCAGTCGTGTTTTGATCTTTTTAACTTTCCGATCTGCTATAGATATCGTAACGGTTTTATTATCACCTTTTAATTTCTGAATCAAAAACTTATATCCTAGATATTCCAATGGCTTTTTTTCGAGGATATGGTTCCCGTTATAAATAACGGTCTTGGTTTTATTTTGCGTTAAGCCTTCTTCTAAATGTGCCTCCATATTATCGCGTATTTGGTGAAGCGAGTTTTCCGTATTACTAAAGATCAGAATGTCATCGACAAAACGCGAGTAATAATAAACACCCGTGCAACCACGAATATAACGGTCAAATTTCCGCATGTAAATTTCGGAGAGGGTCGCGCTTATGCCTATACCGCGCGGTAAGCCTGTACTGGCGTGGATCAGCGGATGGGCGAATACTCTTTTGATGGCCCATAATGAAAAATACGATAGCCGTGCATCATTTTGTAACTTTGAAAAAATCCTTTCCCGATTGACGCTTTCGTAAAATTTGGCGATGTCAGTTCTTAATATCCAAAAGGCACATACGTCAGGCAACAGCGTCGTTACTTGGTTGATGATAACTCGCCTGTTTGATTGTTCATCTTTATAGATGCGTTTGATATTGTCATTAAGTTTCCTCAAGACCAATATGTCTACAAGTTTCCCACTGTAATAAATAAGACCGTTTTTGTGAATTGTAAAGTCGAATGTACCGTCGGTGATCGCTTTACAAGCAATTTCTAATTCTGCTTCCAAAGCGGCCTTGGTCGTCTTATATTCTTTTAAGTCCGCTAGACGCAAATAACGTAGTAATTCTTTAATAGAAAAGTTTTGATTCATGCAAGGTTTAGCAAAACTGGAGCAAGCTAATAATTATTTATGAAATATTTAACTAGTCTCAAGTGCCAATATCCTGATTATTAATTTGATGCAAAAGGTTATTTTAGCTTTAAATATTTTATGGAAATTGTCAGGGTAATTTATCAAGGATTTAATATCCAGAGTAATACGTACGCAAACTGTATTATGATGGTCCGGCGGGAAGACTTTTCGGTGTCTCAGGCATATGAAATATCTGTAGCGGAGAAGTACCCGATATGTTCGGATATCCATTTGGATGTGCTGATCGAATCTGCTTGCGAAAAAGAAGGTGGAGCCTTTTGGGCGGCTTATCAGAAAGCGGCAGTTGATATGTATTCTCTTACCTGTTTTAAACAAACGGGCGGGAAAATAGCGGCAATGATTCCAAGGTTCTCGGAGGCTGATTTCGCGGGCATTTTACAGAAGATACCAGAGTCGAATACTGAAACCCCTGATTTCAGATATGGAAATGTGCTCATGGAACTAAAAGATTTGCAGCAGGAATCTCTTAAAAGCAAAGAGCGGCAGCAAAACACAGCGTCATTGTTTGAGGAATTACCTGATCGTTGCATTAATCTTGACCCTATGACTGATTATGGGGAATGCAGCGAGCGGTATCATCGCTTGATTCAGAATTCCATTCATAATCATTTGAAGAAAGCGTCTTCGCAAATCAAAACTTATCGCAAAACGCAAAAGGTGGAAGCAGGAGGAATGATCTTTTTGAACACTGGTATGTTCAGTTTGCCTCATGAATTGTTCAAGGAACTGATAGCTGATTTGTTGGAACGCCGGACAAAAACCGTTGAATTTGTCTTTGTATTTTCACAGATCACTCAAGGCAACGGTTTTGATCAATACGCTATTTTTAAGGGGGAATTTATCGGAAAAGTTCCTGATAAACTCCAGTTCCTTCAGCAAGAAGTCAATGGGCTCATTAATAAAAAAATGACAGAGATGATCCGTGAACCAGCACAACTATTAACCCTGGATGATCAACAACCTATTTCGTTCGAGCAATTTGGTAAGATCTTTTATTGGAATCCAGGCCCGGCGCCGGACTCGCGTAGAACTTAATCATCACTTTGTTGATCTCTTTTGGTCATGAATGCTGCCCAATGTAGTTTGGATTCTGCGATTTGGTCGACGATGCCTGCGGTGACCGGGTACATGGACGAAAGTTCAGCGGCTCGCTCTCTCAACCTTAAACCTGCTTGTTTGCCGTTGTCATCAAATCTCGATGCCGGCCGGATCATAGACTCCCCGGCACGGCGGTTGAAAAAGCCGTCGTTAACGCCTTCGCTAAATTTTGGATTGTTCATTTCTTCGATGATCTCGCAAAGTTCGGGGTGTGGCCAAGCATATCCACTGATATCTGCACGTCCTATCAATTTACCTAATTCCCTAATGCCATTTTGTTTACGGTCCACCAATTCACATTGCACTATGGCTTCTTTGATATACGTGCGTAAAACCGTAAAATCATAGTTGCCAGAACCATCGCTGCCGGGCAGTAATGTCCAGGCATTTAATATGTCGTGCGCGTTTTTGGCACGACCTTGCACATTTGCTGGGATAATGTTTTTGATCTCTTCAAAGGGCGCGCTACCTTTAGGTAGGTAAGAGAATTTGATTAGTGTGGCAAATGAGGCCGGGTTGTTCGCCAGATCTTCGTAAAGATATTTGATCAGGCTAGGTTCTCGGTTGTCTTTCTTTAACATATCGAAGTAATACCATTCGATCTGGTGTAGCTGCTCCGTAGGTATGTTTTTGTTTAAAATATATTTATACAATTTTCGAATGAGCCAGTCTTCTGAACGAATGTTGATGCCTTGTTCCGTGCTATCGGTCGCGTAGCCGATAAGCGTTTCCGCAATTACTTCAGGTCGTATCGCTGTTTCATCATAGATCTGGTTGATACTGCTCCCATATCGTTTATATTTGTTAAGGTTGAGGATACAGGCTTCTTTATTCTCTTTGGCTACCCAAGTGCGATACTGGGTAAATATTGTATTCCAATAAATAGATGCGAAACTGGACGATCTTTTTTCAACGGCTGCCCAGACGGATGGCGAACCTTCCGCCGTAAGATAAAAGATAACCAATTTGTCTTCCGGGAGTTGCTGTCCATATTTTTCCACCTGCAATTCGATCCATTGCAAACCGTGTTTTTCAATATGCCCAGAAATATAACCGAGCGCCAAAGTGGCCAAATTGCCCTCTTCCGCGATCTTTAAGATGATGCCGGACTCTGCCTCTGCATGGAGCTGAGCTAATGTTTGTCCAAGTGAAAACGGATACTTTACTTTTGGGGCCAATTCTAAAACCGCAGCTGATCCTCCTTCAGCTAAAATCTTGCCTAACCCCTCTTTTCGTTTGTCCGCCATTAATTTTTGCTGTTTCTCCCAATCGTCGCCTGTTTTTCTCGTTTCAATCGTATCGACATTAAAGTACCAGCCATACTTATCAGCGATTGTAAGGACGAGCTTATCGTAGACCGATTGGAGGTCGGCTTGTTCTTGCTTGGTAAGATTCCAATTGCCTTCTTTTTTGGCATTGGCATGCGTGCGAAGTAACGACCTTAAAGTCTCCCGAAATTCTTCCGACTTCTCCCGTTCAAACTCAGTGTCCATTGCTTTGGCGATAATCATTTGTCGAAGTTCACCGGTGTGATCATCGACCAGTTTGATGACTTTGTTCCATCTTGCAGGTTCATCTCCCGCCAGGGTCAGTAAACTTTCGCAATTAAACTGTAATCCTTCTACGTAATCTTTTTCGGAAAAAGTGATCTTCCGATAGTCTTTAAGCCGCCAAACCGGTTTGTGCGTATTCATAGCGATATCGCTGATTTGAGGAGCTAGCGACAATAGTAAGGCAAAGGCAGCTTCGTGATTTCGTTTGATTAACAAACGGACCACATTTTTACGATCAATGAGTGACGCTAAGGTTTGCGGGTGCCACCAACGTAATATATTTTGGAGCGAAGCCGACGGGCGATTCGCATAAGCTTTGCCCTTGTCCAATTGATTTATTTTACCCAACAACAAGATAACCCGGGCTAGAAAGGAAGGCTCCCAGGCCAATACTTCTAACGCCCACAAAATATGGGTGTGATAAATGGGCACAAAGAAACCAGCGTTTTGATCGTTAAATAATTCGGCGATGACCTCGGGGTGATGATCGGCCAGGTTTTCCATCGCTTCCAAGAAGACTTTTGGTGCCGCTTCGGCTAACCAATGTACCTTACTTTCGATCGATTGCCAAAATCGAAGATTGTTATCGGCAAATATTTTTCTTACCAATCGTTCCGAAAAGTAGTTGAGGTCGATATTGATATTCATACCGCTTTCTAAACCACGGGAACTTAAAAGCATCAACGTTTGACACAGGCCATCTTTCAACCGGTTAGAATAACGGCTTTCTTTTTTATAGAGACTGGCAGCCATACGCATTTCCGGCTTCAGATCCAACGCCGGGTCATGTTCAGCCAGGACATTTTCAAAAACTGTTTCAAAGCGGCGAAAGTGCTCCTCGGTGAGGTATTTCCCCACGATAAAAAGAAGGTCGTAAGCAGAAACGATTCGCCAATGATTGGCGATTTGAACGACCGGATGGTCTGCGATCAGGCTCCATTTCTTTAAGGCAGCTTTGTAATTACTATACGTACCACTACCATAAAGCTGCGCGATCACGTCTTGGTCACCCTCTTTTTCATCGTCAAACTTTTGCACAAAAAAAATAGGAATCAATTCCGCTATGTCGTAAAATGCTGGCCAGGTTACGCGTCCGGCTTGGTCGGCGAGCATCCGTCTTAGAATGTTAAGGCTTTTGCCACAGGCTGTAGTGAGTTTGTAAGCCTCCCGGTGATCCACACCAAGTTTTCTTAACTCTTCTGCAAAAGTTCCTCCGTCAGCCAGTGGTATCAGGATGCCAGTCCTACTCAAGCTAACCTGATAACTGACCACCGACAATACGTAGTTCTTTGTAGTGCCAATATTGAGCGTAGATTCGTTATCCTCCGGTAAATAAAAAATGAACAGATTTTCGTAAGTGTCGTTAAGCTGCTTTAAAATATTTTGCTGGGTAACGATAATGGTCCTGCAAAATATCGCCTGCTCGGGATATATTAGAAGCAGCGAGCTCAGGGCAAAAGCGACACCTTCTTCCTTGGAAGAGGCTTGAAGATCGCGGTACCCCGCTTCTCCTGAAAAATAAGCTGTTATTTGGTTTTCCTGAATCGTTCTGCCTGCAACAATTAAAGCGGGTGTAAAGTCATATTCCGGTTGCTGGGTGTAGGTCGACCAAAATTCATCTGCGGCGGTAATATCGGCTGCGGGCATTTTGAGCAATGTGGCCAACCACCTGCCCACAGCCGGGCTTTTTTCCAGCCAGAGTTCGAGGTCATCGCCGTCATAAATGATGATCTCTTTCCAGTTTGACTCGGACTTTAATTTTTTGATCAGGTTTGGCCGGTTTGGTTTGATCCACCGGCGTGGGGTAACAAAGACGAATGTTGCAGCTCCTTGTATCTGGACTGGAATTACCGCTGATCGTTTGGCAAAATCACTTTTTAGTTTTTGGTGATAATCCCCATTTCTGCCCAACTCCCAAAAAGAACTGCCGGCAGGTGCCAAGCCTAATTGGCTGTTGAGTTCACAGATCCCGTCCCAACCGGGTTTAAAGATGCTATCCCCACCCGGGATATTTACCTGAGCCCAATCGCCAGAAGCGATGATGAGCTTACGTATCAATAAAGGCAGCTCGCTTTCACAAGCCCGGGTATCCGCCCATTGTGTCAATTGTGTTGCCGTAACCCAACGCATCATTAAAATTGTCTGGTGCCGTAGCCTTTGCTGATGTTCAATTCACGGAGTCTCGTATAGAGGTCGACCATGGAGCCGTTCGATAAGATCCACTCCATGACGATCTTGAATATTTCATCGGCGTCGGCTAAGTAGCCCATACGTCCGTCAGCGCCGCGGATACCGGCCTTATTGATGCGTTTGCCGCGAGATAAATACGTGTTCTTCTCTTCATAGATATAGTCACGGGCGACCTTGTTCTGTTTGCCGGAAGGAAGATGTTTCATTAACAGCCGCTGGATGCCTTTATAATACACCTCGTATTTGCGCTCAGGGTCTTCCACACTTCCCAGTGCGAATTGGCGAAGCTCATTCTCTTTTTCGATAGCGCCGGTTTCGGTAATGGTCAGTTGTTCGCCTTTTACCGCGTCGGTCTCCGCCAAAATACGCAGCTTCTCCTCGTTATTTTTCCGTTGTTGGTCGGTTATTGTTTGGTCAGCCATAAGATTTAGATATTAAAAATGTGGGTGTTCAAATACTGTACTGTTTCATCGATCTTTTCATGATCGAATGGATTGACATTGATGTCTTTTAAGGCGATGTTGACATCGGGTAAAAGGTACTTGTATTTACCCCAGAAGTTACCCTTGCCGGCTGTGTCCATTTCATAACAATAGAAATTGTAAATCAGGGATGGATGAATTTGGCTTTCTTTAGCCAGGTTATTCACGACCAAGGTGTTGTCAATGAACTTATAGACAAACGTGGCACGGTCTGCGGGTAAGAAATAATCACGAGAGAATTTGTTAGCTTCATCTTCTAATAAGAACAGGTCGGATTCACCGGTGAGGTGAAAGACCTGGCCCTCGATCTTATCATAGTCGTACAAAACGTGGTGGATCTCGTGCATCAGTGCGAACCATACCGTCGCGTAATTTTTATTGAGGTTGGTCAATACAATGCAGGGTTTGTTGTTGATGATAAAGGTCGCGCCTCTTACGGAAGTGGTTGGCAGGTAGGGTTGATAGATCACGGTAACGCCCAGGTTGAAGAGGGCGCGGGTGACCGTTCGTAAACCGTGACTGACATTCATGCTATAAGGCCTGATCTTCGGTATTAATTTAACCAACTCTTCACGATCATAAGGGTGCGGATTTTGGATGCTCTCCAAGAGCGAGTAGGCCGACCTAACCCAAAATTCCAGCATCGGTGCATTTTCACCCCGTTTGATTTTACTAAATGCCGGGATATAATGGCGATTGGCATATTGGAAAATAGATTCCAAACCAAAATAGCTGTTGATGCGCTGCTCGATCTCCGCAAAATCATTTTTGGTTTTAATAAAGCCCGCCTTACTCAGGTTTTTGATATCAAAGTTGGCCAGTATAAATGTCTTTTTCCGGGCATCTTCCAGTTCGGCCACCATGTCCTGCGGTAGTTCGCTGATATATAAACGCAATAACGCATCGGTTTCTAAGCCGAGAAACTGTCCCAACTTTAATAAGTTGATCACATCGACCCGTTTTGCGGTGCCATCCAGAATGCCATCTAATGATCGCTTCTGCATGGACAATAGGTTCTCCGCCTGGTTTTGCGTGATGCCGTGTTTGGAAAGTTTAAGTTCAAATAAGGCTTTGATGGAGTCGATATCGCCGTTCCAGGCGTCCACCGGTTTCAGCAGCTTGTAGAACTCATTTAAGAAATCATCTTTACTCATCAATGTAAATTTACATCACAAATTTAAATAAAATTTGCTTATTAAAATTATTCTTATGTAAATTTACATAACTTTTATAAACAAACAAGCTATGCTCGCTTTTCCAACGAATGAGTCCGATGCGCACCATGACTATGCACGTAGCGTAAAGTTAGCGAAAGATATTCATATTTCCGAAGCGCCGGAACGCGGACGGAAAGGCTACTTGTGTATTGGCTGCGGACGTGAAATGCAGGCGGTCTTTCCCAACAAGCAAAATCATCGCAAGTATTTCCGGCATGACGCCAAATTCATCAAGCCTGGCCAGCAATGCACTTTTAAAGACGAAGAATACCGCCGTAAACTAGCCATAGAGACGCTGGAGTTGAAAAAACAGGTCAGAGTACCTATCTTATATAAATATCCGCTAAAAGGCGAAACCGGCCTGGCCTTATTCTTATTGCCAGGAGCACTGGTCAGCGCGGTGCGCGTGGCTAAAGACCAATACTTTTATGAAGGACCGAACGGTAGTATCGCCTCAGGCCTTAGTTTCGACGGGCCCCAGGAAGAACTACTGTTAAAAGCAGACGTGGTGTTCTATGACGAGAACGACGAGCCGATCTTATTTATACAACTCGGTAAACGAAAAAAGCTGACCGTTGCCGAATTCGCCGGCTTAAGACGCCTGGCCGTTAACACGATCCATTTAACGATCCCCAAAGAATCAGCCGCAGCTATAGAACTTTCACAAATAAAAGGCGACCGCGCCAAATGGTTATATCATGACGACGAACAACACATCGCTTATTTTCAGGTACCCACAGACCTTGGAGAAGGAATACCTGTGGTTGATGGAGACCCGGACCGACTTTCTGAAGAAACTTACGACTGCCGAAAGGTACAAGTTAACAATCTCTTACGAGCACTTAGGCGATGTCTGGATGGAGAACCGTACGGAGCAGCAGAACGCGCAGTACGAACAGCTATCGGAACAGCTGAACTTGCTATTAAGCGAGCTGGAGAACGACGCGCCGGACTTGAAAAACAGTATAGAGAAGGCGCTGAGCACGCACATCGCGGAGAGCTTAACGAAATTGAGCAACGAGGAATCGAACTTCGAACTGGAAGAGCAAGACTTAATCGAAGTTTCAAAAACTTGGAAGACGCATATCGATCAACTAAAGGCGACTTTGAACGCGCGCAAAGACTACTTGAAGCAGACATCCGACAACAAGAGATCGCACTTGGCGGCACAGGAAAACCAGTTGAGCAGCTTCAGGACGAGCTTGAACGAGAGCACGAGCGCTTACGAAACCGAATGGACGAACAATTTGGAGGAGAACTCGAATCAATTAGAAGCGAGCAAGAACGAGTGGAACGAGCTATTGCAACTGCAAGAACAGCTATCGAACGAATACGCGCTGATATTGGAAGCGCACCAGCAGATCTTGCTCGAAAGCAACTTGGTCAACGAAACTATCATGAACGAATTGAGCGCGCGGCAAAAGAAGCTATTACTGATCTTGAAAAAACACGAGATGGAAGACAAGACCGCCTTGAGGGAGCACGAGCTGACCTTACAGCGCAGTTTGACGAGCTTCGAAGACGAACTGCTCTTACCGCACAAGAACGAGATGTTGAAGGAGGAACAAATCTTTCCAAAAGACTTAAAGCACTTGGTGATGCAAGAGGAATGGCGCTGGCTATCGAAAATGCCAAAGTTGATAACAGAAGAATCAGAACAGCGAAAGAATTCATTGGAACAGCTGCTTTTCAAACTTGGTTATCGCAACATTAACCTCGAAGCGCTTATTGAAGCGGCCAACACTAAAGCATAAATAAATTGAAGTGCGCAAATAGGCTGCGCATCAACAATTTTTCTTTGAACATTTAATTTTAACATGAGCAGACAAGCACCAATTTCAGAAGCGTTATTAAGAGGGATCAGCCAAGTGATCGGCGATACGAGTATGGGATTAAGCGGTACGGAGATCGGGCATCTGCTCTACCAAGCACGGATTGATGACATTGACCCAGCAAATACCAAATGGAAGCGACTTTTCAACGCGTTTACGAATTGGCAATATCGGAATCAATGCGCCAATAATATTTATGATTTTCTGATCCGGGCAATGAATCCAGTCAGTTACATGAACAATAAAGAAGCATTTAGCTGGCGTCGGGCAGAACTAAATAAACGTTTGATCTTTGTCGGTCTGACCCTGCAGGAAACAGGTAAGATCGGCAAACTTGCACAAGCTGCCACCACCATCAACGAAGCGGAACAAAGAGCTGATGATCTCTTAAAAAAACTAAAGAACCGCGAAGTGCATGCCGACGTACTGAAGTTTTGCCGGGCGGAACTGTTGGCCGATAATTATTTCTACGCGGTATTTGAGACGACAAAAAGTGTAGCCGACAAAATTCGTTCGTTATCCGGATTGACCACTGATGGCAGCGAACTGGTGGATGGCGCTTTCGCGATCAGCAAACCTATTTTACTGATCAACGAACTGAAGAACGCTACCGAAAAAAGTGAACATACGGGTTTTGCCAATCTATTGAAAGGCTTCTTTGGTATGTTCCGGAATACGACAGCTCATGTGCCGCATATCCAATGGGAGATCAAAGTACAAGATGCTTTAGACATCATGTCCTTAGCTTCACTCTGTCACCGGCGATTGGATTCCTCCAAAAAATATAGCTAACAGCATGACAAAACCGATCAATGACCTACACCCGAACATGGGTGAGATTTTTAAGGGCTATAGCGACCTCTTAGCAGAAGTCGTTAACTTTGGTACGCACATTTTAAGCTGGGACATCGATCAAGCCAATGGTGGCGACGAACAATTGCCAGTGCTACTGATCTTCCGGAATATCCTGGAGCATTTAGATGCGGTATCCCTGCTGATCCGCCAGTCCTCTGTCGAGCCAAGTAAAAACCTGTTGCGTGTCATGTTCGAGTCGCTGCTTAACCTAGAATATATGTTGGACAATGATTGCGAGCGCAGAGGCCTGGCTTTCCTCGTATGTGGTTACCATACGGAATTGAAATTCATAGAAAAGATATCTGAGGACACGGCGGCTCATTACCAGCTGAAACAAAAATTCAAAGCAGACAAATCGATGCCTTCAGGCTTACCATCGATTAATATACCGGGCAAACGCGAACAGGAACAGCGGATCTTAAAGATATTAGCGCTGCCTTTGTATAGGGAAGCTGAAGCGGAATATCAAGCCTTATTGAGCGCCGGCAAAAAGAACCCGAGCTGGTACCAGTTATTTGGCGGCCCGCCTAATATCGACCAATTGGCTACCAAACTGAACCGACAAGGTTTATACGAGCTTTTATACCGAACCTGGTCCAATACCATTCACGGGCAAAATGTGATCAAGGGAAACATGACTAATGGCATCGATACGGGCGTGGCACAAATAAGAAACCCTCGGGACGCCAAACAGGTTACCTTGCATGCTTGCAATATCGCCTTGCTGCTTTTTCAATTTTTTATTACAAAGCGGCTGCCGCAGGAGAAAAATAAACTTTCAATTTGGTACAAGACTGTACAACCGGAAATAAGTAAATTAAGATGATCAAATTTATCGACGGAACGATGCTTTACGTGCTATACGGCGAGCGCTCTTATTTAAAATATAATCAATCGCTGGTTGCTAATTTGCTGGAGCGGTTTAGTGCGGGCACCTTTGACCAGGAGCCGCTGACTAATGAAATCCTGAAATTTTGCTTTGACTGGGCCGCGGATACATTTCTGGATCTGATGCGCAGCCAAAAAGATGTACGGTTCATGTATTATCTTTTCAAAGTACATGAAGATAGCATTAAACTGTATTATCATAGTTTGGAAAATGCCGAAGCGCTGGAAAAGAAAGAAGTACATATTAGTACGCTTTCCGTCAACCGCCGTATCCTGAAATTAGCGCTGGAACAATGTTGCGACGTTGATTATGTGGGTAAGCTAACACCCGATCCAACGATCATGCCGGGTTTCCTGGCTTTACTGGAAGACCTATTATTTGTCGGCGAACGTTTATTCGCCTTCGCCGAGCATATGGCCGAGCAACGGATGATGGAAGACCCGATCGAGATCATTGTAGAGAAAAATGCCTACACAATCCAGCGTAAATATCACTACGACCAGATCTACCACCATATGGAAGAATTTTTTCAGGAAGGATTTTCCAAAGGTTTAGTAGATGCCGAGGCCATAACAGGATTACGTAACGAACTCCAAACTTGTATGGGGATCAATTACGATTTCGCCGGCGGACAGATCATGGAGATCAAAAAACATTTTTCGCCCCATGCGCCAGATATGCAAACGGTCCAATACGAAGCCTTACTGGGCAATTTTCAGCATACTGGAGTGAGCAAGGAGAATAGCGAAAACTTTTATGCCGGGCTCACGATCTCCAGAGCCAATAAACTGGCTATCCGGGATTCTGTTTACAAGTCCAATTCTTTCAAGCGCTATTTTTTCCGGCCTATACTCATGGTCCATATCAATGGTGAAGAACGCGCCTTGGTCGGGAAAGAAAAGTGGCAGGAAAGTATCCTGGTCATGGCCACCAATGGTTTTCAATGGCAACAAGCCCCGGAAGAATGGAAAAGGAACGCTGCATTTAATCGCTATCTCAGCCGAAAATCTGACGAGCACGATAAGTTATTGGAAGATAAGGTGAAAGAAATACTGGGTGAACGGGGTATCTCTTACATTCATCATGTCGTTCAATTATCACCGTTAAAAGGACCCGCCACCAGAATAGACCGCGAACCTGGGGAGATCGATTTTATTGTGGTCGATCACAATTGTCAAAAGATTCTGATCACCGACTGCAAATACCACCGCGCTCGTTACGAAATGGTTGGATTCTCAACTGATTTCAAAAACTTCAGGGAGAACTACGAACCGAAAATTGCCAAAAAGGTAAAATTTATCCAAGATCATTTGCAACTGCTACAAGAACATTTTGAACGGGAATTCAAAATCAACTTTGATATCAGCGGATTTCAGATCGAACCATTATTTATTGTAAACACCCCAACCTTTTATGTCCTTAACGGAAAAATAAAAACCGTGACCATTACGCACCTGGGCGAAATGATCGATAATTGTTACCAAATACCCGAACTAACGATTAACCTGCCGGATGGTACAATACAAGCGATCAACCATCCGTACTACAGCATTCAATGAACGTTAGTCTTCTTTTTACTGGTTGACGTATGAAGTATTTATTTCTAATCTTAATGGAGTTTAGCCCATTAAAGGATAACTGAACATTATCCTTGATCGAGCAATGGAGAGTAACATAGAGCAAGGCATGTTTTGTGATACAAAAACCGATTTGAAAGCATATAACATCAACTCTTATTTTCACCTTGTTCAACATTGAATTAAAAGTATTTACAGTTTAATTAAGAAGCCTATGTGAACCGCAATTTCTTTTTTAAGATAAGTGTTTTTTACACATCAGGAAAGCGGACAACTAATAACCAGTCGCCCGCTATTCCCTTGCCTTTCCAACGAGGTATAATTTGAGTGTGTGTGTGTGTGTGTGATATAATCATGTATCAAAGCCAGTCTTATTGTAACGAAACAAAAAGAAGGTGAAGTTCCTTAGCGGTATTGTATAATGCATCTACTTTAGTCATTAATTGCATAACTCCACTTTCATCCGGTTCAACAGACTTTCCGTAATGTGTATGTGCATAAGCATTTTGTAGCATGTCAAACTGCTGAATGCCATCGCTACTGTTTAAATGAAATTGGCTCTTCAATTCATCAGTCATCAACAAAGTCAAGCGAAGCATACGTGGAAGGTTATGCATCTGTATCCGGTATCCAAGAATAGCTTGAATAACACCTTTTAAAATATTTTCTGTTGCCTGATGTAGCATGAAGGTTGCTAAACCAAATTGTTTTCTGGTTGAGTACAATTCTGCACCAGCTAAAAACTCTTTGCCCTGACTACCCCAACGTGACCAGTGATCATTTGCCCTCTGTACCAATACATCCTTACCGATTTCCATCGGCGTTGGCAAATTCAAATCGGATACCTTGTAGACAACATTCCCCTTGCTGATAGCTGCTGTCCAAAACCTGCTGCCTTTCTCAACGCCTAAGATGGCACCGGCGGTTTTATGTACAATTGCATGAACCTTAATAAGGAACTTGCAATGATCCTCGATTTTATTGCTGATTTCTCCCTCCGGTATCTTTTCCTCATCTCCAACCAAAATTACCAGGAAGAAAACGAAAGGCTTGAAGTGAGTACCGAGATGGATGATCATTTGTATTGATGGGAACAATTTGATGATCAGATTTTTCACCTCCTCCAAGCCCAGACTTTCGGCCGGTGTTGGGTTAGGGCTTATTGCGTGGATTGTTCCATTGGCCTTCGCAACAGGCTGCTCAACAACTTCAGTTGAGGCTCTTTCCCTCAAATAAGGCTCCTTAGTGTTTCTTTGATGAATGATCCAGGCTGCGGAATAAAGTTTGAGCATGTTTTCATATACCACAATGATCTCCTGCGAGGTTAAGATGTTATCATCGTTGTGTTTGATGGTAAGCGCATCTTTAAGCCATACCATTAGGTAATCGCGGTATTTTGGCAGGCTTATGTCTGTAAAGAATGCTTTAACGTATACATATGGATTAAGTAATTGCTCATCGGATAAGTTGTTAGGAGAGTATAACCAAGTGGTTTTTTCCCTTTCCAGTTGCTGCGCTGTGATGGGTTTAGGGCGTTCCCGTTGCTCTTCGTGCTCAAGTAATAACAAGTATAGCGCTTCGATCAACTTCACATTGAGTTCGTGCACGTAAAGGATTGATTCCGGGCCATGCCGTTTATCTTCAAAGCAACTCCAAGAGACAGCGATGTCGCGCCAGCCTTTAAGTGAGACGACGTGATGTTTAGGTTCATCAGCGTCGAAGAAGTCTTCCAACACATCAAGCGGATGAGTAACCTCATAATGATATAGGTATTTGGGATAGTGCTCCCAGGGTGCATAGGAACCGGTATACATGGGCATAAAATTTTGTAGGCCGTTCACCATTGACCGGCACAAATCAAATTTCCGACTAGCCCTCCTTGTATGGAACTAAACGCCTTGGTATGCTACCAAAACTTGCTTGTGTTATACTACGAAATATTAGTACTTTAAAATATACCGCTGGAAGCTTATATTTGGTAAGGCAGCAAGCAACGGATCATGCAGCTTTAGAATTATCACACTTATTAATACATTTGGGGCATGGCAGAAGCAATACACATCGGACGCAAGATCTCTAGGATACGTGAACTCAGGGGTATGAAACAGGAAGCTCTTGCGTTAGAGCTGGGCGTTAGCCAGCAGACGGTTTCTAACCTTGAGAACAGTCAGCAAATCGAGGATGAGGTTTTGACTAAGATTGCAAAGGTATTAGGTGTAACCGATGAAGCAATCAAGAATTTCAGCGAGGAAGCTGTTATTAACTTCATTGCAAATACATACAATGACCATGCAGCTTCTTACGGTCATTATTACAATTTTAGTCCTATAGAAAAGATCGTATCTTTATATGACGAAAAGGTCGCCTTGCTTGAACGTTTATTAGAAAGTGAGCGAGAAAAGGTCGAAATATTAAGGCAAACCAAATAAATATTAATCTTTAATTTACCTAAGCCTTGTTTTTAACAAGGCTTTTTTTGTTGAAATGGACAATAAATTTAAAAAGCCCTGGATCTGTTTATTATCACTGACCGACGGAAATAAAATAGTCTTAGATCAAAAATTTGAAACCGTTTACAACGGCTCGATAGGAAGTCCGGTGAGAGCCGATTACCAGTCGTCCTATTGTACATTTCTCTTGAATTTTGATTTTCCAAAAAACATACATGAATACGACCTATTCGTAGTCAATATGCTAAACAATGATATCCTTGACTACCAATACTCAGATCATACTAGAGCTAACTCAAGATCCAAAAACGATTACTTTCTTTATACCGAACATCCCCAGAAGGTTTTCGATCCCAGGAGCTATGCATTAAAGTTGTTTTACAAGGCAATTGATAAGAAGGGAAAGAAAAGCTTAGTAATAACATTTGCTGGTGAGCGAGAACTGACAGACTATTCAGGCAGAGATTTTTCGGCTTCTTATGGCTCTCCAAACCTTAGTACAATTTCAAATTATAAGCGGTTAGAGTCCTTTTTCAACATACGTAATAAATTTGGAACGGAGATTTCAATCGCTCCGTCTGAATTTAAGCGTCTTTTTGATCAACATTTAGAGGGGTTTCAATATCATACAACCTTTGAGCCATCGCTAGATATGATTGAACAAAATGAATTGAATTATCTTCCATTAATTCACAATGCAGATGGTGAGGTCATATCCTTTCTTCTCGAGGGTGATAAGGATACCTTCTTGGTGCTTCCTGCAATAGCGGATCAAGCAGGATTCTTGGATGAGTTGCTATCAACAATACTACCTGACAGGTATCCTGATCTGTTCCCGTTTTCAGATAAGAACAATTGGTTGAACCAAAGCGCGTACCATCTCCCTAATCATAGGAAGCTTCTGGAGGAAAGACAGGAACTCGAGCGTAAGTATAATGATGACAGATTATTGGTTGACCGAAGGATCGATGATAATATTAGCCAGTTCAAGTTTCTGCATAGTCTTTTGAATGCAACGGATAATGAATTAGTGGAAGCCTTAATCAAATATTTTGAGTGGCTTGGCATTGAGAAGATTGTTGACAAGGACCAAACGGCGGGGAATCTTAAGGAGGAGGACCTGCAATTAATTCATGGTAATAGATTACTTATCGTTGAGGTAAAGGGTATAGGAGGAACGTCCAAGGATGACGAGTGCAGCCAGATAGCAAAGGTCCGGTTCAGAAGAATGCGGGAACTAAAGCGAACCGATGTCTATGCCCTGTACATTGTCAACCACCAGCGGCACTTGCCGCCAATGTCCCGCAATAACCCCCCATTTCAAGAGCAGCAGATCATAGATGCAGAGGAAGATTCCAGGGGGCTTTTAACCACATGGGAGCTATTTAGAGCCTTTGAATATGTAGTGGACGGAATCCTTACGAAGGAGGATATTATACATCACTTATATGATACCGGATTGATACGGCTCAAGCCAACGCTGAGCTACACTTGTATTGGCAGACCTAAGGAACTGTTTCAAAGGGGCGAGGTCGTTATCATTGATCTTAACGGGACGCTAATTAAGGTAGGTGACCAGGTATTGATATCCTCAAATGACGATTATAAACTTGTTGAAGTTATAAGTATCCGGTTAGATGAGGAAGAAGTTAGTGAAGCTGCAAATGGCGAAGCTGGTATTAGGCTACATGGCAGGGTCAAGGAAGCAGATCAATTATGGATTAAAAGGAAATAGGCGTGGAAGCATTACAGTTACTATTTGATAACGGTAACGTTACCCATAGTTAAAATCAGTTTTCGTTGTATATAATTATCAATCAGGTACTTATACCTGGATTCACAAGCCTTGAATTCAATAGATTTGAGGTTTCAAACACTTCCTCTTATCTATTAAATTTATGGCAGTTTACAGAATTTCCGGCATATGGCTGGACACGAATAATGTGATTACAAATTACGCTTTTCATACGGTAACACAAACTGGTACAACTAGAGCCGTAAAGAAAACAAAGTCGCAGGCAATCGCACTCTTAGAGACATCTGGAAATAGTGCAACAACGTGGCTGTGGAATTACTCATCAGCCAGGTGGACTGTTGGAGAGGTTGTTACTGTAATTAACGGCACCAACGGTAAATACCTAAGGTCAAACCCCGATAATAAGCTAACTGATAATCTGATGCACCTCATTAACTTTGACTGGATCGCTCCGTGAGTATAGCAATGTTCGAGTCGCGCATACCAAGGCATTGCACTGCGTAAACAACTTCCCAACACGAAGCAGGGAAGTTGTCAAGGACGGGCAACCAAAAAAAACAAACACCCGCCCGCTTGTATATCCTTGACGATTTTACTGCGGTGTTACCTTTGTGATTGCGGTGCAGTCCCTTTGCTTCTATTAGCTCAATCGTAAGAACATAAAAAAAGCCCGTTAGGCTTTTCCTTTAACCAGCCGGTTCCGGCTCGTAAATTACAGCCATGATGTAATCAGCTGCTTTCTGCGCCTGTCCTGCGGCTTTCAAGATTAACGTCTTGTCATTCTTCAACGCTTTTAGCCACCCTTGCAGGTAAGCCGCACTGTTCTGGATGGTCTGTTGCTGTATCCCGGTAATGGCACATAAGAATGTTGCAGTGAGTTCCGCGGTAAGCTCTTCCCTGGAATAAGGCTCACTACCATATTTGTTGGGCTGGGTGATCTCCTTACGGCTTAGACGGCTTTCATGTCCTGTGCTATGCGCCAGTTCGTGAAACAACGCACAGTAGTATTCTTCGCTGCTGTCAAACTGCGAGATGTCCGGCACAGCTACCATATCCTTAAGCGGGTAATAAACCGGGTACTGGCCATTCAGGTTCAATTGTGGCCTGCCGGGCATATCCTCAATGATCTGCTCACAGGCGGCTATCTTTTCGGCATCTGACCTGAACAAAGCTTCCACCTTTGGAAACTCGATACCTTCTGTCTGATCAATGTTAAACACGGTATGTACGTTGGGCACCATCCGTGTTTGTGGTGCAGCGTTGTCACCGTCGGTTCGTTGATCCGCTTCATCGCTTTCTTGTCCTTTGACTTTAATGCTGGCCCAGTAGGTAATCTTTGTGCCTTTCTCACCTTTCTTGACGATGCCACCTAAGTCTTGAGCCTGTTTAAAGGTAATGTAATACGGCAGGCTGTAGCCTTTCAGCATCGTTTGGAAATTGAGCCAGAAGACATTCCAGCCCCTGTAGCTGATCCCGGTCGTTACGTTCATCGGGAAACCGACCTGGTTCCAGCTGCACCGCCATACGATGTTGCCAGCTTCCATTTGTTCAATAACCGCGTCTGTTACTTCCTGATAAGTGTCCTTGAAATTTTTAGTAGTTGCCATAACTTTAAAGTTTTAATGAGTAAAAAATTAATTATGGCTGCCACCCCGCCCGCAGGACGCAATAAGGGCAAGGTGGAGATCCTAAAAATGCGGAGGCTCCCGGAGGTACGGAGGGATACCCATTTTTTGGATACGACCTTGATTCCACTAAAAAAACAAATTAACGGCACCCGTTTGCGGACTGACGGGCGAACTTTGCGGCAAATGATTAATGCTTACGTTCCTTTAGCTATGTGTCTCGTTGTGTCATCTAAAAGGAAGCAGTTACAGATGAAAATAACTTACCCTGGCAGTCGTTAATAAAAGGTTCGGCTAACCGGCAATTGGCATTGCCGGGTTTACAGTTTCGCCCAAGTATTCACTTAGGCTACCCTGTAAAGCTTTTTTTTATTATAACTTAGTATGATTACCTAACCTTATAATGTGATGTATAAACTTTTTGTAAGCGGTTTTCCCTTAGAGATCACCGAGATGGAACTGGCCAAACTGATCGGCCCTCATGGTACTATCGCCACCATGAAGATCGTCCGCGATAAGAAGACCAGGATCTGTAAAGGCTACGCCTTTGTTGAAATGGAAAGTCTTACCGATGCGGAGAATACCGTAATTGCACTGGACGGTGTAATGATGGGTGAACGGGCGCTTACCGTTAAGATCAGCGAGGACAAACTGGCGGAAGTTAAACCACGCTTTAGCAGACAGGTAAGTCATATCTCACGCGGGTATGGCAGACCGGAGGAACAACCGGCACCGGAAAGGGACAAACGGCCGAGACGGCCAAGGGTATAGTCTTCTGTTCAAATCTACATTTGAACAAATCTGAATTTATAGAATTGCAGAAATGAACAAAGCTCGCTTTCTGCATTTGAACAAATGAACATTTGTTCCTTTGTTCATTGGAGCAATACTAGTATTCACCTTAATGAGATAGTCCACGCTTCTTCTTTTTCTTCCTGCGCTGGTTCTGTGTCAGTTCCACAGGAGCCATACTACTATCAGGGTCGTTAACGCCGAGCAGATCGCCGATAAGACCGCTATGACGTAAAGACGAATGACCCACCTGCTGCCCACTTTGTTGTGTGCCTTGCTGATGTCCTTTGCGCTGGCTACGATCTTTTGGATTTGAAAGGCCAGGTTGGTTGCCCTCGTGTCCACTTCCCGCAGCCTGAGCAAGCTGCGCTCGGTTTGATTGTTCAAGCTGCTTTTGTAGTTCTCCTGCGCCTTCTGGTATAGGAGCTGTACCATTTTGAGCATGCCCTGCATTTGCTCGTATTCCGTTGGCCTGTGTGTTTCGTTGGCCTGCGGTTCGCCCGTTGCCTTCGCTTGCGGCTGTTCGTTCTGCTCTGTGGGCGATTGTTCTAGTGTTCGCCTCGTGTATTGCTGTGCGATCTCTTTCTTGTTCATAACCTGTTCCTGTTTTAATGGCCTGCCATTTATAGGCGTTGCCTAAGTGGGCACCTTTGAACTGTAATCCTTCATAACCGTATGATATCCCGCTTACAAAGCCGGTACTGGCCTGGTTGAACAGCACATTAACGCCTTTGGCTTCCAACTTGCTGATGAACGTCTGTATATCCGGCTTGCGCTCCATCACCTCTTTGACCAATACCTGCAATTTGAGCTTCGCCGATGGCTCGTCCGTACGCTTCATCATTTCCAACTCACTCTTCGTCATGGCCCGCTCTTTGGCCTCTTTACTGCTGATGACCTCCTTTAAGCCATATTGCTTTTCCAACTGCCGCAGGGCCTGTTCGCTGCGCTTGTAATCGTTGCTATCGGATACTAAGCTGCCATCGTAGCCGATTCGGTTGACCAGGATATGCAGATGCGGATGATCGGCATCGTAATGGCGAAAGATGATGTGCTGGTTATCACCAAAGCCCATCGCTTGTAGATAGTCTCTTGCAATGGCTTTCATCTGTTCATCCTTCAGGTCTTCATGAACCGGGAAGTTGAGCGAGGTGTGGTAAAAGTACTTGGCCAGGTTCGGGCGTTGGATCCTGACCAGGTTCACTTCTTTCAGGAAAGCTTGTGCGTTATCATCCCTGCTGAAGGTCGAAGCCAGTACTTCTGCAACGCCTTTTTCCACCTTAGCGAGGTTATAGCTTAGTGCGCCTTTAAATCCTTTTCCCTTGACCTGATCTGCTGTCATCCTAATAATCGTTTAAGAATATCGTTCTTGAGGTTAAGTAAGGTTGTCAGGATCGCGAGGAATGCAGGTGATAATTTACCGGAGTGTGAAAGCTTTACGGCCTGGTTAAGGTTGTTGCCAATGTAATGCAGTTCGCGGTAGAGCTTCGCCTCAATAGGCGATACTTTGATGAGCGGGAACCTGCCGGTAAAGATCTTCTGCCGTATCCAGCTTGCAGGCGTTAAGCCTGCGCCTTCGGCCTGTTCAGTAACCCTTTTGCTCTCGTCCTCGGTGAGCCGGATGTTGACCTGTACGACTCTTTTTTCTTCTTCACTTAATGCCGGTCTTGCCATGATATTGTGATTTAGATAACAACAACTGCTTACGCTTTAGCTCCGGGCTATGCGGATACGCTTGCTTTGAATTTCCCCGCGCAGCACTTTTTGGATGTCCTCGAAACTATAATAAAGAATGCCGCCAATCTTCGTGAATGGTAGTGTACCATTATCACGAAGCGTTTGTAAGGTGTTGCTGCTGATCTTGAGCAGGTTCTTGACCTGGTAGCTTTTGATCCACTTGGATTGATTACCTTGGGTGCTTCCACCGCCCACCAATGCCTTGATCTGGTCAATCAGCTTATTGCCAAATTCCTCCAGGTCTTCTCTCGTGATGATCTCTGTTGCCATAACTTTTAATGTTAAAAGGTTAAACCATGATGCTTTGTATCAAAGGTTGCTTTTTATGGTTTTAGCAATTCACCACTTGTACATGAGGTAGGTGTTTTTTTTAACGGGTAAACACGTTTACAGCGGTATTAAAACACCGTAGGAGTTAATATCTTCTCACGTTCTAGCATGATATCCTCTCTTTAATTTATGCCGGATCTTCCCATGATTCCTGATTTTAAACGAAGTGTTGATCACCGCTTCCTCCGAAGGAGCAAGCCGTTTAAGCGTAGCGAAAACATGGCTTGCTCCATTTCGTAAAGACAATCTTCACCTTGACAAACGGATACGTTTGGACTGCACTTCCCCACGAAGGGCTTTTTGAATTGCATCCATTTCGTAATAAAGGATACCGCCGATCTTAGTAAAGGGTATCGTACCATTGTCACGAAGGGATTGCAGGGTGTTGCTGCTGATCTTGAGCAGGTTCTTGACCTGGTAGCTTTTGATCCATTTGCGTGGTTCGCCTTCGGTCGAACCGCTGCTCAATAGTGCTTTCATCTGGCTCATTAGCTTCTCGCCGAATGCTTCCAGGTCCTCGCGGGTGATAATCTCTGTTGCCATAGCTTTCCTTTGTTTCGTTAAACTTTCAGTTTGTTCAAGCTCTGATGAGCTTAATCCCCTGCAACGCTATCTGGCTTGCGTTGCTTTGAAACAAAGGTGGATGATTAGAGATAATAGTTTATCCGATATACTCCGAGTCGGATGTCTAAAAATTAAGAATTATTATTTGATTATTAATTAACGCTGTAAATTCTGCATTTTATAATTTCCAAAGGGACTACAAACTTACAACTCAATTTAACATGTAAGCATACTCATAGTTGCGGCTGAGAAACTAGATTTTTAACCAACCGCTTATTTTTGTAATATTGGCAGGAACCCTAATATTTGGAACAAACTAATGAATACCGATGAGCAAAAATTAAATCACTTTTTTTCTGACTTAGATGAAGTTATTTCGCCGGTTAGTAATTTAGCTCAACAGTTAAACGGGTTGATTAGTAATTTTCCTCTTACAATTAAATTATTGTTACTATTCGTTGATAATAAGGAAAATGAACCATCCTTAGAAAGGCTAGCTGATGACTTTCACCAACATTTGCATGTATTGTTGTCGGATGATTTGCATCGTTTCCCAATAGCTATAGAAGGACTTGCGCAAAAGTTTGAAGCATTCTTAAAAAAGATAGGATATTTTAAATACAAGAACACTGTCTATTGGACCGGGGACAGTACCCACATTGGACTGATCGATTCAACCTTACAAAATATATGCGATGGTCTCTTGGTTCCTGTTCGAGGGATGCCTAGAGGTACCGGAGCTAGGCGCCTTCCTGAAAATCTATTTATAAATAGTGGTTTTACAGAAGAGTTAGTTGACTTTATAAGGGGGGACTTACGTAACAATGTACATCAGGCTCCAAATATCCCAAGAAGGATGAGAATTTATTATTCCGAGTTGGTTTTGTTGGCGTATCTTCTTGTCATAAATGATAATGGAACATTCCTAGCTGCTAAACTGTTAACGGAACAACGTTATAAGTCGAAATTATCAGATTATTTTTCCCGGTGGCAAGATCGTTACGTTCAAAATCTTTTAATAGAGAAAGACAAGAATGATTTGGTCGAATTATCCCCACAACTCATAGAAACAGATTGGGATGTACGTGATCAAGAAAGCTTGTTTTTACCAAAAAGTGGAAAAATACTTGATATTGTAAATGACGTCAAACAACTGGTGATTATAGGCGATCCTGGTTTAGGTAAGACAACGACTTTGTATTTTTTGGGGTATCATTTAGCGAAGGATGATCAACAAATTCCACTATATTTTCCATTTAAAAATTTCAATCCTCACCAAAACTTATTGCAACAAATAGCCACAAACGCGGGCTTGGAAAAAGCACTAATTGAATCATTCAAAGGTTCCGGACTATTAGTGTTTTTATTGGATGGACTCAATGAAGTACTAATAGCATCTGACGCAATACATTTAAAAAATGAAATAAAAAGCCTTCAGCAAGAGTTTCCGGATTGTTATTTGGTTATAACGACACGGCCTTCGAGTTATAGGAATGACTTTAATATACCGGTTTTTGACCTGCAACCATTAAGTGATCATGAAATAATTGAGTTTATCACTAAACACTTTACAGGGTCTGCCCCAGGTTTAGTCGCTGAACTTAACAAACACATAAAATTACGAGAACTTTGCCGCAATCCACTAATATTATTAATGCTCTGCTCCATCTCTGATCATTCGTTGCACGTTATACCGCAAAATAAAGGTCAGTTAATCAAAAAGTTTATAGCCGATTTATTGATTAGGGAACAATTAAAAAATAGTTATTTTGATGAATTCAAATATTTCAATTATCTCGTCGATCTAGGTTATGCTACCAGACAGGCTAATAAGGTGAGTTTCGACCGAAATTATGCAATTAATATATTATCTCGAACAGCGAATAGATTAGATCCATCTGTAGATCGAGTCGCTGTGCTAAAAACGTTGATAGACATTGGTATTTTAAGTAAAAATCAGGGGCTTATCAGTTTTACACACGAGCTTTACCAAGAGTATTTCGCTGCGGAAGGCTTAATTTTGGAATCTTTCAGCGCGTCAGATTTTCAAAAGTTGGAAGAATCAGAGGTATGGGAACAACCTTTGATACTTTACTCTGGCCTCACAAACCAAAGTGAACAATTTATTGCAAATCTATCTTTTAGATTTCCGGTTCTTGCAGCTAAGTGCTTTGAAAGTTCGATAGCGGATAATGAACTGCTACGGTTAGAAATCGTTAAAAATGCGTACAACAATTCCTTGCTCATAGATGATTTCAAAACTGCGATTGAAGGTTTAACGGCATTGTTACGCATTGGCGAATCAAAATTGATTAATGACTCATTGCAAACTAGCGTTAACAATCACGGTGAAATTGTTTTTAGATTCCTTGGCCAAATTGCGTCTATTCTCGTCAGAACAATTGATAGCGCCTATCTAATTGAATCAATTGCTACTATCATCAATCTGAGGCCTGCATTTATTCCATCTGTAATCAGAAATCTTGAAAAGAGGAATAGGGAAGATATCCTTAAATTAAAAGATGAATTGCTGAAGATATTCCAAACTCATCTGTTTTTAATTAAACCTCCCTTTCTACTCCGCTTTTTTCGTACAATTGATTTAAAGGAAGCGAATAAGATTGGTAAGGACAAGCTAGAGAAGTATTGTTTAAGGCTCTGCCAACAAGACAACAATCACATTTTAGAAGACACGAATGTTGCTTGGAATCTTATAGATTTTTTTGAGTTGTATAATGATATAGAATTTATATCTCAATTACTTCCATTATTGATAGATGGAAGAAGACCAAATCATATATTTATTAGAAAGATTGCAGATCGGGCACCTGCTCAAGTTGACAAGATTATTGTTAACTGTTTGTCTTCTCAAAATGTTAGTAGTCAATGTGCAGGAATATTTTTGGCTATTGATCGAGGCAAATTTGCCCACTTTGAAGAAGTGATTCACAAATTAAAAGTTTACCGGAACGTCAATTTAATTAAATGGCTTGATTCATTTCAAAATGAAAAGATGTTCAATGATAGAGTATCTGTAATATATAATCTTGAATCGCAACGACAAAATCTTGTCGATTTAGAAAAGCATCGACACCGTAAGTATCGTTGTAAGGTAGTCGAAGTGAATCCTAACTATATTTCGATAAAACAACGAGATTACAGAATTACGGGTAGAGTACTGCCGTCGGAAAGAGTAAGTAAGAATGTAAAAGCGTCCCAAATGATAAATGCGTATGTTGCATTTATTGACTATTTTGCTAATATTATATACTTCACTCAACGAGAAAGTTCTGTTGAAAACTATTTTGCAATTTGCCAGATGCCTGCTCCTGGTGAAAAAGTTCGTGCAAGAATTAGTTACATCGAAAATGATTATGCTGAATTGTATATACGTGATCGTTTTTTAGGAATTCTACTTGACGAGCCAGAACTAAAAACTTCTGCAAAGGGGAAAAAACTGGATGTAAAAATCCTCTCCTACGAGTTTGGTATTTATAAGCTTCAACTAATTGATGTTAAGAAAGTCGGACATACTAAAATCAAAAGAGAAAAAGAGGATAAAGATAAATCAAAAAGGAGTGCTAAGGAAGATTCGGATTTTGCTTATCTACTAAGTTTAGCATTGAAAAAATAAGTCCATTAGAATCTCCTTGCACGCCTTGAAAATAACCTATCACTCATAAAACAAAGATATAAAAAGCTAGAGATACACGAATGACAATCAAAGTCGTGCGTCAATCAAATTTATCAGGTTTATAGCCGATTCCCACTCTTGGGGTATTTTTACGTTCGATTAATTCATCGAGGTATTGGAAGACCAGCTCAATATTTTTGTCATGATTACCTAGCTTCTTTTTAATGCTTTCAATTTCTTTCCAAACATCGGCTTGACTAGCGAACGCTTCTCGAAGTCTTACAAATATGTTGATGATTTGAATACTTACGGCAACAGCTTTTTCACTCTTTAAAACATTGGATAGCATTAGGATGCCATGCTCTGTAAATACATAAGGTAGGTACTTAGAATGTTCACCGCGCTTTAGGGTCACAAATTGTGACCTTATAGCATCATACTCTTCCTTTGTCAACTCAAACATAAATGGCTCAGGAAAACGTTGTTGGTTCCTGTTGACCTGTTGTTTTAATTTCTTGGTTTCAGTACCATACAATTCAGCTAAATCGGCATCAAGCATGACCTTTTGGCCTCTTATAAAATATATCTTGCTCATCACGATCTCATCTGAGATCATAATTGATTTTTCTTGTCCTTCAGTCATAATCCTATTCTAAAAAGTGGGCTTTAAAATTAAATTGTGGCAGCGATAAGCTTCGCATTAAGTTTTGACATATCATCACTGACCTTTTTTTCGATTACCTTTGCATAGACTTGCGTTGAGCGCATCGAGGTGTGGCCTAACAACTTGCTGACTGTCTCGATCGGTACACCATTGACCAATGTGACCGTGGTAGAAAAAGTGTGCCTAGCCATATGGAACGTTAAGACTTCCCGTATGTCGCACAACTCGGCCAGTTCTTTAAGGTAGCTGTTCATTTTTTGATTGGAGAGTTTAGGAAATACTGTTCCATTCGCTATTGCACGACGGTTTTGGTCATACCTGATCAATATTGATTCCGCCTTGTGAAGGATCGGAACATTTACCGGTATGGTTGTTTTCTGCCGGAAGGTTTTCACCCATAGCTTTCCGTCTTGACCTTCGATAAGGTTATCCTTAGACAGGCTCATCACATCGACAAATGCCAAACCTGTATAACAGGCAAAGACAAAAATATCTCTAACCAAACCGAGTCTTGGTAGAAGAGGGGATTTACTTTCCAACTTTTCCAGCTCACGACTGCTCAAGAAATCTTTTTCTACGCGGTCAAATTTTAACTGAAATTTCTCAAACGGGTCGCGGTACAACCATTCTATCCGGCAAGCCAGGTTGACCATCTTCTTGAACCTCTCCAAATGTTTCATGATCCCGTTCGTGGTCAGCGGCTTTTGGTGGTCGATGGGCTGGTGGTTACGAAGGAACGTTTCAAAGTCCTGGATGAACTTGTAGTTGAGTTCTGAGAGATAGAACTCTTTTCGCTTAAAATTCTCTTTAACGAATTGGGTAATATACCGCTGTGTGGTATAGTAGTTCTTCATGGTCCCGGCAGCTAAAACGCCGGTAGACATATCATTGTGATATTTGGCTATCTCATCCAGCGTATGTTCGTCATCGCCCGTACGCAGATAACCAGCCTTCACGCTGTCGGCAGTTACCACGCGTCGTTTAAGCAGTATTTCCCTGTAGCACTCACCGAGTACTTGCCTGACCTCTTCTAAATAGCTGTTCAGTTCTCGTCCTTCGGCTGTTGTGGCTTTGCCCATGCTTTTGCGCATATCCCAGCACCGGGTGCTGATCGTTTGTTTTAAGGCGAGCATGGCCTTACTGCCGTTCACCTTGATCGATGCGTAAACTGGGGCTTTTCCGTCCTTTTCCTTCTCCGTCCTGAGATTGAAATGGACACTGAATGTGTTGATCGCTTTCATAACCTGTCATTTAATATGAGTTTCCTTGTGTTTTTTTGATATTAAAAGCACTTCGGAGCGGTTCAAAAGGGGCTGAAATGAGCGCAAATTAACGCAATCCCGATTGGTTGTAACCTATTGACATACAATCAAATAGACCACTTTTGACCACCTCAAAAGTACGGATCAAAAAGAGGTGTTCAGTTAGGTGAAGGACAACTTGAGTTAAATTGATATATTTTGCGCAGGCTATAAAACAAAAAAGCCTGTAAATCAATGATTTACAGGCTTTTCGCATCGTTTGATACGTGGTATCGTCGGGATGGCAGGATTCGAACCTGCGGCCTCCACATCCCAAATGTGGCGCGATACCGGGCTACGCTACATCCCGTTTGGGTTTGCAAAGGTATAATTAATTTATACAATCGCAAATATTATTTAAAGAACTTTTATGTTGTTAAAGATTTTCGTCTTCGCTTTTTCAACACAAACAATTAATGTCAATTATCACCAGAGTTTTTAAAAATCAATTGCCCTGTAGATCCTTTTCGTTAATCTGCTGCAAATATAGCGCGGAATTATACAAATGCAAATGTTATTTGAGGCAATACCTGCTGAATTTAAGCATCACACCAGCCTTTACACTTCTATACAACTGACAGTCAATAACTAACCTAATGACAAATTTTAGAAAATAATTTTTTATAGCGCCATTACCCGCCAGCTGACCTTTGTTAGCTCGATAACTTGGCGTCATTGTTAAAGAATGTTAAGGTTCATGGCAGTTAGATCAATTAAACAGACCTTGCTTCATATTATTGATATGGTAACAACTTTACTCCTCATTTTATGCATTACAAAAAAATTAACAACCTACTGGGCTGGCTGTGTTTTGCCGTAGCCTCCACAACCTACATCCTCACCTTAGAACCGTCCGTTAGCTTTTGGGATTGCGGCGAATTCATTTCCTGCGCTTTCAGGCTACAGGTATCGCATCAACCGGGTTATCCGCTGTTTGCCATGATTGGCAAGGCATTCTCGCTCCTATCTATGGGCAACAATGCCAAGGTGCCTTACTTTACCAATATGGCTTCGGCGCTGGCCAGTGCTGCCACAGTAATGTTCCTTTTTTGGACGATAACCGCGCTGGCTAAAAAAGCACTGATAAAGCGCGGTGAGGAGATTAGCCAATCCAACCTGTTTTTAATAATGGGTGCAGGGTTAGTTGGCGCACTGGCATTTACGTTTAGTGATACGTTTTGGTATTCGGCGGTCGAAACCATTGTGTTTGCTCAAGCTGCCTTATGTGTATCGGTAGTGTTTTGGGCTATTTTGAAATGGGATGCTCACGCCCATGAACCCGGTGCCGACCGTTACCTGGTACTAATTGCTTATATAATGGGTTTATCTATTGGTATACACCTGCTTAACTTATTAACAATACCGGCTCTAACCTTGGTATATTATTTTCGCCGAAGCAAACAAATTAGCACCAAAGGCACCATTATAGCACTATTTACAGGAATAGGCTTATTAGCACTGGTTCAGTTTGGCGTAATACAATACACCGTTAAATTAGCTGCCTACTTCGATCTGTTTTTTGTAAACACGCTGCATATGGGCTTTGGCAGCGGCGTTCTGGTATTCTTATTAGTGCTTATGGGCTTTCTTTTGGCAGGGATTATATTCACTATCCGAAAAAGCAAGCCGGTACTTAACCTGGCATTTATTTGCCTAACCTTTATTTACCTGGGTTACGGCTCGTTTGCCATGATCCCAATAAGGGCACATGCGGGTACTAATTTAAATAATAGCCACCCCGATAACGCCTTTAAACTGCAAAGTTACCTGAACAGGGAGCAGTACATTGCACCACCACTGGTGTACGGGCCTTATTTTGATGCACAGGCCATTGATCAAAAGGAGGGTTCAACCATTTACCGTAAAGGCAAAACCCAGTACGAAGTGGTGGGCAAAAAACAAAAGCTGGAGTATGATCATAATACTATTTTGCCGCGCATTTTCAGTAACGAAGATAAGGACACTCAATTTTACAAGCAATGGCTGCAATTAGGCGACGGTCAGGCACCTACCTTTAAAGACAATATTAACTTTCTGTTCAGCTGGCAGTTATATCAAATGTATTTCCGCTATTTTCTGTGGAACTTTGTAGGCCGGTATAACGACCAGGACGGACAAACCAGTACAAAGGATTTGGATGGTAACTGGACGTCGGGCTTGTTTGATAGCAATAAGCATCTGCCTAAGTTTATTACCCAAAGCAATACGTATACACCATTATATGCGCTACCGCTCATAGTTGGGTTAATTGGTATGGTGTACCACTTTAAACGCAGCAAAAGAGATGCTTCGGTTATTGCCCTGCTTTACTTTTTTATGGGGATTGCCATTGTATTATACGTTAATCAGCCAACCATTCAACCCCGCGAGCGCGATTACTCCTATGTTGGGTCATTTTATGCATTTGCTATATGGATTGGTTTAGGCGTTATAGGCCTTGCAAAGTTCCTGCAACAAAAAGTAAATGCCAGGTATGCAGGCTTGGCTGCTACCGGTTTATGCCTGCTGGCTGCACCTGTATTAATGGGTGTACAAGAATGGGGTTCGCATAACCGCTCTACCAAAACTACGCCGCACGATATGGCATCCAACTACTTAAACTCCTGCGCGCCTAACGCCATTTTGTTTACCTACGGCGATAATGATACCTATTCGTTGTGGTATTGCCAGGAAGTGGAAGGTATACGTCCGGATGTGCGTTTAGTAAATTTAAGCCTATTTGGCACCGACTGGTATATCCGCCATATGAAGAAGACCATGAACAAATCGGCACCGCTACCTATCAGCATGAATGATGACCAGTATAAGGATGGTGTGCGCGATTACCTTTCTTACCAGGACGCCAAAATCCCCGATTCGGTTGAGCTGAAAGAGATCTTTGATTTTATAACCTCAGATAACGGAGATACAAAACTGCAATACGAAAACGGCACTACCAGCAATTACCTGCCTACCAAAAATTTCAAGATGAGCATTAATGCCAGCCAGGTAATTGAAACAGGCACGGTGCAGGCTAATCAAAGCAGCCGTATAGCACAAACCATGGAATGGAAATACCCGGCTAATTATGTCACTAAAGACCATTTGGCGCTTATAGATATCTTGGTACACAACAACTGGAAGCGACCTATTTACTTTACCAATTCGGCACCCGATGAAAGCATAATAGGCCTGCGACCTTATTTGTATAATGAAGGCTTTGCTTACCGCCTGCTGCCGTTGAAGCCCAATACTGCTGATCAGCAGTTCGATAAAATTAACACCATGGTGATGTACCAAAACGTAATGAACAAGTTTAAATGGGGAAACATGAAAAATGCAACCTATTTAGACCAGCAATCAACTGCCTTGTTTTATCCGTTTATAGCTACCACTTTTTTAAGTTTGAGCCAAAACTTAGCTAATGAGGGACACAAAGACCTGGCCGCTAAAGCTTTGACTAAGTATGATAAGGTTATGCCGGATATTTACCCTTACGTTGATGTTGCTATGCGCAAATTTTACCTGGCCGATACCGCCTGCCACCTGCAAGATTTTAAATTGGCCAACAAAATGCTAACCAGTATTGATGCCTACTTGAAAGATCAGTTAGACTACAATTACCATCAAATGCAAAAAGATGCCGATACGGTAAACCTGCGCGATGTACAGATGGGGGTAGCCTTGCTTAACGAAATGGCTACGCTGGGTAACCAATATAAACAACTTGCTGTTAACACCCGGGTAAAACAGCACCTGGCCGATTACCAAATCAAGTTTTCTCCGCTAATGCGGCAGTAATCATTTAAATGATTGGATGATTTTGAGCCGCACAAATTAGTGCGGCTTTTTTATTTGAAAGGCTGCAATATACCTATTGCCCCAAATTGTTTTTATTGGATATTTGCAAAACGCCAATTAACCAATTGACAACCTTTTATGCATCTTAGTACCATTACCTTAAAAGATATTGCCAAGGCATTAAATATAACGCCCTCAACGGTATCAAAGGCGCTACGCGATAGCCATGAAATTAGTGGAAAAACCAAGAGTATGGTATTGGAGTATGCACGCAAGCACAACTACTACCCCAACCCTATTGCACAAGGTTTAAAAAAGGGCGCCAGCAAATCAATAGGTGTGGTTGTGTCTACGATAGATAACCAATTTTTTTCGCAGGTAATTAATGGCATTGAGTCGGAAGCATACCGGCAGGGATACCATGTTATTATCACCCAAACACATGAATCGGCCTTGCGAGAAGCAGCTAACGTAAATCACCTTACGCACCGCTCCATTGATGGATTGCTGATCTCCTTATCTACCGAAACCGAGGATGTAACTTACCTGCAAAGATTGCAACAGCAGGGATTGCCAATTGTATTTTTTGACCGTATTACCAGCCAGATAAATACCCACAAGGTTATTGTTGACAACTTTACCGGAGCCTACGAAGCCACAGCACATTTAATTAATTGCGGTTATAAGCGTATTGCACATATCACCAGCTCTGTTAATACTTCTATAACTAATGAAAGACTTGATGGCTTTAAACAAGCCATGACCGACTATGGAATGCACCTTGAGCCAAGCTACGTTAAGCATTGCGTGCATGGTGGCAGAGATGTGGATGAAGTTAATCAGGCATTAGATGAACTTTTAAGCTCTGATATACGCCCCGATGCTATTTTTACAGCCTGGGACCGGCTTACCACCACTACCCTTACTTCTCTTAAAACCCGCAACATCAAAATACCCGGTGATATTGCCTTGCTTGGTTTTACCAACACCATGCTGGCCGCCGACCTCAACCCGCCGTTAAGTGTGGTTTACCAACCTGCCTTAGAGATGGGCCGAAGGGCTACTGCCATGTTGCTCAACTTAATTGGCAATAAGCAACCTGTTACCCAATTTGAGACCCTGGTGCTACCCGCTACGCTTATTATCCGCCAATCATCCTCCGGCAGCAATGTTGCAAGCGAATAACCTGCGTTTGATCAATAAAATGCAGTAAATAACAAAGCCCATGTAAAAACATGGGTTTCATTATTATCTAGCTTTGTAATTGCCTATCAACTTAGTGAATACGTTTCAAATCTCTATCATGTACGGCACCGCTGAACTCGTGTTTATGGTCTAAAAGTTGATTTACGTTCTTTAAATCGGCTTCCTCATTAACCGATAAACTATTTTGCCCTTTTAATGCAGTAACTATATACGTACCCTTTTCAATATAGCTTATTGCCCTCGACAGCAAATTTTCAGTTGGGTCGCCAAAATCTTTAGTTACATCATCATTAGCAACATAGCCTGCAAAATTACCGCCCGGTATCATACCCTGGTAAAAGTCGGCTTTGCCTTCAGCATTACGGCTTTCAAACTCGGCCAGGTACATATCATAATCACCAATTTTAATAGGGAAAAATCCTACTGGCTTGCCGTAGGTAGTTTGCCCTATAATTTTAACACCTTGTGGTAAAGCCGGTTTCAGGCTATTTATAACCAGTTCACTGGCCGATGCAGTGCGACCCGTTACTATAAAGAAAACCTGGTTAAGGTTTAAACTTCCTTTTTTAGAAAATTTAAAAGTGTTATTAGCCTGGCTAAACTGACCTGCTTTTGTGCTATAGTCTTTCGATAATACCGGGTGGTTACCACTTTGCAACTTATCGTTATAATATTCGGTAAACATTACGGTATTGTTCATGGCGGCCGGTACCAAGTAGTTTGCCAAATACTCTGCGGTTTTGACAGATCCGCCGCCGTTGTAACGGAAATCCACTACCAGTTCGGTTACTTTATCGGCAGCAAATTTGGCAAATGCTTCATCAATTCTTGCTTGCGCGTTTTCTAAGACCGTAAAGCGGCTAAAAGCGAAGTAACCAACCTTTTTACCTGTTGCGGTAGTAATGGTTATGGCCTTAATTACCGGGTTGGTAGTGTAACTTCCACTGGTTACTGTGGTTGTAAAAGTAGTACCATCAAAACGTTGTACGTTTAATTTTATAGAGCTACCGCCTAACGCCTGGTTGAGCCTGATGATAACCGGGTCGGAATTGGAACCGGTTCCGGCTGCAACCGGGGCATCGTTAACAGCCAGTACCCTGTAGCCCCGCACAAGATTTTGTGCAGCTGCCGATGAGTTGGGGTATACGTACCGTATCCTTAAATCGCTATAGCTGGCATCGGAGTAGGATAATGAAAAACCGAAATCGGTACCGGTACCGCCAATAGAGGTGGCTGCCTGCCCCCCATCAATATAAGAGTATTTTGCCGTACCAGGGTAGGTAGCATCGTACTCATAAGGCTTACCTGTAGACGGATTCATTTTTATTTGAGATAGCGCATCAATTTCTGCCTGAAGCGCTTTTAAATCGGAGCTGCCGGTAAAGCGGCGGGGGTTAAAAGCACCTGCACTTGGTAGAGCATCGTACCACAAGTATACTTCCTGGGCATATTCGTATACTCTATCCTTTAGATCGTCAATCTCGTTGTTTTTATCTTTTTTACAAGAACTGAAAGCAACGGCCAAAAACAATATGGAAAGTAAAGTTTTTTTCATCTATATATAGTGTGAATTTGATGTTTAACGTGCAATATAACAATATATTATACCAAATAACAGCACTCCAGGTTGTAGTGATTAAACATGGAAATTTTAAAGCACTGAACTGTGAGACAAAGCGCTTTGAAGTACTTATCAGCGGGAAGTTATAGATTTAGAAAAGGAAAGCCTGAAACCGATGCTTAAAACATTTATAGCGCTATACGCCTAAATAATCTAAGCCGCAGGCTTCTGCGCAAAGTTTGTCGGTATCGGTAGCACCAATCATTAACGTATTGCGGCGTTGTAACTGGTGTTTATTTAAAAGCAGGTGCACCATATCGGGCTCTGGCTTGGCGGCTATCTCGTTAGCAAAGTAGCAGGTAAGATATTGCTCCAAACCTTGCCAATCGGTATGCTTAATTTTGTTAAGCTGTTGCTGCGGGTTTCCGTTGGTAACAATAAAAATTTGCTTACGGTCTACCACAATGTCTTGCAGTAGCGTTAACATGTGTGGGTACAACAAAATATTTAAAGGAGGCTGCGCCGCAGTATGAAGGTGCTCGAAGTTAAAGCGGTATTTTTCATCCAGTTTAAACCGTTCTTTAAGGGTATCAAAAACAGCCCATGCTCCCTCCTTTTCATGCGTTTGCACCATAAGGTTAACCAACACTTTTGCATCCAGCAGTTCTGTATATTCTAAAAAGCCCGCAAACAGGTAATAAACCTGGTACAAGTATTCTTTCTCAGGAAACAACACATTATCCAGCTCAAAAATAAAAGCCTGAATGCGCGGGTCTATGTCACTGTATTTGATCATCAACAAAAATTAACTTTATACCATACTCATCAAACAACAGTTCCGATTCGGCCAGTTGTATAGCTTCTTCGCTACGCAGTACATGTATGGTGCTTATATTATTGTCAAGGCATAAAGCCAGCATTTGGTGTGGATAAGCCTCCTTTTGCGGATTTGGTAACTGGAGCATTTTACCGGCTTTAACCATTACTTCGGGCAAATCCAGGTGATCGCCCAGCAGTACATGCCCGTTTTGCAGTTGATTTTTCAACTGGTATGCTTTCGCCGTGCTGGCAGCTGTAATTAAAGTGTACACTATACTTATTGTTGAACTATTAAACCATCCTTCATCATCACCTTACGGTCGCTCAGGGCGGCAAGGTCATCATTATGAGTTACGATGATAAAAGTTTGGTTAAACTCATTACGTAAATTAATAAACAACTCGTGCAGATCGCGCGCATTGGCCGAATCCAGGTTGCCCGAAGGTTCATCGGCCAAAATAAGCGACGGTTTATTCACCAGGGCCCTGGCCACGGCCACACGCTGCTGTTCACCACCTGATAGCTGACTTGGTTTGTGGTGAATGCGACCACTCAGGCCCAGCATATCTAATAGTTCAGTTGCACGTTTTTCGGCTTCAGCCTTTGGGGTACCGGCTATAAAAGCAGGGATGCATACATTCTCAATAGCGTTAAACTCGGCCAATAAATGGTGAAACTGGAATATAAAACCAATTTGCGTATTGCGAAAGTGGCTGAGCTGCTTGCTGTTTAACGTGTTAATTTGCTGATCTTTCAAATATAGCTCACCTGCATCGGGTTTATCTAAAGTACCTATGATGTTAAGCAAAGAACTTTTGCCAGCACCCGAGGCACCTACAATAGTCACAATTTCGCCTTGCTGTACTTCCAGATCAACACCTTTGAGGATGTGGAGTTTACCATACGTTTTTTGGATACCCAGTGCTTTTAGCATATACAAAGGTAGGAAAATTGGTTGATTGGTTGATTGGTTGATTGGTTGATTGGTTGATTGGTTGATTGGTTGATTGGTTGATTGGTTGATTGGTTGATTGGTTGATTGGTTGATT
>Ga0265780_10000853_pt1 | contig 45125 bp, 39 predicted proteins | sample P1T30metagenome_FD_192432 | JGI IMG/M metagenome (GOLD analysis project Ga0265780, IMG submission 192432) | Plant litter microbial communities from East Loma Ridge, Irvine, California - P1 T30 | ecosystem: Environmental > Terrestrial > Plant litter > Unclassified | place: USA: California... | reverse complement strand
AGATGCTCACATTCCAACAAATCATCCTGACTCTGCAAACCTACTGGGACAAGCAGGGTTGCGCCCTGCTCCAGCCCTACGACATGGAAGTCGGCGCGGGCACCTTCCACACCGGCACCTTCCTGCGTGCGATCGGCCCGGAGCCATGGCGCGCCGCCTACGTGCAGCCATCGCGCCGCCCGAAGGATGGCCGCTACGGCGAGAACCCGAACCGCCTGCAGCACTACTACCAGTACCAGGTGGTGCTCAAGCCGGCGCCGGAAAACATCCTCGACCTCTACCTCGGTTCGCTGCAGGCGCTGGGCCTGGACCTGAAGAAGAACGACGTGCGCTTTGTGGAAGACGACTGGGAAAGCCCGACCCTGGGCGCCTGGGGCCTGGGCTGGGAAGTCTGGCTGAACGGCATGGAAGTCACCCAGTTTACCTACTTCCAGCAAGTCGGCGGCCTCGATTGCAAGCCGGTGCTGGGCGAGATCACCTATGGCATCGAACGCCTGGCGATGTATCTGCAGGGCGTGGAAAACGTGTACGACCTGGTGTGGACCGAGTGGGAAGAAAACGGGGTCAAGAAATCGCTGTCGTATGGCGACGTCTTCCACCAGAACGAGGTCGAACAATCGACCTACAACTTCGAACACTCGAACACCGACCTGCTGTTCCAGGCTTTCAGCAACCACGAAGCCGAGGCCAAGCGCCTGGTCGAGCTGGCGCTGACGCTGCCGGCCTACGAGCAGATCATGAAGGCTTCGCACAGCTTCAACCTGCTGGACGCGCGCGGCGCAATCTCCGTCACCGAGCGCGCCGCCTACATCGGCCGCGTGCGCACCCTGTCGCGCCTGGTCGCCCAGGCTTATTACGACTCGCGCGAGAAGCTGGGCTTCCCGATGCTGCCCAAAACCGCCGCCGATGCGGATGCCGCCGACGCCAAGGCTGCTTGAGCCCTTCAGGAAAAGAATAGAACAACCATGAACCAGACCTTATTAGTCGAACTGCAGACCGAAGAGCTGCCACCGAAGGCGCTCGTGAAACTGGGCGCCGCCTTTGCCAACGGCATCGCCAATGGATTGAAAGCGCGCGGCTTCCTCGAAGACGACAGCGTCGTCACCGCCCACTCGACCCCGCGCCGCCTGGCGGTATCGATCACCCGCGTGCGCGCCACCTCGCCGGATAAAACCATCCGCGAAAAAGTGCTGCCGGTGAGCGTCGCCCTCGACAAGGACGGCAACCCGAGCGCGCCCCTGGCCAAGAAGCTGGCCGCGCTCGGCTTCCCCGACCTGCAGATTGCGGACCTCGAGCGTGCCCAGGATGGCAAGGCCGAGAGCTTCTTCTATACCCACACCGCTCCCGGCAGCGCGCTGGCGTCCGGCCTGCAGCCGGTGCTGGAAGAATCGGTCGCCAAGCTGCCGATCCCGAAGGTGATGAGCTACCAGCGCCCGGACGGCACCACCGTGCAGTTCGTGCGCCCGGTGCACTCTCTGCTGGCGCTGCACGGCGCTGACGTGGTGCCGCTGTCGCTGCTGGGCCTGGACGCCGGACGCGTCACCCTCGGCCACCGCTTCCTGTCGCACGGCCTGCCCTTCGACATCGAGAATGCCGATGTCTACCGGGAGGTGCTCGAGACCCGCGGCAAGGTGATCGCCTCCAGCGAGGCGCGCAAGGAAGCTATTCGCACCCAGCTGCTGGCCAAGGCCGGCGCCGACCAGGTGCTGATGCCGGAAGCGCTGCTGGATGAGGTGGCGGCGCTGGTCGAATGGCCGGTCGTGTACGAGTGCCGCTTCGAGGACGTGTTCCTGTCGGTGCCGCAGGAATGCCTGATCCTGACCATGCAGACCAACCAGAAATACTTCGCCCTGACCGATGCCAATGGCAGGCTGCGTTCGCGCTTCCTGATCGTGTCGAACCTGGAAACGGATGACCCGAGCGCCATCGTCGGCGGCAACGAGCGCGTGGTGCGCCCGCGCCTGTCGGACGCCAAGTTCTTCTTCGAGCAGGACAAGAAGAAGACCCTGGCCTCGCGCCTGCCGCAGCTGGCCAACGTGGTCTACCACAACAAGCTGGGCACCCAGCTCGAGCGCACCGGCCGCGTGACCTGGCTGGCCGGCGCCATCGCCAAACACCTCGGCTACGACGTGCAGCTCGCCGAGCGCGGCGCCCAGCTGGCCAAGACCGACCTGCTGACCGACATGGTCGGCGAGTTCCCGGAACTGCAGGGCATCATGGGCACGTATTACGCCCGCAACGACGGCGAGCCGGAAGAAGTCGCGCTGGCCGCCTCCGAGCACTACCAGCCGCGCTTCTCGGGCGACGCCCTGCCCTCGACCAATACCGGCCTGGTGGTGGCGCTGGCCGACAAACTGGAAACCCTGGTCGGCATCTGGTCGATCGGCCTGCAACCAACCGGCGAGAAGGATCCGTTCGCGCTGCGCCGCCACGCGCTGGGCGTGATGCGCATGCTGGTCGAGAAACGCCTGCCGCTGGGCCTGGCGGAACTGATCGGCGATGCCGTCACCGTGTTCGACCATGTGCCTGGCTTCAAGGACCCGTCGCAGGAAGTGATCGCCTTCATGCTGGACCGCCTGCGCGGCCTGCTGCGCGACCGCGGCTTCTCGCCGAACGAGGTGGAAGCGGTGCTGGCGCAGAACCCGGTCCGCATCGACGACGTCGTGCAGCGCCTGGAAGCGGTTCAAGCCTTTGCCGCGCTGCCGGAAAGCGCCTCGCTGGCCGCCGCCAACAAGCGTATCACCAACATCCTGAAAAAGAACGAGGAGTCGCTGGCCCAGGCGAGCCGCGTCGATCCGGCCCTGCTCCGGGACGAAGCGGAAAAGACCCTGTACGCCGCCCTGGCGCGCGTGGAGCCGGAGGTCGATGCGGCCTTTGCCCGTGGCGACTTCAGCGGCACCCTGAAGACCCTGGCCAAGCTGCGCGACGCGGTCGACGCCTTCTTCAACGACGTGATGGTGATGGCCGAGGACGTGGCGCTGCGTAACAATCGCCTGGCCCTGCTGCAGCGCCTGCACGCGGCGATGAACCGCGTGGCCGACATCTCGAAGCTGGCCGCATAAGGGTTGCGATGAAGCTGATCATCCTCGACCGGGATGGGGTCATCAACCATGACTCCCCCGATTTCATCAAGTCGCCCGCCGAGTGGATCCCGATCCCGGGATCGCTCGAGGCGATCGCGCGCCTGAACCAGGCCGGCTACCGCGTCGTGATCGCCTCCAACCAGTCGGGCATCGCGCGCGAACTGTTCGACATGACGACGCTGAATGCGATCCACCAGAAGATGCACGGGGCGGCGCAGCTGGTCGGCGCCGACATCGACGCCATCTTCTTCTGCCCGCACGCGGCGATCGACAACTGCGACTGCCGCAAGCCCAAGGCCGGCATGTTCGAGGAGATCAGCAAGCGCTTCAAGCTCAGCCTGAAGGGCGTGCCGACCGTCGGCGATTCGCTGCGCGATCTGCAGGCCGGCTTCATCAGCGGCTGCGTGCCCTACCTGGTATTGACGGGCAAGGGTGAAAAAACGCGCGACATCGGCGGCTTGCCGCCCGGGACGCAAGTCTTTCCCGACCTGGCCGCCATGGTCACCGCTTTCCTGAAATCCCCCACGGCCCCCCAGGCCACCTGACCCACGCTCCGGAGACCGTTCTTTGCGTACCGCCACCCTGTTTTTGCGCTCCCTGCTATTCACCATCATCATGGTGGTCGCCACCGTCGTCTGGGCCTGCGTCTGCTTCCTCGCGGCGCCGCTGCCGTACAACAAACGCTTCTGGGTGACCTCGCGCTGGAACGTCTTCATCATCTGGTGCGCGCGCGTCATCTGCGGCATCCGCTACCAGTTCAAGGGCTACGACAATCTGCCGGATCAGCCGACGGTGCTGCTGTCGAAGCACCAGTCGGCATGGGAGACCATCTTCCTGCTGCCGAACATGACGCATCCGCTGGTCTTCGTCTTCAAGAAGGAAATCCTCTACATCCCCTTCTTCGGCTGGGCCATGGCGCTGCTGCGCATGATTCCGATCGACCGCAAGCGCGGCAAGCGCGCCTTCGCCGACGTGGTCCGCCACGGCAAGCGGCGCCTGGCCGATGGCCAGTGGATCATCATGTTCCCGGAAGGGACCCGCATCCCGGTTGGCCAGAAAGGTACATACAAGAGCGGCGGCACGCGCCTGGCAATCGCAACAGGTGCAACTGTCGTGCCGATCGCGCATAATTCGGGAGAGTGTTGGCCAAAGGGCTCGTTCATCAAACGTCCGGGCCTGGTCACCGTCTCGATTGGCAAACCGATATCGCCTGAAAACCACACTCCTGACAGTCTGATGCAAGAGGTCGAAAATTGGATAGAATCGGAAATGCGCGTCATTTCGCCCCACGCCTACAAAGGTACCTGAACGAATTGGGCGCGCGGACCAAAGTACCAACATCAGCGCAGCCCCACATGAGCTCCCCCAAGCACGACGCGAAACAACTGGAGATGTTCCAGGACCTGTTCGCGGCACTCAAGCCGTCGGCACCGCCGACGGCGAAGAACGCATTACCGGCCAATCCTTCTCCGCCGCCCTTGTTCAAGGCGCCGCCTGCGCCGACCCGCACCCTGCCGGTGCCGCCGGTCGCCGCGGGCGAACCGCCGCTGCAGAAGATCCAGCTCGGCTCCCACACCGTCCACTATGCGCTGCGCCGCTCGGCGCGCCGCTCGCACGGCTTCATGATCGACGACGACGGCCTGCGCGTGACCTCGCCGCGGCGCGCCAGCCATGCCGACATCGAGAGCGCGATCCGCGCCAAGCAGCACTGGATCCTGACCAAGCTGTTCGAGCGTGGCGAGCGGCGCGTGCTGCGCGCCCTGCGCGCGCCGGTGGAATGGGTGGACGGCGCCCGGCTGCCCTACCTGGGCGGCGACATCACCCTGCGCCTGCAGGAGGCAGCGCGCAGCCACTGCGTGTTCGATGCGGATACGCGCATCCTGGACGTGGGCGTCACGCCGGGACTGGCGGAATGGCAGCTGCGCGAACGTGTCAAGCTGTGGTTCCAGGACGAGGCCCGGCGCCTGTTCGGCGAGCGCCTCGATCTGTATGCGCCGCGCGTCGGCGTCAGTTACAACACGTATGCGATTTCCTCGGCCGGCACGCGCTGGGGCTCGTGCACGGTGGCCGGCAACATCCGCCTGAACTGGAAGCTGATCCACTATCCGCTGGCGCTGCTGGATTACGTGGTGGTGCACGAACTGGCGCATCTGCGCGAGATGAACCACAGCCCGCGTTTCTGGGCCGTGGTCGGCGAGGTATTCCCGGATTACGACGGCGCCAAGGCGGCGCTCAAGAAGCGGTCGGTGGAGATGCCGGTGCTGTTTCCGGACGCCTGAGGGCCAATATCAAGCGGCGCCGCGGAACTGCTGCTCGCCCGCGGCGCGCGCTTCGGCGATGCCTTTCATGGCTTCGAACTCGGCGGCGCTCAGGCAGCGGAAGGGAATCGGCAGCGTGCCGCGCTTCAGCACCATCATGAAGCCCTTCGAGTAAGTGCGGATGCGGCTGACGTCGTCCCAGTCGATCAGCGACACGCCGGTCTCGCTGGTGCGCACGATGCCGTGCTGGTCGATCGAGAATTCGTAGGTGCGGCGCCCGCGCCGCAGCAGAATGAAATGCATGGCGGCCGACAGCGTGGTCTTGACGCGCAGGTAGATGCCCAGCGGCCAGCGGATGTGACGGCGGTGGATCAGGTAACCGCCATGCTCCCACATGAAGCCGAGGTATTCGAACAGGGTATAGCGCACCCAGAAATGCAGCTCGCGGGATGCGGCGGGAGGATGGACGACCGGGATTGCCGCCGCCGGCATGGCGTCGGCGCCGAGATCCGCGCCATGTGGGTGTTCCAACAGCGCGGCGCCGTCTTCGCCTCCGCCGCTTCGCGTGCGATGAGACCACAACATATCCATCCCCTTTCGTTCTTTAAACTAAGAGTATGGTAACAAAAGCTAGTCGATAAATCGTTGCAAGAGTTCAACAGTGCGCAAGGTCGCGCCACGGTGGTGGCCGGCGAAGGCCAGCGCCCGTGCGCCCATGGCGGCGCGCCGTGGCTCGTCCTGCAGCAGGGAGGCCGCTTCGCGCAGCAGGGCATCGGCGTCGGCCACGCGCAGGGCGCCGCCGGCGGCCACCGCTTCCTCGGTCGCCTGCAGGAAGTTGAAGGTGTGCGGGCCGACCAGCACCGGCTTGCCCAGGGCACAGGCTTCGATCAGGTTCTGGCCGCCCAGCGGCAGCAGGCTGCCGCCGATGAAGGCGCAATCGCAGGCCGCGTAGTAGGCGAACATCTCGCCCATCGAATCGCCCAGCAGCACGTCCGCATCGACCTGGGCCGGCAGGCCGGAGCGGCGCGCGAGCATGAACCCGCGTTCCTCGACCATGCGCGCCACCTCGTCGAAACGCTGCGGATGGCGCGGCACCAGCAGGAGCAGCATGCCGGCGGGGCGCTGCATGCGGCGCCAGGCGTCCAGGATCAGCGCCTCCTCGCCTTCGCGGGTCGAGGCGCACAGCAGCACCGGCCGCCCCATCAGGCGCGCGCGCAGCATGGCACCGGTCTGCAGCGCCGCTTCAGGGGGCACCACGTCGAACTTGATGCTGCCGGTGACGGCGATGTCAGGCGCGCCCAGCGAGGCAATGCGCCCGGCGTCGGCCTCGGTCTGGGCCGCCACGACCGTGATGCCGCGCGCCGCTTCCATCATCAGGCCGCCGAAACGCCGGCCGCGCCGCAGCGAGCGCTCGGACAGGCGCGCATTCACCAGCGCCACCGGGATGCCGTAGGCGCCGCAGGCCTGGACCAGGTTCGGCCACACCTCGGTCTCCATCAGGATGCAGATCCGCGGCGCGAAATGGTGCAGGAAGCGGCCGACCATGAAGCCGGTGTCGTAGGGCAGGTAGGACTGCACGACGCGCTGGCCGTGCTTGCCGAACAGGGCCTGGCCGGTGGCGCGCCCGGTGGGCGTCATGTGGGTCAGCAGGATGCGGCAGCCCGGCCAGCGCGCCAGTAGCGCCTCGACCAGCGGCTCGGCGGCGCGCGTTTCGCCCACCGACACGGCGTGCACCATGATGGTCAGCCCGGGAGCCGGCCTGGGTCCGTAGAAGCCCAGGCGTTCGCCCAGGTGGGCGCGGTAGCCCGGCTCCTTGCGCCCGCGCCACCACAGGCGGCCCAGCACCAGGGGCAGCGCCAGCCACCACAGGATCGAATACAGGAGGGCGTAGAAGAAGCGCATCTCAAGCCTTCCCGAGCAGGCTGCGCGCCGCGGCCACGACTTGCTCGACGTCCGGGGATGCCCCGGTGTCGCCCAGGTTGACGATGCGCGGCGACCAATTGCCTTCGGTCTTCCAGCGCGGCGAGTCGCAATAGATCTCGACCGTGGGCGTACCGGCCGCAGCGGCGATATGGGTCAGGCCGGTGTCGACGCCGATTGCCAGCGCGGCGCGGCGCGCCAGTGCCACCGCATCCATCAAGGACAGTTTCGGCAGCACGCGCGCGTTCGGCAGCGCGGCGGCGAGCGCCTCGGCTTCCTGTTGTTCGCTTGGCGATCCCCAGGGCAGCAGGATAGTCAGCGGGGCCAGCGCCTGGCCCAGCGCAATCCAGTGAGCTGTCGCCCACTTCTTGGCATCGCGCGCGGTGCCGTGGAAGAAGACGGCGTAGTCGCCGGGCGGCATCCAGGCCGGACGCGCTGGGTCTGGCGGTGCGAGGCCGAAGTCGGGCGGCGTATCCACCGCATGACCGAGCGCCGCGGCCACGACCAGGCGTCCGCGCGCGACCGCATGGGTGCGTGGTGCGACCGGGATGCTGCGGGTATGGAACACGCGCGAGATGCCTTCGTAGCCGGAATCCTCGGTGCCGTTGGCCATGCCGATTTTCTGGCCGCCGCGGCGCACGCGGGCGGCGGCCATGATGATGCCGGTCTTGAGCAGGCCCTGGGTATCGAACACATAATCGTATTCTTCGGCGCGCAGGTCGCGCCAGAAAGCGCGCATCTCGGCGCGCACGGCCGGCTGCCTGAGCCCTTTTTTCCAGCGCCGCAAGGCAAACGGGATCACCTTGCGTACCATCGGGTTCAGGCGCACCAGGCTGACGTAGCCCTCTTCCACTACCCAGTCGATCCGGGCGCCGGGATGGTGGCGCAGGATGTCGGCCACCAGCGGCAGGTTGTGCAGGACGTCGCCCAGCGACGATACGCGGACCAGCAGTATCTTCATCTTTTAATGCGTCGCGAGCGTCAGAACGGCAGGTGCGCATCCGGCTTGGCAGCCAGGATCACGCGCGCGAATTCCTTCTGGATGCGGTCGAGTGCCTCCGGCGTCTCGCCTTCGAAGCGCAAGACCACCACCGGCGTGGTATTCGAGCCGCGCGCCAGGCCGAAGCCGTCGGCGTACTCCACGCGCAGGCCGTCGATGTCGTTGATGCGCTCGGCGCCCGGGAACGTGGCTTCGCGGCGCAGCTTCTCGATCAGCGCGAAGTTCTCGCCTTCCTGCAGGTGCAGGTGCAGCTCCGGGGTGCTCGAGGCCTTGGGCAAGCCGTTCAGCAGGGCCGAGGGATCGGCTTCGCGGGTCAGGATCTCGAGCAGGCGCGCGCCCGTGTACAGGCCGTCGTCGAAGCCGAACCAGCGGTCCTTCCAGAAGATATGGCCGCTCATCTCGCCGCCCAGCGGGGCGCCGGTTTCCTTCAACTTGGCCTTGACCAGCGAGTGGCCGGTCTTCCACATCAGCGGCCGGCCGCCGTGCTGCGCGATCCACGGACCGAGGTGGCGCGTGCATTTGACGTCGTACAGGATCTCGGCGCCCGGGTTGCGCGACAGGACGTCGGCCGCGTACAGCATCATCTGGCGGTCCGGGAAGATGATCTGGCCATCCTTGGTGACCACACCCAGACGGTCGCCATCGCCGTCGAAGGCCAGGCCGATCTCGGCGTCCGAGTTTTTCAGTTTCTCGATCAGGTCTTGCAGGTTTTCCGGATGGGCCGGATCCGGGTGGTGGTTCGGGAAGTGGCCGTCGACTTCGCAGAACATCTCGATGACTTCGCAGCCCATGGCGCGGAACAGATCGCCCGCGAAGGCGCCGGCCACGCCGTTGCCGGCATCGACCGCGATCTTGATCGGCCGCGCGATCTTGACGTCGCCGGCGATGCGCCGGATATAAGCATCGCGGATGTCATGGGTGGAATAGCCGCCTTGCGTGGCCGCCGGCTTGAAATCATCGCGCTCGATCGCCTGGTACAGGCCCTGGATCGCATCGCCGTAGATCGCCTCGCCGGCCAGCACCATCTTGAATCCGTTGTAATCAGGCGGGTTGTGGCTGCCGGTGACCATGATGCCCGAGTGCGCCTCCAGCACATTGGTGCCGAAGTAGACCATCGGGGTCGCGACCATGCCAAGGTCGATCACGTCGACGCCGGCCGCTTGCAAGCCCTCGGCCAGGGCCTTTGCCAGGCCCGGGCCCGACAAGCGGCCATCGCGGCCGATGACGACCTTGCGCTCCCCCTTGGCCAGCGCGGCGCTGCCGAAGGCCTGGCCGATCCGGCCCGCGATACCTTCATCCAGCGTGCTGCCGATGACGCCACGAATGTCATATGCCTTGAAAATCGTTTTCGAGAGAGAAACCATGAGTGACCTTGATGAGCTGCCGGTGGCACCGTCGCGGACGGCCGCGCGGACGCAGTGATTGAACAAGCGACAAAAGCCGTATTGTAACGGCAAGCAGGACGGAGGGGAATTTACTTGGATGCGCTGGCCTACGAGGGCACAGGCGTGGCGGAACGCGATTATCGATTACGAATCGCAGGACATTCAAAATGAGTCCAAATGAGAATATCCAAAATACAAAGGAGTACTCCCACAAAGCAGGAATACTCCTTTTAAACGGGAAACTGGCTTACACGCGCAGTTTATCCAGCGGCTTACCGCCTTCGACCCATTCCTTGACCCACTTCGGCTGACGGCCACGGCCGGTCCACTGTTGCGATGCATCGTCAGGATTACGGAAACGAACGGCAACCGAACCCGGGTTTGCAGTTGCTTTACCGGTGCGGCCGCTGGCGCTGATCAGGTCTTTCAAGGGCATGCCGACGCTTTGTGCGATCGCCAGGATCTGTTCGCGTGCTTTTTGCACTTCCTGATGCTCACGCTTTTTCATTTCCTGCTTGATCTGTTCCTGCAGGTTGCGCATATCGCCCAAGGACATATTAGACAGATCCATCGTCGTTCCTTATAAGTTGAGTTGAACCGAATTTTTCGAATTATCACCAATTGTCGCAATATACTACATCTTCGATATTTAATCAGTTTTTTTGTTCCGAATGAGCCAGCGTGGCGACTTGAATCGAACGATACGCGCATACAACCAAACGTAGCTGATAATGAACAACAAACTGAAGAAAATCAAAACCTCCGTATTCCGCCAGAACACGGTTGCCGGTATAACCGCCGTGAGCGAAAACAGCCACAGGTAAGGCGAGGTGCGCGCATTCCGTTTCAACAGCGCACGCGCCTCCTTTGGACCAACAGTCCATTGCACAATCCGCCGAAAAATCAAGCTATGCAGATGTATCCCATCCGGTACCACCGGTGATTTCCCTCTTACAAACATTCGTCGATAAGCGGAAAATATCGTTTCAAACGCTGGATATATCAGCAACAGCGCAGCATACCAGGTCGACACCTGCGGATTGCGCATCACCAGCAGCAATGCCAGCTCGCCCAGCATGAAGCCGATGAAATAGGCGCCGCCGTCGCCCAGGAAGATCAGTCCGACCGGATAATTCCAGATCAGGAAACCCGCGGTAGCGCCCGCTACCGTCAGGGCCGACACCAGGATGAACATGTCGCCGACCTGCCAGCCGACATAGGCCAGCGACAGCAGCATGAAGATCGTCACCACGCTGGCCAGTCCATTGAATCCGTCGATGATATTCACGGCATTCGCTATCCCGGCCACCGCCAGCACGGTCAGCGGCAATACGATCCACAGCGAATCGAGGGGCCAACTGGCGAAAGGCATGTCGAGCCGTGCGATTTTCGCATCGAGTACCAGATAACCGAGCAGTGCCGCCATCATCGTTAATACCAGGCGCCGCGATGCCCTGACTTTTCCCGTATAGTCTTCGACGATGCCGCCAATAAATGCAATGGACGCGCATACCAGCAGGGCCAGCAGCCAATAGCCGAGATCAGGAACCCGCCAGGCAGAAATCGCCGCGGTCAAGGTCACCGCGAGGAAAATCGGCAGTCCGCCGATACGGGCGACCGCGTGCGCGTGCACTTTCTGGACGCCGCCGAAATTGCTGTCGAGTGCGGGCCCGTGCAATGTCGAATGCCGGATGACCAGCAGGGTCAACAATGCGGAAGCGACAAAGCTCACGAGGAAAGAAAACATTTACTATTTTTTAGATGCAATAGCGGGCCGCCCCACTACGTGAACAGCCACTGAAAAAGAACCGGTCGTGCCAATTGCGGTCCACTGCCTCTCTTTTGTGCACCGCATGCGTATTGTTGTATTACCTGCAAAGCAATACATGCTGCCGAATAAACCAATGCCCGGAACCGAGCAGTCTACGCGGCCTTTGGTTGCCCCGATTGAGCAAAATCGGTGTGCACCGACTCTTCTAAGCCACGCGCGAATCATTTAGTATCGGGGCATGAGAACTTATGTCATTGGCGACCTGCAGGGTTGCGCCCACGAAGCCGGCCTGCTGCTCGACCGGATTGCCGCCAACGCAGCGTCGAAGGAAGAAGCCCGTATCCTGTTTGTCGGGGACCTGATCAACCGCGGCCCGCAATCGCTGGCTGCCCTGCGCCGCATGAAAGCCTTGTCCGAAGCGAGCGAGGGCCGCATCGACGCCCTGCTCGGCAACCACGACCTGCACCTGCTGGCGGTGGCCGCCGGGGTGCGCAAGGCCAGCCGTTCCGACACCCTGGACGAGATCCTGGCCGCCCCCGAACGCGAAGAACTGATCGACTGGCTGCGGCGCCGGCCGCTGGCCATGTTCGTCGATGCGCATCTGCTGGTTCACGCGGGCGTGCCGCCGCAGTGGACGGCGGCGCAGACCATGGCCCTGGCCGGCGAGGTCGAGGCGGTGCTGCGCGGCGACGGCTGGGCCGATTTCCTGCGCCAGATGTACGGCAACGATCCGGACCGCTGGGACGATGGCCTGCAAGGCATGGCGCGCCTGCGCTGCATCGTCAACGCGCTGACGCGCATGCGCCTGTGCTGGCCGGACGGACGCATGGATTTCGAGCACAAGGAAAGCGACAAGGGACCGGCAGGTTCGGATTTGCAGCCCTGGTTCGACCTGGTCGACCGCAAGACCGCCGAGGTGACGGTGGTGTTCGGGCACTGGTCGGCGATGGGGGTGGTGCTGCGCCCGAATCTGGTCGGGCTGGACAGCGGTTGCGTATGGGGCGGGAAGCTGACGGCGGTGTGCCTGGATGACCGCTCGCTGCTGCAGGTAGATTGTCCGGAGTATCGGCCGCATAGCGGCAAGCAGTAAGCGGCAAGCAGTAAGCGGCAAGGGGCGCTACAGGACTTCAACCGCCCCGAGGGCCCGCGCAATCGCCCCATGCGCCTGCGCCGACAGTTCGCGCCGGTGTGCACCTTCCGATGCGATCGGCGCCAGGCACCCCAGCCGCGCCACCACCGGCTCGCCCTGCAGGATACGCAGGATGCTGTCGACGAAGGTCGTCTCCCCCGTGTAATCCACGGCCGCATGCCAGCCGCCGCGCGCATCGACGTAGGCCAGCGCATATGGCTGCACGGGCGCGCGCGCGTCGATCGCCGCCTCGAACAGGTTGGCGTGGAAAGGCAGCAGCCGGCCCTGGCTGGCGGTGGTGCCTTCCGGGAAAAAGGCGACGCGCTGGCCCTGGCCAAGGGCATCCACCAGGCCCTGGAAGATGTGGCGCAGCTCGCGCCGGTTGCCGCGCGCGATGAAGACCGTACCCGCTTGCGCTACCAACCAGCCGAGCACCGGCCAGGCGCGGATCTCGGCCTTGGCCACGAAGCGGCAGGGATGCAGGGAATTGATGAGGAAGATGTCGAGCCAGGAGATATGGTTCGACACGATCAGCGCGTGCGCCAGCGGCGCTGCGGATGCGTGCGCGCCCGCCAGAGGCTCGACGCGCACGCGGCAGATCGCCAGCAGGCGCGCCGACCAGCGCCGCACCAGGCGCTCGCGCAGGGCCGCGCCGGCCCACGGGAACACCAGGGCGCAGGTAGCCAGGCCGCGCAGCAGGTGGAAAACGAGGCGCGCGAGGCGCCACGCGAGCTTGATGTCCAAGACCGGTTCGAGCGGCGGATCAGCGCTCGTACGCGACCTGGCCGGCGACGATGGTCGCCCTCACCTGCCCCGCCAATTCGTAGCCGAGGAAAGGCGTGTGCTTGCCCTGGCTCGCCAGGCTGGAAGCGGCCACGGTCCAGCGCGCGCCGGGATCGAACAGCACCACATCGGCGCTGGCGCCTACCGACAGGCTGCCGGCGGCCAGGCCGGCCGTGCGCGCCGCGTCGTGGGTGACCTTGGCCAGGGCCTGCGGCAAGGCATCGCCGCCCTGCTCGCCCGCCCACTTCAGCATCAGTGCCAGCAGCAGCTCCAGGCCGGTGGCGCCGGGCGAGGCTTCGGCGAAGGGCAGCAGCTTCTCGTCGTCGTCGACCGGGGTGTGGTCCGAGCACACGGCGTCCACGGTGCCGTCGAGGACCGCGGCGCGGATCGCCTCGCGGTCGCGCTGGCTGCGCAGCGGCGGCGTCAGGCGCGCGTTGGAATCGAAGAAACCGATGTCGGCATCGGTCATGTGCAGGTGGTGCACGCCGACGTCGCAGCTGACCGGCAAGCCTTCCTTCTTGGCGGCGCGGATCAGCTCCAGCGCGGCGGCGGACGAGATGCGGCACAGGTGCACACGCGCGCCGCTGGCGCGCATCAGTTCGAAGATCGTGTGCAGGGCGATGGTTTCGGACATCACCGGCACGCCGGACAGGCCCAGGCGCGACGCCAGCGGCCCGCTGTGGGCCACGCCGCCGTGGCCGATGTAGGGATCCTGCGGACGCAGCCAGACCGTGTAGCCGAAGGTTTTCGCATACTGCATGGCGCGCAGCAGCACGTTGGTGTCCTCGATCGGCACCTCCGCTTGCGCAAAGCCGACGCAGCCGGCTTCGGTCAGCTCGGCCATCTCGGTCAGCGCCTTGCCCTTCAAGCCCATGGTCAGGGCGCCCAGCGGGTGCACATTGGCCTGGTTCAGGTTGCGCGCGCGGTGCTTCAGCATCTCGACCAGGCCCGGCTCGTCCAGCACCGGGTCGGTGTCGGGCGGGCACACCAGCGTGGTCACGCCGCCCTGCATCGCGGCGCGCATTTCCGATTCCAGCGTCGCCTTGTATTCGTAGCCCGGTTCGCGCAGGCGCACCGACAAATCGACCAGGCCGGGGGCAACCACCAGGCCGGCGGCGTCGATGGTGCGGCCAGCCGTGAAGCCATCCGGCGCGCTCTTGAGCCCGACCACCTTGCCGTCGGCGATGTACAGGTCCTGCACGGCGTCGATGCCGTTGGCCGGGTCGATCACACGGCCGTTCTTGATATGTAAATTCATGCTCATGCCCATACTTATGCGTGCCCGCCTGCCAGAATGCTCATCACCGCCATCCGGGTGGCGATACCGAAGGTCACCTGCGGCAGGATCACTGCCTGCGCGCCGTCCGCCACCTGCGAGTCGATCTCGACGCCCCGATTCATCGGGCCCGGGTGCATCACGATCGCATCCGGCTTCGCCAGCGCCAGCCGCTCCGGCGTCAGGCCGTAGCTCTTGAAGTATTCCTGGGCCGACGGCAGCAGCGCGCCCGACATGCGCTCGTTCTGCAGGCGCAGCATGATGATCACGTCGACGTCCTTCAGGCCCTGGTCGATGTCGGTGAAGACGCGCACGCCCATCTGTTCCAGACCGCCGGGCAGCAGCGTGTGTGGCGCGATCGCGCGCACTTCCGGCACGCCCAGCGTGGTCAGCGCGTGGATGTCCGAACGCGCCACGCGGCTGTGCAGGATGTCGCCTACGATGGCCACGCGCAGGTTGGTGAAGTCTTTTTTATAGTGGCGGATGGTGTACATGTCGAGCAGGCCCTGGGTCGGGTGCGCATGGCGCCCGTCGCCGGCGTTCACCACGTGCACGTGGTTCTGCTTCGTGTCGTTCAGGTGCTTGGCGATCAGGTAGGGCGCGCCCGACTGCGCGTGGCGCACCACGAACATGTCGGCGTGCATGGCCGCCAGGTTGTCGATGGTGTCCAGCAGCGACTCGCCCTTCGAGGTCGACGAGGCCTGGATGTTCAGGTTGATGACGTCGGCCGACAGGCGCTTGGAGGCGATCTCGAAGGTAGTGCGGGTGCGCGTCGAGTTCTCGAAGAACAGGTTGAACACGCTCTTCCCGCGCATCAGCGGCACCTTCTTGACCTCGCGGTCGGAGATGCTCACGAAGCTCGAGGCGGTGTCGAGAATGTGGTTGATGATGGACTTCGGCAGTCCTTCGATGGTGAGCAGGTGCTGCAGCTCGCCGTGCTTGTTCAGTTGCGGGTTATGCATTGTCGTCTTCGATCGTGAGCGAGAGTTGACCCTGGGCGTCGCGCGCCAGCGACAGCGACTGGCCAGCCGCCAGCTGCGCGTGGGTGCCGACGAAATCGGCGGCCACCGGGAGTTCGCGGCCGCCGCGGTCGGCCAATGCGGCCAGCATGATGCGCTGCGGACGGCCATAGTCGAACAGCACGTTGATCGCCGCGCGCACGGTGCGCCCGGTGTACAGCACGTCGTCGACCAGCACGATGGTGGCGCCGTCGACGTTGAAGTCGATGCGGGTCGGCTTCACGTCCGGATGCAGGCCCTTCTTCGCGTAATCGTCGCGGTAGAACGAGACGTCGATGAAGCCGAGGCGTTTTTCGAGGCCGAGGTCCGCGGCCAGCCGCTCGGCCAGCCAGGCGCCGCCGGAATGGATGCCGACGATGGCGGCGTCGGGCGTGCCTGCCAGGCCGGTGCGTACGGCGTCGAGCAGCGTGCGGTACAGCGCCTCGGCGTCGAAGGCGTCGTTAGTTGGATTGGACATGGTCGTCAAAGTATTGTTGCAAAATGATGGCGGCCGCTTTGGCATCGATGATCTCGCCGCGCTTGGCATGGATCACGGCCGACGAATAGCGTTCGTCGACCAGCTCGACAGGCAGGTTGAAACGGCCGTGCAATTGGTTGGCGAAGCGGCGTGCACGCAGGGTCATGTCGTGTTCGGCGCCGTCGGGGTGGCGCGGCTCGCCGACCACCAGACGCGCCGGCTTCCATGCGTCGATCAGTTCGCCGATGAGCTTGAAACGGGTCGCGTTGTCGATGGCCTTGACCACGGACAGGGGCTGGGCCTGTCCGGTGAGAGTGTTGCCCATGGCGATGCCGATGCGCTTGATGCCGAAGTCGAAGCCTAGAACGATATCTACCATTACAGCGACATGGCTCCCTCAAGCATGGCCAGCCTCGGATGCCAGCATCAGGGGGTCGATGCCGAGCAGCTTGATCGCGGCGTTGTAGCGTTCCTCGATCGGCAGGTCGAACAGCACGTGCGCATCGGCGCCGACGGTGAGCCAGCCGTTGCGCGCGATCTCGTCTTCCAGCTGGCCCGGACTCCAGCCGGCGTAGCCGATCGAGACCAGCATGCGTTGCGGGCCGGTGCCGTTGGCGACGGCTTCGAGCACGTCGATCGAGGTGGTGAAGGCGACGTCGGGGGTGACGTTCAGGGACGAGGAATAGCGGCCGGACGGCGAATGCAGCACGAAACCGCGGTCGTCCTGCACCGGGCCGCCGAACATGATCGGTTCGTCCACCACGCTTTCGCGCAGCCCGTCGGCGACTTTCAGGTCGATGCGGTCGAACAGCACCTCCATCGTCATGTCGGTGGGCTTGTTGATGACCACGCCGAGCACGCCCTTGTCGTTGTGCTCGCAAATATAAACGACGGTGCCCCCGAAGATCGGGTCGTTCATCGACGGCATGGCGATCAGGAAATGATTGGCCAGGTCCAGTGCAGGCGGCGTGACGGCCGCCTGATCCAGGCTGCCCGTGCCTTCCTGGGGCATGCCGGGCATGATAAGAGGCTTGCCGACCTTACTTTTCTTCATGCTCATTACTCTCTGTTGGCTCACTCTCTGTGTTCGGCATGCCGGAAACCCGTTGCGCACCGCGCTGCATATAACAGGATGCCGAGACCTCCTTTTACTGCGGTATGCACACTTCAAGCTTGGACTTTTCGCTAGTTTACACTGATTTCCGGACGCGGCCTTTGGACGCCGCATTTTCGGGATTACCCTTGGGAAATGGTAGACAGTAAAATCGTCACTTGTTTTGACTCCGAACACAGAAGATGACTATGAGAAATTCACTGGTCTGGTTCCGGCGCGACCTGCGCCTGGATGACCATGCCGCACTGCATCACGCCCTGCTTTCGTCGCGCCGCGTGGTGGGGGTGTTCGTATTCGATACCGAGCTCCTGGACGGCTTGCCGGCCGACGACCGGCGCGTGCAATTTATCTATGACAGCGTGCGTGAACTCGACGAACGCCTGCGCATAGCCGGAGGTTACCTCATCGTGCGGCACGGGCGCGCCGCGCAGGAGATCGCCGCAGTGGCGGCCGAGCTGGACGTGGAATCGGTGTACGCCAACCACGACTACGAGCCGCAGGCGATCGCGCGCGACCGCATGGTCGCGCAGGCGCTGCGCCAGGACGGGCGCAGCCTGCAGACCTTCAAGGACCAGGTGATCTTCGAAAGGGACGAGGTACTGACCCTGGCCGGCGGCCCCTTCTCGGTGTTCACGCCGTATAAAAACGCCTGGCTCAAGCGCCTGGCCGCCCAGCCGGAGGCGCTGGCACCTTTCGAGACCCTGCCGCACCTGGCGGCGCTGGCGCCGCGTCCGGCCGGGCATGCGCTGCCGTCCCTGGCAGACCTCGGATGCCGCCCCAGCCCTACCCCGATCGATGCACCCGGCATGTCCGGCGCCGAGCGCACGCTGGCCGCGTTTTCAGGACGCCTGGCCGCCTACGACACCGAACGCGACTTCCCGGCGCGCGACGCCACCTCGCGCCTGTCGGTGCACCTGCGCTTCGGCACCCTGTCGATCCGCGCGCTGGTGCGCATGCTGCGCGCACGCATCGCTGATGGCAGCGGCGGCCCCGGCGCGCCGGTGTGGCTGTCGGAACTGATCTGGCGCGAGTTCTACATGATGATCCTGGCCCGCCATCCGCGCGTGGTCACGCAATCCTTCAAGCTCGCATTCGATGCCGTGCGCTGGGACGAAGGCGAGCAGGCCGACGCACTGTTCGCGGCCTGGTGCGAAGGCCGCACCGGCTATCCGCTGGTGGATGCCGCCATGCTGCAGCTGAACCGCACCGGCTTCATGCACAACCGGCTGCGCATGGTGACGGCCAGCTTCCTGACCAAGGACCTGGGCATCGACTGGCGGCGCGGCGAGCGCTATTTCGCGCGCCAGCTGAACGACTACGAACTCTCGTCGAACAACGGCGGCTGGCAGTGGGCGGCATCGACCGGCTGCGATGCCCAGCCCTGGTTCCGCATCTTCAATCCGGTGACGCAGTCGCGCCGCTTCGATGCGGAGGGGGATTTCATTCGCGCCTGGCTGCCGCAACTGGCGCGGCTGGAAGGGGTGGCGATGCATGCGCCCTGGCTGGCCAAGGCGGGGGTGCCGGAGAAGGCGGGGGGGGTGTTGGGGCGGGATTATCCGCTGCCGGTGGTGGATCACGAGCAGGCGCGGGCGCGAACGCTGGCGCGGTTTGCGGCGTTGAGGCCGGAGCCGGAAAAAGACCGTTAGCCCCAGCACGGACCGCAGATTTATGCGGTCGGCGCCGCCCGCTCCAACAATCCAGCGATCGCCGCCAGCAGCACATCATCCTGGAACGGCTTCCCGAAATACGCATCCACGCCCAGCTCGGCCGCATAATTGCGGTGCTTGTCCGCGCTGCGCGAGGTGATCATGATGATCGGGATCGCGCGGGTGGCCTCGTTGCCGCGCACGTTGCGCGTCAGGTCGAAGCCGTCCATGCGCGGCATTTCGATATCGACCAGCATCAGGTCCGGACGCGTCTCCTGCATCTGTTCGAGCGCATCGACGCCGTCCTTGGCCAGCAGCACGCGGTAGCCTTCACGTTCCAGCAGGCGCTGGGTAACGCGGCGCACGGTCAGCGAATCGTCCACCACCATCACCGTGGGCAGACAGGGTGTCGCCGGCGCCACCAGGCCATCCACCATTTCGGTATTTGGCAAGCGCGCGCCCTGTCCGGCCAGCAGCACCGGATCCAGGATCAGCACGATTTCGCCGGAACCGAGCACGGTGGCGCCGGCGATGCCCGGCATGCGCGCCAGCTGCGGGCCGATGTTCTTGACCACGACTTCGCGGTTGCCCAGCACCTCGTCGACCTGCAGCGCAAGGCGCGCCGTGCCGTTCTTCAGGATCAGCACCGGGTAGGAGCGCTGGCCGCCGGCCCCGCCCGGTTCGCGCAGCAGTTCGGGCAGGTAGTGCAGCGGCAGGTCCTCGCCCTGCACCTTGAGCACACCGGCTTCGCGCGCGGCGGCCAGGTCGGCCTCGCGCACCTGCTGCAGCTGCTCGACCAGCACCGCCGGCAGCGCATGGGTGCGCGATCCGCTGGCCACCAGCACCACCTGGGTGGCCGCCAGCGTCAACGGCAGGCGGATGGTGAAGGCGGCGCCCTGGCCGGCCGTAGTCTCGATGTCGACGCGGCCGCCCAGCGCGCGCGCTTCCGAGCGCACCACGTCCATGCCGACGCCGCGGCCTGCCAGTTCGGTCAGCGCATCGGCGGTCGAGAAGCCCGGTTCGAACACCAGCTCGGCGGCATCCTGGTCGGAGATGTCTTCGCCGGCCGCGAGCAGGCCGGCGTCCGCCGCCTTGGCGCGGATGCGCGCCAGGTCGAGGCCGGCGCCATCGTCGGCGACGCGGATCACGACCTCGTTGCCCTGCTGGCTGGCCTGCACCAGCAGCTCGCCCATCTCTTCCTTGCCGGCTTTGACGCGGACGGTGCGCGCCTCGATGCCGTGCACGATGGCGTTGCGCAGCAAGTGTTCGAAGGGCGCGGCCATGCGTTCCAGCACGCTGCGGTCGATCTCGACCGCGCCGCCACGGATGTCCAGGTTGACGCGCTTGTCGGTTTCCTTGGCGGTCTGGCGCGCCAGGCGGAACAGGCGTTCCGACAGGCTGGCGAAAGGCACCATGCGCGCCCGCATCAGGTCGCGCTGCAGTTCGCGCGTCAGGCGCAACTGCGCCGCCAGGTCCTCGCCGGCGGCATCCACCGTGCGCGCCATGCTGTCGTGGAAGGACGAAACGTCGTTCACGCTCTCGGCCATCATGCGCGTGAGTTCCTGCAGGCGCGTGAAGCGGTCGAATTCGAGCGGATCGAATTCGCGCTCGCCGGCGATCGACAGGCGCGATGCAATTTGCGACTCGGCCTGCATCTCGACTTCGCGCAGCTGCTGGCGCAGGCGCGCCAGGTTGTCCGAGAAGTCGGACAGCGAATTCTTCAGCGTGCCGACCTGGGTCTCCAGCTTGGAGCGCGTGATCGACACTTCGCCGGCCTGGTTGACCAGGCGGTCGAGGATGTCGGCGCGCACCCGCACCAGCGGCGCCCGCGCAGGTTCGGCCGGGTCGGCGCCAGGGGCCTGGTCCGTGCCATCCGTGGCTGCAGGCGTTGCCGGCGTAAGCGCTGCCGCTTGCGGCACAGGTGCATCCGCGGCGGCGGGCGGCTGCTGCAGCTGCTCGAACAGCAGCTGCGCCTGGTCGTAGTTGGCCAGCAGTTCGTCAAAGGCGGCGGCGCTGGTGGTCCCGGCGTGCAGCATGTTCTCGATCTGGGTTTCCAGCGCATGCGTGTGCTGGCCCAGGCGCATCGCGCCGGCCATGCGCGCGCTGCCCTTGACCGTGTGCAGCGCGCGCAGCAGGCCGTGCGCAGCCGCCGTGTCGGCCGGATTCTGCTGCCAGCGGCGCAGCCCGTCGCCGATCTGCGGCAGCAGGTCGGTTGCTTCTTCCATGAACACCGGCAGCAGGTCCGGATCGAGTTCGTCGGCGAACACCGGCTCGGTGGCCAGTTCGGTGTCCAGCGGCGCGGCTTCGGCCTCGACTTCGGCTTCGACTTCGGCCTCGGCTTCGGCCTCGACTTCGGCTTCGGTCTCCGGCAAGGCGGCTTCGACTTCCACTTCGGCTTCGACTTCGACTTCTGCTTCGCTCGCGGCTGGTTCCGGTTCCAGCTCAGGTTCCGGTTCCGCAAGCGGCATATCGGCCGCCAATTCGGGTTCCGGCTGCGCCTGTTCCAGCGAGGGCGCCTCGAAGGGGTCACCGAAATAGCTGTCGAACAAATCGTCGACGGCGCTGACCGCCGGATCGGCCGGCTGTTCCCCGGACTGGCGCGGCGGCGTCACGGTATTCGTGGCGAGCGGCAGCGGACCGCCCGGCAGCGGCGGTTCGGCCAGGATGCTTTCGTAGGCGGCGGCGAACAGCGCGTCCAGGCGGCCGGCCAGCCCGGTGTCGTCATCGGCATCGTCGAACACGGCGTCGGCCTTGCGCTTGCCGAACGCGTCGCACAAGGCTTGCAGGCGCGCCAGAAGCTCCGGCTGCGGCGGCGCCAGTTCGCCCAGCGCGAACACTTGCAGCATGACGCGGATGCGTTCGACGGTCTCGGCCAGCAGCGCATGCTGTTCTTCCGACAGCGGCAGCGTCGCCATCTGCAGCGCCGCTTCCAGCGCCACCGCGATGTCGTGCAGGGCCGTGAAGCCGACCGTGGACGAGGTGCCGCCCAGCGTGTGCGCGGCCGTCAAGGCCTGGCCCGAGACCGCGCGCAGCGGCTCGGCGTGCAAGGCGCCGACTTCCTGCGCCAGCACCTCGACCAGGCCCTCGGTCTCGTTCAGGTAGATGGTATACAGCGGCAGCGGGATCTCGAGCTCGCCGATGCGCTTGATGTCGTCCTCGTCCTGCGCGAGATCCGGCACATCGTCGGATGCCTGCATCGGCTCGGTAATCGGCTCGGTAATCGGCTCGAGAAGCGGCTCGAGAAGCGGCTCGGCTTCGGCTTCGACCGGCGCCGTATCGGCTGCCACCGCTCCGGGCGGCAGCGGCGCGGCCGTGGCTTCCGGCGCAAACGCCTCGCCGTCCTGCACCCGTTCGGCAGCCGCTGCCAGCGCATCGCCGCTGCGCGCCGACGTGCCGCTGGCCGCCAGTTCGGCCACCCAGTCCGCCAGTTCGGCGCGCGCATGGTCCAGCAGCGCCAGCAAGTCCGGCGTGGCGGCGCGCGCTTCGGCCAGCCACAAATTCATCGTCTTTTCGACGGCGGCCGCGCCCACGGCAAAGGCGTCAAGACCGACCATGCGGCTGCTGCCCTTGAGCGTGTGGAAGGAACGGCGCAAGCGGGTCAGGGTTTCCTGGTTGCCCGGCTCGGCATGCGCGGCCGGCAGCATCTCGCCGACCAGCGCCAGCACCTCGCCGGCTTCGGTGATGAAGATCTCGAGCAGCTCGGCTTCGATCGCATCCGCGATCGACATGTCTGCCGCCGGAACGACGGGTGCGGGCTGAGCGGGAGCAGCCGGCGCAACGGGTGCGGCCGGCGCCGCAACGGGTTCGGCCAGCTGGACATCCAGTAACGGTATCGCTTCCTCGACCACGGCATCGCGCACCGGCGCCTGCATCTCGAACGGCAGCTCGCCGAACAAGCCGGCCGCTTCGTCGAAGCGGAAGCGTCTGCGCGCCGCATCCACGTTCTGCGCCAGCGCATCCGTGAAGAAGCCGAGGGTGCCGATGTTCCTGGCCAGATTGTCGAGCGAGGCGGCGCGCGCATCCGCCCCATGCGTGCCAGTGGCCAGCGCACGCACCGCTTCGCGCACGTGGGCAAGCGCACGCGTGGCCTGTTCCTGGTCGAGGATGGCGAGCGCGCCCTGCAGCTGGTGCAGCAGCGGGTCGGCCTGCTCCAGCGCGGCCACGCGCGCCGGGTTTTCGTAGTATTCGTCGACCAGCTTTTCGATCTGGCGCAGGCCGGTGCGCATTTCGCCGGCCAGCACGGCCACGGTCTCGCCGTCGTGCGTGCGCGCGAGGCCGTCCTGCCATTGCGGCATGGCGGGCGGGGTCTCGCCGTGGGCCAGGGCCAGCAGGCGCTGGCCGACCGCTTCGGCATGCTGGCCGAAGTCCTCGGGCAGCTGGCGCACCTGGTCCAGGCCATGCTCGACGAACAGCATGGCTTGCGCCATCTCCATCTGCAGTTGCTCGCTCGGCGCGCCGGCCACCGATTCGCTGGCGGCCTGGCCCAGTTCGCGCAGCAGCTGGGCCAGCGCGGGCGCGCCCAGCTTTTCGCTGGCGCCGGCCAGCTTGGCCAGGGCCGCATCGAAGCCGTCTTCCTGGGCAGCGGCGTGGGCCACATCGGCGTTGGCGATGCGGTCCAGGCCCTGCTTGGTCTCGGCCAGCGCTTCCTTGGCATCCTTCAGCACGACCGGGTCGATGCGGGCGTAGCGCCGCTCCAGGTAATCCCGGGGCACCTGGCCGTCCAGGTGCCAGGCCTCGCGCAGCAGGCGCGCATCCACCGTGGGTTCCGGCGCCTGGGCGATGAAGAACAGGGCGTCGCGCTGCAGCGCCTCGGGCAGGCTGGTATGTCCCTGCGCCATGCGCCGCAGCTGCAGGTTGACCTGGCCGAACAGCTGTTTGACATACAGGTCGCTGGCGACCTGCCCTTGCGCCATCAGGTCGGCGGCGGTCTGCAGCGCCAGCCAGAACGCATGGGCGCGCGGATCGGCCTGCACCCGCGTGACCGGCGCCAGGGCGTCGCGCATGGCGCCGGCCTGGATGCGCTGGGTGTCAGGATCGGTGCTGCGCAGGAAGAACAGCAGGGCTTTTTCGAACTGGGCGCGGCTGGCCGCGAAATCCGGTGCCAGTCCGGCACTGCCGCCGGGCAGGAGCGCCGGCGCCAGGTCGAGCGCCAGCATGTCGCCCGGATGCACGCGCTCGGCGCCGAGCAGCTCCTGCAGCGTGCGGTAATACGGGAACAGGCGCACTGGCTGCTGCTGCGCGCCCGCGACCAGCTCTTCCAGGTATTCGACCAGGGCCCGGTAAGACTCGCCCACCACGCCCGCGCGCGCGGCGTCGAGCGCCAGCGAGCCGTCCTTGAAGCGGTCGATCGCCTGTTCGGCGCTGCCGGTCAGGTGCTCGACCCCGCTGACGTCCACCATCTGCAACGCGCCGTGGGCCTGGTGCAGGTGCGATTTCGCGTGCAGCAGCAAGGTTGGCTGGGCTTCCGGACTGCGTCCGGCCGCCTCCTGCAAGGCCTTGGACGAACGCTCGAGGGCATCGCGGATTTCGCCAAGGACCCAGGACAGGGGGCCGGTGTCGAATTGCGGGGCGTGGGCAGGCATTGGTTCAGTCATGGGTCGGTCAGGGATCACGGCGCCCGGTAAAAGGCGCCGTATTTACGTCAGGCGGCGACGCGGAAGCGCGCCACCGAATTCTTCAGCTCCTGCGCAAGTTCTGCCAGTTGGCGGATCGAGTGCGCGGTCTGCTGCGTGCCACCCTGGGTATGTTCGTTGACGGCCAGGATGTGCTGCATATTATGCGCCACTCCGTTGGCCGAAGTGGCCTGTTGGCCGGTCGCGACCGAAATTCCTTCGATCAGCTCCGCCAGGCGGTTCGACACGCGCGAGATATCGGCCAGCGCGGCGCCGGCGGCATCCGACAGGCGCGCGCCCTCGACCACGCCCTGGGTCGACTTTTCCATCGCGGCCACGGCGTCGTGGGTATCGGTCTGGATGGTGCGCACCAGCGCGCCGATCTGCTTGGCCGCGTCGCCCGAACGTTCCGCCAGGCGCTGCACCTCTTCCGCCACCACCGAGAAGCCGCGCCCGGCCTCGCCAGCCGATGCGGCCTGGATCGCCGCGTTCAGCGCCAGCACGTTGGTCTGTTCGGTGATGTCCGAAATCAGTTCGGTGATCTCGCCGATCTCCTGCGAGGATTCGCCCAGGCGCTTGATGCGCTTGGAAGTTTCCTGGATCTGTTCGCGGATCTCGCCCATGCCCTTGATCGCATTCTGCACCGCCGTCGCACCCTGCTCCGCCGCCACCACCGACTGGCGCGCCACTTCGGCCGATTGCTGGGCCGAGCTCGAGACTTCGGTGATCTGGCCGGCCATGCGCAGCACGGTCGACGAGGCTTCCTGGATCTCGCGCGACTGCTGGCCGGCCGCCACCAGCAGCTCGCCCGACACCTTGTAGGCGTCGCCGGACGCGGCGTCGACCTTGCCCGCGGTATCGATCACGCGCACCACCAGGCCGCGCAATTCCTCGACCGTGTAGTTGACCGAGTCGGCGATCGCGCCGGTGATGTCCTCGGACACGGTGGCGTGCACGGTCAGGTCGCCGTCCGCCACTTCCTGCAATTCGTTCATCAGGCGCAGGATCGCCGCCTGGTTCTGGTCGTTGGTGGCCTTGGCTTCTTCTTCCTTGGCCTGGGCCAGCAGGCGCGAAGCTTCCGCTTCCTGGCGGCGGGCCTCGGCGCCGCGGGTGCGGTTGCGCGAGTCCTGCAGCATCACGCGCGAGATGCTGCCAGCCATGGCCAGCGTAAAGATCGAGGAGGCAACCAGCAGCCAGAACCAGGCACTGCTGCCCTTTTCGCCGCTGCGCAGGGCGGTCTGCAGTTCGGTCAGCTGGGTACGCAGGCCTTCGTTGTCGCGGAAGATGGTCTGCTCGGCCGCCTTGGCATTGGTCAGGTCCGACAAGTGGTCGAGGAAGGCGGCGACCACGCGCTGGCAGATGTCGAATTTCGCCTTCACCTCGCCCAGCTTGTCGCGCAGTTCGGCGTCGCGCAGCGCGGCCAGGCCCAGGCTGTCGTTGCCGTTCAGGAGGCCGTCCACGGTGACGCGGAAGGTGGTGGTGTCGCGGCCCATCTGGAAGGCGGTCTCGGGGCTGATGCCGCCCGAGGTCAGGAATTCGCTGGCGCTGCGCGACAGGCGCTGGCTCAGCATCATCAGACGTCCGAGGGCGGCAAGCTCGCGCGGGCTGCCGCCGCGCGCGGTACGCTCGGTCAGGATCTGCTCGGTCAGCGCCAGCATTTCGGGGGTCAGGACGTCGAGCTGCTTCAGGTTCTTGTCGAAGTCGATCAGCTCCGGCTTCATCTTGAGGATGCTGGCCGCGGCCGTGGACGACACCGACCACTTGGCGCGCACCTTGGCCAGCTGGCGATTCAGGTCGGCACCGGCCTCGGGGATGGCATTGCCGTTGTAGCTGCCGCCCTTGCCCAGCAGGTCGAGGTCCTTGCCCAGCGCGACCCAGCTGTCCTGCAACTGGACGAAGGCGTCGGGCACGCCCTGCATCGCGGTCGGCGCCGCCTTGCCCAGGCGCTGCGAATGCATCAGGGCTTCGCCGGCGATCTGGGTCTGGCTGGCGGCGACCGCGCCGTTATGCGCATTTTGCCAGAGCGACAGGATGGTGATCAGGATGCCGCCCGAGAACGCCACCAGCAGGATACGCAGCTGGCGCGGCAGCGACAGGTGGCCGATCAGCGGCAGGCGCAATTCGGCGTCGGCGCCGGCCGCGGAGCTCGTTGCGCCGGCGGCCTGGCGCTGCTTGCGCCGCGCCAGGCCGCCGAGCCGCAGCGCGGCATCGTCGGCGGAGCCGCCCGCAGGGACGGGCATATCGGCAAGCGGCGCTGCTGCCACGGCCGCCGCCGCGCCCACCCCGAATTGGGTATCGGGCGAAGCCAGCACGGTGCTGCCGTCGTCCTTGTCCTTGGGCAGAAAATTCATCGAGAGTTTTGAGGCGAATCCCATACCAGCTCCAGTCGCGAACCTGTCGTATTAATAGTGATGTGTCGATGCGGCGCTGTTATGCGCCGGCCTGCAGTCCGACCTGCAGGAAGCGCTCTTCGCGCACCAGTTCGGCCAGCGCCAGCGGCGTCCAGGCCTGGCCGTCGGCGTCAACCAGCTTGTCGCCGTCCGGCGCCGGGCCTGGCCGCATATCGGCCGCGTGGCGCAGACCGAACACGCGCGTGACCAGCAAGCCGCAGGGCACGCCCAGCGACGGCGCCAGGGTAATGATGCGGGCGCCGGCGTTGGGCATCCCGTTCGGCGCGCTGCCCGGTGCCGCCGCCTGGTCCAGATAAGACGCCAGGTCGACCACGCCGACCAGGCTGCCGCGGATGTTCGCCAGGCCCAGGTACCAGGGCCGGGTCAGCGGCACGCGCGTCAGCGCCGGCACCGGCACGATCTCGCCCGCTTCAAGCAGGTCGAGCAGATAGCGCACGCCGCCGATCTCCACGCCGAGACCGTTGGCGCGGGCGCCGCTGCTGGTGCGCGCGGCCTGCATGCGTTCGAGCAGCTGCTGCTGGTATTCGCGCAGGCGGACGCGCCGGGCCGAGGGGTCGGTGGACTCGATAGCCATGGTCAGGCGCCGAGCGCGGCGATCCTGGCCAGCAACTGGTCGGCATCGACCGGCTTGACGAAGTAATCCTTCGCGCCCTGGCGCATGCCCCAGATGCGGTCGGTTTCCTGATTCTTGCTGCTGCAGATGATGACGGGCACCGAAGCCAGTTCCGGATCGCGCGCGATCGAGCGCGTGACCTGGAAGCCGTTGGCGCCGGGCATGACCACGTCCATCAGGATCAGCTCCGGACGGTCGGCGCGGATCTTGTTCAGCGCATCTTCGCCGTTGTCGGCGGTGGTCACGGCGAAGCCGTTGCGCACCAGGATGTCGGTGAGGTAGTAACGTTCGGTCGGGGAATCGTCGACGATCAGGATCTTTTTAATGGCCACGATGGCTCCGGCATCAATGTTGGGTCGTTACCATGCTAAGCGCCCGTATGGTCGCGCACGGTGGCAAGCAGGCTGTCCTTGGAAAACGGTTTGGTGAGATAAGCCGACGAACCGACCATGGCGCCGCGCGCCCGGTCGAACAGCCCATCCTTGGACGACAGCATCACCACCGGCGTCGTGCGGAACCGGGCGCTCTTCTTGATCAGGGCGCAGGTCTGGTAACCGTCCAGGCGCGGCATCAGGATGTCGCAAAACACCAGGGCCGGATGATGGTCGTTGATCTTGGCCAGCGCGTCGAAGCCGTCCTCGGCCAGCACCACCTGGTAGCCGGCCTGGGTCAGGAAAATCTCGGCGGAGCGACGAATCGTGTTGCTGTCGTCGATCACCATGATCGTCGGGCCTGTCGATGGGGTCGTCATATTTATTTCACTTCAGCATGAAACTGCACGATAGCATAGGGAAATGCCCTTGTGCGTGAAGTGTTGCTACGCGTCAACTCGACTGGATACAAATCTTGCCGACATGATGTCAAGCCGGCCAGACTCGTTGATGAAATGCTCAGATTACGCGGAGTTCGATGCAGATCCGATCAGATCTCGGTCATTTCAAAATCGTCCTTGCGTGCACCGCACTCAGGACAGGTCCAGTTCATGGGGACATCGGCCCAGCGGGTACCCGGTGCAATGCCATCTTCCGGGCTGCCGGCGGCTTCATCGTAGACCCAGCCGCAGATCAAGCACATCCAGGTCTGGTAAGCCTGCGTTTCATTGCTCACGTTTGCTTCCTTCTATCTAGTAAAATGAGAGGTCAGGTATCTTAATCTACGCGCTGTGCAAAACCAACTGTCTCCTCTCATCCTTACGTTCGGGCCGGCAGACCCGGTCGGTGCACTGGGCATCCAGTCGGATGTGGCCGTCTTCTCGATGCATGGCTGCCACGGCTTGTCGGTGGTCACGGGCTTGCTGGTCGCCGACTCCGCACGCGTCGACGACATCCATCCGGTCGACTCGCCCACGGTCGCTGCCCAGGCCCGCATGCTGCTCGAAGACATGCCCATCGCCGCCATCAAGGTCGGCACCATGGCCAGCCTCGAACAGATCGCGGCCATCGCCGAAATCGTCTCCGACTATGCCAACCTGCCCCTGATCCTCGATCCGTTCACCTCGGCCCTGCCCGACTGCGGTATGCGCGACGACGACATCCTGACCCTGATCCACCAGTTGCTGGCGCCACAGGCCACGGTGCTGATGCTGTCCCAGGCCGAACTGGCGCGCTTCGCCGACTGCTGGCGCGATCCGGCCTCGGAAGCCACGGTCGAAGACGACGTGCTGGAACTGATCGCCTTCGGCTGCGGCCACGTGCTCGTCACCGGCGCCGGCGGCGGCGACGGCACCCGCGTCAACAAGCTGTACGACGGCGAAGGCCTGGCCACCAGCCTGCCCTGGCAGCAGCACCTGAAAGGCCCCTTCGTCGGCGCCGGCAATACGATGTCGGCCGCGCTGGCCGCGCAGATGGCGCGTGGCGCCTCGGCCGCCGACGCCTTCCGCGCTGCCCAGGACTACACCACCGGCGCCCTCGTGCACGCCTGCCGCTTCGGCATGGGGCGCCTGGTGCCGAATAAAATCTTCAAAGCGATTCCATGACCACTGCATCTACTTCCAAGAACGACATCCTGTTTGCCCGCGCCCAGCAAAGTACCCCGGGCGGCGTGAATTCCCCGGTCCGCGCCTTCCGCTCGGTCGGCGGCACCCCGCGCTTCATCACCCGCGCCGACGGCCCGTATTTCTGGGACGCCGACGGCAAGCGCTACATCGACTACATCGGTTCCTGGGGCCCGGCCATCGTCGGCCACGCGCACCCGGACGTCGTGAAAGCGGTGCAGGATGCGGCCGCCAACGGCCTCTCCTTCGGCGCCCCGACCGAAGGCGAAATCGAGATTGCCGAGGAAATCTGCCGCCTGGTGCCCTCGATCGAGCAGGTGCGCCTGGTCTCCTCCGGCACCGAAGCCACCATGAGCGCGCTGCGCCTGGCGCGCGGTGCCACCGGCCGCGACAAGATCGTCAAGTTCGAAGGCTGCTACCACGGCCATGCCGATTCGCTGCTGGTCAAGGCCGGCTCCGGCCTGCTCACCTTCGGCAACCCGACCTCGGCCGGCGTGCCGGAAGACTTCGTCAAGCACACCCTGGTGCTCGACTACAACAACGTCCCGCAGCTGGAAGACGCCTTCGCATCGATGGGCGACACCATCGCCTGCGTGATCGTGGAAGCCGTGGCCGGCAACATGAACCTGATCCGCGCCACGCCGGAATTCCTGCGCCGCATGCGCGAGCTGTGCACCGAATACGGCGCCGTGCTGATCTTCGACGAAGTGATGTCCGGCTTCCGCGTCGGCCTCGGCGGCGCCCAGGCGCTGTACGGCATCACGCCGGACCTGACCGCGCTCGGCAAAGTCATCGGTGGCGGCCTGCCGGTGGCGGCCTTTGGCGGCCGCGCCGACCTGATGGAAAAGATGGCGCCGGTGGGCCCGGTCTACCAGGCCGGCACCCTGTCCGGCAATCCGGTGGCGGTGGCTGCCGGCATGTCCACCCTGAAGATCGTGCAGCAGCCGGGCTTCTACGAGCATCTGTCCGGCCAGGCCGTGAAACTGGTGGAAGGCTTGATGGCGGCGGCGAAAGAAGCCGGCGTCGCCTTCTGCGCCGATGCGGTGGGCGGCATGTTCGGCATGTACTTCTCGCACCACGTCCCGGGCAGCTACGGCCAGATGATGGCGGGCGACAAGGAGCGCTTCAACCGCTTCTTCCACGGCATGCTGGAAGAAGGCGTGTACTTCGCACCGGCGATGTTCGAGGCGGGGTTCGTGTCGGCGGCGCACGACGATGCGGTGATTGCCGAGACGGTGGAAGCGGCACGCCGGGTGTTTGCGAAAATCGCTTAAGCGGCGCTCATTAAACAATTCGGGGTCAGAGCACAATGATGAACGTGCTCTGACCCCGAATTTTTGACCTGTCGTCTTTTATGCTTCCCGCATCAGCGCCTGGCGCTGCACCGCCGCCACCGCGCGCGACGCCCGCTTGCGCCACCAGATGATCACCCCGGTCACGCTCAGCATGGCCACCACCACCCCCATCGCCGAGATCAGGATGCGCCCCGGCAGTCCGAGGATGCGTCCGGAATGCAGCGGGAACTGCGCCTGCACGAAGATGTCGGCGGCGGTACCTTTCCACGGCTGGCGGTCGCCCAGCAGCTTGCCGTTCACGCCGTCGTAGTACAGCAGTGCCGGCCCCACCCCGCCGGTGCCATGGTCGTTACCTGGCTGGAACAGGCTGACCATGTAGATCCCGAACTCCTGCGAATAATAGACGCCGCCGACCGGGTCGCTCCAGCCGCGGCGTTGCGCTTCCGCGCCGGCGCGCCGGGCCACCTCGCCGAACGGGACCTGCGGCGCGATCAGGTGCTGCTTGTCCTGCATCGGGCGCGTATCGAAGGGCGTCGGCGTCACTGTCGACACCTTGCTGATCACCGGGTAAAAGATTTCGTTGTACAGGTTCAGCGAGAACGCGGTGAACGCCAGGATCAAGAGCAAGGCCCAGGTCCACAAACTGAAGGCGCGGTGCAGGTCGAAATTCAGCTTGGAGGAACCGGCCTTCCAGCGCACCTTCCAGGCCGGCCGCCAGCGCTGCCACCACGATTTGCCGGCTGGCTTGCCGCCGGCGCCAGCGTCGAAAGCCGCGGCGGCGGCCTTGCGCCTTACCGGCAGGGTCAGGTAGAAGCCAACGAGGCTGTCGACCATCCAGAGCATTGCGATGCCGCCCATCAGCCACAGGCCCCAGCGGTCGATGCCCCACAGTTCCGGGATGTGCAGCGTGTAGTGCAGGCGGTACAGGAAGGAGACGAAGGTTTCGCGCGTGATCGGCCACACCGCGCCCCACTCGCGCTTGCCCAGCTCGGCGCCCGTAACCGGGTCGACGAAGACCTGGTTGAAGCCGGGCTGGGTCAGTGCCTTGGTGGCGCCATCGTAGCGCGGCGAGACGCCCAGGGCCAGCGACTCGCCCGGCTCGACGTGCATCGGGATATACGACACGCGCACCTGCGGATAGCGCGCCTCCACCTGCTGCGCCAGTGCCAGCGAGGACTGCGCCACGCCCGGCGTATGCGCCTCCATCAGGTGCGGGTTGAGCACGTCGTCCAGCTCGTGGTCCCACGAGATGATGGCGCCGGTGACGCCGCTGAGGAACAGGAAGCCGGCCGTCAGCAGGCCGAGGTAACGGTGGATCAGGGTCCAGAAAGCGCGCATGCCGGCCTCGCGGTGGTCAATCGATCAGAAACGGTAACGCAACGTCAGCGACGCGCCGCGCGGCGCCTGGTAGTTCACGCCTTCATACGCTGCCGACAAGCCGAAATGCTTCTTGTCGAACAGGTTGTTGACGTTCAGCTGGGCCGACAGCTGCCTGCTGAAGTCGTAGCGCGCCATCAGGTTGACCAGGGCGAACGATTCCTGCTCGACGCGGCCGCCCAGTACCGTCGGTGCCCCGTCGAATCCAGGCGCGTCCGGCACGATCGTGTAGGTCTTGCCTTCCCAGTTCACGCCGCCGCCGATGCTCAGCTTGTCCCATGCGCCCGGCAGGCGGTAGGTGGTGAACACGCGCAGCAGGCGGCGCGGGTAGATGCTGTTGATGTCGGCACCGGCGGCATCCTTGATGCGGTACTGGGTATAGCCGGCGCTGGCGCTCCAGCCCCTGGCCAGTTCGCCCGACAGGTCGAATTCGAAGCCTTCGCTCTTGGCGCCTTCCGAGGCGACGTAATAGGTTTCCGGGCCGAGCGGGCCGCCGCGGTTGATCTGGCCGGCAGCCTGGGCCAGGTTGTCCTGCTTGACCTGGAACACCGCCAGCGAACCATTCACACGGCCGTCCAGGAACTCGCCCTTGACGCCGGCTTCGTAGTTCTTGCCCTTGATCGGATCGAGCACCTTGCCGGCCAGGTCCAGGGTGTTCTGCGGCTGGAAGATGTCGGTGTAGCTGGCGTAGACGGAATAAGTCTGGTTGATGTCGTACACCAGGCCGGCGTAGGGCGTCACTTCGTGGTCATGCTTGATCGTGTAGTCCGGGATGAAGCCGCCGGTACCGGAGCGCTCGTAATTGGTGACGCGGGCGCCGACGATCAGCTTGAGCGGATCGGCCAGCGCGAAGCGCGCTACGCCGTACAGGCCTTCTTGCCTGGTGTGGCTGGCCTGGTAGAACTGGCGCGCGCCCCAGTTCGGTTCCGGGAAAGCGGCGGGGTTCCAGTTGTTGAAGTCGTCCACGACCGGGAAGATGTCGGCCGGGCGGTTATAGGAATTGAAGTCCTGCTTCATGTGCATGTAGCCAAAGGCGGCTTCGTGCTTGCGCCCACCCAGCTCGAAGGCGCCGCTGGCGTGCAGGCCGATGTCTTCCTGGTCCGTGTGGGTATTGTAGTTGGCGGGATAGGAACTCATGCCCTGGCCCGGGACGGACACGCGGTCGGGACGGCCCGACAGGTAAAGCAGGTAGGAATCGCCGATGCGATGGCTCTGGTTGTAGACGGCGCGCACCTTCCAGCCATTCTCGAAGGTGTGCTGCAGGTCGACGAAGGCGTTGCCGTAGGTGGTCGGCCAGCGGCTCCAGGCGGCGCTGGTGGTCTTCGAGACGTCCCAGTTGGTCTCGCTGTGGTCGCTGTACCAGTACGGCAGGCTGCCCCACATCGGGCTTTGCGCGCGGCTCTCCTGGCGGCTGTAGCCGGCCTGCAGCAAGGTGCGCGGGGTCAGGTCGGCCGAGATCGTTGCATACACCGTATTGCTGCGGAAGCCGCCGTAGTCGATCCAGCTGTCGGCGTCCGTGTACTCGCCCACCACGCGCGCGCGCACCGAGCCCGACTCGTTCAGCGGGGTGGACACGTCGCCCATCACGCGGCGCTCGTTCCAGCTGCCCACGCCGGCCTCGACCCAGCCGGTCACCTTCTTGCTGTCCGCGTGCTTGCGCACGAGGTTGATCGCCGCCGACGGGTTGCCGGCGCCGGTCATCAGGCCGGTGGCGCCGCGCACCACTTCGACGCGGTCGTAGATCGCCAGGCTGGAAGCGACTTCGCCGCCGCTCCACTGCTGCTCGTAGGTGGTCGGCAAGCCGTCGATCTGCAGGTTGTCGATCTCGAAGCCGCGCGACGTGAACTGGCCGCGGTTGGATTCATACTGGTTGACCGAGACGCCGGTGGTGTTGTTGACGACGTCGGTCACGGTCTGCATGCGCTGGTCTTCGATGCGTTGCAGCGTCACCACCGACACCGATTGCGGCGTCTCGCGCAGCGACAAATCGAGCGGCGTGGCGGTATTGGTGGAACCGACGGTATAGGAATTGATGGTTTTCTGCGCGCGCACCTGCACCTGCTGGACCCCGGTGTCGACGTCCGGCGCTTCCTGGGCGGCCTGGGCCTGCGCAAGCAGCGGCAGGGCGGCGCCCACGAGGACGGCAAGTCGGTTGAACTTCAAAGGCCGGGTGGCGCGCGCATGCATTTTCATCGGTATCCCATCGGTTGATCTGGCAAAAAGCGATCCGCTGCTCCATCAAGGACAGCGGAACCTAAGTGCGAATGATAACGATTATCATTTCAAAGTCAACTGAAAGATAGTGAACAGGCTCTTTGACGACAGTTTTGATAGCAAAAAACCTTAGTTCCCGCGCCGGCGGGACCGATGGGACCGGCTTACTTGAGCCAGCCGCGGTGGCGGAAATACAGGAAAGGCGCGATTGCGCTGATCACCATCAGGCTCAGCGACCAGCCGTAGCCCATCTTCCAGTGCAGCTCCGGCAGGAACTCGAAGTTCATACCGTAGATGCTGGCGATCAGGGTCGGCGGCAGGAAGGCGACCGAGGCCACCGAGAAGATCTTGATGATCTTGTTCTGGTTGATGTTAATGAAGCCGACGGTGGCGTCCATCAGGAAGTTGATCTTGTCAAAGAGGAAAGAGGTGTGACCGTCCAGCGATTCGATGTCGCGCAGGATCTGGCGCGCTTCCTCGAACTGGTCGGCATTCAGCAGCCGCCCGCGCATCAGGAAGCTGACCGCGCGCCGCGTGTCCATCATGTTGCGGCGGATGCGGCCGTTCAAGTCTTCCTCGTGCGCGATCGCATTCAGCGCGGCGGCCGCGTCCTGGTCGGTGAATTCCTTCTGCAGCACGCGCTGGCTGACCTCTTCCAGGCTCTCGTAGATGCCTTCCAGCGCATCGGCCGAGTACTCGGCATCGGTTGCGTACAGGTCGAGCAGCACGTCCATGTAATCCTCGATCGAACCGGGCCGCGAACGCGCGCGCAGGCGCACCAGGCGGAACACCGGCAGCTCATCGTTGTGGACGGAGAACAGGACTTTCTTGGCCAGGATGAAGGCGACGGTGACAATGCGCGACGGGCCGTCTTCTTCCTCGCGCAGGAAGTCGGTGCGCAGGTGCAGGTCGCCGTTTTCGCCTTCGTAATAGCGGGCCGAAGCCTCGATGTCGGACACTTCGTCTTCGCCCGGCAGGATCACGTCATAGGTCGCTTTGACCCAGGCACGCTCGGCATCGGTTGGATCGGTGAGGTCGACCCACACGGGCGACGCATTCTCCAGATCGGCACGGGAAGCGATGGGTACCTGATTCAGTCGGCCATTTTGTAGGACAAATACGTTGATCATGCGCGCTTTCTCGGCCGGGATTCGGAAACAGCGCAAGTGTACCCGTAAGCCCTGAGCCCGGCCACCCCGTTGTCAAGAATTTGCCGGGGTCAGAGCCCGATTTTTGGCAACACCCCTGACGCAACATCAGATTCGGGGTCAGAGCGCAATTCGTTCCAGATTCGGGGTCAGAGCGCAATTGCGGGCAATGGCTCATCGGACTGAGTTAGATGCCGATACCACGATATCAATTGGCTCCGCATTGGCAACCGACGAAATCGCGGCAGCAGAGGCAGTGCCATCATTTTGCTCTGACCCCGAATCGGTATGCGATTGTGCTCTGACCCCGAAGTGGGGTTGCATAGGGGTTCTTGCCAAGAACAGGGCTCTGACTCCGGTTTGATTCAGGGCAGGTCGGCGGCGTTCATGCGGCGCTGGATGACGGCCGTGCGGCGTGCCAGGTAATTAGTCTGGCGGTGGGCGTCGTAGTAGCGCGGGTTCGGCAGCATCACGGCCAGGCGCGCGGCCTGGGATGGATTCAGGCTGGCGGCCGACGTGCGGTAGTAATGGCGGGCGGCGGCTTCGGCGCCGAACACGCCGCGCCCGAATTCGACCACGTTCAGGTAGATCTCGAGGATGCGCTGCTTGCTCATCACCGCTTCCAGCATGTAGGCGATGACGAGTTCCTGACCCTTGCGCAGGTAGTTGCGCGACCCGGACAGGAACAGGTTTTTCGCCAACTGCTGGGTGATGGTGGAGCCGCCGCCGACCACTTTATGGCGCTTGTTGTTGCGCTCGTAGGCCTTTTCCAGGGCATCCCAGTCGACCCCGTCGTGCTCGGCGAAATTGGCGTCTTCCGAAGCGATCACCGCGCGCTTCAGGTTGTTCGAGATGCGCGCATACGGCACCCAGGCCTGCTCCAGTCTGGCGTTCGGATTGGTCTCGCGCAGCGTCGACAGCTGCAGGCGCATCATGCTGGTCGACGACGGATTGAACTGGGTCCACCAGCAGATCGTCAGGAAAAAATACAGCTGCACCAGCACCACGGCCAGCAGCGGCCCCAGGATCAGCCATTTCAGCCAGCGCCGGCCATTGCTCTTCGACCGCGCCGCAGAAGCGCCCATCTTCAGCGCCGTGCTCATAAGCCGGCACGCAGTTGTACCAGCACCGGCGTCGTCTGCGGTCGCACGCCGCGCCAGAGCGTGAACGCTTCCGCGGCCTGCTCGACCAGCATACCGAGCCCGTCGCGCACCGCGGCGCCGTGCAGGGCCGCGAATTCCATGAACTGGCTGGGTTCCTTGCCGTACATGATGTCGACGGCCAGCGTGTCCGGACCGAAGACGGAGGCCGGCACCGGCGGCATGCTCGCCGCCAGGCTGGCCGAGGTCGCGTTGACGACCACGTCGAACACGCCGTCGATGGCCTCGTAATCCACGGCGTTCACCTGGCCGGCGTGCGCCGCATGCGCGGCAAACTGTGCGACCAGCGCATCGGCCGTGGCGCGCGTGCGGTTGACGATCACGACGGACGAAGGTCCCTGCTCCAGGAAAGGCAGGACGATGCCGCGCGCGGCGCCGCCGGCACCCAGCAGCAGCACGCGCTTGCCGGCCAGCGGCACGCCGGCGTTCTTGACGATGTCGGCGACCAGGCCAGGGCCGTCGGTGTTGTCGCCAACGATCTCGCCGTGTTCGAAACGCAGCGTATTGACGGCGCCGGCCAGCTGCGCGCGTACGGTCAGGCGGGTCGCCACGGCCGCCGCTTCGAGCTTGAAAGGGACCGTGACGTTGGCGCCGCGATAACCCTCGGCGACCAGGCGCCGCACCGTATCGGCGAAGCCGTCGATCGGGGCCAGGCAGCGTTCATACGCCATGTCCTGGTTTGACGCGGCCGCGAAGGCGGCGTGAATCTCGGGCGATCTGCTGTGGGCGATCGGGTTGCCGATCACGCAGTACTTGTCTGTCATCTCATCCTTCTCCGCGCAGTTCGGCCTGCAGCTTTTCTTCCCGGGTGAATTTGAAACGGGTGATCACGATCCACAGGTCGTCCTTGTCGGACGAGCGCATATTCGCCGGGAATTTCCCGAAAGGCGCCGCGCGGCGCACGATGGCCAGCGCGGCCTTGTCCAGCGCCGGATTGCCGGAACTGCGCTCGATGCGCGGCCCGCCCTCTTTTTCGTAGATGCCCCCATCCTGGAACACCGGAATGTACACCACCAGCTCGCCATACAGCTTGCTGCCGTTCTGCTGGGGGAAATTCAGGGTGCCGACTTCCTCGACGCGCTTCTGCATCGCCTTGTAATACATGGCGTAGCCGGCTTCGCGCGTGCTCGGGCTGATGAAGGTTTTCTTCGGCCGCTTGTTCTCGTCCGAGATGCGCTGGGTGATCTCGGCCGTCATGCGCGCGATGGCGCGGGTGGTATCGACGTCGTCGGCGCCGTTACGGGCCTGGTCCGGCCTGACCTGCTCCGCGACCGGGGCGCTGGCATAGGTCGACGGCGCTACCCGCGTCATCACGTTTTTCTGCTGCTGCTCGAGCTCGGCGATGCGGCGCTGCAGGGCCTTGATGCTGTCGCCATCCTCGATGCGCTTCAGGTCGGGCAGCGGCGACTGCGCGCGCCCGGCATCGGCATTGCCGCCGCCATCCAGGTTGGCCTGGGCCAGCGCCTCGGCCTTGAGCGGCGCGCGTTCGTGCTTGGCGTTGACCAGGATGACTTCGAGCCCGGGATCGGCCGGCTGCAGCCGGAACGCATCCGGCGCGGCGAAACGGATCGCCAGCAGGGACGCATGCGCCAGCACCGAGACGGCGACGGCAATCATCAGGGGACTTGGGTGTCGAGAGTACTTCACGCGCTGCGGGGTGGGACGCCTGGAGTCAGAATGATCCATTCTACCGTGCGCGAGCGGGAGTTTGCGAGACTTCGGGGAAAGTATCGGGGGTGGGTGCAACAGGCCTTAGTTTTCAGTTAATGGTGGATGCCAATCTGATCACGGATACTCGGACTTGCCGGGTCCGCAGGGTGGGCACCCCGTGCCCGCGCGGAAGCCCACCCTACGATCAAGCGGCTGCTTGCGGCGGCGCCGTCACATCGGTCTGCGTCTCCGGATCCACCACGGTCACCACCCCCTCAGCCTCGGCACCTTCCACAGCCGCCGCCTCGCCGCTGTCGGCCCCCTCTTCCTCATCCTCGATCGCCAGCTCTTCCGACGGCGCCACGGCCGCCACTTCCAGCAGGCGCGCCTCCAGCGACAGGTCGACCTCGTCCCAGCGCACGATGTCAAGCTTCACCTGGGCCCCGCGCGCCACTTGCTGCATGCCCGGCAGGCGGATCACCAGCGGGATGTCGACCAGGCGCAGCACCTCATCCTTCAGCACCACGGCATCGACCTGTTTCGCCTGTTCCTGGCCCAGCCAGCGCAGGCACCAGTAGCGTTCCATGTTCTGCTGGAACTCGTTGTAGGCGGCATAGGCGGCATCGAAGCTGGAGACGATCGCGAACAGGGTCGCGTCGCGGTGCTTGAACGGCGCCACCAGCGGCGCGGTCACGCCGTGGGAGGCGCAGGCCAGGATCTGCCACTGGTTGACCAGGTCCGTATAGCGGCGCAGCGGCGAGGTGCTCCAGGCATACTGGTCGACGCCCAGGCCCTGGTGCGGCGCCGCGTGGGTCACCATGCGCACCTGGATCTTGGCGCTCCAGCCACCGGCGCCCGGGCCTTGCGAGCGGTAGATACCGGGCACGCCCGAGTCGTGCAGCAGCTTGCCCCAGGTGCTGTTGGCAAAGATCATCAGCTCGGCCACGATCTTGTCCAGCGGCGCCCCGCGCCTGCGGCGCACGATGGTGACGACGTCATCCTCGACGTAGAAATTGAAATCGACGCGGTTTGCCTGTTCCGGTTTCAGGCCGAAGGCTTCGCGCTTCTTCATGCGGCCCGCTTCCAGCTGCAGCGCCCATTGCCACAGCAGGCCGAGTTCCGTCTTGTGCGGATACTCGCCCTCGCCGCTGGCCAGCGTTTCTTCGTTGACCAGTTCGTCCAGGGTGTTGTGGCGCAGGTTGCTCTTGATCGGCACCCGTTCGGCGCGCGTGGTAGTCGAGATCACGCTCCAGTCGGACGGATCCAGTACCGCGTACAGCGACAGTGCCGGGCAATCCTTGCCCTCGGCCAGGGTGAAGGCATTCACCACCTCGTCCGGCAGCATGGTGATCTTATCGCCCGGCATGTAGACGGTCGACATGCGGGCGCGCGCGATCTTGTCGATGGCGTCGTCCGGGCGGATGCCCAGGCCCGGCGCCGCGATGTGGATGCCGACGCGCACGGTGCCATCCTCCAGGGTCTCGACCGAGAAGGCGTCGTCGATCTCGGTGGTGGTCACGTCGTCGATCGAGAACGCGGCAACTTTCGCCAGCGGCAGCTCGTCCGGCGCTGCCGGTACGGTCACCGGCGCGAAGCCGGCGCCGCGCGGGAAATGCTCGAACAGGAAGCGCCCCATGTGCAGCTCCTTGGCCGAGGCGATGCCCTTGGTCGCCAGCATCAGGCGCGGCTGGGTGGTCTGCAGCTCGCTGGCGGCGGCCTCCAGCGCCTTGTATTCGATGCTGTTCTTGTCCGGCTTGAACAGCAGTTGCTGGACCAGTGGCTGCAGCGCTTGCGGCAGGCGGCCGGCCTTCAGTTCGTCGACGTAGCCGGCCTGCACCAGGGCTTGCTGCTTTTTCTTTTCGATGCCGGCCAGCGCCGCGCGCAGCGACTGCTCGGGCGCGCCCTTGTAGCGGCCGCGGCCCTTTTTATAGAAGTAGATCGGGGCGCCGTGCAGGGCCAGCACCAGGCCGGCCGCTTCCGCTGGCAGCGGCGCGTGGCCGAAGTACTCGGCGCCCAGCTCGGCGAAACCGAATTCCTCGTCGCCGGCGACTTCCCACAGGAACTCGAGATCGACGTCCGCGGCGATGGCCTTGGCCTGCTCCAGCAGCGTGGCCGGGTCCGGCTTCTCGAACTGCAGCAGCACGTCGCGCGTCTTGACCTTGGTGCGCTTCCCGCTCGGCATCTCGACCTGGTAAGCCTCGCCGGCCTGCGACAGCACGCTGCCGACCTTGAAATCACCGGATTCTTCGAAAAATACGTTCATATCGCTTCATTTCATGTTGATGGCGGCCGGCGCCAGATCGAGCACCGCGGGCAAGAATACCTCGGTGACCAGCAGCAGGCCTTGACGGCGGCGATAGACGCAGCGCCGGGCATAATAAGTCGCATCCGGATCCGCGAGAGCATCCGCCTCGGCACCGAGCGCGGCGCGTATGCGCGCCAGCAGCGGGTGCCCCGGCCGGATCCGGGCAAATGCAAGCTGGCCACGCCGGACCAGCGGATCGTAAAACAAGGTCGTGCCGAGCGAACGCTCGCCCAGCGCCGAAAACAGCGGCCAGTCGTGGGCCGTCGCACTCAGCGGCACCACCGTGTGGCCGTACACCGCCGGCCGGCCGTCGCAGCGCAGCACGACCTCGCGTTCCCATACCCGCTGCGGGCGTGCCAGGCCGATCGTCTGCGCCTCGTCCGCCAGGCAGACCGCGCTCGCCTGGCGCACCTTCTGCACGCGGAACTGGCGGCTGTGCGCGACCAGGCGCGCGGTCAGCGAACCGGGCGTGGTCAGCCAGTCGTGCACCGCGGCCGGCGCACGCACGCCGTCCGGATGCGCCAGCCAGCGGGCCTGGCGCAAGGACGCCGTTCTCACCTTGGCGGTTCCGTCATGCAGAACGCCAGCACCTCGTCGACATACTGTTCGAATTCCGATACCGCATGATCGCTGCCCTGGATCACGTGCTGGTGCGCGCCGGCGTAGTGCGACACCATGTCGCGGTAATCCAGCACCTCGTCGCCGGTCGCGGCCAGCAGGAAGTAGCGCTCGGGGCGCGTGATCTTGTCCACTTTCAGATCGGCCAACTCGGCGATGTAGTCGCGCTTGAACTCGAAGGGTGCATCCGAGTGCCAGGCGGTCGTCACGCCGACGTGCTTGTCCAGGTCTTTCAGTGGATCGACCGCCGGATTCACCAGCGCCGCGCGGCAGCCAAAGCGTTCGGCGAGCCAGGTCGCGTAAAAGCCGCCGAGCGAAGAGCCGATGACGGCGATCCGGTCCGGCCCCTGGTTGGCGTAGCGCTCGGCCAGGGTCAGCACCAGCTCCAGCGCCGCCTTCGGCGAGGCCGGCAGCTGCGGGCAGATCAATTCATGCGCGCGTCCGGCGTCAGCCATGCGCTGGTGCACCACGCGCGCCTTGTAAGACCGCGGCGAGGAGCGGAAGCCGTGCAAATAAAGGATGTGCGGACGGCCGCTCATGCCGCCAGCGCTTCCAGCAGTTTCTGGTGCACGCCACCAAAGCCGCCGTTGCTCATCACCAGGATGTGGTCGCCCGGCTGGGCCGCCTGCACGATGGCTTTCACCATGTAGTCGATCTGGTCGAAGCTGTGGGCGATGCCGCCCAGCGGTTTAAGGGCATCGGCCAGCGACCAGCCCAGCGCCTGCTGGCTGCCGAAGCCGAACACCAGGTCGGCATCCTTCAGGCTGCCCGGCAGCGCATCTTTCATGGCGCCCAGCTTCATGGTGTTCGAACGCGGTTCCAGCACGGCCAGGATGCGGCCCGTGCTGCCAGTTTTCTGGCGCAAACCGCCGACCGTGGTCGCGATCGCGGTCGGGTGGTGCGCGAAGTCGTCGTACACGGTCACGCCATTCACCACGCCGCGCACTTCCATGCGCCGCTTGACGTTCTGGAAGCGCGCCAGCGAGTCGATCGCCTGGCTCGGCGGCACGCCGACGTGGCGCGCGGCGGCAATCGCGGCCAGCGCGTTGGTGCGGTTGTGGTGGCCGCTCAAATCCCAATGCACGGTACCCTGCAGCTCTTTATTGAAGATGACGTCGAAGCTGGCGCCGCCCGGATGCTCGACCAGGCTCCAGTTCACGCCTTCGGACACGCCAAAGACTTCCTTCTCGCTCCAGCAGCCGCGCTTGAGCACGCGCCCGAGCGAGGCTTCGTCGCCGTTGACGACGATGCGGCCGACACCGGGCACGGTGCGCACCAGGTGGTGGAACTGGGTCTCGATGGCGCCGATGTCCGGGAAGATGTCGGCGTGGTCGTATTCCAGGTTGTTCAGCACCGCGGTCTTGGCGTGGTAATGCACGAACTTGGAACGTTTGTCGAAGAAGGCGGTGTCGTATTCGTCGGCCTCGATTACGAAGAAATCGGACTCGGTCTCACCTTGCAGGCGCGCCGAAATGCCGAAGTTCATCGGCACGCCGCCGATCAGGAAGCCTGGGGAATAGCCTGCATCTTCCAGGATCCAGGCCAGCATCGAGGTGGTCGTGGTCTTGCCGTGGGTACCGGCGACGGCCAGCACCCATTTATTACGCAGGATATGTTCGCCGATCCACTGGGGGCCGGATACATAGGGCAAGCCGCGGTTGAGGATTTCCTCGATCAGCGGATTCCCGCGCGTCATCACATTCCCGACCACATACAGGTCCGGATTCAAGGACACCTGCTCCGGACCATATCCCTGGATCAGTTCGATGCCCTGGGCTTCGAGCTGGGTACTCATCGGGGGATAGACGTTGGCGTCGCAACCGGTGACACGGTGGCCGGCTTCCTTGGCCAGGACGGCCAGTCCACCCATGAAGGTGCCGCAGATACCGAGGATATGGATGTGCATGGTGGTCGAAAAAGTTGCAAGGGAATGAAGGAATACGCGATTTTACCCGACGCGATGCCATTTTCCGTTCAAGAGTATGATCTGAGACATGATGCCGAACTCAAATGATGACCTTCAACAGGTGCGCACGCGCATAGCCGCGACGGCCGCGCGCATGATCGCCCAGGATGGCGCCGACTATGCCACCGCCAAGGCCAAGGCGGCGCGCCAGGTCATGGGTGTCGACCGCCCCTCCCCGAATTATCTTCCCGACAACCTCCAGGTGGAGGATGAAGTGCGCCGCTATCAATCGCTGTTCCAGGGACCGGCGCAGGCGGCCCGCCTGAAGCATTTGCGGGGTGCCGCGCTGGCAGTGATGGAGGCGCTGGCCGAATTTCGTCCTTATCTCACCGGTGCGGTATTGAATGGCACCGCCGGCGAGCACGACGATATTCACCTGCAATTATTTGCCGACAGTGCCAAGGAAGTCGAAATCTGGCTGCTGGGCCGGAATGTCGATATCGAGATTTCGGAAACGCCGCATTTCAAGGGTGGCCGCCACGATCCGGTTGAAACCGTGAGTTTCATGTGGCATGAGGAACCGGTGCACGCCGAGCTGTATGACATGAACGATTTGCGCGGCGCCTTGAAACCGCGTGCCGATGGCCGCTTGCAAAGAATCGATGCCGCCGGATTGCGCGCATTGATGACGACCGACCAGACATTAGAACAAGATGAATAAAAAATCGAATAAAAAGCACGCCGCCACTTTGCTGCTCGCGGGTGCCGCCTTCACGATTCTCGGCGCAATCGCCGCCGTCAAGACAGAGGCCGATACCCCGGCCAATACCGGCAATGCTTTATATAGCCAGTCACTGAATGATTTGTCCGGCAAGCCGCAAGCCTTGTCCCAATGGAAGGGCAAGCCGCTGCTGGTGAACTTCTGGGCATCCTGGTGCGCGCCCTGTGTACAGGAAATGCCCGAATTGTCGGCGCTGGCAGCCAAGGATGGCGGCAAACGCTTCCATGTGATCGGCATCGGCATCGATTCTCCCAGCAACCTCGTCCAGTTTACGCAAAAGACCAAGGTGTCTTATCCGCTGTACGTGGGCGGCATGGGTGCCACCGACCTGGCGCGCGGCCTCGGCAACAGCAAGGGTGGATTGCCCTATACGGTGCTGATCGGCGCAGATGGCAAGGTGATCAAGACTTACCTGGGCAAGCTGAAGTTCGACCAGTTGCGTGCCGACCTGGCCAGGCTGTAAGCGGCCGGATCCATCCGCGAACGGTCGTTCACTTCCATTCGCACTTCCTTATATCGCTTGCCAACACGTAATGTTGGCGGCAAAATGCCTGTCTTTCGGGCAAACAGACGGTTCATGATGGCGAAAAAGCTACTGCTGCTGAATGGCCCCAACCTGAATTTATTGGGGACACGCGAGCCTGCGGTGTACGGTGCCACTACCCTGGCCGACATCGAACAGGCGGCAACGCAGCAGGCAGCGGCAGTGGGAGCGAGCATCGCCTGCTTCCAGAGCAACCATGAAGGTGCGCTGATCGACCGTATCCATGCTGCCAGGCAGGAAGCGATCGACGCCATCGTCATCAACCCGGGCGGATTGACCCATACCAGCGTGGCATTGCGCGATGCGCTGGCGGCAGTGGATATTCCATTCGTGGAAGTGCACCTGTCTAATATTTATAAGCGTGAGGAGTTTCGTCACCATTCGTTTTTGTCCGCAATTGCGCAAGGCACGATTTGCGGCCTGGGCGCGGATGGATATCGCTTTGCCATCGACTTTGCGCTCAAAGAGCGTTAATCTACGTCAACTTCACGCATTCCGTGCGGACTTGCGCCCCACCTGACGCACCGCACCCTCATAAACATATAATTCCAAGGGGTTTCACATGGATCTAAGAAAACTCAAGACATTGATCGACCTCGTCGCCGAATCGGATATCGCTGAACTCGAAGTGACCGAAGGCGAAAGCAAGGTTCGCAT
>Ga0265780_10000851_pt1 | contig 45255 bp, 63 predicted proteins | sample P1T30metagenome_FD_192432 | JGI IMG/M metagenome (GOLD analysis project Ga0265780, IMG submission 192432) | Plant litter microbial communities from East Loma Ridge, Irvine, California - P1 T30 | ecosystem: Environmental > Terrestrial > Plant litter > Unclassified | place: USA: California... | reverse complement strand
GGGCCTGGTTTATCGACGATGGTGAGGTCGCCGTCCTTCTCAAAATCTTCCAGCTTTGATGCGATTTCTTTGCGGCGCTCCAGCACGATCCTGTGCGCCCAGGCGTGACACCACAGCAGCCATAGCCCGGTACCGCGCTCGCGGCCCAGCACGGCCAGGCCCAGCAAGTCGTCCAGGCCTCCGCCATCGATGCCGACCACCGCGACTTCGCAGCGCGCCAGCAGGGTATCCAGGTTGATCGACTTGTCGGCCGCCTCTTCCCAGAAGTCGGCGCCGGCCCAGCGGTCGGAGCGCAGGTTCAAGCCGATCTCGACATTGGCGTGCTTCGCCATGAAGCTGCGAAGCGAGGCCTCCCCCTCGATCGTTGCCTTCCGGTGCTCGCGCTCGAGGAAGGCGTCGTCGACCGAGTACCCGATATTCGGGTTCACCATCGCCATGTTTTCCAGCTTCAGGTGCTCCTTGCGCTTGACCATCTCGGGCGGGTGCTCGTAGATGATTGGCAGGAACTGCGGATCGTGGATCTTCCCATCGCGCACGTCGCGCGCGTATTGCAGCTTTTCCTTGAAGATGCCGGCGGGAGGCTCGTCGCTCTGCGTTGTGATGTAGATCGTGAAGCCTTCCTTCCGCGACGCGAGGCCGCCCAGGGCTTCCCGGAACATCTCCTTCGCGTTCGGCATCTTCCCGAACAGCCACAGCTCTTCGATCAGCGTTCCGACCGACTTTTTACCTGCTGCCGTTTTCTCGTCGGCGGCAATCACCTTGAGCTTCGCCCGCTTTTCGTGGTGGGTCAGCGTCTTAACGTGCGTCTGCACCTGGATCAGGTCGACCAGCTCGTTCGGCTCGTCGCTGTCCTCCTCGTCCGGCTGGTACTGCACCATGTCCTGGGCGGGGCCAAAACTGTTGTTCGCCACCTCCAACGTCGGCGCCAGGATCGTGAATTCCGCCGACTGCCGCCAGTTCCGGATTAAGCAAGTCAGCATGATCGATGCGGCCAAGCCAGACTTGAAGTTCTTCTTCGGCAGCATCACGAACCACTCCGTGATCAGCCGCCGCCCACTCTCGGCATCGTAGGCGCCGAAGATGGTAGCCGCCAGGTCGAAGATCCATTGCCCGCACGCGTCATCCATCCTGGGACTGCCGGGTGCGTCGACGATGCGCAGGTCGCGCATGATCGCCAGACCGGCTTCAGCCTCTTCAGGGAAGATCGGCGGGGGAATGATCGAATCGCCACGGCGCAATCTATCCGCCCAGTCAGGGCACGCTGTTGTCCACTCGACCATTTAGACCTTCTTCCCGCCGGCAGCGGCCAGGCGCGGCGGCGCGGCCGAAGCGAACTTTCCGGCGCCGGCCGACTTCGCCTTGTCAGCCCTCTCGTCCTTCTTCCCGCCGTCGCCCCGCTTCGTGTGGGTGTACTGCACCGCGGCGATCGCGGCGCGGATTTGGCCAGCAGTCGCGTCGATGTGGCCGAGGGCGATCTTTTGCAGCAGGTCGAGCATGTCGCTGGCCTCGACAGGAACGGGTACCGCCTTCTTCCGCTTCAGCGCGCCGCCGCGGGGCTGGTGCTCGAGCTTCACCTCGACCGACGACGCCTTCTCGGCCTTCGCATTTGCTGATTTCGAGGCCTCAGCCTTGGGCTTGCGCCCAGCACCAGGACGGGCGCCGCCAGAGTTGGGGCGGGGCCCTCCGCTCTTGCCTTGTACGCCTGCCATTTGCTGATTTCCTAAATCAAAAAGGGGACTTTTTTCCGCGCGTGGGGAAGCAGGCGGTGTCCGCCCAAGACCGCTCCAAACATTTGATGGGGAGGGGGCTACCCGATGAGCAGCAGCTGCCCGAGCGGCCGATCTGACTTCTCCGCGTTGCACTTCCGGCAAGTGCACTGGGTATTGCGATACGAGTGCTCACCGTTCCTTGAGAGCGGAATGATGTGGTCGAGTTCGGGCGCGTCATCAGCCTGCGTGCCGCGCTTGCTCCTGGGCGTGCGAATCCCGCACAGCTTGCACCGCCAGCCATCGCGCTCAAACACCCTCATAGGGTTGACTGCCTCGACTTGGGCGCCGCGTTGACGGGCCTTTCTTGCGATCCGGTGCGTGCGCTTGTGCTCTCTTTGTCGGATGAGTCCGCATGGCCCACACAGGGCGGCGTGACTGGCTCCATACAGCGGGCAGAACTGAGCCCCGCAACACTCACAGGCATTGACTCTTGCCGCCTCCTGGTGCGCGGCCAAGGCTGCGGCCAGGGTAGCAGCGCGGGCGGCCGCTAGTTCGCAGGTCCGGCTGCAGTGCGTTTTGTCAGTCTTGGACACGAATGGCGCGCGGCATGTCCTGCAGTACAGGCCATAGCAACGGGAGTAGGGTGCCGGCCGGGCGTCCTTTGCTGCATCCTTCCGGCATTGCATCGAGCACCAGCGGTTCGGCCCAGGATTCGTTCCACTCATGTTCCGGTGAGCGTCCTTGCCGCAGTGCTGGCACTTGAACCAGTTCGCTGGCTTCCGCCTGGCCGCTGCGTACTCACGCATAGGAGCGGCTCCGGCCTTGCGGTCTTGCGCCATCCAGCAGCAGCGCTTCGAGCAGTACTTCTTTGATCGCGGACCTATTACATTGGAGCCGCATATGAGGCAAGGCCGCAGCTGAGCGGCAATGCCTGCTGTAGAATTCGTGGTAGTCACGGGTAACCTCTAGCCAGGTTGATGTGATTAGAAGCCGGCCAGTGTTAGCGCACTCGTCGGCTTCGTCAATTTTATACTACTGTGTTTCTGCACAGTGCTTTATGCCCGTCGGCGCTGCTCCCCGACCTGGTGCAGGACCTGGCGCACGGCGTCCTGGTCGTAGCTGCTGGCCGCGCGCTGCGCCGCCTCCACCTTGCTCTTCGCGTCGTGGCAGACCGGGCACAGGACCCACTTGTTGTCGTCCTCATCCGATCCGCCTGCCCACAGCGGCTTGTTGTGGTCGACCACGCTGCCGAGGTGACCGCAGTTCTGGCAGAGGCCGCAGTCGCGCTTCCGGATCCGGTCGCGGTCACGCACGCCGGCCGAGCCGCGCTTGCGCTCGACGGTGCCGGCGGCGACAGGCAGAGATGAAAGGCGCGGCCCGACCTTTTGTAATCGGGATTTCAAGGTAGTGAGCTTCATTCGTGCTCCATCAGTCCAGAAACTCGCCATTCGGATTGCGACGGCGGTTACCGGCGCCGCTTGCCGTGCTCAGGCAGTACGTCTCGGTGTGCTTATTGCTGCCGCAGTAGGTGCAGCGCAGGTTGACCCGCGCCGAGCTGCCGCCATACGTGTGCGGACAGAGCGAATACGGATGGGCCTTGCCGCAGTAGGTGCAGTAGGCCATCAGCTCGACTCCTCGCACCCCAGCAGCTGGGCCACCACCTGCTCGATGTCCATCCCACGCGGCCCGAAGCCGCGCACGTGCAGCAGCTCGGCGACGCGCTCGGCGCGGGCCAGCACTTCACACAGCTGCTCCAGCCTGTCCGGATCGGCCACTGCTACGGCCATGGCTGGGCGCTGGCCGCTGATGGCGCGCACCAGCAGCCCACGGTAGATCTGGGCTTCGTCCGTCATGGCCTGACCGTGCAGCGCACGCCCAGGTTTGTCAGCCGGCGGATGGTGTTGGTGCTGGGCGCCCAGCCCGTGACCTGGTGCACGAGCAGCAGCAGCTTGAGGGCCGGGCCGAACCACCAGCGGTGGTGCACCTGCAGGGTGATGCTGAGCGTAGCCATGCGGACCTCGAATAAAAAAGCCCGGGCACTGCAAAGCAGGCCAGGGCGAAGATGCCGTTGTTCAAGCGGCATTGGAGACACCAGGGATTTGCCACACGGGAGCCGACTGGTGCGCTCTACCAGGAACCCCCAGTAGCCAGTCGGCTTTCGTTGTGGCCACCGGTTACGCCGGTGAGGCGCGAAGCTCCCATGAGGCAGGGTGCTGACAGCGACGATATGGCGCGGGGTGCAGCGGTGCCGATGCGCTGCGCTTCGGTCGCGGGTTCGTTCACATGATCGCCTCCATACGTTCGTGGACGCCAGAATGCAAAAAAGCCCGCTGACCTTTCGGAGCGGGCTTTCATCTGGTCGTGCGAGGGGCTCCCTGCAGGGAACCTATACACACACCATTTCTGGGCGGAATCAAGTTGTAGGTTGCGAATGTACTGCTGAGTTTTCCTGTGGTCAAGAAATTTTTATGCATCGTGGAAATTTTCGTCGCATTTCGACACAGCCTCGACTGCGGCCTGCGCCTGGCGGAAGGCGTTGATGAAGACGAGTGCAGGGTAGGGCGAGAGCCCAAGCAGACGGCAGACCTTCTCAGGTCGATATCCCTCGATGTAGCAGTAGACCAGCATCTTCCGCTCGCGGTCGGTGATGTGCCGCATCGCGTCTTCGATCACCCTGGCGTCGACCTCGTCCGGCTTGCGACGCTCGCCTGTTGCACTATCACCCTCCTTCTCGCGCCGCAGCTGGTCGCAGAACTTCCCGGTCGGACTGACCTCGATCGGGCGTTGCGTGCGGTAGCACCTGGCCCAATTCTCAAGCCTGGAGCCGATGTCGTAGGTACGGCGGTCGGTCAAGGTGCAGCCTCCTCCAGTTCGTGGTCGACCATGCCGGCACGGATGCAGCAGCCGGCCACCAGGCCGACCACCGGGGAGAGCGCGAGCCAGAGGGCGAGGGCGGTCACGCTGCCTCCGCTACCGGCGATGCGACGCCTTCCTGGTACTGCGCCAGCGACAGGATCGCCAGCGCATCCGCCTCGTTGTTGTCCTTCGGCCGGAAGCCCTTGGCACGCGCCGTTTCGCACATGGCGGCCTTGTCCGCATTGCCCTTTCCGGTCCAGTGCTTCTTGACCTGGCCGACGCCGACCGGGCGCAGCGGGACGTTGTTCGATGCGCACCACATTTCGAGGCAGGCGAGGAAGCCGCCGTAGACGTGGGCGGCCAGGGTGCCGGCGTGCTGTTTCACGTCCTCGTAGTAGACAGCGCCGATGTCGTTGCCGGCCTGGGCGCGCTGGTCGTTGAGGAAGGCGCGGAACTTGAGCCAGCGGTGGCCGGGCTTCTCCATGCGTCCGGCAGCAAAGTTCTGACTGCCGCTGGCGATGCTGCCGGCGCGCGAGCTGCGGGCCCAGCCGGTTTGGGTGCCGATGTCGATGGCGATGATGATCATTCCTCTTCTCCCCATCCGCCGCCGAGAGGGTCGCCGTACCAGCCGCCTGGAGGGATGCGCTCGCGCAGGCTTCCGTTGTGACCATCCTGGCCAGCGCGGACGCGGCGCGACTTTCCGCGGCCGAGCGAGACGTTGTAGCGCCAAACCTTGCCGGCGAAGTGGCCTTCGCGCTGATTCCGTGATTCGGTAATTCGTTCCATGGGGTTCTCCGTATCGTTGTTGTGGTTGGTGCTACATCGGCATGTCGAAGCCGACCTTGTCGAACGTCCCGGGTGCGCCGCCGCCGATCGGAAGCGTGGCCTGGTAGCTGCTCGGGTTCAGCACGCCGGCGGCGTCGAGCATCGCCTTGAGCGCGTTCTCCAGCCGCTCGAGCCAGCGGTAGCGTTTCTCGCCGGGCACGGTGCCGTCGGCGCTTGGCCGCGTCCAGAGCAGGTCTGTGCGATGGTGCAGGGCCAGCTGGTGCTCGATGATCGCGAACGCCCGACGCGACACCTCGGTGCCGGGCTTGTCGTGGAAGCGCACGTCGTGCACGGCCTGGGCCAGCCATTCGAGGCTGTGCAGCTCGGACGTGATGGCCTGCAACTGCGGACCGTTGACGCCGAAGTGGGCGAAGCACCACCAGTCGGTGCTGCCGGAGGTGCTGCTCGACATCGAGCCGATCAGCGGGCAGCCGTAGGCGGCGCACAGGTGCTGCGGTCGGTCGGCGATGCGGTCTTCATGGGTGTGGGTCATGCTGCTTTTCCTCCCTGACGTTTCTCGATCTCAGCTTCGATGCGGGCGGCGAAGGCGTCGTGTGACTCTCCGCCACGGGCGAACATGCGTAGCTCGCGGCCCTTGGCTTCGATACCTGCTGGCGTGCGCCTCCATGACCGGGTGTCGACCTTCGCGGGCTTCGGCGCTGGCGGGTTCAGCAGCTCGACCACGATCGGGCTCAGGTACGGAACCTGGAAGGGCTCGTCGCCCAGCGATTCCTTCGCTCGAGCAACGGCGGCCAGCAGCAGCTCGTCGGTCACGCGCTCGTCCTGGGCCCAGGTCACGGCGACGGCGGGGTGGAACGCGGTTACCTTGCGCACGCCGGCGCCGGTCAGCAGGGTGGCGATCGCGATGGCGCGCTGCCCGGGTTGGATGCTGGCGCTGGCCGTGGTTGGTCGAGCAGGAAGCCGGTCTTCGTCCTCGCCCGACTTCGGTTGAGGAGAGCCGCCGCCGCTAAGGTCTTTTGTCTGGAGTCTGGAGTCTGGAGTCTGGCTAAGGTTATTTTCAAAACCCACATGGTTTCCAGAATCGAAACCGTTTGGGTTTCCGTTGGGTTGTTGTTCGGTTGCTACTTTCCTCGGTCGTCCGCCCTTGGCGCCGTTCGTTCGGTTCTTCTCCGCTTTCTCGCTGGCGTTGCTGATTTCCTCCTCGCAGCGGTTCTGCGTCCAGGTGCCGTCGACCAGCGTGAAGAACTCGTCCAGCACGTTGGTGAGCGCCTGCAGCTCGTCCTTCGACCTGGCGCCAATGAGGCGCGCAGCCTTATCCTCGGGGATGCCGGCCTCACGCGTGTAGTAGACGTCCATGAGGCGCGCGTAGATGCCGTGCTCGAGCAGCGTCAGGTGGCCGGCCTTCTTGATGTAGTCGCCGATGTGGCGCTTGTAGAAGTTCATGGATCCACCTGTCCAAACAGGCCCGTGCGGTTCAGCGCATGCGACGCGGCCGGGTTCAGCCAGAGGCATTCCGTACGCATGGCAGTGCCGCGCGCCGCCGAGATTCGAGCTTCCGTGGTTGCCATGGCCCAGCCCTGCAGCGCGCCAAGGTACATCGCGCTCGAGTAGCCGCTCAGCACGACCATGCCTTTCACCTGGCGCAGCTGCTCCAGCAGCTGAACGTGGTCGGCGTCCTTCATCTCGCAGTCGTAATAGCGGCCGTGGCGCGCCCCGACGTTGCGGGTATCCATCACGTAGGGTGGGTCGACGTAGAACAGGGTGTCCTCGGCGTCGTGCTGATCGATGATGGTCGAGGCAGGGCGGTTCTCGATCATCACACCCGACAGGCGCGCGCATACTCGAGCGAGCGATTCAGGGAAGCGGGCCCAGAGCTGCTGCGCCGTGCCGTGCTTGCGCCGGGTGTCGATGCGGAAGCCGGTCGTGCCCTTCGTGGCGCCGGCGGAACCAAAACCCATCTCTGCGCGCACCAGGGTGCGCCGGGCGCGCTCGACTGGATCCTCGGTCGGCTCGTAGGCGGCGTCGAACTCATCGCGGGCATACGGTGTGAGCAGCAGCTGGGCAATCAGCAATTCGCACTGCACGCGATCGCGCAGCACGCGGAACACGTTGACGATGTCGCCGTCCAGGTCGTTGTACACCTCGGCGTAGGCGCGGTCCTTCTGCACCAGCACGCCGGCGGCGCCGCCGAAAGGCTCGACGTAGCAGCGGTGCGGCGGGAAGTGCTTGATGACCCACGGCGCCAGGCGGAACTTGCCCCCGTGGTAGCGCAGCACCGGGCGCGCCGGCGCCGTCTGAATATCGGCGATCACGGTCATGGCCTACGCCCCCGCCAACTCGGCGATCAGCTGCTGGTGGGCCTCAGCCTCGCAGCGATCCCATTCGGCTTGCCAGACATCGATGGCGGCGGTGCTGTGCCAGTTGAAGTTGTGGCCGTCGCGCTTGACGCCGTGCGCGTGCGCGGCCCGGGCTTTCGCCTCGATCGCGGAGCGCGGAACTGCAATGATCGAGCCGTCCATGATCACTTCCTCGCTTTCTTCGCCGCCGGCACCGGCTCAGCCATGCTGCTCACGCGCGCGACCAACTGCATCACCGGGCGGAACATCACGAAGGCGGCCGCCTGAATCGCGTCGACCTCGTGCTGCTCGATACGGCCGTCGGCCAAGGCCTTCTTCACCTCCGTGCCCAGGTCGCCCAGGCATTCCCAGATGTCGGTGGTCGACTCCAGCACCGACATGTCGCCCGCAGGCTGCTCATCAATCCTCGTGCACACGAAGCCGTGCTCGCGCGCCAGGGCGTGCAGCACCTCGTAATCGCCGGTGATCTCCATCACGCGGGAGGCGTCGTCCATGGTCAGCACGTTGGTCGAGCTGTTCGGGTTCGCCTTGTTGCGCAGCAGGCCGGCCGTGTAGCCCATGCGCACGGCAAGCGCCTCGCAGCCGCCAGGGGTGTGGTGCACGGTTCTGTGGAAGGCGTCTTTGTAGTTCATGTGGTTTTCCTTGAAACAAATGAGGCGGGGAAACTTTTAGGGCGGGACAATGCGAGCATGGGAAATTCGACTTGCTCCATGGACGTTGTGAAGGCCGACCGCCTTGCCGGCAGTGGTTGGCGCGTCTCAGCGCGCATTCGACGTAGGAGTGATCAGGAAGGGGATGGCGCCGGCGGATCGCCGGTCTCGTCGGCGTCGAATACTTCAGGACGCGCCAGTTTCAAGAACTTGAGCTGCGCCTTTGGGATGCCCGTCCTACGCCACTCCGAGACCGAGGGCGGCTTCACTTCACACAGGCGAGCAGTCTCGGAGGTGCCTCCGATTCGGTCGATGATGGTGTTGGGGTCTGGAGTATTCATAGTTCGCATTTTAGGCATGCCTAAGATCAAACGCAAGGTATTTTTAGGTATGCCGAAGAGCGAATGTATTAGGATTACCTAATGGAAGAATGGAAACAAAGATTGAAGTCGGCACGCCTCGACAAAGGCCTGAACAAGACCGGATTCGCGAAAGCTATCGGCGTCTCGAACCCGACGGTTACCGACTGGGAGAAGAGCGTTGGGGATGGCGGCATCAAGGAGCTTTCGGGCATCAACCTGACGAAGGTATGCCAGGTGCTCGACGTAACGCCAGGGTGGCTACTGCATGGCGAGGAGGCGCCGCCGCCCCCGCCAGCAGATCCTGGACCAGATGGTAACTTCGGGCTGCCGCCAGGTACGTTCCGCAAGGTCCGCGTTGTCGATGACGACGATCCGAGCCTTGTGCGCATTCCGAAAGTGCGATTGCGGCTCTCGGCCGGCATCAGCGGGTTCGAAGTCGAGCCTGAGCGGTATGACGGATCGACGACGACAGTCCCAGCCGACTGGATGATGCGAAACGGCTACTACAAGGACAACCTGATCTCGATCGTAGTGAAGGGCGAGAGCATGGAGCCGACGTTATACGAAGGCGACCTGGTCGTTATCAATACGGCCGACAAAAAGATGGTCGACGGCTACGTGTACGCCGTCAACTACGAGGGTGAGCCGGTCGTAAAGCGTCTGGAGCGTGACGGCGGCCAGTGGTATCTGAAGTCGGATAATCACGATCAGCGAAAGTATGGGCGTAAGACCTGCCGTGGCGAGGCCTGCATCGTAATCGGGCGGATTGTGCGGAAAGAAAGCGAACGTCTGTAGATGCGTTATTCCGTATTGCGCCTTCGCGGGGTTCGAATGGCGGTTGTTTTGGTAGAGGGAGGTCAGCTGCATGACGACCAGCTGATCGTGCGCTTGCAAATGCAATTAGCCCTTCCTGTGATGCTGGTAGCGCGCAATGAAACTTCACTAAAAGGGGTTCAGGCGAAGGCTCAATTTGAAGCAGACGCGTATCTATTTGCGCTTTTAGCCCTGGATGAAGTGGAATGGTCGACGCTACCTGAACCAAGCGAGCCAGAATTACCATTCTAGGCGCTGCGGAACGCCAAGATGCCGAACTGGAAAATAATGAAAAAACTTCTGACCATTCTTATCATTGCTTCGACTATGTTGACCGGCTGTGCTTCGCAAGCTTTTAAGGGTGCGCGCGAAAAAGCCAATTTAGTTACAAACGGCATGTCAGTCGAAGAAGCGAGTGCGCTGCTGGGAATGCAACCTACTCATCGACACGCCGGCAAAGTGGTGTGGCGCCCTGGGAATATCCGTGCTTACGATGGCACCCAATACGGAGCGATCGAATTTAACGTTGTCGATGGCAGAATAGTGGACGTGCCAGAGGGCGGCATCATATCCCAAGCGGCTCGAGACCGACTCGCGGCCGAATGGATACGTCAAAACGATCTAAAGAATGCGGCGTTAGCACGTGAGGAAGAACTGGCCGCAGCGAAACGCGAGCGAGAAAGGGTTGAGCGACTTCGGGAAATATCTGCAGAGATAGAGGCTGCGGAAAGTTCTGTCGTTATCTGTAATGACAAGGCTACATGCAATAAGGTATTTGCGTTAGCACAGATCTACGTGCGCGAGAATGCCGATCAGAAGATCCAGGTCGCAACGGACACGATTATTGAAACATATAACCCGACGGACGATGGAAAGCTGGGAATAGCAGTTATAAAAATGCCGCGCGCTGGGACTGTCGAGATCGTGAAAATAACCCCCTCCTGTAAAGAAAGTATTGCTTCCGAAAGTGCTTGTCGCTTCAGGCGCACTAAGGTATATCGGGGATTTAAACCATTTATTGAAAAATCGCTTTCAATGTGATACCTCGATTTGCCGCAGGATGATGATTAACGGTGACGCGGCACGCCTGGATGCCGCACGGAGACGAAGAATATGCTTACTGAAATGAATAATCCCATTCCAATGCCGCAGCCAGGCCGACGGAGCGAAGAGCCATTCAACCAGCCCAATAGGCAGCCAGACCCCCGGCCGCAACCACAGCCGCAGCCAACGCCACCAAAGCGGTAACGAGCGGCGTTGCAGCTGCCAGGGAGCGACAGCGGTTGAGCCATATTCCGACGCCTTCATTTCGGAGTCGGTTGCTGTCGCAGCACCGCTGCTTGTTCTCCAGGTCAAATTGCCGGATCTGGTCTAGCGAATACCCCGTCAGCGGAAAATTTCGTGGATCGTTCGCTGGCGGCCAGATGTCTTGAACCCACAGGCACTTGCGGACAACCAGTCCGGCCAGTGCAAACAGGTAGACCGCGGCTGCGCCGACTGCCCACAATTGCCACGTCGGAGCGGGTGTGGTCTTCTGGAGTAGGGACACGAGAAGGGCTAAGGCGCCGCCCGCGCCCGCAAGCAGCAAATTGAGCAGGGTATTACTTTCTTTCGTTAGGCTGTCAGCATTGGCAATGTGAAAGGCGGCATTTACCCGTGCTTCATTTTCAATGTAATCGAGTAGCTCTTTCATTTTTTCCTTGATTTGGAGGGGATTACTGTGCTGCGGACAGTCTAGCGCGATTCGAGGATGCGCTCAATGGATGAGAATAAACCAGGATTCGCCACAGGTTGACTGAAAAATGGACGAGATAATCGAAGAGGCTATTTGGGCGCGGGAGGTAATGGAGAGCTTTCGCAACCGAATCGAGCTGATGCTCGCCGACCGGCCAGGAAGTGCTGGCACGGACCAACTGGTTGCGGCAACGACCGAGCTCAAGAACGACATCAAAACCGCCAACTCATCCTGCAGGATTAATGGTCGGAAGGTACCGTCGACTGGTCCCGCCCGTTTTCTTGGGTGGGCGCTTCAGCGGGCATCTGCTGACTTTCGAATGCGCGTCGATACAGACCCGTTAAAGGCGGAATGGTGGCGAACATTGGATGGGTCAAAGGCTTATTTCGAAGACTATATTGCCCGAATTCGCAAGGAATGCCCAGAAGCCGGGTGACACCTATTTCGGCGGCGCTCAGCTGCTCCTGAATCTTAATATGCGCACGCTGGCGAGCTTCGTCATCGACCTTTCCTCCATAAATCCGTAACCACTCAAGATCTACCCTGGCGCGCTCGATTAGATCTAGCAACAGAGCACCGTCGAAGCCTGTGCAGCCTCGGTCGTAACTCCGAGCGATGTATCGCCCCCAGACTCGCGCCTCGCGCAGGTTCCGTTTCACGTCGCCCCGCTCGCGCAACTCCCAAGGACGCGGCAGTTTCCAAGGGTCGATAACGCCACTACCTTGGGCGTTGCCCAAATCTACCTGTTCCATCCCATCCTCCATGCCCGCCACGAGCGGGCTTTTTGCGCCTGTGCGCCGGCGCCGCTCGCTCGATGTCCAAGCAGGGAGACTACAGTGTACCAAAATTAGCCATGCCTAAAAATAGTTCTTGCCTTTGTCTTTAGGTATGCCTAAAATTATCTCCATCGAAACGAGCTCAACCCGAGCCGCCGACTGGAGACCACCATGGCCCTGCACGACCCTACCGACGACCTGCAACACCAAGCTGAGCTTGACCGCCTGACCCGCGAGAAGGCGCACGTGATCCTGCTCGCGCTCAAGGCCGGCAGCCGCCTGAACACCGCCGTGATGATCGAAGACCTGGGCACCTTCCTCGGCGACGACCAGGCGCTGGCCGCGCTGATCCGCGAGACCGCGCAGGGCAAGAACGCCTTCCTCACGCTGTTGCAGCAGCTGGCCCTCGACCAGGGCGAGCACCAGGCGCGCAACGAGATGGCGGCCGGTGCCCGCCGCCGCAAGGAATCCCAGGACGAGCAGCGCATCGAGCGCGCGATCGACGCGAAGGCGGCCTGACCATGAGCCCGCTGCTCACCCTCGACGATGCCGGCTACCCAGTTGTCCGCGAGATCCGCGGCCTGGCTTTCCCAGTCACCGTCCTGACCAGCGCGGTCCACCTGGATGCCGAGCAGAAGGTCGACCGCGAGGTGCATTCCCGCCGCCTGGTCACCGTGTGGAACGCGCACCAGCAGCTGGTCGACGCGGTGCGCATGCTCAAGCACGACCACGACATCACCGAGCCGCACCACGCGGACATGTGCCGGCTCTGCAAAGCGGCCGACGCCGCGCTCGCAGCCGCAAACGAATAACAACCGAGCCGGCCGCGCCGGCGCCAACCAGGAGAGTAGGGAAATGGACGTCACTCACATCGAGTTCCTGTACCCAGGGACATTCTTCGCGGAGAGCAGCAGCCGGCCGGTGCCGTGCCGCGAACTGCCAGCGACGATCCCCGGTCAAGCTACCGGCTATCGCTTCTTCACGCGCCACGAAGCCGTGGTCGATGGCGAAAAACTGGTCGGCCAGCCGAAGAATTACAGCCCTTGGACCTACTTCGGCAAAGAATTCACCCTCGAGCAGGTGCAAGCGATGGAGGGAGACCGCTCTCGCATCCTTCTCAGCAACATGCGCACCAATGGCTACGGACGAGTGGTTCAGACAGCCTACGGCAACTGGTACCCACTGAACGATGGCGACACCGTCACGGCCGAGCGTGAATCGGAGGAGGCATGACCGCCGCCCGCATCCTCCGAGGCCCGGTCCGCGTCCTGCGTCGTCTTGTGCGCCGCGCCACGAAGCCACTGCGCCTGGCCATGGTGCGCGCGCAGCTGGCGACCGCCGAGCAGAACGTCGACTACTTCGAAGGCGTGCGCGTCGAGGCATCGGTCCTCAAGCAGCAGGCCGCCGAGCAGGCGTCCCGCCTGGCCGCGCGCCGCATGGGCATCGAGAGAGGTGTGCTTTGAATTTCACTGAACACTTCACGCCGGCGGAGCTGGCGCAGCACTTCACCTACGTTCCCGAAACGGGCGATGTGCTTTGGGTCGGCACTGGGAAACATCGTCCTGCCGGCGTTGCATGCGGCTCGCTGGACAAGGAGGGCTACCTGCGCGTGCGCTTCCAGAGCAAGCAGATCGCCTGCCACCGGCTGGCCTGGGCGCTCTTCCATGGCGAATGGCCGAAGGGTCTGATCGACCACATCAACCGCAACCCGGCTGACAACCGGATCGAAAACCTGCGCGTCGTCACGGACGAGCAGAACAGCACGAACCGCGTGCACAAGAATCGCCATGGCCTGCGCGGCATCGCAAAGCTGCCGAGCGGCCGCTGGCAGGCGCAGGCCAATATCGGCGGCGTCTCGAAGTACCTGGGAACACACGCAACAAAGGAGGCTGCGCACGACGCTTACATGCGCTATGTGGCACCGCAGCGCGGTGATTTCTTGCCCAGGGAATGCAACCCATGATCCGTCACTTCCGCAACCAGTACCGCCTGAGCTTGATCGCCGGCTTCGGCCGCCGCAAGGCAATCACGCGCGCCGTGCGCACCTACTTCACCGGCTTTTAACCACGAAGGAAACCATGAACGACCTCACCACCACGGGCGAACAGACGTTCTCCCTTGCCCCGCGCAACCTGGCCGAAGCCATGGAGTTCGCGAACATCATCGCCAAGTCCGACATGGTGCCGAAGGATTACGTCGGTAAGCCCGGCAACGTCCTGGTCGCCGTGCAAACTGGCGCCGAGCTGGGCCTCAAGCCGATGCAGTCGCTGCAGGGTATCTCGGTCATCAACGGCCGCCCGGGCGTGTGGGGCGATGCGATGCGCGCGCTGGTGATCAGCCATCCCGAGTTCGAGGATCTGCACGAAGACAAACAGGAAACCCAGTGCACCGTCACCTTGAAGCGGCGCGGCCGCTCGGCGGTGGTGACGACCTTCACGATGGAAGACGCGAAGAAGGCAGGCCTGGCCGGTAAGCAGGGGCCATGGCAGACGGCGCCGAAGCGGATGCTGCAGATGCGCGCCTTCGCCTTCGCCGCGCGCGACCTGTTCGCCGACGCGCTCAAGGGCATCAAGTCGATCGAGGAGCTGCGCGACTACCCGGCCGACGAACGTGTCGAGCGCGACATCACGCCGGCGCCAGCAGCAGCCGCTGCGCGTACCGCCCAGGTGGCCGCGCCGCTGCCGGAGTGCACGCCCGAGAAGTTCGCCGAGAACACGCCCGCCTGGCGCGACATCGTCCTGTCGGGCAAGAAGACGCCGGCCGCCCTGGTCGCGATGCTGAGCACGAAGACCATCCTCACCGAAGACCAGAAGCTGACGATCGACAGCTGGGGTCATGAAGCCGAATAACGCAACGAAGGAAAATGACATGATTACGCACTCGCTTATTCAGGGTAGCCCCGATTGGCACGCCTACCGCGCCGCGCACTTCAATGCCAGCGACGCACCGGCCATGATGGGCTGCTCGCCATATCGCAGTCGCACTGACCTGCTGCAGGAGCGCCACACCGGCACTGCGCCGGAAGTCGACCCGGTCACGCAGGCTCGCTTCGACGACGGACATCGCTTCGAAGCGCTGGCCCGCCCACGTGCCGAGGAACTGGTCGGCGAAGAGCTGTATCCCATCACCGGCTCGCTCGGCAAACTCTCCGCGTCGTTCGACGGCATCACTCTGGGCGAGGATGTGGTGTGGGAGCACAAGACCCTGAACGACGACATCCGCTCATGTCACGTAGCGGAGCACCTGGGGCTGCACTACCGCGTGCAGATGGAGCAGCAGCTGCTCGTGTCTGGCGCTGGCGGCTGCTTGTTCCTCGCGACCTGCTGGGACGCCAACGACGGCCTGATCGAGGAGCGGCATTTTTGGTATGCGCCGGATGAGAAACTGCGCGCAGAGATCATCGCCGGCTGGGCGCAGTTCGAGCAGGACCTGGCGACGTACGAGCACATCGAGGTGCTGCCGCCGCCGGTCGCCGCCGCGGTGCAGGACCTGCCGGCGCTCTCGATCCGCGTCGATGGCCAGCTGACCCTGAACCACAACCTGGTGCTGTTCGGTGAGAAGCTGAAAGCGTTCGTGGCCGACATCGACACGAACCCGAGCGACGACCAGGCATTCGCCGACGCCGAGCAGGCGATCAAGGTGATGGAGCGGGCCGAGCACGCGCTGGGCGCCGCCGAGGCATCGGCCCTGGGCCAGATCTCGACGGTCGACGAAATGGTGAAGACGGTCGCCAGTTACAAGGACCTGGCGCGCAAGACGCGTCTGATGCTGGAAAAGGTCGTCAAGGCCCGCAAGGAAACCATTCGTGTCGAGATCCAGCAGGCTGGCAAGGACAAGGCAGCGGCGCACATCGCCGCGCTGAACGCGCGCCTCGGCAAGCCGTACATGCCCACCGTGCTGGTCGACTTCGCCGGCGTCATGAAGGGCAAGAAGACCGTCACCAGCCTGCGCGACGCCGTCGACACCGAGCTGGCGCGCTTCAAGATCGAAGCGAACGCGATCGCCGACCGCATCCAGATCAACTTGGGCACGCTGCGCGAGCTGGCCGGCGCCCATGCATTCCTGTTCGCCGACACCGCGTCGATCGTGCTGAAGGCGCCCGACGACCTGGCGGCACTGGTGAAGATGCGCATCGCCGAGCACGAAGCGGCCGAGCAGGCGAAGGCCGATGCGCTGCGCGCGCGGATCGCCGAGGAGGAGCGCGTGAAGGCTGAGGCGGCAGCCGCGGAGAAGGTGCGCCAGGAGCAGGCCGAGGCCGCGCGCGTCGCCGCCGAAGCTGAAGCGATCGAGCGCGCCCGGGTTGCGGTCGAGACGAAGCGCCAGCTCGAGGAGCAGGCCGGCAGCGTTGCCGCGGCGCGTGCACGCGGCGAAGCGGCAGCGCGCGCGGCACAGCAGGCCAGCGCCGCGCCGGCACCGGCACCAGCGGTCGCGACGCCGACAGACGACCCGGGCTTCCAGGAAGTGCAGGCCGCCCAGGTCACGCCGATCGCCGCCGCGCGCCCAGCAGCCGTCAGCACGCCGCCAGCCCTGCGCCTCGGCCAGATCAACGAGCGCCTGGCGCCCATCGCCGTCACCGCCGACGGCCTGGCTCGCCTGGGCTTCGCGCCGGCCGCAACCGACAAGTCGGCAAAGCTGTACCACGAGACTTCGTTCCCCGCGATGTGCGCCGCGCTGATCCGCCACGTCACCAACGTGGCCCAGGCCAAGGCTGCTTAACCATGGAAAACCTTCCGCTCCCGCCACTCAGCTACCTGCGCACCTGCCTGCGGCTGATCGACGACGGTTCGCTGTTCTGGAAACGCCGGCCGATGACGCATTTCGCGAACCGCATTGTGGCGGCCCGTTGGAATGGTCGCTACGCAAGCAAGGCGGCCGGTACGGCTGAGCACGGGTATCGGAAGATCAACATCGATGGCAAGCGCTACTACAGCCACAGGATCGTGTTCTACCTCGCAACCGGAACTGATCCGGCGGAACTCCAGGTAGACCACGCCGATGGTGATACGAGCAACAACCGCCCGGCGAATTTGCGCCTGGCCACGCGGGAGCAGAACGCGTCCAACTCGGCGATTCCGCGCAATAACCGGACGGGTATCAAGGGCGTTTGCTGGAGCCCGTCCGAACTGAAGTGGCGCGCGCAGCTAACGCACCGCGGTACTCGACACTCAGCTCTTTTTGACAGCATTACCGGAGCTGAGACATGGGTCACCACCCTTCGCCAGCAGCTGCACGCCGAATTTGCGAGGAGTAGGTGATGAAACACTTATTGAGCCGCTGGGTCGCGCTGCGCTGCCGCGAGGCCGACTTCCAGCGCTTCCTGCGCGTGCCCGACGAAGCGACGGCGGCGCACAGCGTGCGCGCCATCTGCGGCGTGCGCTCGCGCGGCGATATCGATCGCGACGCGGCGGCGGAGAAGCGGTTCCACCAGTTCATCCGACTGCCGTACCTGCAATTCCAGCAGCAACCCAAGACCAACAACCTGGAGAAATAACCGATGTTCGACCTCGACCAGACCGTCAAACTCGCCAACCTGAATCCGCGCGCGGAGAAGCACGGCGAAGACACGAAGCCCGCCCTCGACCTCAAGATCGAGGCGATCTGCCCCAGCACCGCGCTGATCCACTTCCACCATGAGCTGCGCCAGCACCTGTTCAAGAAGGACGAGAATCCCGACCTGGTCGACCAGCTGGGCGACGCCGACGCGCTGACGCAGCTGCGCTACCCGAAGATGGGCGCCATCAAGTGGGACTGGGAAGCGGAGGGCTACACCGCCATCGTGGATTACGGGATGGGCGGCGAGAGCAACGTCGTGCTGGAAGACGTGAAGATCGACCACTTCGCCTTCGAGGCCATGAACGGCGGTTCGGTCGCGATCACCTTCCGCATCACCGCGCACCCGGATCCGCGCGACGTCGGCAAGCTGTGCGAGTTCATCCAGCGCGACATCGAGCTGGTGCTGACGCCGCCCGAGGCGAAGTCGGCCGACGACCTGTTCCCGGACAACTTCCGGAAGGCGGCTTGATCATGGATGCCGCACTGAAGATCATGCCGCTCGAGCAGTGCGGCGCCGTCGGTAAATGCATGTCGTCGCCCCAGAGCTACGCTTCGCACATTAACGCGCACCGGAATCCGTCGATCGACCAGGTCGCGGCATATGCGATGCGGGCGCTGGAGGCGGCGCGCGCCGCTGACGTTGCCATGCATGAGCGGAATCTGCCGGCGATCGAGAACAACGCGGCGGTGCGCGCCCACGTAGAAGCGGTAATGGACAGCATCGGCATGCCTCGCAGCTGGTCGCAGCGCGATACGAAGTCGCGTTCACGCTTCCCCAAAAACATCACCTCTTCGGCCGGCTACCTGGCAGACCTGGTGCGCGAGTGCCGAACGGACGATGGATTTGCCTCCGCCACCAGCACGTACAACAGCCTGCTGGCGCGCTACCGCGAGTACGAAGCCTCTGCGAAGGTAGAGGCCGAGAAGGCGCGCGCGGCCGCTGAACGTGCCGAAACCGAGCGGATTGAGAAGCGGAAGGCCGATCTCGCCCTAGTAACCATCATTCAGCGATACAGCCTGCCGATCGAGTCGGAATGGGATGAAGTGCTGGAAGCCCTGCGTGGCCGCGATCAGCGTCTGGACCTGGCTGTAGCCATGGAAGACGTGCGCGGCGACTGGAGCGACGGATGCGGCGCCGTCGAAGCTGCGCTGGCGCGCTTTACGATCCGCGACAACGAGGACAAGGACATCGCAGCCGACGTGCTCGGCTGCACGCGCGACTTCGAAGATGGGCGCGTGTTCCGCGACACCACCTGGAGCTACGGCGCGCTGTACGCGACGGCCAGTGACCAGCAGCTCGCGGCCGATGTCCAGGCCGCCCGCAGCCATGCGAGGAGGTACTGATCATGGCGCGCGGACCAGATCACCTGCCATTCCAGCCCCGGACGAAGGAGCAGCAGCTGGCCGCGCGCGCCGACGCCGTGGCCAAGATGGAAGCGCTGCTCCGGGAAGGGCGCAAGACGGCCCATGAGCTCTTCGACGGATGCGAAGGCATCCGCGCCACGCTGGCCAACTACCTGCGCTACATGCACAAGAACCGACGCACCGTGCGGCCGTCCGGCGAGAAGGACGGTTCCTGGATCCTGTGGGAGCTGGGCGCCGATCCGGCGCTGCCGACACCAGATGAGGCGCTGGACGAGTACTTCGCGCCGAAGCGTGGAATTGGCCCGGCGCGCCAGCTCGGGATGCGGCGGGACCCACTTATCGCGGCGCTGTTCGGGCCGGCCACCATCACTACCAACCAAGGAATGCAGCATGCCGCGTGACGCAACCCTGACCCGCGAGGTCACCCACTTCCACTTCTGCTGCGGTATCGGCGGCGGCGCCAAAGGCTTCAACAAGGCGAATCCGCGTGTCGGCGCCGTCGCCGCACGTTTCCGCTGCCTGGGCGGCGTCGACGTGTCGCCTGCAGCGATCCGCGACTTCAACCGCATTGCTGGCGTGCCTGGCACCGTGATGGACCTGTTCAGCCGCGAACAGCACACTGCCTTCCACGGAAAGGAACCGCCGGCCGACTGGCGCGAAATGGGCCCCTCCGATATCCGGCGCGCCGCCGGCAACGAGCGCCCGAACATCGTGTTCATCAGCAGCCCGTGCAAAGGCGCGTCCGGCCTGCTCTCGGAGAAGAAGAGCCAGACGGCGAAGTACCAGGCGCTCAACGAGCTGACGCTGCGTTGCATCTGGCTGATGGCCGAAGCCTGGGCCGACGACCCGGTCGACCTGATCGTGTTCGAGAACGTGCCCCGCCTGGCGTCGCGCGGCCGGCACCTGCTGGACCAGATCACCCTGCTGCTGCAGCGCTTCGGCTACGCGGTGGCCGAGACCACCCACGACTGCGGTGAGTTGGGCGGCCTGGCCCAGTCGCGCAAGCGCTTCCTGCTGGTGGCACGCCACGCCGAGAAGGTTCCGCCGTTCCTGTACGAACCGGAGAAGAAGCGCCTGCGCGCCGTCGGCGACGTGCTCGGTCGCATGCCGTTCCCTGGGGACCAGGCCGGCGGCCCGATGCACCGCATTCCGCGCTTGCAGTGGAAGACCTGGGTGCGCCTGGCATTTGTCGAGGCCGGTAGCGACTGGCGCAGCCTGAACCGACTGGCGGTGGAGAACGGGCACCTTCGCGACTACCTGATCGTGCCCGATATGCACCGCGGCGTGCTGGGCGTGAACGAGTGGGAGGAGCCGATCGGAACCATCACCAGCCGCGGCATGCCGATGAACGGAAACTTTTCGGTGGCCGACCCACGCTTCGACTCAGGCAAGTACGACTGCGGACAGTATGGCCTTTGCGGCTGGGACGAGTCCATGGGGGCGGTCATCAACGTGAAAAGTCCAGGGCAGGGGACATTCGCGGTTCAGGATCCGCGTCCACCGGCGCGCGACCTGTTTGGTAAGTACGCGATCACCAGATGGGATCGCCGCACCGGCACAGTCATTGGTGGTGACGACTCGGGCGCGTACGGCGTGGCCGACCCACGGTCGACCAGCGCATTCGATGGCGCCGGCAAGTACCTGGTCACGCCGTTCGACCAAGCGGCTGGCACCGTGATCGGCGCCAGCACCACGGGCCAGGGCGCGTTCGCCGTCGCGGACCCGCGCTCCAGCCTGAATGGGAACCGCGGCGCCGGTGACGCGTTCTTCGGCGGCGGGCATTACGGGGTGGTGCCCTGGGATTCGCCGAGCGGCGCCGTGAGCGCGGCCGCGCGCCAGGACAACGGCCGCTGGTCGGTCGCCGACCCGCGCGCGCTGCCGGCGCTGGACCAGAAGACCGTCGCGATCATCCGCGCGCTGGACGGCACTTGGCACCGGCCGTTCACCACGCTCGAGCTGGCCGCACTGCAGTCGCTGATCGAACCCGAGGAATACCTGCTGCTGGACGGCGCAAGCGACAGCGTGTGGCGCGAACATATCGGCAACCTGGTGCCGCCGGATGCGGCGACCGCGATCGCGGAGGTGATGGGTACGACGCTGCTGCTGGCGTGGGGTGGCGAGACCTTCGTGCTCAGCGCTACGCCGATCTGGGTGCGGAACGTCGCGCTGGCGCTGACGATGCCGGGTTGCTGAGCAAATCGGATATGAGCACTACAATCCAACTACCTCAAGTATTCCTCGACTCCGGAATTTTGGAGAAAAGTCATGCTGTCAATATAGGCATGCTCCAGAGATTTCCCAGTTTTCGCCATCAGTCGCGAAGCTTGGTGATTCAGTTTCGCGCACTCGACAGGATTCTTGTAGGTCTTGAGCTTGAGTGCGTCTTCCAGGACTGCCACGATCGTATCGACTTCTGCACTAATCAGCGCGAGTCGAGCGGCCAGATGACGCTCCAAGCAGACCAGTGCCGTGAGCTCGCTTGGCACCCAGGGATCCGAGCTTCGAATGAACTCGAGCAGCTTCTGATAGTCGGTAACGTTGCCTTTGGCGATGTCATTTGCCATAGCTTGACCTATAAGCCTCAACGCCGATTCAACAGCTCCCATTCGAAGGCTGAGACCAGCCAAGGTGACCATTGCCAAATCTCGCTCCTCACGTTTTCGCTGGCGGCGATCGCTTCTTGCAAGCCAGATGGTGCCGCCGAACGCGAGCATTGTGCCGATCGAGCCTACCCAAACACCCCAGTCGCCGGCTTCCATACTTTTCCAGGGTGTCGCGTCTTCGACGTGCCAGGCGAAGAGCAGCACACCAATCAGCGCGAGAAGACCAATAGCGAGCGCCAGCAACGCGAATCCCCAGTCCTGAATTTTCTGATGCACGAGTACCTCAAAGTCGAAAAATTTCTGAATCGTAGCACGGCTCTCATGCTGAATTACTAACGAAAGGTCACAGATGAACCAAACCCCACCCGAACTGCTCGCCCCATACAAATCCGGCTTGGTGGCCGCCGCCCGCGACCTGCTGCGCGCCGCCGGCAGCGACGGCATCGCGATCGAGATCCCGGCCAGCGTGCCGCCCAGCGTGATCGTGCTCGGCGCCCTGGACAGGGTCGGCCAGCTGCTGCGCGCCAACTCGCGCGAGCCGATGCTGGGCGGCCGTCGCGCCGGCGATCCGCCAGCCCCGGTGCTGTCCTTCGATGAGCTCGAGCCTGGCACCGATGGCCCGCTGGTGGTCGACTCACCCGACCTGGTCACGATCCGGCGCTGGCTGCAGGCTGCGGCGGAGGCCGGGAAGCCCGTCACGCTGTCCGGCCAGGCCGCGGCGGCGCTGCGCCACGCGATGGACACTGGCGTGCCGATGGCACCGCGCAAGGAAGGCGGTGCATCGTGATTCCCGCCTACCCGCTCCAGTGGCCGGAAGGCTGGCCGCGCACGCCATGGGGCCAGCAGCGGTACAGCAACTTCGGCAGCAAGAAGGGCGCGGCCACGCGCGTGACCGATATCACGGTGGCCGAGGCCGTCCACCGGGTTCTCGGTGAACTGGGACGCATGGGCGTCGATCGCCGCGACATCGTGATCTCGACCAATCTGGCGCTGCGCCAGGATGGGCTGCCGCTGTCCCGCCAGGCTGCGGTGCGTGACGCCGGCGCTGCCGTCTACTGGCAGACCCGCAAGGGCGACCGCCGCGTGATGGCGATCGACCAGTACTGGAAGGTGGAGGAAAACCTTGCCGCCATTGCGGCGACGCTGGACGCCATGCGTGCGATCGAGCGGCACGGCGGCGCGCGTGTGCTCGAGCGTGCATTCACCGGGTTCACGGCACTGCCGGCCCCTACGACGGCGCGCACCTGGCGCGAGGTATTGGGCTTCGGCGCGTCGACGCCATCGCGCGACGAGCTGCGCCGGCGCTTCCGCAGCTTGGCCGCCGTGCACCACCCCGACCGCAACGGCGGCAGCGACGCCGCGATGTCGGAATTGAATGTGGCCCTGGCCGAAGCGGAGAAGGAGATCGGATAATGCCGAATTCGAATGACCTGGCGCTGTCGCCAGAAGAGATATACGGCCTCACGCATTGCAAGCGCGCGAAAGAGCAGCTGCGCGAGCTCGAGCGGATGAGGATCCCGGCCACGCGGCGCGTGGACAACACCGTGTGCGTGCTGCGAATGTACGTCACGGTGCCCGGCTCACTGCCTGGCGCAGGCGCGCCGGCGAACGACGGACCACAACTGAAATCAGCGAGACGATGAATCGAAAACGAAAGACCGGGCGCGGCCTGCCGGCCCGGGTCTATATCAAGGACGGCGCCTACAAATTCATGGCGCCCGAGAAGATCCGCGACCCGGCCGACGGCAAGATGAAGTTCTGGATCCGCCTGGCCAGCGTCGAAGAGGGCGAGGCCGCCATGCTGTCGGCGCTCTCGGTGCTCAAGAGCGACAAGCTCGCGACCGAGGGGACGATGGTGCACCTGTGTGCGGAATTCAAGGCCAAGAAGCTGGGCAAGTACACGCAGGAGACGCAGGACCAGTACACGCGGTTCCTGGATGTGATCGCGGACGACTTCGAGGCCTTCACGGTCGCCCAGGTGACCACGAAGGCATGTGCGGACTTCCTCCGCAATAACTTCGCGGACAAGGCAAACACCGCTCGCAAGTACAGCGCGCTGCTGGGGAAGCTGTTCCGATACGCGATCGGCGTGCTGGGCCTGCGCCAGGACAATCCGATGGACCAGATCGACCTGGGCGAATTCGAGGTGAGCCGGCGCGAGGTGCTGGCCACGCACGACCAGGTCGCGGCAATTCGTGCGGCGGGTTTCGTGGGTGTCGACGGAAAGCCTACGCAGAGCGGCCCGATGTTCGCGTGCATCGTGGACATGACTTACCTGCTGTGGGCGCGCGCGGTCGATATCCGGACGCTCAAGGAAGCCCAGATCGAAGACCTGCCGGGCGGCGGCGGTCGCATCAGCCTGAAGCCGTCGAAGACGAAGAAGAGCAGTGGCCTGCAGGTGGATATCACGATCACCGCGGAGATCCGCGAGGTCATCGAGCGCGCACGCGCCCTGAAGCGCTCCAGGAAGCTGATCAGCCCGTACTTGTTTCCGACACGAAAAGGGACGCCCTATGCAAGGACGGGGCTGATTACGATGTGGGATCGAGCTCGCGAGCGCGCAGTCGCAGCGGCGAAGGAGGAAGGCAGGGAGTTCGGCGCAATGATCCAGTTCAAGGATCTACGGGCGCTGGGCGCCACGGACGCGGCGAAGCAAGGGAAGACGATGGCAGAAATCCAGAATCGTCTCGTGCACACGAGCAGCAAGACATCGGAAATCTACATCAAGGAAGCGGTGCCGACGACGTCCGCGATCGACATGAAACTGCCCTGGAAAGCCCGATAATATCGGACGCAAAAGGTCGGACGCTGCCCCGCAAATCAGTCGAAAACGGACTACTGTATATTATCGGGTCGCATGCTGAAACGTAGCATCCATGCGGGCTGCTCTGGGTTGCGGTCGCTGCATGGGGTGCACGGGGTCGGAGGTTCGAATCCTCTCGCCCCGACCAACAAAATCAAATAGTTACAACAAAAGCTGTACACATAGACAGTGCTGTATATTATCGTCGCGATAATATCCGCGCTGTTTTTTTTCGTCCGATGAGTCTGAAAAGCAGGGGTAATCGATGAACATTGAAGATTTGGCACAGCCGCCGAAGCCGCCAGAGGAACAAGCGGAGTTTGATCGAGCGTTGAATCAGAGACTGCAGAATGCGGTTGAGAAGTGGCGCGGGACCGCATTGGCCAACGTGCCTGGAGCCAAATTTGAGCCGGCAGTCGATGTGGGGGCAGATCGCCGTCGCAAGCAGTTAGAAGATGCGAAGGCCGAAGGATTGCGCGAGGGAATCGCTATAACCGTGGCTTTGATCAGAGAGAAAGGGATAATAGAGGCGCTTACGATCTTAGAAGCGATGTTTGACAGCGCAAAAGGCAACGGTTAGATGCCCTAACCCTCGACCATCACCGACCACTCCTGGATGTACGCCGGTCCGGCGTCGCCCTGCGGCCGCTCCTCGCCCCTGAACAGCATGCCGTGACCGTGCATCGTGACCAGCTTCGCGTCGTAGAGCGCGGCCAGCAGCGGTTCGCCGACTTGCGAATTTGGGTCGCTTACGTTCGCCATGATGACGCCGGCCAGGACGTAGACGCGCACCTCGCCCTCGATATATTCCGACCGGGCGATGTCGTGATCCGACAGGCGCTTGCCGGCGCGCCGCAGTTGTTTCACTTTTCCGTACATGGGCCGAGTGTAGCGCCGTCGAGCTGGCGCAAGTCCGGCCGGCGCCGCGTGCTACCATTTCGCGATGCACACACGATCCGACCGCCTAGCGGCGCTCCAGGTAGACCTCGCCATCAACCTCTCGTCGTCGCACGGCGTCGCCGCCGGGGCTCGGGCGCTGTTTGAGTTCGGCTTACCGCTCGAGCTGGCGCACCGGGTACTGTTGCACCCCGCACGCCGGCGCGGCAAGCCGCCGATGCCGGTCAGCTCCCCGACAGCCGGTTGATCGTATCGTCCTTCGCCTTACTCGCACGCGTCGTGCCGAACTCGAAGGAGAACAGCTGCTCGACCCAGCCCAGGGCGCGGCCTAGGATCAGGCTGATCGTGGCCTTCGCGAACTCGTTAGCGTCGGAATTCCAGATCACCACCGCCAAGCACAGGAGAACCAGCAGCAGCGCGGCGCTCGCCATCACATTCGCCCGGTAGTTGACGATGCCAGCCTTCGCCAGGTCGACGTCGCGCGCGCGGGCGCTTTGCGTGTCGCCCAGATAAGCTTTCACCAGGTCGGCGTCGCTGGCCATCACCGCCATCTGGAACTGCATCGCCAGCTCGGGGTTCAGGGCCAGCGCCTGGTCAGCCGCCTCGGGCGTTTTCGTGCCGGTCACAGTCTGAGCGATGCCGATCACCTGGCCGGCGACGGTCGCCGCGGTGTCGTTGTTCGAGAAGTGCCGGATGACGTCTGGCGCGTACTTGGCGGCCAGGGATAGGCCGGCGGCGATAAGAGGTGCCATTATTTCGCTCCTACGGTGAGGGTGGCTAGGTCCCAGTTTGCGGACCAGGTGTTGGGGTGCGGTCTGCCTGGGCGCCAGGCGGCGAGGTATTGAGCCCAGCCGGCGCAGGCGGTAGTGGCCAGCTTCGACGGCAGGGTGTAGAGCAGCAGGCGCGCGGCGATCGCGGCGACGGTGTCCTGGTAGCGCATCGCCTCCCACAGCCCTGCCGGGGTCGGCTGGACGTTGAAGTCGGCGCACAGGGTGCGCATGGTAGGCGCCACTCTGTAGTGCGTCAGCACACCTTTGCAGCCGCCACCCTGTTCGAACTGCCAGAACGACGCGGCCGGGCCGCTCTCGGCGCCGCCGGCGACGACCTGACGCCGGTGGGCCAGGCCGGATTCCTGCAGCGCGATCGCCAGCAGGAAGCGCCGGGCGTCGATCGTGTCCGGGATCCCGCAGCGTGCCAGCTCGGCCAGCGCCGGCACGATGGCCAGGTTCAGCAAACGCAGCGGGCTCATCGCTGCACCGTCATCTTGAAGGACTGCCAGATGGTCAGCAGCAGCCAGCCGGCTGCGCCGAGGGCGCTTGCGCTGGCGATCTTGATCAGGGCTTCACGCACGAGCTTGTTGCGCAGCTCACGCCACTCGATCACGGACTCGTGGTAACGGCGGTGGCCCTCGACGTCGTTGGCTGGAAAGCCGGAAAGCAAGCGATCATTCGACGCCTGAACCTCGGCCATTTTCTTCGAGAGGGTGTCGAAGTTCGCCATCATGCCCAGCTGGTTGTCGCGCACCTCGTTGAGCAGCTGGACCAGCTGCTGGCCGCCGATTCGCATGGCGTCTTGTTGGGAAATTGGGCTCACATGGGCCTTTCGGTAGGCGTAAAAAAACCCGCAGGAGCGGGTCGGGTCAGGAGGGTGAGCGCGCTGGCCAGCGTGCCCGGGTCGTAGCGCCACGGATCCGGAATGCCGAGCGCGGCCGCGACGGCTTCGGAGCAGAACCAGCGCTTCTCGCTGTGTCCGGCAGCCGCGATGACGAACTGCAGGTTGCCGCGCAGGTCGTACTTTTCGCCGCGGTGCGCGGTGAACCAGTCCACGGCCGCCGGCTCGAGGTGCACCGGCACGTCGACCAGGTCCCACTTCTCCGGGTCGAAGTCGATCAGCTTGCTGCGCACGCCGCCGTCTTCGAAGGATGCCGACCAGGCGCGGCCGGTCGACACGATCAGCTCGACGTGCGAATACCGAGATTTCGACCACCAAGCGACCAGGCGGTTGTAGATGCCGGCGATGCCGGGACGCGTGCTTTTGTAGAAGGCTACTTGCATGTCATCACCATTGGATTGCCGCGATCTCGTCCGGCGTGCTGGCGGCAGCCAGCTGCGCTTTCAGTTCCTGCGAGTGGTTGAAGTTCTCGGTGCCCTGGGCGGTCATCGAGGCGTACATGGCGCGGAAGGCATCGACGTCCGGCAGCGGGATCATCGTGTTGTCCGTCGCGCGCCACGCGCCGGGGAAGCCGGCGGGGAACTCGCCGAAGAGGGCGATGTTGTTGGCCACGCCGTCGATATCGGAGCGGGACAGCTCGTCGCAGGCGATGTGCTTGCCGGCGTGCGGGAACATGGACAGGTTCGCAGCCGCGCGCCAGGCGTTGATCTCGGTGTTCTTCGACGCTATCAGGCCCATCAGATCCACGCCGAACTGCTCGCCATCCCACACCATGCGCGCGTCTGCCGGCGGATGGGGTACTTCGATTGCACCCTCTGGCGGCTCTGCGCCGTCGAAACCGCCGATGTAGCGGCCCTGCTCATTCACGAAATACTGGGTCATACGTAGGCCCTCACGGTGAGTCGTGCATTAGCGTTGGTCATCCCATAAAACGCTGAGCTAGCAGTGCCACAATAGACATAAATATTTGTGCTATCTGCTGACAAAACGCACCCGACCGTAGATCCACCAGCGGTATCGAGCGCGGGGCCGGGGTAGAAAACTGCGCCACTCGAAGCGTCCCGGACGGATGGGAGTAGATACTTCGGAATCGCACCCAAGCCGTGCGCAATCGTCAGATTCCCCGATGACGTAACGAGCTGCTCTGCCGATGTGAACGACCTAGTCAACGGTAGGAGCGGAACATAATTCGTCGTGTCCAGCGCCGGGTCAGTGGTGCCCGCACCCGATGCCGTCTTGCGCCGGTACGTCTGGCGATCGAGCGGGCTGATCTTGTTCGCATCCTGTGCAACGGACTGGCCGCTGACCCACAAGGTGGCGTTTGCGGTGGCCACTGCTGCGGCTGCGGCACTGGTTGCCGTGCTGGCCGCCGTGCTGGCCGTGGTCGCATTGTTGAATGTCTCGACCGCGTTGTTGTAGACGTTGGTGGCCAGCGCAGCGAATTGCCCGACCGCTGCAACCAGCCAGGTGACGAAGGCGTCGACGCGGGCCGAGAAAGTGGCCTTTACGCCGCGTTGCGGCGCTGCTGGTGCGGCGCTGATGGTGGGTGGTGTGGTCGGCATCAGATCATTCCTGAAATGTTGTACGAAAGGCGAGCCTTGTCGGTGGTGTCGTAAGTCAGCTTGAAGGTTCCTAGCCCGAAGCCACGTAAGGACCGCATGTTCTGCGAGTCAGTGAGAATCCAGGGGCACGGAACCCCAAGGGTGGACCGCAGCGCATCGACCACAGTGTCCGCGACATCCAGAGCGACGAGGCAACTGCCCGTGAGGTCGAGCGCTGATTTACCTGTCTCGATACTGGTCTTTCCTCGCTCGTCCGTCACGATTCGCGAGTACGACTTCGGTTCGGCAGTGGCGCCCGTGAGTGCCAGGCCGCCGACGGAAACCAAGTCACCCAGGGAGGCCATGCCGCACCGCGCCACACTGCCAGGGAACGCTATCGAAACGGTCACCTCGCAGCTCATGTAGGGCTCCAGACCGGTGACCAGATATTCCGTCCTTGGTCTGTATGGATCGAATAAATGCTCCCAGTAGTCGTCTGGTTGAGAGTCCTCCAGTGAAATCGTCTCGGTGAACACCGTCGCCCCACCTGGTGCGTCCTTGACGGTGAAAGTCAATGATGTGCCGGTTAGTTTGAGCAGCCACCCCGCATTGAACGCACCAGGGCGAAACACCGTCGTTAGGACGTCGGGAGCGATCGATTCGGAGCTGACCTCAGCATCGAACATCGTCGTCTGGTCAGTGGCGCCGAGGTCGTACCAGCGCTCCCTGTCCTCCTCGGGCAGATTCCCGTTCATGCCGGGAATCTTGTTCTCGAAGCGTCGCCCGACTGCTGTGCGGAAGACGACTTGGCCCTTGGTGTAGGTGCCCATCGCACTCCACTCGCCTTCGGCCGGCAACTTCGTCACCGCCGTGGTACTGGTGATCATGCTCGGAACGATTGTGAGCGGTCGGATAAAGCTGACCGGTGCCGTCATTCCTTCACCCGCATTTCTGACCCGCCACCAGTGACCTGATCGATGTAGAAGGCGGTCTGGCTGGTGCTGTCAGCAATCCTCTCCAGCACGCCGAGCCGGTCGATCATCTTTTCCATCTGGTCCTCCAATCCTTTGTTCACCTGGGCCGAGCTGCCGGACATGCTGCCGGTCTGCACCGCTGGAGGCGTGGGCGCTGCAATGGAAGCCGTCGGCGCGCTGAGCCAGCCCGCCATGTCTTGGTAAAGCCCGGCCAGCGCCGCGGGGCGGGCGTCAGCAGCCTTGATCGATTCCGCCAGCGCCTTTTGCACCGACGCGAAATCCCGCTCGTAGTAGAACGAGTCCACGCCACGGTCCTTCGACGCCTGCAGGAAGGCCTGCATCGACTGGGTGTCGCCGACGGTTTCGAACTGCGACTTGGCAGCTCGGTACCGAGCGTCCGGATCCAGCGCGGACAGGGCGCCCAGCTTCAGCGCTGCGTCGAACTCACGCAGCGCCTTCGCTTCGTCCCGTGCACGCTGGATCGAGTCGGCGAACGCATCGCCGATCGCACGAATCGACGCGGCGGCTTTTTCCTGCGCCTCCTGGATCGCAGCCGTAGCCTTGTCCCATGCTTCGGACGCCTTTTCCGCTGCCGTTTTCTGGTCCTCGTAAGCGTAGATCTGGTGCAACAGTGCCCTGTTGGTCTCGTCGTACTTAGCGATTTCCTTTTCACGTAGCTGATCAGTACTCATCAGCATGGAGTCGAGGCGATCCTGCAGTTCCTCACGCTCCCGCATCACCTCGTTGGCGCGCGCCTGGGCATCGGCCAGCGCCTGCGCTGCGATCGCTGCGTGGTCGACCGCCGGATACACCTGGGCGAAGCCGGCCTGCAGCTTCATCAGTGCGCCGTACTGCTTGGCGCCAGCATCAGTCGTCAGGTCCAGCCCCAGCACCACCTGCTTGAACTCGTCGCGCGTATCCACGCCCGCCAGGCCCAGGGCTGCCAGCTGCTCCGTCACGGCTTTCAACACCGGCGCGTTGCGTTCCGCCTCGCTCAGGAAGTTCTGCTGGAAGCCCGCGGTGTTTGCCGCGAATGCTTCCAGGCCACCTGCCGCCGCCAGCAGGCGCTCGCGCGCTTCCAGCGACGCCACGCCGACAGCACCGAACTGCGTGCCGATGGCGGTCAGCGCCTCGTCGACCGTCGCGTAGTCGGTCACCAGGCGCTGCAGCGTCGCGCTCGTGGCCTCGCCGGCCAGGGCGAAGCTGGACAGACCCGGCACCAGGCGCAGCGACAGTTCGTCGCCGATCTCGCCGAACAGCTTGGCGATCGCCTCCTGGTTCTTCGCCTCGTCCTTCCCGAGCTCGAGCTTGATCTGCTTGTTGTAGCCGTCGATGACGCTGGCCTCGATACCCAGCGTCGATGCGAAGCCCTTGGCCGCGTCGACCAGCGCCTTGTACGTGGCGTCGAAGGTTGCATCCTGGTCAGCCGACAGATTGCCGGTCGAGACGTAGCGCTTCGTGCTGCGGAACAGGCCGCCTTTCTCGACCACGTTGGCGTAGGCTTGGCCCGAGAAGCCGGCGCCGCCGAACGTGCCCTGGATGCCCTGGGACTCGATCTCCGGCGCCTTGCGGCCGAACAGCGCGGTCGCGATGCTCGCACCCGACAGCAGATTCGCCGTCTTGCTCGACATACCCAGCGACTGGAAAACCTTGTTGAAGAGCAAGGACTCGGCGACCAGCGGGTGCACGTAGTCCTTCTTCTGGATCGTGCTGGTGTCGTTGAAGCCTTTCTTGAACAAGCCATCCGCCAGGGCCATGCCGGCCGCAACCCAGCCCGAGACGCCCAGCGCCGACGAGAAGCTGCCACCAGCACTGGCGGCACCGCCGCTGATCCCGCTGCCCACGCCGCCGGCGCTGAAGCCCTGCATGCCCTGGCCGAAGCTGAACATGGCGTTGGAGTTGACGGCGTTACCGACGTACGAAACGCCCTGACCCAGGTAGGACGACAGGCCAGTCTTGAACCCGCCGAAGATCGACTTGCCCACTTCGAACAGGTTCGAGGCCGTACCGAAGATGCTGGAACCGCCCGCGCCACTGGAGCTCGACGACGTCAGCGCCTGCACGAGCGATCCGCCCGAGGAAGATGCCTGGAGGTTGATGATCCACTTCTTCACCGTCATCTGATACAGCAGCTCGTACAGCCCGTTCTTGAGCGCGTCCTTCAGGCGGTCGAAGGCCGACTTTCCGCTATCGAAGATGCTGATGAAGGTATCGTGCGCAGTGCGCTCGATGTCGCCCCAGATGCGCTTTTGGTCCTCGACGATCTGGTCGGTCGCCTTCTTGCTGGCGTCCAGCGTTTCCTTCTTGCGCACCAGGTCGGCGAGCTGACCCAGCTTCTCGATCTGCTGGTCCAGTGCGATCAGCTCGGCATGCGTCGCCGGGCCCAGGGCCAGCTTCGCCTCGAGCTTCGCCCTTTCGGCATCAACGGCTGCAGCGGCGGACAGGCCGTGCAGGTCGATTTCCCGCTGCATCTGGACGATCCGCTCCTCAACCGCCGAGGTGCTGGCGCGCAGCTTGTCGAGGTAATCCGAAAATGCCTTGGATTCCGTCTCGGTCGCCTTCGCGCGCAGCTTCTGGAACTCCAGCGCTTGCTCCTGCACCTCCAGGCGCTCGATCTCCGCGCGCGCCAGCTTGATGCTATCGGCGCTCAGCTTGTTCTTGCCGGTGCTGATCTCGGCGTCCAGCTTGATGGTGGCCTTCTGCGATTCGGTCAGCTTGTCGTAGCCGCTCAGCTCCAGCTGGTTGGCCGCGACCTTCTCGCGGATGGACGTCATCAGATTCTGGTAGGCGGTGGCCTCTTGCTTGATGGCGGCTGCGGCACCTTTGTCGGCATACTTCTCGCGAATGCGGCGCTCCATTTCGCCGTACTCGGCGGTCTTACCTTTCAGGTCCTCGATGGCCTTGAGCTCGGCGGCCATCTGCTCCTTCTTGGTGGCGTTCTCCTTCATGAAGGCAGCGACGCGAGTATCAACTCCTTTCTGGGCAGCAGCGGTTTGCGCCGCCTGCATGGCGGTCAACTTCTGCAGCAGCTCGCCGTGCTCGCGAAGTGCGATACGCTCCATGACGCCACGGTATTCAGCGGTCGCCCCTGCGAACCTGCCAGTGTTGTTTTTCGCGTCGTTGTACTCGGCCCAGAGGGATGCCAATCGCTCCAAGTCAGCAGCGTTCTCGACCTTCAGGTTCGGCTGAGCCTTGGCCAGGGCGGCACGTTCGTTCAGCTTGTCAATTTGCTTCTGCAGCCGGGACAGCACTTCGTCATGGGTTTCCTGAACCGATTGCGCCGTCTTGTCGTTCGCCTCCTTCGCCGAGTTTCCCCAGTGCGACCAGGCCATCGCGCCGACGCCGAGAAGCGTTACGATTGCGCCGATTGGGCCGCCAAGGAAGCCCACCGCAGCGCGCAGTCCGCCCATTGCAGTGGCGCCGACGGTGGCAGCGGCGGCCTGTGCGCCGAGAGCGGCAGTCGAGGCGTTCGCGGCCACGGTTGCCGCATTTTGTGCGACAGCCTGACCTGCCAGGGCGATTGTGCGAGCCTCTTCGAGCGCGAGCGCGCGGGCCTGCGCTGGGATCAGACCGTTGGTCGCGATCGCGAGAGCCACTGCGCCGTCAGCAGCCAGCACGGCCGAACGCAACTCCGCCACTCGCGCACCAGCCAAGGTTGCAGCCGCAGCTGTCGCCCGCACATCGGCCTGCGCTTCCGCCATCTTCGCATTGGCAGCCAGTGCCGCCGCTTCCGTCGTGGTCACAGCGCGCGCAAGAGTAGCGGCCTGCAGCTCCTTGGTGGCAACAACCTGGCGATAGGTATCGGTGACGAACGAAGCGGCCCAAGAGCTCAGCTTTGCTGCGGTGACGGTCGCAATCGCACCGGCTACGACGTTGAGGTTGTCGGCAAGTAGCCCAATGCCGCCCGTCAGCGCGGACACTGCCCCACTCGCATTGGCCTGCACACCTACAAACTCCATGGCGTTGTTCTTCAGAACTGTGAAGGCGCCAGCAATGGTCTGGACTTCCTTCGCCTCTTCCTGCAGGCCGGCCAACGCCTTCGGCAGCACGTCCGACATAATTTTGGACGTGATCTGGCCTTCTTCAGCCATTTTCTTGAGAGCGCCTACGGGCACGCCGATGCCATCTGCCAGCGCTTGCATGAGGCGTGGCGCGGCTTCGTTAACGGCGTTGAATTCCTCGCCGCGCAGCGTGCCCGAGGCGAACGCCTGGGATAACTGCAGCTGAGCAGATGCGGATTCCGATGCGGTGGCGCCCGATACCTTCAGGGCCATGTTGACCGTGTTGGTGATGTCTGCTACCTGCTTCTGGCTAACCCCCAGCTCGCGCGTGCCGTTGGCGATCCGGGCGTACAGCATGCCAGTGGCGCTCAAATCCTGCTGCGAAGCGGTAGCGATGCTCTTGACCGAAGCATAGGCCTGCGCGTACTCGCGCTGCGACTGAGTGGCCAGTTTCAGCTGAGCGGTAAATTTCGTGTATTCGTCGGCCATTCGAATGATCTCGCGGCCGCCCAGGCCCGAGGCCATACCGGCGAAAGCAGCTTTTGCCGCGTTGGCGGCGCGCTCCATGCCAGCGGTAGCGTTGCCGACCACCTGGCGCGCCGAGTCCATGTCGCGCTGCAGGCGTGCGATATCGGCGCGCAGCCGGATTTCCATGTCGCCGATGATCATGATCTTCTCCACCTGAGGTAAAAAGGAAAAGCCCCTGGCACGGCTGCGCTTAGGGGCTTTTGGATTGCTGCTTGTGCGCCGATTCGAGCGCGATCTTGTCGAACATCCTGATGATGCTCAGCTCCCAGGATGTGAAGGACACGCCCTCAATCTGCTGGTAGGCCAGGATCTCCTGCGAGGTGATCTCGGCCAGGCCAGATACCGCCGGCGGCCGCCCCATCTCGCAGAAGGCACGCCAGAGCGGGTAACCGACGCTCGGCCAATCAACCTTCAGCAGGGGATCGACCTCGCCGGTATTCCTGGCGGCGCGTTGCAAATGCGTGCGCAACGACGCGCCATCACCTTGCCGGGCGGCGAGCTCGTGCTCCGCCCGGGCGCAAGCCGCTAGGCTTTCGCGGAGTCGACGATAAAAAGCTCGGTCTTGCTGATGCCGGCCGAGACTTGCGCGCGCACCCACTGCTTTTTCGGATCGGTCAGCAGCTCACGGACGTTTGCCGCGTTGAAGTCGACCGGCAGGCCGCCGCGGACGACGTTCCAGCCAAGGCAGGCAGCGACCAGGTAGTCGGTCTCTTCCTCGATGTCTTCCAGCGGATCGCGCGATTCCAGCTTGCCGTTCGCGGCAAATTCGGCGCGCAGGCGGCGAGTGCGAGCCAGGTCAATGCGCTTGCGCGACTCATGCTCCGGGCTGGCGAGCTCGATGAAAGTATTGGTCTTTTCCTTCGTCTTCGGGTTGAGCAGGTACAGCTTGCCGGTCGGGACATCGTCGAAGGCGTCGATATCGAGCGACGAAACTAATTTGGTCAGCAAGCCGGACGGTTGTGCGGTGTTCAGGTTCATACAGGTTCTCACTTTCGCGTGGAGGAAAATGCCCGTGCCAGCCGCCGCTCCCGCGAAAGGAGACGGCAGCCAGTCGGTGCTGGTGGTGCGGCCGGAGAGGCCGCGCTAAGGGTTACGATCAGGCCGCGCTGTCCTGCACGGCGATCGTGGTCAGGTCGGTCGCCTGGCTGGCGCCGCCGGCGCCGTTCAGCAGCGCCTGGAATGGAATGGTCTGGATCAGGATCTTCTCGCCGTCATCTTTCGCTGCGCCGTTGAGCTTCAAGCGCCCCATGCTGAAGGCGATGAAGTCCGAACCTGCCGAGTTGTCCGACGTGAATGCCAGGTAGGCCGACACCTCGGTCTCGTTGTAGAACGCATCGCGCAGCGCGGTCGAGTCGAACTTGGCGGTGATCTGGCCGGTCACGATGACGCGGCCAGTAGCCACTTGGTCAGCGACATTCGAACCGATGCCCGGCTCGTTCGACTGCTCGCAGGAGATCTCCAGACTCGCGCTCGTGATGGTGCCGCCGGTGGCGGTACCGACCTTGACGACGCCGTTGACGGCCGCCATGGTGCCGGTCACGGTCACAGACGTCGGCGTCGTGAAGTACTGGGCCGCGGCGCCGACCACGTCCTTGCCGGTGAGCTCGACGGTGATAGTCGCCATACCGCTTGCCGGCAGGTTGATCGAGATCTTGGAGACTTTGCAGCCGCTGTAGACCTCGCTGGCCGGAACGTCCGGGAACCAGTGCTCGATCGAGAACGACTTGTCGGTATGGCCGGTCTGCGGCACCAAGGCCTTCTTGCCGAACACGGACAGGGTCGCGCTGGCGATGGGACCCTGCGCCACCAGAGCCGACGCATTGAGCACGATGCCGGTCAGCACGGTGGCAGTGACGGCGGTTACCTGGATATTTTTGCCGCTGTTGGCCGCGTTAAACGCGCCAGCCGTCAGTCGCACGACATCGCCAACCTTCACGCCGTCGGTTAGCCAGGAACCAGCAGCGCGCGTGAGAGTCCAGGCGCCGGCGGTACCGCCGATGGTGATCGAGGCGCTCGCGACGACGACGCCAGCAACGAAGTCCTGCTTCAGTGCTGCAGCGATGAAGTCCGACCAGGTCTTTGCCGACAGCTCGCCGTTAATGCTGCCGCCGACCTTGCGCAGGCCGTGGCGCATATCGCCGACCTGGAAATCGGGGCGGATCTCGTTCGACTGGTAGGTGTCCTTGGTCAGGTCCAGGGACGAAGTCACGCGGCGCATGGCCTGCGCGGCCGTGGCCGCCGGCACCACGCCATAGATGGTCTCCGGTTTGTAGGTGACCTGCTTAAAAACTCCGCTTGCGGTTCCCATGTTTCTCCTTCGGGCATAAAAAAGCCCGCAAGCGGAATGCTGTGCGGGCCTGGGTTGAAAGTGTGGTGTTGCTAATTCTGCTCGTAATGCGTGACCATGAAGTCGATGCTCTTGCCCCAGCCGTCCGGAAAATCGAGATCTGGGCCGATCAGATCGCGCACGATGCTGACGACGTCGACGCCGGCGATTAGGCCGCGCTCGAAGTTGCAAGCCTTGCGAACGGCACGCAGGACGCCGGCGATTTCTGGGTAGTCCTTTACGTGCACGGTGACCTGCACGCGGCTGGTGGCGAGCGAGGCCTCGGCCTGGGCATCAATGGCACCTTCACGGTTGTTTCCGACCTCGCGAACGGCAATTGCCGGGCGCAGCTGCTTGAGCGGAACGTCCCCAGGGAACACGCGATCTCCCGCCAGGGCTACGACATCGGGCGCCGCCAACAACAGGGCGATTACTGCCTTTACTGCGCTCATCGTTCCTCCGGTGCTGGTGAGTTCAGGCCCTCCAGGGTGAGTCGCTCCCTGATCTTGTTGGCCACCGCGGCGAGCGCGGCGCGCTGTCCGCTGTCGAACGCGGGTCGCATGTAGGGTTTCGGCCGACTGCCGGGGTGGTCCACCTCGCGCGCCACAGTGCCGCCGAAAGCCAAGGCTTGCTGCTTTTTCGGTTTGATCTTGTGCGCGGCGGTGCCGAACTCGATCCAGTGCCAGTGTGGAGCGCGGCGACCGCCGGCCTTCACCCCCGCGAAGACCGTGCCGCGCTTGACGCGGGTGGTAACCCGGATGCTGGCACGCAGATCGCCCTCGTCAACCGGCACGTTCTGGCGCGCCACATCGCGGAATTCAGCTGCACCAGCGCGGAGTGCCGCGCGAAGAATGTTCTTCTCCACCTTCACCGGCAGCTGCTGCAGGAATGCGTCGAGTTCGCGCCCACCAATGATTGCCCCTTCATCAGCCATCGCCGTAGCCCTCCAGCATGCATTCGACGTGCGTTTTGTCGTCCATGTGCGCAGGGCCAGCGATCACCTGCATCACGCGGTCGCCTTTGCCGTGCAGTATCACGCGCATGTCCGCAGCGATCGCAATCTGCCGGCGGATCCGGAAGCGCGTTGTCGACGTCGCCACCTGGCGGCCCTCCAGGACCTTCTCGGCACGGCTGGGAAGCACGTCTTGAGCTTCGCACCAGATGCGCTCCGCCACCGTCAGCCAGGTGTCAATCTCGGTGTTCCATTCGGGATCGCGCCCTGGCACGCGCTTCTGGATGCTCGCGCGCTCGTTGAGTCGAACCGGCGCCGCCATCAGCCGTACACCCGATAGCGATCGAGCAGGCCGTCGAGAAACTGCGCGTTGCGGCTTTCGGCCGGCGCGTAGGTCGCTTCGATGCGCCCCAGGATATAGCTTTGGATCTGCGCCGGCACCGCCGTGTGGTCCACCCCGAAGCCGCAGCGGTACTGCACCTCGACCGCGTTGATGCGGTCGGCGGTCGCCGGCCAGGCCTTTCCAGGCGCGGGCAGCACGTAGGCCGGCTCGCTCGCCGAATCGACCAGGTAGTCGTCCGGGTGCAGGGTGCGCAGCGCGCCGTCGACGTCGTAGTACTTCACGTGCTCGACGGCGATCAGCGGCGCCGCCATGGGCAGCTTGATCGCGTCCGGGAACCGGTCCAGCGTCACCACCCAGGTCTGCTCGATCAGCGCGCGCTGCAGCTGGTGTTGCACGTCGCCGGCGATGCCGCGCACCTCGAGGTCGATCTCGTCGTCCATGCCGGCGCCGTCGGCGCGCGCCTTCGAGATGGCGGCCGCCAGCGACACCGGCAGGCCCACCGGCGCCTTCACCAGTCGTTTTGTCATCGGTTGTTCCTTTGAATTGAAGCGGGGCGGCTGCCGCCGAACTGCGCGGGCCTGGATTGCACCTCGACACGCTGCGGCGAATAGCCGTTGCCGGCCGGGGCCCGGGTGTATTCCACCTGGGAGCTGTAGCGGAGCGTCACGGCGCCGCCGGTGATCGCCAGCTGGGCCGCGTCGACCGGCAGCCGGCGGGTGGCGCGCAGCAGGGCCTGGCCGGCGCCCATCTGCAGGACTGCGGCGCCGACGCCGATCTTGCGCGCGACGAGCAGCTGGACGTCGCCGGCCGCCAGGGTGAGCGCCGCCGGCGCCACAGCGATCTTCCGGGTAACGCGCATGGCGACGGTGCCGCCGGTCAGGACCAGCGCGGCCGGCGCCACTGCGATGCTGTAGCTGTTCCCGCTCTCGGCCGGCGCGTAGACGAACTCGATCGCGCCGCCGGTCAGCGTGGCGGCCGCTGGAGTGACCACCAAGCGCCGCACCGCGCGGAGCTGCGCCGACCCGGGCTGCAGGGTGAGTTCGGCAGCCGCCATTGGCAGGCGCCGGGCCGCGCGCAACTGCGCCGCGCCAGTCTGCAGCACCAGGTCGGCGGCCGAGACGGCCACGCGCCGCGCCGCGCGCAGGTCGACCTGACCTACGGCAGCGGACAGCCCCGCCGGCTGGATGCCGATCTTGCGAGACGCCCGGACACTGACGTCGGCGACGGCGAGCTGCAGCTGCGCGGCCTGGACGGCGACGCGGCGCGACACGCGCATCGTGACGTCGCCGCCGGCCAGCTGAAATGCCGCAGCTGTTACCTGAATCGGATTATTGGGCTGCGGTACCGCTGCGGCAGCGGCCGGGCCCAACCCCACCGGGCGGATGCCGACGGGCGATAGGCCGAGAGCCATTTAGACCTCCGGCCAGCCGGAGCTGAAGTCGTAGGCGGCCACCTGGTCGAACGTCTCCAGTGCCGCGATCGCGTCACGGTGCTTTCCGTCCGCGCCGCCGATGGCCGTCTCCGCCGCAATAAAACGGGCGGCGTTGCTGTTCACCTTCGCCACCAGCTGAGCCAGGGTGACGCCGCGCGCCTGCGCCTCCTGCCGCAGCGCTGGGCACGTTGCTGCGTCGCCCACCGCCATATAGTCGGCCGCCTCGTCGCGCTTGATCGGCCAGCTTGCCATCTCACCGGCAGCGATCGGGGCAGTCACCTTGTCGCGCAGCGCCTTCGCATGCAGGGAGACCGCCAGCGACCGCTCGGCCTTCGCCATGTCGAGGGTGTAGCTGTCGATGATCGACTGCACCGCAACAGGGTCGGACGCCTCCAGCACGTTGTCGACCAGACGAACGTAATGGCCAGCGACCTCAATCAACCGCATGCAACTGGAGAACTGGTTTTTGCCGTTGAAATTGATCATGCGAGCCTCATTGCGATTGCAGGAACCCCGGTGCTGGACGGCTGTCCGCCGGACATCGTCGTCGGGGCCGGATTGGGAAATGGGCCGTATGAGGTTGCAAGGATCAGGCTTCCGTTCGTCGAGATCACGTTTGCCGCTGCTGGCGCCAGGAACGATTGCAACTGTCCGGAATTGTCCACGCGACCGAGCGTCGGCGCCCCGTCGCTGATGATGGCGACGATATACCAGCCTGGTTGCAGCCGGACTTGTGGCACGGTACCCACGATATCGACGCCGCTGGTTGCACTGGAAAGGCTGGCGGTCTCAGCGAGAAGTCTGTTCGGGTGCCCATCTGCGCCGATGTCGTACACACCCATACGCAGGCTCGTGCCCGCCACCCCGGTGCCGCAGCGGACGATGAGAGCGTCGAGGTCTGCCGAACAGGTCAGCCAAAATGGGATGAACAGCATGCGCCCCGCAAGTAGGGCAATCCCGTTTGAGCTGGCGTTGTTCACCGTGAAATGCTGCGAGAACACCGCCCGCTGGGTCCCGCCTTGCGTCCGGTTCACTCCTTTGGAGGCACCCTGGATCGCGTCGGCAGCGCCGGCGCAGATAACGCGGTAAGTGCCCGCTGCCAGGTTGGCGGCAGATGGCGAGGTGTCGTCGTAGACGCCGCTGACGAGGGTCGCCGTCACGCGCTCGCGCACCAGCGTCGTCGCATCGCTCAGGTAGCCGATACCTGCCTCGATCGGCTGGCCGTTGCTGTCCTCGATAACGTAGGTGAAGCGACGCTGCAGGCCCAGCACGTCGTTGAACGTCGGGAAGCCGGTAACCGCAGCGAGGGTCAGGTTTCCAGCGCCCGGCGTGCCTGTGGTTTGGGCGATCCAGTTTGCGAGCATGCGCGCCTCAACTCAGGGTCAGGACGCCGGCAGCCGCGTCGAAGTCGAGGGTCAGCGCCTCGCCGTCGGCCAGCGTGATGCTGTCGCCACGGTCGACGTAGCCGACCAAGGGCTTGCCGGTCGCTGTATCGTTGTAGACGACCGCGTAGCGGAACGGGCCGATCGCACCGCCGGTGGCGGTGATCACCTCGTCGGTGATGACGACCTTGGCGGTGCCGCCGGTCTCGGACAGCGACACGCCGTCGAGCACATAGCCACCGGCGGTGTACGCGCCGCCGCTCACTTGGGCGATGTCCGCCAGCACCGTAGCCGTCGCGGCCGGCGCCGTGTTCGACAGCACGGCCTTGAAGACGTGCGTGCCGAAGTCGTGTTTCGCGCGCAGCACCTGCTCGGCGAAGTCCTGGAATTTCTGGAGTTGCGGCATGTGCTGCCTTTCATCGTTTCTCGAGCAGCGCGCTCACGTGGGCGAGCAGCTCGTCGTCGGACTTGCCGACTATGTCTTCGGGGAGCATGCGCAGCTGACCTGCGCACACCAGGATGGTGCCGGGCACCGCGGCCTCGGCACGCAGTTTTGCGAGCCAGGCAGCGGTGCGGGCGTCCATGGCTTATTTCTTCTTGCGGCCGGCGGACGGCGCCGCTGCAGGTGCTGGGGCGAGTTCGGTTTCTGGTTCCGACCGTGGCGCCGGCGCGGGATCGGGCGCCGGGTCTGGTGCGGGATCAGGCACGGGATCGGACCCCGGTTCCGGATCTGGCGCCGGCGCGATCACCTCCGCGCCTGCGGGCGTTGCCCAGCCCTCGCGCACGGCCGTGTCGATCAGGTCCTGGTCGTCGGTGTCGACTTCCTGGTCCGGCTCGAACTGTTCTACGGCGATGCCTGCGTGCGCCCAGCTGAACGCTGCGATTGCAATGAGTTTCATCTGTACTCCTGAAAAGAAACGGGCCACCGAAGTGGCCCGCACAGGTGGTGGATTAGGCTGCGATGCGCATGAACTTCATGCACTCCGGGTTCTCCAGGCCACCGCCGACACGCTTCGTGGTGTAGAAGCTGATGTACGGCTTGTTGGTGAAGGGATCACGCAGAACGCGCACACCGATGCGGTCCAGCACCTTGTAGGCGCGCTTGAAGTCGCCGAACGCCAGGGACAGCGCGTTAGCGGCGACATCCGGCATGTCTGGGATCTCGCTGATGTTGTAGCCGGCCAGTTGCGCCGGCTGGCCGGCTGCAAGCGACGGCTGCCACATGTAGTTGCCCTGGCCGTCCTTCAATTTGCGGATGCCGAGGTGGGTGTTGCGGTTGAACGCCCAACGCGCATTGCCGGTAAATGCGGCCGGCAGTGCGTACACCAGGTTGAAGATGGCGTCCGACGTGATGGCTGCGGCGGCGCCCGAGTTCACGATCTGGATACCGCCCAGCGGGTGCAAGCCCGTGCCGCCAGCGGCATAGGTCAGCAGGCCGCGCGGCTTGTTGACGCCGTCGCCGCTGACGAACGCGGCGTTCTCGCGCAAGGAGAATTCGGTCTGCACTTCACCGCCCAGCCAGGCCTCCAGATCGAGCTCGCTGTCGTCCAGCATTTGCTGGGTAGCGCTCGGATTGGCATACAACTCGCCCCAGCCGTAGCCCTGCTCGGCGAACTGCGGCGTATTGGTTTCCGGGCGCGCCGAGGTCTCGCCGACCCAGCCGCTGCCGGTACCGCGCATGTTGATCAGTTTCTTGTAGCCGGCGCCCGAGACCGATTGCACGGTGACCAGGTCGCGCATCGGCGACACGATCACCAGCTTGTCGGTGATCGTGCGGTCCCATTCGATTGGGACGGTAAAGCCGCCTTCCGCAGCGGTTCCCTTGTTGAGCGATGCGACAACGTCGCCACGGCGCATGTGCGCCGAGAACGCATCGCTGTATTCCTTGTCGGCCAGGACACGCGCGCCGCCGGCGCCGTTCATCTGGAAGGCTGCGGCTTGAGTGTTGAATTGGTCGACGGCGGCCTGCAGGGTGGAGATTTCGGCGTTAATCTGGTCCAGCTTCGACGCCTGCAGCGGATCGTTGATGCCCTTCTTCAGCTCGGTCAGCTGGCGGTCGTTCTCGGCCTTGAAGGTCGCGAAGGCCTGCTGCAGCTGCTGGACGATTTGCGTGACATTGCCCGAATCGGCGCGGACGCCCGACAGGATGCCGCGCGCGATTGGAGTGCGAATGGTGTTCATGCTTTTCCTTCGATGGTGTTGAGGAGTTGTTGCAGCGCGGCGGCTGCGGTCTCGTCGATACCAGCGCTCGGCGTGGCATCAGGTTCCACGGCAGCGCCCGGCTTGCCGTTGAATAGGGCGTTGAGCGTCTCGCGGCGCGCCGTGCGGCTCAGGCCGGACTTCGCGAGCGAGGACTCGACGGTGGCCAGCACCTTCATGTGCTGTGCCGCCTTTGTGTCTTTCGTGACCGCGGCGCGGTCGAGCTTGCCGGTGGCGAAGCCCTTGGCGACCGCGTCGGATGCGCTGATGAAGGTCTCGTCGTCCATCATCTTTGCGATCACCTTGCCGTCGAGGCCGGTGCGCGCCGCGTACAGGTCGCGCATGGCGTTGTCGAACGGCTCCAGGTAGGCGGCGGCCTCGGCCATGTCGTGGCGGTTGCCGGCGGCGACCACCCAGGCGTTGTGGATCATCAGGTGCGTGCCTTCGCCCATGTTGATCTCGTCGCCGGCCATCGCGATCACCGACGCCGCCGATGCGGCGATGCCCATCACGTTGATGGTGACTTTCGCCGTGTGCATCCGCAGCAAGTTGTAGATCGCGACCCCTTCGAAGAAGTCGCCGCCCGGGGAGTTCAGGTTGACCACCACGTCGTTGTCGCCGATGTTGCGCAGCGCGGCGCCGATGCGGCGGGCGGTGACGCCTTCGCCGTCCCAGGTCTGGCCGATCGGCGCGTACATGCTGATGGTCTTCGCGTCGCCGTCGGCGGCCGCGCGCACGCCCGGCTCCCAGGTGTCCAGCGCGTCCTGGCGCAGGTCGAATTGCGCAGTAGCGATGCGGGCATCGGCCCGGATTTCAGGTAGTTTCAGCAGGGACATTCGTTTTCCTTGTGATGGTGCTTTCCAGCGAGTTGGCGGCCGGGTCGTTGGACTTCGACAGGTCTTGCAGGTCGCGGACTTCGTTGGCCTTCATCCAGGGCTGGCTGCCGCCGGATCCCAGGGCCTTGCCGAAGAATTCGGCCTGGTCTTTCAGCGTGCCGCGCAGCAGCGCGCGTTCGTTGAACTTGGCGTAGTAGAGATCGCGCTCTTTCTCGCTCAGCAGCTTGAGCGCGATCTCGTCTTCCCAGATGTTGAACCAGTGCTGCAGGCCGTATTGCACAAAGAAGATGCCCAGCTGCTCGATGCCCGAGCCCCAGGAGGTGTCGTCCATCATGAGCAGCGGGCGCGGCACGCCGAACGCGCGGGCGATTTCCTCGATCTGGTGATCACGGCTGCCGCCCAGCTCCGAGTCGCGCGCAGTATTGGCCCACTTTTCGGCAGTGATCCCATCCTCGAGGACCATCCATTTGTGGGCGTTGCTCACGCCGGCGCTGTTCGCTTCCAGGCTCTGGCGGATGTTTTCGATCTGTTGAGGGTCGAGCTTGCGCGGGTAGACCAGGGCGCCCCCGGCCATCACGCCGTTCTTGAAGATGCGGCCAGCGGCCTTCTGCGCTTGCAGGGCCAGACCGATCGCCTCTCGTGCCTTTTTCACACGCGAGAGGCCCACCAGGCCGTGTTCGTCATCGGCGAGATCGGCCAGATGAAGCACGTCGCGGGCCGGCAGCGTGAGAATTCCGCCGTCCGGGCGCCGGTATTCGTAGCGCACCGTGAAGTCGTCGTTAAGCTGCGGCGTCACCTTGGTCGAGTCCAGAGGAATTAGCCGGATCGGCGTGGCGCCGCGCCAAATGATGCGTGCGTATGCGTTGCCGCGCAGGAGCGCCCGCAGCTGCATCGTGCTTTTGAACTTGTACGGCCCCTGGTATTCGTTTGGCCGGTGCTTACACAGGCGGTGCACCGCGTGCTCCGTTGCATAAGCCTTCTCGTCGCCCCTGGCGATCAGGTTCAGCGGCAGCATGCCGATCGACTCGGAAATCAGGCTGACGCAGCGCAGGATCGCCATGTTCTCCAGCGCCTTGGACGCTGTGACGTACTCGCCGCTGGCGGTCTCGCCGCCGCGCATGAACGCCGGCAGGTCGGCGCTGGTCAGGGCCGCTGACACCGACGCGCTAGACGGGCGCGACTGATCCTCCCGCCAGTGCGACGTGGCGAGGAGGGCGTCGAAAAGTTCCATGGGGTTCCTTAAATCATGAGAATGCCGCGGCTCTGGTAAGCCGAGTCGCCGCGGGCAATCGGGTTCAGCGTCATGAGCTGCGCGGCGTCGAAGGTCGCCATGAGCGGGTCGATCTTTGCGGTGCCGCTGACCTGCTTGTTGATGCCGACCGCATTCCCGGCTTGGTAGGTGCGGGCATTGCCCACGCACCAGGCCATGAGCGGGCGGCCACCGTGGAGCAGCTCGCCGCCGGCCACCGCGCGCTCGGTATCCTTGATCGCCGCGTTCAGCCGCCAGCCCTGCGAGATCGCGACGATGTCGTGCTCTGGCTCAGCCGAGAATTTGCGCAGGAGCAGCTCCTTCACGATCGCGCCGATACCAGCGCCGTCGACGCCGATGCCGTGCTTTTCGGGCAGCAGACCGGTGTCGCGAACGCGGCAGACAATGTCGGCGACTGCCTTCACGTCTGGGCCTGGTTTATCGACGATGGTGAGGTCGCCGTCCTTCTCAAAATCTTCCAGCTTTGATGCGATTTCTTTGCGGCGCTCCAGCACGATCCTGTGCGCCCAGGCGTGACACCACAGCAGCCATAGCC